>MDTE01069179.1_pt1 | contig 104243 bp, 99 predicted proteins | sample 811231 | NCBI WGS metagenome assembly MDTE01 (sample SAMN05326651, study PRJNA326480) | marine metagenome | isolation source: seawater | place: Indian Ocean: Red Sea | collected 2010 | reverse complement strand
GCATGTGGACAGGGCAATCTATCTCAAAGTCCTGACACTAAAGTATGTCAGGATGGGGGTGTAGTAATTGAAGCTGAGCCAGCAAAAGTAATCTGGCTGAGTGGGGCTAGGGACAAAGAACACATACTCCCAGGTCAGGTTGAACTATATAAGGGAGAATCTGTTCAAATTGTTTCCCTAGACCACAGAGTGCATAGTGTTTCTTTTGTAAAAGATTCACTTTCTTCTGAAATGGAAAATTTTCTTTCAGAGACTGGTCAGTTGATCTTAGCACCGCTCTTAATTCAAGGTAGCTGTCTGAACCTACATTTTCAGGATGCTCCTGTGGGTGACTACATTTTTCTAAGCAGAAGCCATGGACAACCAGTCTTTGGAAAGATCATAATTCGCTAGAGAGAAACTCAGGGGGACTGCAAACCTATTTGATTTTTCGATTTAAAGTTGTACTGGTGTTCTCCGTTGCCTCCGTCGCTCACGACGGATCGCTGCCTCGCGTTTCCTCTTCCTCTGAGCGCTCGGCTTTTCATAAAAGCGCCGCTTACGCAACTCTGAGTAGAGTCCCGATCTTTGAATCTTACGTTTAAACCTTCTGAGCGCTCGCTCGAGGCTCTCGTTATCTTGCACCTTTACTTGCAAAACTATATCGCTCCTTGCAGAACTACTTGAAAATAGGAATGAGAAAGTTAGTAGTGAAAGGTTAATCAGGGAAGTGTCAGCGTGCACATGAGTATCGGATATACTCTTCACGGTTAGAAAGAAAATCTTCCTTCCAGATAGAATAGGGAGGAATTGGGATCCTGGTCTCTATGTACTCTAGGACTATTAGTGAAAGCTGGAATTGATCGTCGGATTTAAAATCTATTTTTTGTCCCTTTAAGATATGATCTACAGTCTTTTCGAACGCTTTGGGATCCATTAGCGATATAAAATGGCAGAGTTGATCTGCTTTGTATGAAGAGTATAGGGATTGGAGTTGAAATGAGTCTGGATCGGCAGCGCTCTTAAGATATTCACCAGCGGTGTTGCTTATATTTTCAGATTCTTTATTTAGATTGTGCTCAAACCAGCGTTTTAGTCCAGTGGTTCTTTCTTCCGCAGCCTGCTTTTTGTGGATTGCAGAGGAAAGCAAAGATCGTAGCAAGGGCCTCCCAAGCCCCCTAGCTTTTGTATCTATTTCAGATTCTGAGTCTTCGATGAAAATATTTGTGGTTTCCACCGAAGTAAGTTGTCTGGCACTCGTGTTTCTGCTTAGTCGAAATTTGATTCTCCCATGCCAGTTCTGATCATTTCCTATGAAACTTACTAGGAAACAGGACCATGACTCATCTTTCCACTCTAGGAACCCAAGAGAGCGTTCACGTCGATGGTCAAATAACTTATGGTTAGTTGGGCTTGGCATGAATTGTCGTTCTAGGGCTGATTGCTAAAAAGGAAAGATGTATGAAGGCCAGGTCACGTGCAAGCATATTTGTTAAAGCCGCGGCAATTTCCTTCTTGATTCTTTCTCTTGCCTTAAGGGTCAATGATTTGTTAACGTCATGGTCCAAAATTTACAAGCTAGATCAGTGTGGACGTTGCAGTTTTTATTGAAAAGATCGGTTTTGAAGGAAGGGGGCCCAAGGATGGAGGATACCATGGAGACAAGTGTGATTCCCAAGAATTCGGGATCTAGGCTCGAGGGCATGGCAGATGTTCCAGGAATCTGTGAGTTGTCTCTGACACGTGCTGTAATTCAGTATACGGAATCTGGTAAGGCTCAAGGCTCAGCCCAAGACATAGGACTGGGCTTAGTAGTGGATGGTCGCTTTGCAGGGGCTTCAGAAGTTTTGGATCTCGGAAGTGGCAAACTAAAAATTCTTGATTTGAGTTCTGAATTGGTAATTCTCGACTGGATCCACCAACCAACTTTGGAGCATATAAATAATCTGATTATGAGAAAGGGAGAGGACCTTGCTACGTACTCTTTTCGGTTGGCTATCGAACTTTTAGGCAGAGCGGGGTATGGGCCACTCACAAGATCCACACTTTTGAGGATAGGCTTCAGGGATATCAGTCAGGATTTAGATTTGCACGAGGGTACCGCGGTCAGGATTGCTATAAATTCAAGTGGTGCAGTCGTTCGCGCGCATCTCGACTACTCTAGGGGATCTCTGATTTTTACGGTTCCTGGACCTGATAGGTGTAGAGAAAAAGAAAAGGAATTGGTTGCAGCTTTTCCTCAAAATGAAATTGTATGTATGGAACAGCGACATATTCCTGGTGCGATTCAGTATGAAGTACTGTTCTCAGTACCTCCCGGCCTGGAGAGTCTGCGGTCGAAGTGCTCAATCATCAGAGGGGGATTGATGCAATTGCTGAGGGTGTTTGAACCAGAGCGGTATGAGGTGCTTAGTCAGAATCTGGCGATTTTTGGTTCGAGGGACACTCTTTCTAGGATCTCTTTAGATGGGCCAGCCCCAGAGGCCATTGATTTGTCCTATGACTTAGAAGGAGGCACGCACGCACGTTCGGCCGAAACTGTTCACTAGGATCTTTGTTTTAACTAGCGAGCACAAATTGTAGCTGAGTTTTTGCACCGTTGCCAGGCCCTAATCATCACTTGTTGTGGTCTCTTGTGGACTTGGGTATGGAGCCCCACTAAAGCCGGCCTTTTATAGCTCGTTATCACTTGGCCTGGCATCCATGGACCTCGTTGTACTGATTAGTGATTAATGTTAGCGAATATGCAGAAGCGAGTTGTCGACAGTTGAGCACATTCCACTTCTTCCTGTTGGTTGTATCCAGATATATCATATCGTAAGATGTTGCAGTGCAATGAGTTACCAATAAGAGTTGTTCGTACAACAATTTTTAGGATAAACTTGCTTTATCTAAAAATGAAGTGTAATGTGGTCTCACCTTGAGAGTTAAGTGAACCTCGTCAAGGTAGAATAACACGATCTAGGTTGGCTAGCTGTCACGCTGGCTTTGTTCATTTTTTGAGCCTTGTGCATTGGGAGAATTGCGTCCAAAATGTGGGATACTTGTCCAGTAAATATCCAGGTAGAATTGCCTACCGAATTGGCAGAAAGGGTTGAGGCCATTCAGAAAACCGATCCTGAATTTATGAGTAAAATAATACTCTATGGTTTAACTCGCAGGACACTCTATCAGCATTTGCGGAACAACAACGAATTAGCTGACGGTGATCATACAGCGGCACGGGCTCCCTCCTGAGGGCTTGACGTTTCTAAGGTGCCTCAATAAACCTAGTAGGTTACAGAGATATGCTGGGTGGTGGACCTTAGCAAGGATTTTTCGACTCAGCATTTGATCAGAGCTTTGGAGGCTTCAAGTTGAATGACGGCCAGTCGATTTCTTCTGACGAAGAAGAAAATACTATAGGAGACGAAGGTCTAAAGGATAAATATTTAGACTACTGCTCGGCTCAAATGGCAGAGCATCTTCTACTATTATCCCCTGATGAGATCTATCTTTTGGCCAGAGAGGCCCACCAGGCGGAAGGTATGACAGGTGAGCCTTCATATGAAGATTTAGTTAAGCTGGCCCAGGGCGGAATTTCCAAGCGATTAGCTCTACCTACCTTTGAAGAATGGGTAGGAGATTACAAAGAAAACAGTGGAAAATTCCAAGATGGATTTCTTGCACTCTGGAAATAATGGTGCTCGACATAAATGCTTTTCAGTTATGTCACCGAAGTAATGTATCGAGCTACCTCAATTTAGAAGGGAAGATCGTCGTCTGGTTCAGAGGTCGGCTGGGGAGGTGTAGAGGTTGACTCGGTAGGAGTAGCTGACCAGTTTCCCTCATCACCCCTGGATCCCAACATCTGCATTTCTTGGACGTTAATGTCAGTCCAGTACCGAATTTGTCCGTCACTTTCTGTCTGAGAATATTCTACACGACCTTCCACGTATAGTTGCTTACCTTTTTTTACGTACATACCTATAATTTCACCTAGTTTTCCCCAAGCAGTACATCTATGCCACTCTGTCTTTTCCTGCTGTTGTCCATCACTGCTTTTCCAGGTTCGACTGGTTGCCAGGGAGAACTTTGCCATGGTATTACCATTTGGTGTAGATCGGATCTCAGGGTCATCTCCTACATTTCCGATGAGCATAATCTTGTTCAACGAACGGCTCATTTCGTACTGCTCCTTGGATGAATTATATGGAAAATGAATCTTTGTAGCCTGTACTTGGACCAAGGTACTGAAGGCTTGGATTGGGCGCCATGGTTGGCTGGCGTCTTGCACTGCAGTTAGATATTTTCATCAGTGAATTCCTTGGTGAAGAGACCTTGAAATCTCCTAGGTGAAGTATGACAGACTTTGAATATTTGAGTATAACGAAGCATGAACAAATTGCTATCGTGACTATCGATCGGCAAAAAAAGCTCAATGCGCTTAATGCTCTACTATTGAAGGAACTAGAGCAGGGTTTTACCGGGTTATCGGAAGATGATGCATTGCAAGGTGTAATTCTTACCGGCCAAGGGGATAAAGCTTTTGTGGCTGGGGCGGACATAAAGGAATTGGTTGATCTAGATATGCAGACTGGAAGGAGGGGAAGTGAACAAGGCCAAAGGGTGTTTAACTTGATTGAAAAATTTCCTAAACCCGTTCTGGCGGCTATCAATGGATATGCATTAGGGGGAGGATGTGAATTGGCTTTGGCATGTCATCTGAGGATCGCTAGCACAAATGCGAAGTTTGGATTTCCCGAGGTAAGTTTGGGAATCATACCCGGATTCGGAGGAACGGTAAGGCTTTCCCGACTGATCGGGTTAGGTAGAGCGGTTGAAATGGTGCTAACAGGTGACATGATCAGCGCCGACAGAGCAGAGCATTTTGGCTTGGTCAGTGCGGTGGTCAAATTAGAAGATCTTTTGACCGAGTCAAAGAACTTTTTGGGCAGGATCACCAGACACTCGCCCTTGGCGGTTCAGAAAGCAATTCAGTCTCTCTATTTTGCCTACGATTCCAGGACAGTAGAGGCGCTGAATATGGAGAATGATCTGTTTGGTCAGCTGTCAGGAAGTGGGGATATGAAAGAAGGTATAAGTGCTTTTCTTGAAAAGAGAAAACCGATGTTCAAGGGAGACTAACTAAGGTGTTAAAGGGTAGTACGATAGCTATAGCAGAGTTGTTTTTGATTCTTATGTCGACGTTCCCTGAGCCTCTCCTCTTTTGCATCTGAGTGAGCTCAAGCTCCGGCTATTTAGAAATCTTGGAGTTCAGGAGCTTTCTTTTCCAGAAGAGGGAGTAGCTATTGTTGGCCCAAACGCACAAGGGAAGTCCAACCTTCTAGAAGCAATCTATTATCTAGAAATTTTCAGATCCTTTCGAGGATCGAAACTGCAGAATTTGGTTGCTTTTGGGGAGGACTTTTTTCGAGTAGAAGGTTTTATAGAATCAAAGGAAGGGGAGCAGCTGGCTACGAATATAGCGGCGGCCTATGAAACTTCAGGCCGCAGACGTAAAATTACTATAAATGCAAGAGAGCCCAAGCGCGTGGGTGATGCTATTGGACATTTAGGAGCAGTGGTGTTTTCACCAGCAGATGTCCGTATCATTGAGGGTGGTCCGAGCGTTCGTCGACGCTATATGGATGTAATTCTATCACTGAATCGGGAAGGTTATTTGGAATCCTTGCAGACCTACAAGCATGTTCTAGCACAAAGAAATTCTGCTTTGCGGTCGGGTGCTGACATGTCGGTGGTCCAGGTATGGGATGATTCTCTGGCGAAGAGTGCTTCTCGAATTATGATGGAAAGGGCTGGATGGGTTGCAGAGCGACAAACAGATTTCAGCAGATATTATGAGGAGGTCAGTGCGGAAGACTCAGCTTCAATAACTTATGTTTCGAAAATAAATATTGAAGATTGGAGCCAAGAAGGAATTTACACACAGTGTCTAGTTGCATTACAAGAGAGCAGGGATAGGGATTATTTGCGAAAAAGTACTACCCGGGGGCCGCATTTGGATGAATTATGGATGAGCTTAGAAGGTGACAAAACTCTTGGAGAGCTCAGAGAATTAGGCTCGGGAGGCCAGCGCAGGACAGCGGCCTTAGCGCTAAGATTGATCGAAAGTGACACGATAAGAGACTCTAGAGGTTTGCAACCTATTTTACTTTTGGATGACGCTTTTGCAGAACTTGATGACGGAAGAAGGGAAAGGGTCGTTTTGTTAATGGATCAGGGGCGGTTTGGACAGGCTATTATGACGGCACCAAAGGAAAGCGATGTATATATCCATGGTGATAGAATTGAACAATGGGGAATCAAGGACGGCAGGATACAAGCGTGAAAAAGTGCGACCCTGAAAAGATTGGTGATTTCTTAAATTTAGTGCTAGAAAAAAGTGGACTTGCGAAGCAGATTTCAAGAAATGGTATTTTAGAAAAATGGGAGTCAGTAGCGGGAGCTAAGATTGCTGGAGTGACAGAAGCTACTGCAGTGCACGGAGACACCTTGTTTGTGGAAGTAAAGAGCAGTATATGGCTTACGGAGCTTAGTTTCGTTAAGAACGCATTATTAGTTAAAATCAATCAAGGCCTTGATGATGAGGCCAAGATAGAACGCATTATTTTTAGATTGATGGAAAAGTGATTTGAGTCTTATGTTAGTTGAGGGTAACGATAACGAGTTATTAAAAATCAAGTGAGTGGTTGATGGCAAAGAAATCGAAAAAAAAGCAAAGTGACTATACCGCCGGTCAGATAACTGTCCTAAAAGGTTTGGATGCGGTCCGCAAAAGGCCAGGTATGTATATCGGATCGACTTCGTCCAGGGGATTACATCACTTGGTCTATGAGGTGGTTGACAACTCAATTGATGAGGCCATGGCGGGATTTTGTACAGAAGTACAGGTGTCTTTGATGGAAGATGGATCTGTTCGAGTCATAGACGATGGTAGGGGTATTCCAGTTGACATTCATCCCGAGGAAGGTGTACCAGGGGTAGAGTTAGCTATGACAACATTGCACGCTGGCGGGAAGTTTGACAAAGATTCATATAAAGTCTCTGGAGGGTTACATGGGGTTGGAGTGAGCGTGGTTAACGCTCTGTCCGAGTGGCTTGAAGTTGAAGTGGTGCGTGGTGGCAATCGTTATCACCAGCGCTTTGAAAGAGGTATCAAGAAAAAAGATCTAGAGGTAATGGGCAAAGAGAAAGGGAGTGGGACTCAGGTCGTGTTCCATCCTGATCCTGAGATTTTTACAGAACTTGTTTTTAGGTTCGACATCCTTAACGATCGGTTGAGAGAGCTCGCCTTTCTTAACAAAGGCTTGAAGATTGTGCTGGCCGACGAAAGGGATGGATCAAAAGAAGTGCACCAGTATGAAGGGGGACTGAGTTCTTTCGTAGAATATGTGCGGGGCAGCAGAAAGCCTCTTCACGAAGAGGTGATTTATTTCGGCGCGAGTAGAGAGGAAGCTGATGTGGAAGTGGCGCTGCAATACAACGAAGGGTTTCGCGAATACACTTCGACCTTTGTGAACAATATCAGTACCCATGAGGGAGGAGCTCATCTAACGGGATTTAAGTCAGCTCTCACTAGAACTATCAATGACTATGCTCGGAAGAATAAGCTCTTTAAAAAGAGTGACGAAAGTTTGTCGGGTGACGACGTAAGAGAGGGGCTGACCTGTATCCTCAGTGTCAAGGTTATGGAGCCGCAATTTGAAGGACAGACGAAGACTAAATTGGGGAATAGCGAGGTAAGAGGGGCGGTAGAGACCATAGTCAACGAAAACCTAGCGGTTTTCCTTGAAGAGAATCCAAAAGCTGCAAAAGCCATTATTGAAAAATCGCTTTCAGCAAAATGGGCGAGAGAAGCCGCCCGTAAGGCTAGAGATCTAGCCAGGAAGAAAAGTGCTCTAGAAGGAGGGGTTTTGCCAGGAAAGCTGGCCGATTGTTCGATTTCCGACCCTTCGCTCAGCGAAATTTATCTGGTCGAGGGAGATAGTGCTGGGGGCAGTGCCAAGCAAGGCCGAGATCGTTCTTTCCAGGCGATTCTTCCTTTAAAAGGTAAGATCCTGAATGTGCAGAAGGCCAGGGCTGATAAGATACTTTCCAACGATGAGATTGGAGCGATGATTACAGCTATCGGGTGTGGCATAGGGACGGAGTTGAATATCGAAAAGGCTCGATATCACAAAATAATTATAATGACGGATGCAGATGTTGACGGAGCTCATATAAGGACGCTTTTGCTCACATTTTTCTTCAACGAAATGAAAGAACTGATTGACGAGGGCTACTTATATATCGCCAATCCTCCTTTGTATCAACTGAAGAAAGGTAAAAAAGAATACTATGCCTATTCTGAAGAGGAACGAGAGGAGTATGTAGATCGTTTTTCCAACGGTAAGAATGGGAAGGAAGGTGCGGGAGTCCAAGTGCAACGTTATAAGGGTCTGGGGGAAATGAATCCCACGCAGTTGTGGAAAACAACTATGGATCCTGACAGCAGGACACTACATAAAGTCATTGTAGATCCTGAGGGAAACGCTAAGCTGACCTTCAGCCGTCTAATGGGAGACGACGTCCAGCCCAGAAAAGAATTTATTACGAAACATGCCAAGTATGTCAAGAACTTAGATGTGTAGGGTTGCATGGTCAAAAGTATAAGAGATTTGAATCTGACGGAGCAGGTTTCTTATCTGGTAGAAAATGTCAGCTCTTGGATCATGAATCAACGGACTATACATAGGGCGTTAAGTGAGCCTCTGTCCGAGACGACTGTAGCCGCATTGCAGGGGTTTTTTAGCAGGGATACTTTGGATAGAGTGCGACTCAGACGAGTGCCTGCCATCGAGAACCCTCATTTTTACCGTGCATTTGAAGAAGAGGGGGAGGATGTACCTCTTGGTTTTGATGTATGGGCGGCAATAACGTTTGGGGATGTGATCCTTGTCAGTGAAAGCCAAGCTCCTGGTCCACTTTCTCATTCTATACTATTCCACGAACTGGTTCACGTGGTGCAGTATAAGATTCTTGGTATACACGAATTTGCTAGACGGTACGTTAACTCTTTTCTGCAGAGTGAGCTCAATTACATGACGATTCCCTTAGAATCAATCGCTTTTGATCTGCAAGGACGATTTGAGAAATGTACGGGTAGAAAATTTTCTGCGGAGAAGGAAGTTGAGTCACGTTTATTTGTTCCTGGATTACCTTACGCCAGCAGAAAAGATTGATTTCTCATGAAAAGCAGATGAGTACTTGATCGGTCTTTAAGTATGATAAGTTTTTGACTTTACCAGGTGCGGAGTTAATAGCACTCCGAGTAAGGTGCTAACATGTCAAAACTAAAAAACAACCAGAGTTATCCTGACAGTGTTTGTGTATTAGGCGCCGGGAGTTCTGGTCTGGCAGCAGCACGCAATTTTCGTGAAATGGGATTAGATGTGGATGTGGTGGAGGCCTGTTCGGATTTAGGTGGCAACTGGAACTATGATTTGCCAATCTCTCGTGTCTACCGTTCCACGCATGCGATTTCGTCCAAGGCAGGAACTGAATTTCCAGATTACCCCATGCCTGAGGCGTTCCCTGATTATCCACACCACAGTGAAATTTTAGAGTATCTGAAGGGGTATGCGAGGCATTTTGAAATAGAAGATTGTATCGAGTTTGGATTGAGTATTGAGGAGATTAAGCCTTCCAGTATGATGGCTCCCACTGGGGATCATTGTTGGGATGTTCGTCTGAGTAATGGTGAGGTGCGATCATACGGAGCTGTTGCAATAGCTAATGGGCACAATAACCATCCTGTGTTTCCAGACTATCCAGGAGTATTCAATGGGCAATCTATGCACTCGGCGGATTACAAGGTCTCAGAAATACTACTGAAAAAGCGTGTCCTGGTTGTTGGGGGAGGAAACTCTGGTTGTGACATCGTGGTGGAAGCCGCTCATAAGGCGCAAGCCGCTTTTCATTCAACTCGAAGGGGCTATCACTACATCCCTAAATATTTGTGGGGGAAGCCCTCTGATACCGTGGCTGAGTTTATGCATCAATTGAGGATACCAATTGTAATACAACGTTGGATAGCAAATATCTCGCTATTCCTAGCTCAAGGAAGGCAGGAAAATATAGGTCTCCCGAAACCAGATCATCGGCTGTTTGAAACCCATCCGATAGTAAATTCACTTCTTCAATATTTTGTGCGGCACGGAGCTATCACACCTAAGCCTGATATAACAAGATTAGAAGGAAATAGAGTGTATTTTGTAGATGGTACCGATGAACATATTGATCTACTTATATGGGCTACCGGATACCAGACCACTTTCCCTTTCATTAAGAAAAAACACCTGAATTGGTCTCGTGGGATTCCACGCCTCTATAAGCATATTTTTCATCCACAGTACGATAATCTGTTTGTGTTTGGTATGGTTCAGCCCGATAGTGGACAGTTCGGCATTATCCATTGGCAATGCAGGGCGGCGGCCTTGTATCTAAATGCGGCTTGGGCAAAACAGTCGTCCTGCCAGTGGCTAAAGGAAAAAAAACGCAGTCCAGTAGAAGATTTGAGTGGTGGGATCAGGTTTCAGAAAACCTACAGACATCAAATAGAAGTGGAACACGCTACATATACCAGGAAGCTTAAGAAAATGGTGAGACAGCTCGAGAAATCAACAGGTGTGGAACCATCTACTTAGGTCGTCGAACCACTATACAGCCTTGGAGATGAGGTTCTACAGTGGACCAGGAGTTTGTAGAATCGAGACAGCTAACATGCCCAGCAATCCCACTACCAAAAGATAGTAAATTGTAGGAAGTATTGTTTTCCTGATCGTCGATCCTTCTTTTCCTAAAAGACCAACAGTTGCAGAAGCAGCTACGACGTTGTGTATGGCGATCATATTTCCGGCGGCTGCTCCAACAGCCTGTAGGGCGACTACCATGGCACTGGAGATAGTGAGCCGAACGGCAACTTCGTGCTGAAAAGCGGCAAACATCAAATTACTCACAGTGTTTGAACCAGCGATGAATGCCCCTAATGCTCCAGTGGGTCCAGCAAATAATGGCCAGATATCACCTACGCTATTTGCCACCCAATCTGCCATAGCAAGTGGCATTGAAGCAAATCCCGAATCATTGATACCGGAGTTTAAATAAACCCTCACCATAGGGACTGTAAAAATTAGGACAAATCCCGCACCAGCTAGGACTTTACTGGAATCCACGAATGCCCCCTTCAAGTCACCAGCATCCATACGATGCATTAATGCTGTTATAGCCACCACTACAATCATGATTGTTCCGGGCAGGTACAGGGGTGTAGTTCCAGCGGTGATGGAGGTGCCCAAGATTTCTGACCATTCCAACCTTAGACTTCTCAAGGCTGAACCAATCGGTAACGTCGGCAATCGACTTAAGATTAAGAAGAAAGCTAGTATCAAATAAGGGGTCCAAGCTTTTGCAGGCGACATATTTACTTTTTGTTGGGAAACATTTGCTTTTGTGTCTATATCGCTGCTCCAATCAGAGGGCCAGTTGTGACGCTGTGGGAAATCCCAGGTATCTTTTGGAACAAGGAACCCGCGGCGAGCTGTAAAGGAAACAATCGCTAACCCCACTAATCCACCCACTAGAGACGGAAATTCAGGACCTAGTAGCCATGCAGTCGCTACATAAGGAACGGTAAAAGCTACTCCACCGAATAATGTGAATGGAAGAATTGAAAGTCCTTCAGTCCAAGAACGGTTAGCGCCAAAAAAGCGGGTCATCATAATTACCATTAAGGTAGGCATTAAAGTTCCTGTAATACCGTGGATGACAGCAGCTCTAACAGCGACTGCGTTGACATATTGATCCATGCCGACACCAGAGCTAGCGAGCAAGGACAGGAACTCGGGGCTTGCTACTCCTTCTTGGACTCCGACTAAGACGGGTGTTCCCACCGCGCCAAAAGTAACTGGTGTGCTTTGAATCATCATTCCCAACATTACCGCGCCAGCGGCTGGGAAGCCCATGGCTACCATCAATGGAGCAACTACAGCTGCTGGCGTGCCAAAACCAGACGCTCCTTCAATGAAGGATCCAAAAAGCCAAGCCAAGATGACAACCTGGATTCTTCTGTCGTCACTGATACTATTGAAGCTCCGTCGGATTGCCGATACTCCTCCTGATCTTTCCAGTGTGTTCAATAGAAAGATTGCCCCAAAGATGATAAGCAAAAGATCAAAGGTGGTGAACAATCCTTCTATGGAGGATGCAGCAACGTTTGCAAGTGACATATCCCAAAAAACAAGTGCAATGGCCGCAGCAGTTAGGTAGACAGCCGGCATCGCGATTCTGGCTGGAGTACGGAATCCTACTAGTAGGATTCCTGCTAGTAGAATTGGAAGGCTTGCGAGTACTGCTAGTGTTCCTGAGCCCAATGGTACCCCTTTTAGGATGTGAGTATTTATTCGATTAAAAAATGTCTTGTCTCGGTAATGAATAGACAACATGCACTGCGATTAATGTTTGGAAAAGGGCAAGGATCTTATCCTAAGCCTGGGAGATAATATTGGATGTGCTACTTTTCAAATGAGTTGGCGACTTGTCTGAGGTGACAGCAAGACTCTATGTTCGCGTTCATAATACCTAAACATTCTTCATAGATAGGAATACTTCATGGCACTACCTACCAAAATATTGATCGGGTTAGTAAGCGGCGTCTTAACTGGTATAGTAGCTAATGCTTTGGGTTTGGATTGGCTAAAGCAAATGCTGGTGACCTTAGAACCCCTTGGAACAGCTTGGATTCAAGGAATAACGATGGTAGTAATTCCGCTAGTGGTTGCTAGCTTGATGTTGGGAACAGCTTCACTGGGAGATCTTAGGAAATTAGGAAGGATTGGCGGTAAAACGATTGGTTATTACATGACCACTACTGCGGTGGCAGTAACAATTGGCTTAGGGATTTCCAATTTTGTTCGGCCAGGAAGAGGCATTGACGAAGCGACTCGCACTGAGCTCTCCTCTCGTTTTGAAGAGGATGCAGTGGGTAGAGTAGATCTTGCTGAAAATGCCCCTGGGGTAGTGGAAACACTGCTCAATATAATTCCTAGGAACCCAGTTCAGGCTGCTGCTGAGTTCGATCTATTAGCACTGATATTTTTCACTATTGTATTTGGGGCTGCAATAAGTACGCTAGAATTTAAACAGCGGGATGCAGTTTTAGGATTTTTCGAAGGTATAAACGGTGCCTCTGTGGTGGTCATAGATTGGATTATGAAACTTGCGCCAGTAGCGGTTTTTGCATTGATCGCTCCAATAGTAGCACAGTTTGGTCTAGACCTTCTGCGTAGCCTTCTGGTCTATGCTTTGGTTGTGGTAGCAGGACTCTTCTTACATGTTTTGATCACTTATACTTCAGCAGTACGATTTTTTGCGAAGATAAAACCGAGGGCATTTTATTCTAGAATGTCTTCGGTTCCTTTAGTGGCATTTTCTACCTCCTCTTCTAGTGCCACGCTGCCACTAACTATGGAAACTGCAGAAGAGAATCTTGGAGTCTCGAAGTCTGTTTCAAGTTTTGTGCTGCCTTTGGGGGCAACAATAAATATGGATGGAACAGCTCTGTACCAGGCCGTCGCTGTGATGTTCATCGCTCAGATCTATGGAATACCGCTAGGAATGGGAGAGCAACTAATTGTAGTCATGACCGCGACATTAGCCTCTGTTGGTGCTGCCGGAGTTCCCAGTGCAGGAATTATAACATTAATCATTGTGCTCAATTCGGTTGGTTTAGGAGCACATGTACAGGCTGGAATAGCTTTGATTTTGGGTGTGGACCGGATATTAGATATGCTGAGAACTGCAGTAAATGTTACTGGAGACTTGAGCTGTGCCACCGTCATTGCTCGAAGTGAGGGAGAACTGGAATCATCTGAGATAGGAGTTTGATTGGATGATCGGACAGATCACGTTTCCAGTTTTGCACACGTCTTCTTTTAGCGAGGAATAAAGGTGAATAGGACCACGAGATTATGTTTATTGATGGCCAGTATCTTTGCGGGCTGTGGTGATGGACGTGATTACAGCATGTACACCGATGTCTTGGAAGAAATTGATCTACGAGGTCATGGAGGCACCAATTCCATAGTTTCGGCTCTCAACAGTTCAGATCCATATCTCCAGAAGTTGGCAGTCGAGGGCTTGGGGCGCTTTGAGTCTGAAGAGCACATCGTTCAAATAGCCGATGTTTTGGATTCTCGAGATTCAGAGGTTCGTCAATCAGCAGTAAATGCTCTGGGTCAGTCTGTATTTGGGACTCAGGGAGATGAAGTATCAGATATACTGCTAAAGCATCTTTTGATCGAAGAAAATGGAGTGGTCAGAGGAACCATCGCTCGGACCTTGGGGCGACTATCTCTTTCAGAAAAAAGTAAAACTACTGCTATAGTGGACGCTTTAATTGAGATGACGGGACCCAATATTGTTTCTGTAGATCAGTCAATCATACTAGGGGTCGTTATGGGTCTCGAATCAATGATTCGGCTAGAGCAGTTTGAGGAAAATGGCATACCTGATGAAGCAGTCGATTTTCTGAAAGAAATATTGCTATCGTATGGCTCAGATGGGATTGAGGAAGTCTCTTACAGTCAATCTAGGGCAACGGTTAGAAGGGTAGCAGCGTTGGCCATTTCCTCCCTGGAACAGATTGAGAGTGAAATTCTGGAAGGAGTTGCTAAAGATCCAGATCCGGGAGTGCGAAGGATCGCCATTATGGCACTCGGTGAAAAACTAGAAGTAAGTATGGAAGTTTTGCAGGCTGGGCTTTTGGACCAGGAAGCAATGGTGCGAACGGAAGCTGTAAGATCTTATGCTAAACAAGCTCAGGGTGCAGAGTCATGCCAGGTGCTAATTTCTATGATTCAAGATGAGAGCTTACACGTTTCGTTGGCAGCTCTGAATCTCATAAGTGGAGAGTGTGAGGAAGGGTTTGGGGCCGAGACCATCTTAACTTCTTTGATTTCTGATCCATCTAAAAAAAACCTTCATAATAATTGGCATAGGGCAGCTCACGCTCTTGTGGCTATGGCAGAACTATCTAGTGATGTAGCCAATCTCCTGATTGAGGACTTTATGTCACATCAGAATCCGTTTGCCAGATCTTATGCAGCCAGAGCGGCGACAATAACAGGAAATCTGAGGGTTCTTAATATTCTAACGGAGGATGCCAATCCAAATGTACGTGTTCAGGCGTTAGGTGGTTTGTTTGCAGTAGAAGGAAGCGTCCCTGACTCTATCATTATTGATCAACTAAGTACTAGTGATCCATTTTTAATGCTGACGGCAGCAAGATTGCTTGAAGGATCATTAAATCATAAAGAAGCTATCGGCCCGCTGATAGATTCCCTGGACAGGATGTCCAAACAAGGGAAAGAAACGCACCGTGACCCGAGGATGGCTCTCCTAGAAAGAATAGGAGAATTCGGGAATTCGGAACAAGTGGAGGCGCTGGAGCCATACCTGAGAGATTATGACCCCATTGTTGCTGAAAAAACCTCGGAAATTTTGAATGACTGGACGGGTATGGATCGAAAAGCGAATGCACAGTTACAGGATCGGATTTCGTTTCCATCCTGGATAGATATTGAGGAGATGAGAAGCACAGTTGTCACCCTTCATATGGATAGGGGTGGAGAAATTTCTATTCAGTTGATTCCCGACTTGGCACCTACACATGCATATAGATTCAAGAACCTAGCTGAGGATGGTCAGCTGGACGGATTAACCTTTCATAGAGTGGTCAGTAATTTTGTCATCCAAGGATTGAGCCCAGGAGCAAATGAATATGCTGGTTATCCTGAATATACTAGGGATGAAATAGGACTCTTGCCCCATTGGAGAGGAACGGTGGGGACTTCTACACGTGGCAGAGACACTGGAGATGGCCAGATTTTTGTCAATTTGATCGATAACCACAATTTAAATCATGATTTTACCATTTTTGGGTATGTCAGCAGACCACAGGACATGGAAGTTGTCGATGCAGTTGCTGAAGGAGATGTGATCATTAAAGCGACTGTTGCAACGCTGGGTGAAAACTAAAAACTATGGAGGGTGAATAGATGTCTCGAAGATCAATATCGAGCCCTAGTGCTTCTGCCGTGGGACCTTATTCACATGCAGTAGATGATGGTAGTCATGTGTTTTGTTCTGGTCAGACCCCTTTGGACCCAGAGACGGGGGAGCTTGATAAAGGCGGAGTGAGTAGTCAGACAAGTCAGTGTTTCCAAAATCTTTTCTCTGTACTCAAAGAGGCCAGCTTAACGAGTAAAGACGTAGTCAAGGTAAATGTGTATTTGACAAATATGGATAGTTTTGCAGAGATGAATGAGGCTTACGCCGAGCATTTTGATGAGCCATTTCCAGCTAGGACTACCGTTGGGGTGGCTAGCCTGCCATTGGGGGCTCAAGTGGAAATAGAATTGGTTGCCAAAAAACCTGGGTGAGTGTCACCTATAGGAAGTCGCTGACTGTCAAGCTTTGTCGGGCTTAGAAAAGGATGACCAGTGAATCTCAAGCTAAGTGAATCAGATCGCTCTAAGTTGGCGGGTGAAAGTGGGCCCGCTGTTCAGATGGCTATGTCCATTCTGGTTAGGATGGCTGAGATACGAGGCGCCAAGGAATTCTTATCGGTAGTTTCTTCTCACATTGACAGTGCGCTGTATATCGGGGATTCCACTCTCGATTATGCAGAAAGGTTTGTTGCGTTGGATGCGCAGGTGTGTGTGCCGACGACCTTGAATGTGGCGGGAGTTGACCATCATGGCTGGGATCGCTGGGCAGTACCATCAGATTGGGCCCATAAGGCTAGAAGGCAAATGTTGGCCTATAAGAAGATGGGATGCAGACCCACTTGGACTTGTGCACCTTATCAGACTGAAGAACGACCTGGGTTGGGAGATCAGATAGCGTGGGGTGAATCAAGTGCTATTGTGTTTGCCAATTCGGTCTTGGGCGCCCGATCAGAGAGATATCCCGACCTTTTAGATATTTGTGCAGCAATAGCTGGAAGGGTGCCAGCTATTGGTCTCCATTTGAACGAGAATAGAGTAGGACAGGTTTTAGTGCGACTAGATTCAATAGATAAGAAGTTACTATTGTCCGACGAATTCTATCCAGTTTTGGGACACTACATTGGCAAACTGGCTGGTTCTAGGGTAGTCGTTTTTGAGGAGGTAGCTGTCGGTCCGTCAGAAGATCAACTCAAGGCTTTGGGTGCAGCGATGGCTTCTTCTGGTGCTGTGGCTTTGTTCCATTGGGTTGGGGTAACACCAGAAGCAAACACCCTGGAACATGCTTTAGGCGGAAGAACGCCCGAGACAATCATAAAAGTCGCACTAAGTGACCTTTTGGAAGCTAGGAATGAACTGTCTTCATCTTCCAGTGATCGATTGGATATGATTGTTTTGGGTTCGCCTCATTTCTCATTGAATGAAATCAAATCCTTAGTGCCCCTGACTTTAGGAAAGAAGTGTCACCAAAGCGTGCGGTTTCTGATTACAACAGGGCGAGGTGTGAAACTCCTAGCAGAAGAGATTGGGTTATTAGAAACACTACTTTCATTTGGTGCAGAAGTGACTGTGGATACATGTATCCTCACCACTCCTATGTTGCCTGGTGAAATCAAAAGCATAATGACTAATTCAGCAAAATACGCATACTACACTCCAGGGCTTTTAAGTCGGGAGGTAGTTTTTGGCTCAATGGAAGAGTGTGTGCAATCGGCTGTTTGTGGAAAAGTGATTAAAAACGATCGACTATGGTTGGTTTAGAAAATGACTTCTATAGAAGATAGGATCAGGCTGAGTTCGGAAAGGAGATTGAGAGGGGTAGTTGTGATCCCAGGTACAGTGACTGGTAAGTTAATGGTGTCCAGGGAGCCCTTAAGTTTTTGGGGTGGCTATGATATAGAGAGTGGAGAGATTATAGATCGCAAACATCAGCTTTCTGGAAAAATTGCTCACGGTTCCATATTGGCCATTCCTGGTACAAAAGGTTCTAGCACTACAACAGCGGTATTGTTAGAGGCTCTGATTAAAGGGACGGCACCGCTAGCCATATTGACATGTGGTGTGGATTCATTTCTCGCTTTGGCATTAGTGGTTGCTGATGAGATGTATAGCAAGAGCATTCCACTGATCGCCTTGGGATCTGAGGAATTTTCAAGTCTGGAGTCAGGTTTGAATGCCAGGCTGGAAGAAGATGGGACTATTTTACTGGAGGCCCTGCGATAATAGAGGCTGACAAATTGGGCTCAGACACTTCGCCCGAGCCCAATTTGCAAAAATTAGTCGGGATTACCTTGGAATTCTTATAATGTTTCCAGGATCCGCTCTTATTCCGGCTGTGTTCATGGACTGATAAAATTGTGGCATGGAATTAGATATTAAGAAGTTCAGATCTTCAATAATCGCTGGACCGTCTTCCCAAGCTCTTTCGATATCTTCCAATTGATCTTGAGTTGGAAGTGTATGGGATCCTTCGATTGAACCGCCCACTCCCATTGGGAGGCTAGTTAAATTTTTTCGAATATCCTCTAAGGTAAGCATCATTTGTTCAGCTTCTTTGCTCAAGGAATCATCAGAGTCATCGGTATCCTTGATTAGCTTCACTGCTTCTTCTAACTGTTCCTCGAGTCGCTGAACCGCTTGGGTTGCTTCAAATACAGGTTTTTGAAGTCTATAGATTGACATCAGGGCTTCTTGACGACTTTCCAGTTCATCGTTGGAAATTTCTACCCGAGGATCCATCTGTACCATGACGTCTCCAAACATTGTGACTTGCCCCACTTCTACTTGGATTTGATAAATACCTGGCATGACCATGGGGCCTTGAGCTCTAGGCCCTCCTCTGAACCTGTTATTCCCAGGGCCGTCTTGGTCATCAACAAAAGCTGGGTTCATCCGATAATCCCAAAGTACCTCATGAGATCCAGGGGTTATTTTTTCTGAGAATGACCGTATCTCTTGTCCGGTTGTAGTCATTATTTTGAATTCCATGTCCGAAGACGATTGGAATCCTTCGGGGATCCAGTAGCGAATCCGTACATCGTTAGTGGGGTTGTTCAAACGAAATTCAGCCGATCCAGTCCATTCTTGAATATTTGCAGTCCGCCACTGGGTCGCCACACCAGTTTGGAACAAGTAAGGACTATCGGTTTGGACAGAATTTTCAGCTATTTCAACCAGTGGAGTGATATTGTCGAGGATCCAGATTCCTCTACCATGAGTACCTATGACAAGATCATTATTCCTGTGATGAAGCTTGATATCATCTACAGGAACAGTAGGAAGTCCATTCATAAGAGGATTCCAGGTGGCGCCCGCATCAATTGACACAAAGATTCCCACCTCGCTTCCTACAAAGACTAAGTTTTCTTGTTCTGGATGCTCGAGTATGACATTTACAGATGATTCTGGTAGACCTGATATTATCGAGGTCCATTCTTCACCGAAGTCATCACTTCGATAGACATATGGTTGAAAATCGCCAGAGTAATGCCCATCAAAGGTAGCGTAAACTCTTCCTTCAAGGGTTTTTGAAGCTATAATCCTGCTCACGTAAGTATTATCGGGAAGGCCGGGAATGTTGTCAGTCAGATCCGACCAGTTGAGTCCTCCATCAGTCGTGCCCATCACTCGTCCGTCATCACTACCAGTGTAGAATACATCTGTATTTAAAGAGGATTCATCTATCGTGGTAAGTGTGCTGTAGAAAGACACTCCATCATGCATCGAAAGCATGGAATCTGATGGGAGTTCATCCATTATAGAGAGTTGAGACCGATCGATATTATAGGTCAGATCTGGGCTCATTTGAGTCCAGGATATGCCATTATCAGTGCTCTTGAGTAGCATTTGAGATCCCACATAAACAGACCTCGAATCAGTTTGAGAAAGAAGAATCGGTGTATTCCAGTTGAAGCGGTATTCACGTTCATCCTCCCCTATATCGTCTTCGGACGCGTACTCTTTTCGAGGAAGAGATCCTTCGTCAGAAGACGATAGGGGGCGAGGGGCAATGGATGCTCGCTCACCTGTTTCAAGGTTTAGTAGGCTTACTCTGCCATTTTGGGATTCTGAAAATGCTACGTTTGGATTCTCCGGATCTATTTGTACGTAAAACCCATCACCTCCACTTATATTTACCCAGTCAGCATTTCGAATTCCTTGGCTGTCCAGCGTCTTTGAGGGCCCACACCAGCTCCCATTGTCCTGCAGGCCACCACATACCCAAAAAGGATCTCTTTGGTCTAAACCTATTTCGTAGAATTGTGAGATTGGGAGATTGTCATAGAATCTCCAGTTCTCTGATCTGTCAAAGGAAACCGATAGGCCACCATCACTACCTAGTATCAAGTGGTTAGAATTGTCAGGATCGATCCATAGGGCATGGTGATCAAGGTGGACGTTACGGGCCCCTTGATCTGAGAATGTTTTGCCACCGTCATCAGAGCGCATCAAGTTCTGACCACCCATGTAAATGCGTTCTGGGTCATTGGGATCTATTCTGACCATACTGAAATACATTGGTCTTGGGTTTGTGTCCGAAAGGAAGGTCCAGCTATCGCCTCGGTCTTTAGATCCATAAACGCCTGTTTGCCCCCTACGTGCTTCTATGGAAGCAACGAGAATATTACCATCCCTATGGTATACATCCAATCCAATTCTTCCCAAATGTCCGGTGGGGATTCCTTCTTCGAGTCGAGTCCAATTGGTTCCGCCGTCTAGAGTTCTATATATACCGCTTCCAGCACCACCTCCATTGAATCCCCACGCAGTTCTCTGGCGAGTGTACATTGCCACAAAAAGAGTATTTGGGTCTTTTGGATCCATAACCAAATCAATAGCACCACTATAATCGTCGACGTGAAGGACATGCTTCCAGGTAGCACCCCCATCAGTTGTTTTAAAGACTCCTCTTTCCGGGTTTGGCTTCCACAGATTCCCCACAGCAGCAACGTAAGCTATCTGGGGGTTAGTCGGGTGTACTCTAATACGTGAGATGTGCCTTGTTTCTTCGAGGCCTAGAAATTGCCAAGTTTGGCCTGCATCCAACGATTTAAAAACGCCATGACCCCAAGGAGAACTTTGACGGTTCTGGGGCTCTCCAGTTCCAACCCAAACGATGTTGGGGTTGGATGGAGACAGCGTGATATCACCGATTGAAGAAGTTACTTCGTCTGTGAATATTTCATCCCAGGTAGTTCCGTGGTTTGTGCTCTTCCACACTCCAGCTGTAGCTGTACCTACGTAGATTATGCTTTTATTTGAGGGATCTATGGCCAAATCACTGATTCTTCCACCTACGACACTCGGTCCGATTTCTCTCCATTCAAGAAAATCGACCGGAGCCAAATCATCACCGATCTGGTTTTGTTGAGACTCGAGTGCTGCTGTGGGGCACACCATCAGCATAACCAGGCTGGCAAAAGTTTTTGAGTGCTTCACGGATTGTCCTCATTTAGAAGATGAAATGTCTGCATTCTATTATAGGGATTTTGGGGATCAATTACTTAGGTAGCAATATGTTAAGGTGGGTAAGATATCGAATATGCGGATTTAGAATTATTCTATTCTGCGACTATCTCTACGAGGCTGAAGTGCATATTCTAGTCTACTCTATCTGACAATTAAGATCTGTGTTTAGGAAAATACGTGAGTTTTGAATGAATGTATTGCTTATTTCTTGCTATGACCTAGGACACCAACCTTTCGCGGTGGCATCAGCGTCAGCTCATTTACTGGAGCGGGGACATCACGTTGAGTGCTTGGATTTGGCAGTGCAAGATTTTGATGAAGAAAAAATCCTAGGGGCGGATGTAGTTGGAATATCAATACCAATGCATACGGCCCTGTGCTTAGGGGTAAAAGCAGGAGAGCGAATAAGGGCACTAAAACAAGAAGTTCAGATCTGTTATTTTGGTCTATATGCTTCGTTGAATGAAAATTTCTTACTGTCGGGTGTGGGAGATGCTGTAATAGGGGGAGAATTTGAAGGTCCCCTTGTTCACTATGTGGATGGCCTTCGTAAGAAAGGAGTCAGCCTTCCAGGAGTCTCGATCGAGCAAAATCGAGTGATGCCTAATCTGGCCAGACAAGAGTTTGTTAAACCAGTACGTTCTTTATTACCACCTCTCGAGAGCTATTCAAAATTAATTATGCCTGACCAAGATAGAAAATTGGTTGGGTCCACACAGACTACTAGAGGGTGTGCTCATCGGTGTAAACATTGCCCAATTCCTTCTGTCTACGAAGGAAGGCTCAGGGTAGTTCAAGAGCAGGTGGTATTGGCCGATATAGAAAATTTGGTGGCTATGGGGGCTGAGCACATTTCTTTTGGCGACCCCGATTTTCTTAATGGGGTAAAATATTCCCTACGAGTAGTACGTGCTATGAACAAAAAGCATGCGCATTTAAGCTTTGATATAACTGCAAAGGTAGAACATCTTTTGGAGTATCCAGATGTGCTGTGTGAATTGGGCGAGTTGGGTTGTTTGTTTGTTGTCTCGGCTGTGGAAACTGTGGATGATAGGATATTGAAATATTTGGACAAAGGACATACTCAAAAAGATGTGATTGTGGCTCTCCATAATACTAAGAAGGCGGGAATACATTTGAAGCCTTCACTGCTCCCATTCACTCCTTGGACGACAGTTTCAGGCTACTTGGATCTTCTAAATTTTGTTGAAGAACAGGGTTTGGTCTACCACGTGGATCCTGTCCACTATTCTATAAGGTTACTGTTGCCGCCAGGATCCAAACTCCTGAAGCTTCCTGAGGTCTCTGCAGTAGTTGACGGATTTTCAGAAGATGATTTGGTACACCAGTGGGCTCACCCTGATGCTAGAGTCGATGAATTGCAAAAACAAGTGGCCTTAATAGTTGAATCTGGTTGCGAGAATGAGGAAGATTTAACGGTCATCTTTGCAAAGATAAAAGCAACAGCCTCGGGATCAGAGACTGATCTGGGGGTCGATTCGCTCCAAAACCTCACAGGACCAGTTGAGTTGCGGCCCCCAAATTTTTCCGAGTCGTGGTTTTGCTGAGCAGAACCTACTGAGAGTCAGTTAGGCTCTGTGGTTGGGAGATAAAAAATAAACAGACTAGACTATCGAGGAGTCAGGAGTGTACTTAATGTTGCAGAGGTAATGATGATCATTCCAAAGAGGGGAGCAACTATGAGGGTTTTTATTGGATGTGGCCTATGCTTATTCCTGTTAGCAGCATGCAGTCAAGAGCACTCTGACGTTACTGCATTTGTAGGAGCTGATATCTGGGATGGGACAGGTTCTGAAATGGTTTCAAACGGGGTCATTTTGGTTGAGGGAGGACGCATCCGTGAGGCAGGATTAGAAAGTGAGGTGGTAATACCCTCAGGAAGCCAAATAGAAGACCTGAGTGGTCGAACAATAGTGCCTGGATTAATCAACACCCACGGACATGTAGGTGGAGTCTTAGGGCTCGAATCTGGACATTACAATAGAGACAATCTGATACGTCAGCTTCGTTTGTACGCAGATTATGGTATAACGACAGTGAATAGCTTAGGTGGTGATGGGAGTGAGGGGAAACTATTGCGTGATGAACAAGCTGTATCTGATTTAAATAGGGCGCGTTTATATATTGCGGGTGAAGTGATAACAGGTACGACCCGAGAAGAAGTGTTGGAGGTGTTAAGTGAAAATGCTGAACTTGGGGTGGATTGGATGAAAATCAGAGTAGATGACAATCTTGGGTCTACCTTAAAGATGTCTGAAGAACTTTATTCCGTAATCATAGACACAAGTCATGAGCTTGGTTTCAGATTGGCGTCCCATTTATTCTATCTTGAAGACGCCAAGGGACTTCTCAGGGCAGGGACTGATTTTATAGCTCATAGTGTGCGAGATGTCGTAGTGGATGAGGAGTTTCTGTCTTTGTTGCGTCAAAGTGGCATTTGCTATTCACCAACTCTGACAAGAGAGGTATCTACTTTTGTGTATGAGAACAGGCCAGATTTCTTTGATGACCCTTTCTTTCTAGAACATCCAGATCCTGAGGTCACAGCCCTGAGAAGTTATGTCTTGGAAGAGCTGTCTGAGCCTTCGAGGCAACAGGCAGTGCGAGAAAATGTAAGCGCACAAGGTTACAAAAGAGCCCTTCCGGTGGCCATGGAAAATTTAAATAAGATTTCTGATGCTGGATTACCGATAGGTTTCGGAACCGATACTGGACCAGCAGGGCGTTTTCAAGGATTCTTTGAGCATATGGAGTTGGTCCTGATGGAAAGATCGGGAATGAGTTCTGAACAGATTCTTAGATCAGCGACTGGTCAAGCAGCAAAATGTTTGGGTCTAGAAGAAGAGGTTGGTACATTACAAGCTGATAGATGGGCAGATTTCATAGTGCTGACCGAAAATCCACTGGAAGATGTGAGGAATATGAGAACCATAGAGTCTGTTTGGATAGCAGGTAACAGGATAGGTTGAAGAAGATGTTGACGAATCGGCCGACCAATCCAGCAGCAGAAGAAATTTTAGGAGGATATTTCCCTGTCTTAGACCATGGTTTCGTCTCCTTAGTAGACTACATGGGTACGGACGAAGATGTCGAGAGAGCTGCTAGGGTAAGTTATGGTTACGGAACTAGAAAGACGAGCCAGACTAGGGGTCTCATAAGATACCTTCGTCGCCATTACCATACTACGCCCAGCGAGATGGTCGAACTGAAATTTCACTGTGCAATGCCCATGTTCGTTGCAAGGCAATGGATTAGGCATAGGACTGCTTCAGTCAATGAATACAGCGGTCGCTATTCACTGATGCCACTGCTTTTCTATAAGCCAGAGTCAGAGCATTTTTCGCTACAGAGTGCAGACAACGCTCAAGGTCGTCAGAACGATGCTGCTTCCAACGAGCTTTACAAAAAAGCAGTGAAACACTGGGAGAAGATGCGCACTGAGGTTTCTCAGGGGTACCGCTGGATGGTGGAGGAGGATGTGGCAAGAGAATTAGCGCGTATTGATTTACCTTTGTCGACATATACTCAGTGGTATTGGAAGATCGACCTACACAATCTTTTTCATTTTTTGACACTTAGAGATGACCCTCACGCTCAGTGGGAAATCCAGGCCTTTGCTCGCGTGATGGCAGGTATGCTAAAAAGGGTAGCTCCATTGAGCTATGAGGCATGGATCGACTATAACGTTTGCGGACAGGTTATGAGTAGAGGTGATATCCTAGCTCTAAAGGAGCTTGTGGAGGCTGAAGAGGATGGGATAAGGGCAAGACAGGATGTAGAGGGAGTTGTTGATAGGGAAAAACTCCAAGAATTTGGACTGTCCGTGAGAGAAGTGAGGGAGCTCATTACTAAGCTTGAGCCTGTCAAGAGGCCTGACCATGACTTAGATCTCGCAGACATGAGAAAAGCGGAAGATGTGGCCGAGGAACTAGGTGCAGCAGTTCCGAAGATCCTGGGGTCTAATTAGCTGGACAAAAATGTGAACCCAGGGGGTTGCTCTGGAAGGGGCACCGAAGTTTGATCAATGGGGTAAGTCATCATTAAAGGAACTGATAGCAAATGAAGAGAAAGGCTTTGCCTCTACATGTAAGACGAACCTTCCTAGTCTTGGTTTCCACTGTTGCTATTGTTTTTGTTTCGTCTCTACTATTTATGATTTTTCAGGGTAGGAAGGGACTGTCGGATGAAAGGACTGTTTTGGCAGTCTTACCAATTTATTCTGAGCTGGTAAAAGATTCGCCAGATCGTTATGAAGGGTTTGCAGAAGGATTGGCCGCGTATTTTGGAAGGGCAGATCCTCAGATTTTAGGAGTTTTAGGACCTGCAAGTACCGACAGGTATGCTGGCCAAGGTATGGGTGCTTTGGATATAGGAAATGAAGTCTTGGCCGATCTCATTGTGACTGGGCGTGAGCAGGGTACTGAAGCTGATCCGATTCTGTTGGTGGAACTACTACAAGTCAGTGATGCATCAATTTTGTGGAAGAGAGAATTCATGATAGGTGAAAATTTGGATTTGCAAGATTTACTTCTCGAGGTGAGTACTCAAGTAACGTCTGTTTTGGATCTGCCTCGATAAGCAAAAGTATCGATTTGTAATCAAACCCGAACAATTCAGCAAGAGAAGGCCAGGCCTGACAACAGTCCAAATAAGGAGTGAGAATGGGGAAAGTAGTATATAAATCAGAAAGCAAGATAGAACGAGTAGAAGGGCCTTTTCGCAAGGCATACATTCCAGCAACCGAGGCTCCAGTAGATTTTGGTGTTCACGGTGCTATAGCTGAACATTATGGAGTTACAGGTAAGGATGAAGCGGCAACTACCCTAGACTACATTGTTGCTGCAACTGGCGGCTGACTGGCTGGTACTTTTGGAGGCGCGCTGGAGGCGCGTGGGATTTCAGCTAGCTCGAATTGCCTTGAGACGAAAGTTTCTGGGGAGGTGGAAAAGGAAGGAGGTGTCTTGGTCTTAAAGAGAATTCATGTTAAGTATCGTTTAAAAGGAAGTGTTGACTTTGAAGAGGTGGCAAATAGGGTCCATGCGGTACACCGAGACAATTGCCCTGTTTATAAGTCGATTTCAAACTGCATTGAGATAACTACAGAACTGAAGTTCGTTACAGGATAACCTGAGGTACATTCTGTGTCTTTCTAAAAGTACGATAAGAAGGGGCTGACAAAGTGGGACTACAAACAGATACTCAAGCGACTGGTCGGATCTGTGTGTTGGGAGGGGGCAATTTAGGGAAAGCTTTGGTGAAGGGATTAATTGAGGGCGGTGGTATGGATCCAGACAACATAACGGTGACACGTAGGGATTCTTCCAAATTGAAGGAGTTAGCTTCAATGGGTGTGCGAGTGTCAGAAGACAACATAGCTGCCTTGGAAAGCTCCGATATAATCATCATAGCAGTGCAACCACAGCAAATTCCTGAATTGTTCATGGAGATCAAGGAGGTGGCAGAATCTGGCCCGCGTACATTTGTTTCAGTTGTGAGTGGCATTTCTACTGAGACTGTTAAAGTAGGATTGGGCCTTGAAAATAATCCTGTGGTTAGGGCGATGCCTAATACGGCAGTGTCGGTAGGAGAAGCTGTTACCTGTGTAGCTTCTCAGGACACTGAAGCTTTGGAAAAAACAGAAAGGTTGTTTGAGCGCATTGGAAAAACTATTCGGTTGTCAGAGGAAATGATCACTGCATCCACAGCACTTAGCGCTTGTGGTATAGCTTTTTTCCTTCGCTGCATACGTGCTGCTTCACAGGGAGGCATAGAAATAGGGTTCCATCCAGAGGAGGCTTTGTTCTTGGCAGCGCAGACGGCTAAGGGAGCAGCGTCTTTAATACTGGAAGCAGGATATCATCCAGAAGACGGTATTGATCAAGTGACTACGCCTAGAGGCTGCACTATAGCAGGCCTGAATGAGATGGAACACCAGGGTCTAAGTTCTGCCATAATAAGAGGTATTGTGACTTCAGCGGAGCAAGCGGAAGGTCTGATGGAGGATTAGTGGTACAACGAGGTTGTCTGGGAGAAAACCTTGTAAGAGAAGAGCATCATCGCAGGGGTCGTAGGCTGGTCATTCAAGGTAGAGTTTCTCCTATTGCTACTACGGCATGCTCTGGAACTAAATGCAAGTCGTCTTCGACCAATCTCGCAGCTTCGTGAAGAATAATCACTAAAGTTCCTGGGGTGAGGCCGTCATCTTGACCAGGAATATCATATTCTTCACTAGGCGTGTGTAGAACTATTTGTCCTCTTCTCAGAGTTCGGTCAGCACAGGTGCCAACCAGTCTAACTGTCGCCCAGCCAGGCCGTGGAGCCCAGACAAGGTTAGTGGGTGTTTTTAATCTGGAGTCATTCATGGTCGATTTCCTTAGATCTGTTTATTAAGTTGGTGTGCACCTTTTACTAGAAGATCGTAAGTGGCAGCTTGTGCTTCCGACATTTCTAAAGGTAGAGTAACAGGTAGAGCACGGTGCGATGTGATGTCGGGCATATGTAGTACCATCCGGTCCATAGGAGTTGGATCGTTATAATCGTGGAGATTCCCAGAAGTATCGATTTCTACGGGTGATCCAGGGTCACGCAGATTGGCAACGAAACAGCCGTATTTTTGCCAGGCAACAAGGCAGTCTTTATCATTTTGCGTAATTTCTGGCAAGAGTGTTTCTTCGTAATAGGCCAGAGCTTTTCGATAAGCGTTGTGATCATCTTGTTTTAGATTTTGTAGTTGTTTCCTGCATATTTCCCTGGGATCTCGAACAGATTTTTTCCCCAAGATGTCTGCAAGAATTGCATCAGCCACGTCCTTCATCAGCAGTATTTATCCATACTATACTCCGGCCGCCATAGAATCCATAAATTCTTTGTTTGTTTCAGTTTTTCCCATCTGTTCCAGTAGAAACTCAATGGCCTCGCCAGGTGGCATATCGGCAAAAAAGTTTCGAAGTAAATAAACACGGTTCAACTCATTTTGAGAGAGTAGCAGTTCTTCTTTACGAGTTCCAGATCGATTGATATCTACTGCAGGAAATACTCTCCTATCGGAGATACTCCTATCCAGAATCAATTCCATATTTCCTGTTCCTTTGAATTCTTCAAAAATCACCTCATCCATTCTGCTGCCAGTGTCTACTAATGCTGTTGCAATGATAGTTAGAGAACCGCCTTGATCGATGTTTCTGGCTGCGCCAAAAAAACGTTTTGGCTTTTGGAGTGCTTTCGCGTCGACTCCACCAGACAAGACTTTTCCAGAATGTGGCATTGTAGAATTGAAAGCCCTAGCCAACCGAGTTATCGAATCGAGAAGGATCACAACATCTTTCCCTTGCTCCACAAGTCTTTTTGCCCTTTCTAAGACCATATTGGCTACTTGGGTATGTCTAGTAGCAGATTCATCAAATGTGGACGATAGGACGTCCCCGTCCACATTTTGTTTCATATCTGTCACCTCTTCTGGTCGTTCATCTATCAACAGAACCATTAGATGGACAGCAGGGTGGTTAATTGCGATGGAATTAGCAATTTTCTGGAGTAAAATGGTTTTACCTGCTTTAGGGGGGGAAACAATTAGTCCGCGTTGCCCCATTCCTATCGGAGCTATTAAATCCATGACTCTGGTAGAAAGATCTGGGCCTTTTAATTCCAGGCTGAGTCGCTGCTCTGGATATCGGGGTCGCAGGTCGTCAAATGCTGTTCTAGACTCAATGTTATCGGGAAGAACGTTGTTGATTGTTTCTATCTTCAAAAGCGCCAGATAACGTTCACCGTTTTTTGGTGGGCGAACTTGACCTACTACAGCATCTCCAGTGTTCAATCGGAATCTTCTTATTTGGGATGGACTCACATAGATGTCATTGGGGCTACTTAGGTAATTGGCCATTTCAGATCGCAGAAATCCGTAACCTTCCGAAAGCACTTCTAGTACACCTGAGCCTTGTAGTTTCCTGCCTTGCGCCACAAAAGCTCGTTCGATTCTGGATATTAGGTCTTTCTTTTTTATAGAATTATAGTTTGGTATTTCAAGTTCGTGAGCTATGTCCCGAAGGTCTCCCAGAGTTCTTAACCTTATCTGAGTGACATTCATGACTTCCCTTTTCTCGTTATCTTCCACAGGGTGTTCGTAACTCGTTTGGTTACTCAAACTTGGATGCTCCACTAGTACATTGTTAGGAGGTTGGCGCCTTAATATCGAGTCAGGCACAGCTGAATTAATTGGTTCGGGGATGATAACAACTTGTTGAAGCTAAATTGCTAAGCGGATTGTAATTGAGCTTTGTAGGCGGGTCAAGAGAGAGTATGTAAGTTAGGCATTGTCCATTGGGTGGATTTGTTTTTTGTTTAACCCATAAGGGATAGCTTGGGTTAGCGATATAGCTTCATTTAACTGTGTCGAATTGTTGGAGAGTTTTCGAGTGGACACCTTTGGGTCATACGATGAATACAGCGCTGGTGGGGTAGTTGTGAGGTGGATGGAGGATGCAGTTCATTTCCTCTTAATCTTAGATTCCTATGGGAAATGGGGGCTACCGAAAGGCCATATTGAAAGTGGAGAGAACAATAGAGACGCGGCTGTGAGAGAAGTGATCGAGGAGACTGGTTTACCGGACGTAACACTAGGACAAACATTGGGTTCAGTTGATTGGTCCTACCTTTGTGACCAGACTTCAAAGAGTAAGAAAAAGTGCTGCGAGTATTTTCTGATGAGGGCGGTAAAGGGTAGTTTGACGCCACAGGTGTCAGAAGGGATCCAGGATTGTAGATGGGTTTCAATGTCAGAAGTGTTTCAAGTTTTAGATTATGACAATGTCAGGACAGTGATTGAAAGGGCTGTTGAGATTGTGAAATCAGGAAGCCCTAACGAAATATTTGAGAAAGAAGGTCGTGAGGATGCTGAGATAGGTCTTTGAGGAATTAAATAATGAAAAGAGATTTGAAAGATATTACAATCGTTGGCGGTGGCCCCACTGGACTTTTTGGTGCCTTTTACGCTGGTTTGCGTGGATTGTCGACTAGGATAATCGATTCTCTCCCAGATCTTGGGGGGCAGTTGGTAGCTTTGTATCCAGAAAAATATATTTATGATGTCGGAGGGATTCCAAAAATTCTTGCAAAAGATCTAGCTCGAGACATGATCGAGCAGGGTTTACAGTTCGGCCCAGAGGTTTTTCTTGATCAGCAGATCACAGAGTTGGTGTCAAAAGGGGAGAATTTTGTACTTCGTGGTCCAGATGCTGAATTTCTGACCAGGTCCGTCTTGATATCTGGTGGTAAAGGGGCCTTTGAACCAAGACATCTTGATTGCCCAGGCTATAGCCAGTTTTTAGGGCAGGGAGTGATTTATATGGTTGAGGATCCCAAGCAACTGGAAAACAGAAAAATTCTTGTAGTGGGTGGTGGAGACTCAGCCTTGGACTGGGTTTTGGCTCTGGAGGATACTGCTGAAGAGATGACTATAATTCATCGCAGGGAGGAGTTTCGAGCACATGAGGACTCAGTTCGCCAATTGCAATTGGCAGTGAGTTCAGGGCGGGTAAATTTGAAGACCTTTCATGAAGTCCGGGAGATACATGGAGACAAGACGGTAGAAGGAGTGACGATTTTCGATAATAAATCTAACGAAGAGTCTACATTTGATGTTGATATTGTTCTCTGTTTGCTTGGCTTTAAACCCGATCTAGGGCCGATCAAATCTTGGGGACTGGATGTGGAGAGGAATAGATTGTCAGTCGACTCTCTGATGATGACTTCCCAACCAGGAGTGTTTGGAGCTGGTGATTTAGTTTCTTATGAAGGCAAACTTGATCTCATTGCGACAGGATTTTCAGAAGCTGCTATAGCGGTCAATAATATAGTTCGCTACTTGGACCCGAAAGCGAGAGTTAACCCTGGACACTCAACTAATCTGAAGATATTTAAGGATAAGTAGTAGGAACTTGTAGAAATATATTTCAATGTGGAAGTTATTTTTCAACTTGCTTGAAGGCTGAATAAAAATGTCAGAACATTATAAGGAACAGTTGGTAATTATTGGTTCTGGGCCTGCCGCATGGACTGGAGCTATATATGGTGCCAGAGCAAACTTGGCTCCCTTGGTGATTGAGGGTGTTGGTAGTCGCACAATGATTCCAGGCGGGCAACTGATGTTCACCACTGAGGTCGAAAATTATCCAGGATTTCCAGAGGGTGTCACTGGGCCGCAAATGATGTCGGACTTTAGGTCACAGGCTCTACGTTTCGACACGAGAGTTATAACAGAGGATGTCGTTTCAGTAGATTTTTCAGATCGACCTCTATCCTTGGAGACTAATACCGGAAAAGTAATAGAAACAGAAACAGTTGTAATTGCTACGGGAGCGAATGCCCAGTGGATCGGTCTTGAGAATGAGCAAAGGCTGGCCCAAAGTGGCGGTGGGGTTTCTGCTTGTGCGGTATGTGATGGTGCTCTTCCTCATTTCAGGGATCAAGTTATTGCCATTGTAGGTGGTGGGGATAGTGCAATGGAAGATGCTCTGTACATGGCAAAATTTGCAAAGGAAGTCGTGGTGATTCACAGGCGAGATAAACTGCGAGCTTCAAAAATTATGCAGGAGCGTGCTTTTAAAGAGGAAAGGATTAGGTTCGAGTGGAATAAGGTCGTTGAAGATGTTTTAGGGGAGGAAGTAATCGGAGGTGTCCTATTGAAAGATGTTTCTACCGGAAAGAAGAGTGAACTAGCAGTTGGAGGGCTATTCGTGGCAATTGGCCACACTCCCAATACAGATTTCTTAGACCGTCAGATCGAATTGAAATCAAATGGATTTATCAAAACTCCAACTCCATGGAGGACTGAGACATCGGTCCCAGGTGTATTCGCTGCTGGAGATGTCATGGATGATTTTTACAAGCAAGCAGTGACCGCAGCTGGTACAGGCTGTATGGCTGCATTGGAGGCGGAGCGATGGTTGGCACACGGAGGATTAGGGGAAGTGTGATTCGGAACAATCGGTTGGTGTATGTCTCTATCGTCCATCGACTACTATGGTCTGTCCAGTAATATTTGGAGAATTAAGTAAGAAGGTTATGGCTTCAGTTACGTCATCGAGTGTTCCAGGTCGTTTGAGTAGGGTTTCATCTACTTCCTTTTCATATCTTTCTTGATCCATACCCTCCGGAGGAAGGACTAGTCCAGGAGCTATAGCGTTGACTCGAACCCTAGGCGCTAGTGCTACCGCCTGAATTCGTGTAAGGCTTAACAGGCCTGCCTTAGCTATGGAATGATGAGCATATGACACTCTTGGATTTAGTCCCAAGTGATCGGATATATTTATTACCGAACCAGAGCACTCAGTAAGTAAACTGGCGAACTCTTTTACCAATAAATGCGGAGCCCTGAGGTTGACAGCCATCACTTTATCCCACTCATCACAATCAATATCTAGGAGGGGTGTGGAGAAGAAATTAGCAGCATTATTAACCAAGAGGTCCAATTGCTGAAAGTTATCCTGGAAAGAGCTAACGAGCTCCTTAATTGTTTTTGGATAGGACAAATCACCTTCAAGAAGCAGTACCTTTCGTCCCTTTTTCTCAAGGCACTTCTGTAAATCTTTGGCGGGTTCGCGAGACGAGTTGTAGCTTACAGCCAGATCATAGCCTTTGTCTGCCAAGGCTAAGGAAATAGCACGGCCAACGCGAACGGCTCCACCTGTGATGAGGGCTACTTGAGACATACCTGAAAACTATGATTGGGATGGTTCGTGGCAAGGCAATTGTTCTAGATAGACTCTTTTATGAGGACTGAACCAAGGGGGTGTATGGATGAATCTGTCAGGCAAGACTTGTTTAATTACGGGAAGCAGTAGAGGTATCGGTTATGCGATAGCACAGGCACTTTGCCAATCAGGAGCAGATGTAGTGGTTAACAGTCGGAGTGGCAGTGACCTTCAAAAAGTAGCTAAACGTCTGGAACAAGAGAGCCAGGGCAGGGTTCTTGGCCTAGAGGCTGACATTAGCAATCCGATTGAGGGCGAAAATTTAATTGCACGTGTTATCGATGAGTTTGGGCGGCTAGACGTTCTTGTGAATAACGCTGGCATAGGGATTTTTCGATCAATAGAAGAAATGTCACTAGAAGATTGGAAGGCACAGATAGATACCAATTTGCTCGGAACTTTTGTGTGTTCACAATCAGCTGTCCCCTACTTACTGAGAACAGAGGGGTGGATAGTGAATGTGGGATCTTTGGCTTGTCGCAATGCTTTTGCTGGAGGCACGGGTTATAATGCTAGTAAGTTTGGCCTACTGGGGATGACAGAAGCCATGATGCTGGACCTGCGTTCGAAGGGAATCAGAGTAAGTATAGTAATGCCTGGTAGCGTTGATACGTCATTTGCCGATGGAGAATCAAAGACCTGGGCTTTGACTTCTGAAGATGTAGCAGCGGCAACTCTTCACCTTCTTTCTTATCCAAAGAACGCCCATACAAGTAGGATAGAAATGAGACCTAGCCATCCACCATCTGCTTAAATGAATGGGAGCAACAACTTCTTAGAATATGATAAAATATTCCATCTATACTTGTAACTTCAGAAAGAGGAAGTAGACTACTGTTATTAATGGTAAATCCATTTCTAGTCTGTAAACCAAGAGGCAAGAATGTCTGAGGAGTATCGAAAAGAAAAAGATTCATTGGGTGAAGTCCAAGTTCCAGTCGACGCTCTTTATGGAGCCCAGACTCAAAGAGCCTTAGAAAATTTTCCGATCAGTGGCCATCGTTTTGGTCGCCGGTTCATTCAGGCACTAGGGCTAGTGAAAAAATGTGCAGCTGCGGTCAATAAAGACTTGGGCTACATCGATCCTGTCTTAGCTGATTCAATAGTTAAGGCGGCTTCTGAAGTGGTAGATGGCACCTGGGACAAAGAGTTTGTAGTGGATATATACCAGACAGGATCTGGAACTTCGACGAATATGAATGCTAATGAGGTAATATCCCGAAGAGCGAATCAACTACTAAAGGATGAACTAGTACATCCCAATGATCACGTGAATTTTGGACAGTCGTCAAACGATGTCATACCATCGGCTATCCACGTTTCAGCTCGTTTGTCACTTGAATTGGATTTGATTCCTGCACTAAAAAGACTGAAAGGTGCTCTTGCTCTGAAGGCCGATGAGTTTGATCACGTCATCAAGTCAGGAAGAACTCATTTGATGGATGCTACTCCAGTACGTCTTGGTCAACAATTTAGTGGGTATGCACATCAAATCAGTAAGAGTATAAAACGGGTGAATTCAGGATCCGCTGAACTGATCGAACTAGCGTTAGGAGGCACTGCGGTTGGAACTGGTATAAATACCCACCCCGAATTTGCTGAGAGAACGATTGCCTTAATTTCAGAAGAACTTTCGCTAGAGTTTTGCGAGGCGGAGAATCATTTTGAGGCACAGGCCGCTAAAGATGCTATAGTGCAACTTTCGGGTTGTCTAAATACAGTAGCAACAAGCTATTTCAAGGTGGCCGATGATCTTCGGTGGCTGGCTAGTGGACCGACTTCTGGTATTAGTGAAATCCAATTGCCAGCTATCCAACCAGGAAGTTCTATCATGCCAGGAAAGGTTAACCCAGTCATGTCAGAAGCTATGATGATGGTAGCGGCACGTGTGATGGGTAACCACACTACTGTTACGGTGGCTGGTCAAAGGGGAAATTTTGAATTGAATGTAATGATGCCCGTACTGGGCTTCACGACTCTTGAATCGATCAGACTACTTGCCAACATGGCTGTTGTATTTGCAGATCGTTGTGTGAAAGGGATTACAGCAAATGAAGAGAGAACTCAGGATCTCTTGGAGAAAAATCCTTCGATTGCCACTGCACTTAATCCTTTTATCGGGTACGATAAAGCGGCAGATGTGGCAAAGGAGGCTGCTAGAGAAGGCGTCTCAGTCAGAGAAGTCGTACAGCGCCACAATCTTATAGATGCGGACAAGGTGGACGATGCTTTGGATGTGCGGAAAATGACCGAGCCAGGCCTGCCAGAATAATGCCAATTACATTTTAAATCTGGAGAGAGGGTTCTGATGGTAGATGAATTGGGCGCTCATGTGTCAGCTGAAGGTGGTGTGCAGAATTGTCCTTCACGGGCTACTGAAATCGGAGCAAAATGCATCCAACTTTTTACCAAACAGGCGCAACGTTGGAATGAGCCTACCCTGGCCAGAGATACGATTGATCATTTTCTTTCCGAGAGAGAGTCACATGAATTGGACTTTGTAGGGGCCCACGATTCTTACTTGATCAACCTCTCTTCACCTAACGCTAATAGTTGGGAAAAATCGAGGCAGTCCTTTCAGGCGGAGTTGGAACGATCTACATCTCTTAAGCTCGATTTTGTCGTTACTCATCCTGGTAATGCCACGGGAATATCAGCAAAAAATCCCGACAACAACCAACGTAGACATGACTTGAAAGATATTCAATCAAATATGGACCAAGTACAGAAAATGATGGATGAGACATTAGATGATTCGGCCAGGTTACAACTCAAGTTGGAAAAACAATCGTTAGATAGAAAGAGACGGGCATTACTGGAGCAAGGAGAGGACCTTCAGAAAGGATTAGAGCTTAATGCCTTAGGAATCACTAAGGCCCTTGAAGCGGTAGAGCCGGGCACGAAAGTACTGCTAGAGTTGACCGCTGGAAGTGGCACCAGTGTCGGAGGAACTTTCGAACACCTGGCAAGGATTAGGGAGCTCATTCCTTTGGATCTGCAAAAGAGGGTAGGTTTTTGTTTTGATACTTGTCACGGCTACTCAGCGGGTTACGATTTGGTGGATGACTACGAAGGAGTTTGGGATCAGTTCGATAGTTTTCTTGGAATTGATAATTTAGGGCTTATTCACATGAATGATTCCCAACACCCATTCCTTTCACACAAGGATAGACACCAAAACATCGGGGATGGATTTCTGGGAGAAGAACCTTTTCGGAAGATGATGATGGATCCTCGGCTCAGTGGAATACCTAAAATTCTTGAGACACCCAAAGGTGCTGATCCAGTGGCTGCTGATTTGCACAATCTTAGTCTACTGAGGTCATTTAGAAGTTAGTATTTGGCGAGGTGGGATTGCGTAATTAATTTCAGCATGTTCATATGCTAGTCGTATACAGGGAAGCCATAATTATTGAGCTAACACCTGTGAAGTCGGGGCTTGCTTTCCTGGTCTGACATCATGCCTTCCGAGGAGGAAGATGGATGCTAGGTTGGAGTCACAATCGCTGTCCCTGAGCTTCAATAAACTGCTTGCTTGTATACAAAAGCTCCAAAGGGGCTGGAGGATTTCTTCTGGCCCCCTTGGAGTGTAAAGTTAAACCGACCTTGGAGGTGGTTTGATAAAGACATCCTCGATGACAGTAGCTTTGTTCCTTATAGTAATTGTCTATAAGCCAATTTTAGCTTCAGTCGGAGCACATTTTGGAATTGCTAAATCTGTGCCCGAGGAAAATAGTCAGGTCCATTCTGTTTCTAAGATCGAGGTTTGGTTCACTCAGGTTCCACAAGAAAATTCGGTGTCCATTAGGTTGGTTCGTTCGGATGGATCTCTCGTATCAACTGCCATTTTCGATAGTAAACCAGATGTCCTTGAAGCATTCATTGCAGATCTGGGTCATAATTTGAATTTAGGGGAATACGAGGTAGTTTGGCGTGGGATAGGTCAAGACGGTCATGTGGTTAATGGGAACTATAGTTTCATGGTGTCTTCAGAGTAACGTTTGGGAAGCTAAGTGGCTTTAATAGTCGATTCAGTTACCTCCTGGTTTTACTTTTTGGTATTAGTGTTTGTCCTGGGTGTCATTTTTTCTAAATGGACCCTCTTTTCTAGGATCAATCAGGACGAAGTGTTTCTTGATGAATTTATAGACAGTGTTCTTCCTAGACTTGCAATAAGAGGCTTGGTCCTCTTGACGCTCTCGATGCTGCTCTTGTTTTTGAATCAATTGACAGCTTTTCGCGACATTTTTGTTCCATGGAGGACTGATGCCTGGCTCCTACTAAGGCATACTTCCTGGGGATTCCTGTGGGTCGCGACTTTGGCGGTCTATGCTCTGGCCTTAGTAGTTCTAAATTTAAGAGGTATGTCGGGGTGGAGCTTCGCAACAGTATGTATACTTCTGGGTGCAATGTTTCCGGCTTTTTCGGGGCACGCAAGTGCTGTTGAGGGCCTCTCTTGGCTTAGCTTGTCAGCAGACGTTCTTCATGTATGGTCAGCAGGCGGATGGTTGGGTTCCCTCGCATGCTTGATCATCATCGACCGCTATTGGCAAAGAAGGAACTCAGAACGGAAGTCACTAATACCCATATTTATTTCAAGATTTTCGTCCTACTCCATGGTGTGGGCACCTATGCTGGTGATTTCAGGCGTTGTGTCAACATCCATTCATTTATCTGGCGTTGACGATTTGCTCTATAGTGACTATGGAAGGGTTCTTTTTCTAAAGATAATTTTGGCAGTAATTGTAATGGGTTTGGGACTATTGAACTCGATTAACGTCAGGATGGGATTCCATGAGTGTGGCGATATAGGTCGATTGAAAAGCAATATTACGAAGGAGATTTGGATAGCACAGATCGTTTTGCTGTTAACAGCAATTCTCATTCAAGGATCTCCTCCTGGACACCAGGATGCTGAACACCATTTAGGTATTGAAATGTTTTTGGTAAGAATGGTTGGTATCGGCATGTTTTTCTACGTCATAGCTTTTACTCTGATCTTGCTGTTCGCTATTTATCTGCTCCAGGGTAGCAAGTCAGGATCGGATTAAGTATGCTTGAGCATAAAATCAGGGCCCCGCAGATGTAGGTCTGATATTGCAGAGTGAGCACTATTGTTGGCTATTTTTTGGAAATGGACGAATTAAAAACGAAGAAGGTCCTATTGGATGTTAGTACCCCTATGGGTAGTGGCCATTCTCTTGAAGATTGATTGATGTTTAGCGATTTTCATCTATTGAGGACAATTAGATTTGTTTTCGTTTGAGGGGTGATCTGGGAAATGCTACAACCTGTTCGTAGTTCTTTGAAAGAAGCAATACTGCCTTTGGTCTGTGCAGTCCATTGTATTGTTACGCCACTTATAAGTCCGGTTTTATCAGTTGCAGGTCACAACACTGGTCTGGAGTATGGCCTGTTAAGTGTAGCACTGATCGTGGCGGTAATTTCCTATGGCTATGGCCTAAAGCATCACCGTAACCATTTAGTGTGGTCTTTGGGTTTGGTAGGTTTTTTAATATGGGGAATGTCACTGGGAGACCCCCTCCTACCTTTTTCGGAAGTACAGGGAAGTACTATTGGAAGCGTGACGGTTGCGGGTACTTTGCTTTGGAATGGTCGTCTTCGCCACAACGCTATCTGTGACGAGTGTGTCTGCCCTATACATAGAGCCTGAGGGTAAAATTAGAATATGAGTTCAGTAAAAATCACTCGAGAACTTCATTTCAGCGCTGCCCATAGAGTGTTCAATCCTGAATGGACCGACGAGAAGAACAGTGAAGTCTTTGGTGGCTGTGCTAATCCAAATTGGCATGGTCATGATTATAGATTGCTGGTGACCGTTGAAGGGACTCCTGATCGGAAAACTGGATTTGTGATGGATCTAAAGGATTTAAAAAGTCTGGTGGAATCCAGGGTCATACAGGATGTTGATCACCGCAACATAAATCTCGAAGTGTCTTGGATGGAAGGAGTGATACCTTCCACGGAGAATTTTGTGATGGAGATTTGGAACAGACTAGTGAGAGAATTTCCTGAAGGGGTGGAGTTAAGTAAACTGACCTTATGGGAAACACCTAGACATTGTGTGGAGTATGAAGGATGAGTAGTCAATTGGGGGAGATCTCCTTTGAGGAGTTAGTGGCTGAAATCATCACAAGATTAGGAGATGATCCAGAAAGGGAGGGTCTGACTAGGACTCCAGAACGAGTTAAAAAGTCTCTAGAATTCTTGACCAACGGATATAGGACAGATATCGAGAACGTCATAAATGGAGCTCTTTTTGAAGAGACACACAAAAACATGGTGTTGGTCAAGCAGATAGAAGTCTACTCTTTATGTGAGCATCACCTTTTACCATTCTTTGGGAAAGTGCACATAGGTTACGTTCCAAGCGGAAAGATTGTGGGATTGTCCAAGATGGCACGTATAGTCGAAGTTTATGCTAGGAGGCTTCAAGTTCAAGAGCGTTTGACAGAACAAATAGCGCAAGCTGTGTGGGACTTGATAGAGCCCGTTGGTGTGGGGGTGGTCATCGAAGCACAACATCTATGCATGATGATGAGGGGTGTCCAAAAACAGAATTCCAAAACGGTTACTTCTGGCATGCGAGGGACGTATTTAGATGATTCGATGACCCGAACAGAATTTTTAAGGCTGTGTGGGACCGATTATAGTTCAGTATCGTCATAAACGATGACATACCCACCCGAGGGAAAGACAGGACTTGTAGTCGGTGGGGGAGGAGATATCGGTAGAGCGGTGGCTGAAACTTTATCAACTCAAGGTGTGAAGGTCCATCTCACTTCTAGGTCAAAGGACAAAGCTAGTGATATAGCTAGCCAGATAGGTGGCTTTGGACACGTCTTGGATTTTAGAAGTCCTGACAGTCTTGAGGGGTCACTGGAGTCACTACTAGAATCGCTTGGTAGTTCGCCAGATATTTTAGTCAACGCAGCAGGCATTTTTAGTCTTGATCCGATTACTGAAACTTCCCTCGAGATCTTCAGAGACAGCTTGACGGTCAACTTAGAAGGGCCATTCGCTGTCATTAGATGTTTTCTTCCAGACATGGTGTCCAGAGGCTCAGGTTTAATAATTAATATTGGGTCAGTAGCTGGTCGCATGGCCTACCCAGGGAATGTGTCCTACTCTGCAGCTAAGTATGGGCTTAGGGGTGTTCATGAGGTGCTGGTGGAAGAGACAAGAAAAACGGGCGTGAGAGCCTCTTTGTTGGAACCCTCGGCTACAAGCACAACATTATGGAACTCTATCGATCCAGATGGCGATGATAAACTTCCCAGTCGTTCGGAAATGCTGCTGCCCTCTGATGTCGCTCAGGCCGTTGCGTTTCTTTGCAGTCGTCCGGCTAGTGTTCATATTCCAGTTCTTGCGATAGAATCGTCTTGAAAAAATAGGAGACTTGTCTTTGCATCTTTTACTAGTAGATCAAATGACATGTCCACGATGTGGCCCAGAGTTCGGCCTCATTTTGTTGGCCGACAAAATGAAGGAAAGAAGAGTTTTGGACGGGCAATTGGGTTGTTCGAACTGTAGAAGCCAGTACCCATTAGTGGGTGGTTGCGGAGATCTTCGGGTCCCCTTCCTTTCAGATCCAAGTGAAGGTTTCGTTGGGGTCTCGGGCGAGTTACCAAAAGCAATGGAGATTGCTGCCCTGCTTGGCTTGACTGGTGGATATGGCAATTTGGGACTTATTGGAAATCTTTCTGGTGTAATAAGAGATCTGATTGAGATAACAACCAATTTTGAATTCATAGGAATCCATCACGAGTTGGATGATCTTAATTTGTACACTGCTATAGAGAGGGAAAATGGAATTATATCTGGTCCTAAGTTGCCCTTCCGAAATGAATGTTTTCGTGGTGTAGTTGTGTCTGGAAGAGAGAAGCAGGATTGCGTGATGGAGGTGGTTAGGATCCTTGCGTCTAATGGCAGGCTAGTGGTTTGGGAAAGCACCCTTGAATCAAGGGAGTTTTTGCTCCAGTTAGGCCTTAAAATTCTTATCGAACAAGGAGACATTGCGGTTTGGGAAAGAAGTTGAAAGACTTTTGACAAGACTGTAGTAGTTTGATCGTTGCGTCCTATTTAAGCACATTTTACCTTGCATCCTAGCAGACAGGCTTGGAATCGAAGTACTTTGATGGTGAGAACTTTCCTCTTTAGGGAGTGTGGCTAGATGGCTTGGTGGCAGCATTTCTTCAACAAATACACGAATGAAGATCGAACTCTATACTACGAAGAAGGTCTTGCGTTAGTGGAAGAGGACAAGCTACATGAGGCACTTACTTCATTCCGGTTGGCACTTAAGCAAACGCCAGGAGACGAAGTAATTTTGCAGCAGATAGCTATTGTTTATACAAAGATCGGCATGACCGATGAGGCGATAAAGACTTATAGGCATGTCGTTAAAAAGCACCCGCAAGCTGCAGGAGCTCATTACGGGCTAGCCTTCCTCTTGGTCAGAAGTGGAGAGGATGCCGAAGCGATACCACATCTCCGCGCTTTTTTGGAGAATGCTCCAGTTGGACAAGAGGCGGCGGAACATGTTTCACATGCTCGCGAAACTCTGGCCAGCCTTACGGGTGAGAGAGACCCTGCCGATTCATCTTCTCAGTCTGGAACGATTCAGGATGAACTCTTTTAAGGGGTCGTCATTAAAGTGGACCGGAAGCGATAATCGTTTCCAGGGCCAGGTGGGGCTAGGACCTACTGCAATCTTGGACGGAAATCGTGAAGCTGGGCCTTCTCCTATGGACTCAGTTCTCTTGGGCTTAATGGGTTGTATGGGAATTGATGTTTTGATGGTGCTGAACAAGTCTCGAGTTGATTTCGATAGTTTGGAGATTTTTGCTGATGCTGAAAGAGCTCCTGATATACCGAGGTTTTTCAAAAAGGTAACTCTTTACTTTGAGGTCGATGGGATCCAGGATGAGGACAATTCTAAACTAAATCGAGCTATAGAACTTTCCGTTGAAAAATATTGTAGCGTGCTGCATTCGTTGAGGCCTGATATGGAATTGATTACTGAAATAAGGAGTCCTAGTTAAAGTGGCGGAGGTACAACGGCAACAAGGATTGCAAGAATTAAGTCACGACACTCTAAGTCAGATGTTTTTGTCGGTCGTTGATCGGCATGGCAATAACGTAGCCTACCGCCATTTCATCGGTTCTAGTGATTCCCTAGCTAATGTGACTTATGAAAAGTTTTACGAGCTAGTACTGGAGGCGTCTGGCGGTTTGTGCCAGTTGGGCATTCGGGCAGGTGATAGGGTAGCGATTTTTTCAGATAATTGTTTGGAATGGATGGTGTCTGATTTTGCCTGCATTTGTTCTGCCGTTCTAGACGTACCTATATACGGAACGCTGACGGCTGGACAGGTATCATATATCCTAAAAAACTCTGGTTCGAGACTGATATTCGTTGCAACTAGGGAGCAAGCAGAGAAGGCTTCGGAAGCTTGCGACCAGGCGGGAATTGACATTCCTATAGTCATGTTTAATACAGACCAGTCTTGCCCAGAGGGAGTTACCCCATGGAAAGTATTTCTGCAAGAAGGTAAAAAGAGTGATTTGACGGAGCAGAAATTTAGAGACGGGGCTCTCAGGATCAAGGCTCCAGATGTAGTGACCGTCCTCTACACTTCCGGTACAACTGGGAATCCAAAAGGCGTAATGCTGACTCATCGAAATCTATGTAGCAATGTCGATGCTGTCGGAAGAGTCGTGACGATTTTCCCAGACGACAGCACTTTGATCTTCTTGCCGTTATGCCATGTCTTACAAAGGACAGCTACTTATTTGTATTTTGCTACTGGCTTAGAGGCAGCTTTTGCTCATTCAATCGATACGGTTGTCAAAGATATAAAAATAATTCGCCCATCCATTTTACCTTCCGTACCTCGCCTGTACGAAAAGATCTACGCCACAGTGTCAGGAAAAAGTGGTTTTAAAAAAGTGGTAACCGGATGGGCAAAGGTGGTCGCGGATAATTGGGCAACTCAGACTCTAGATGAAACACGAACACCGTCAGTGAGTATGAGGTTCAGGCATTACATTGCTGATCTGCTAGTTTTTAAAAAGATACGTAAAGGCTTGGGTGGAAGGATTCGTTATTTTTTGAGTGGAGGCGCACCACTCTCACCAGAAATCAATAGGTTTTTCTTTGCGGCTGGCATGCCGATATTGGAAGGCTATGGCCTGACCGAAACAAGCCCAGTGACCCACATTAACTCTTTTGAAAATTTTAAAGTCGGCACTGTTGGTAAGCCAGTTTTCGGAACAGAGGCAAAAATAGCGAGTAATGGTGAGATCCTTATTAGAGGACCTCAGGTCATGAAGGGATACTATGGAATGCCAGAGGTGACGGATGAAGCGATTGATGATGATGGATGGTTCCGTACGGGTGATGTGGGAGAAATTGATAGTGAAGGTTACTTGCGTATAACGGATAGGATTAAAGATTTGATAGTGACAGCTGGCGGTAAAAATGTTGCACCTCAACCTATAGAGAATCGTCTCATTTCGCAGGATTATCTGGATCAAGTGGTTATGATTGGTGATAAGAGGCCCTTTTGTTCATTGATAGTAGTACCTGATTTTTTACGATTGGGTGAGTGGGCCAAGGAAAAAGGCAAGCAGTTCTCCTCCAAACTCGAAATGGTAAATGATCCAGACCTTCATCGTCTGATAGAGAGACAGGTCCAAGGGCCACTTGAAGGTGTGTTTTCCCAGTATGAAATTCCAAAGAAAATTGGTCTACTGATTACTCCGTTTACCATTGAAACGGGCACCTTGACTCCAACGCAGAAAATAAAGAGGAAAGCAGTGGAGACTCACTGCAAGGAATTGGTAGAGGCTTTTTACACAGCAGAGAACAGGGAGAAAATGGTCATTACGGAGCGGCAGTGAAAACTGACGTGGCGATCATCTTAGCTTCATATGGCAATGAGGTGGAGGCAACTGCTATGGTAAGGGATTTGATAGAAGACAGATTGATCGCTTGTGGCAATATACTACCTGGAATGCGCTCAATATATTGTTGGGAGGGAGAGGTTGAAGAAGAAGAAGAAGTCTTGGTCATGCTTAAAACCACCGACTCTATGAGTTCTTCAGTGGTTTCAAGGATAGTGGACGATCACTCTTACGATACTCCAGAAGTCATCAAATTGGCCGTGGAAGATGGATACGAGCCTTATTTGACATGGGTCAGAGGTGCTACAATGGGCGAAATTGGTTGAACAGTTCCGTTTGAGATCGCATATTATATAAGCAATTAATGTGAAACCTTAACAAATCAAAGAAATGTTTATTCTTCCAGGCGGGTATATATTTACACACATAGTTTTTTGGTCAGTAGTTGGGCTCGTTGCCCTAGGCACTAATGCTGTGGCCATCATCTTGGTGACGGGGTTGGGACTATTATTATTTGAGTCAATAAAAAAGGCCTAAAATTGGCTAAAAGATCGAGTTATCGTGATTGAGTTTATTTATGTTTTGGCTGGTATATTAGCAGTGATCTTCGGTTTCTATCTGGGCCGTGGGACCTACAATCAGAGTGTAGAAGAAGTGGAAGCACGCATGGGGAAAGGGAAGCCGAGGCGGGCCAAGCGTCATTTCATGTGGTTGAATTATATGAGGCCAGAAGACAGAGCTTCCAAAAGGCGTCGTCGGGAATAGTAGCTAGTACCAAGGGCTAGAGAGATGAAATGTCTTGATTAAGAGCGACGATCCTCAGCGAGTGGATGTTGGTATCGACTAGTAGGAACGTGTTGGTTCGCCAATCAGTTCACAGATTCCTGGAGCAGTGACATAAACGAGAAATATAAGGAACACCTTCAGAGGCAGCGCAAAAGGTATACGCGCTCAACAGAAGTTTGGTCTAAGCTGGAAAAACTTGCTTTCGGTAGGAATGTTGGCCTCAATGGATATACCACTCCTGCCGAGGCAAAAGAGTTGTCGGAAACTCAGGGTGTGCCTGGTCTCGTTTTGGATATAGGAAGTGGAGGAGGATGGCCAGCAAAAGATATTGTGGCCAGAACTGGAAGATCAGTTGTAGCCATGGACATGGTGTTGAGTGGGCTACAGGTTGCTCGGATACAGATCAAAGATGCTGGAATGCCAGAGGAGGGCTTTAAATTCGTTGTAGGGGATGGTCAGCGATTACCTTTTGCATCCAAAACTTTTGGCATGGTTGTCCATGCTGACGCTCTCTGTTGAATTCCTGATAAGCTCTCAGTGTTGAGAGCAAGTCATGCGGTACTAAAGAAAGGAGGCATTTTAGTTGGGTACTCCATACACCTGGCTAATCCTTTGACAGCAGAGCAATCTTCAAGGGCTAGTGATTTAGGACCCTCTTTTGTTAGCGGCCTAGAAGATCCCATTGGCCTAGCAAAGGAAATTGGATTCGTAGATATCACTGTTAAAGACGTCACTCCTCATTTTAGAAGGACTTGTTTGACTTGGATTCAAGCTATGATGTCCATGGAGGGTGAATTGAAAAAAAGCCTGGATCAAGGCGACTACGAAGACGAACTGCAGAGTAAATCAGACATGTTGCTCGGCATAGAAGAGGGTTTGTTAAAACGCTCGTTAATAATTTGTAGGAGGCAATGATAGCAAAGCATTCTTTCTGGGAATGAATTTAAGCAGAATTATAGAGGATAAACATTTGCTTTGGTACACGCTTGGGTTTTCCTGTATCAGCTGAATGCAGGAGTTGGCACGGAACCTGCAGTTAAGTGAATCGTAGATTGGAAAGTGTCCTAATGCTATGATGGGAGTAGAAAAGTGGGTAAGAAATCTAGATTCAAGCCTGATGCGGTGATTGCTCCGATCAGTGAGCACAAGGAAACCTTGAGGGCGATGGAAGACAATACCGTCGTACAGATGTTTCTGGATGGGCATGAACACGCTTTTGAAGAGCTGGTGAACCGCTACAGTACTCGTTTGCTCAATTTTGTTTATCGTACTGTTGGAGATTTAGAGCGGGGACAGGATTTGATTCAGGAGACCTTCGTAAGGGTTTATCGTCATGCCCATCGTTTTGATCAGAGTAAGAAATTTTCCACGTGGATCTATACTATAGCAGGTAATCTTGCCAAGAATGAGCTACGGAACAGGTCAAGAAGTCCACTTGTTCTTTTTCAGACGATCAAGAAAAATTGGGAAGCGGACCACAGACCTCTGGAGTGGGAAGACTCAAGTTTTAAACCTGATGATCTCTACAGAAAAAGGTATCTGAAGGAAATGGTGTAGCAAGCTGTAAATGAATTACCAGAGCACCATAGGATTATTTTTGTATTAAGGGAGCTCGAAGGCAAAAGCTATGAAGACATTGCTGAGATCACCGGATGCAGGTTAGGTACAGTGAAAAGCCGACTAAATCGAGCTAGAAATAAGTTCGCTACCTTAATCTCTCCCCTCATCAACTGACGTCACTACCAAGTATTGTTCGCCGGAGACTCTTGATTTTATATGGGGACCCGCACTGGCGTTTTTTCATGTCCTGCAAGGGTTTTTGCCTAGCTGGAGAAATTCTAGAAAAGGATTGAATGGTGATATGAGGAACACTGGAACCTTTTTCTAGTAGAACCAGAATCAGTAAGTTGTTCTTTTGGTGTTTAAATTGCAAAAAGGAGTTCCATTTTCTATGGAGTGCTGGGAGTTCGTAGAAAAATTTTCCGAATTTGAGGATGCACGGGATGATACTCCGATAAGAAAGGCTGGAGAAGAGCATCTGTTGCAGTGCGAAAAATGCAGACGCTACTCAGCAGTTGTTTCTGAGGGGTTGCTTATTTTAAAGGATATGCCACCCGAGAAGCTTCCAGAAAATTTTTGGGCTAGCCTGGAGCACCGCGTTTTTCATGTGAGGGATGAAAAAATGCTAAAGGGTCACCTGCATTCTTCGACCAGGAATTTCGCGATAGCGTGCTCTTTTATTCTAGTCGCATTTTTCTTTTCAAACTCTTATATGTCAAATTATTTGAGGCCCGATATAGAGTTGCCTGCGATAATCGTCTCTAAATCTCCAGATGGTTTCAGGGTGTCACCCGAAATTCCGACTAAAACAATGTTTGTAAATCGTTTTTGGTCGGATATCAATGACTTGATGTACGAGTATTCTACTATGAGCGAAAGGTATAGGACACCTCACACACTCCGGCAGACCGATCTTGTTGAGTATAAATAAGATTGTTCTTATAAGTCGAATTGACCAATGAGTCGTGTTTCTGATTTTATAGACAGTCAAGGGTTAGGCGGGACCTACTTTTTACACGGTGATGATGAATACCGTAAGCAGGAATCGGTACAAGAGCTAATAAACGCTCATCTAGATCAAGAGGCTAAAGACTTTAACCTAGATATAATTAGAGCTTCTGAAGTCGATCTGGAGCATCTGGCCCGGACAGTGTCTACTCCACCGATGTCATCTGAATGGCGAGTTGTAGTGGTTCTTGGGGTACAGTATCTTGCTGGTACTGCTAAAAGTCGGGATCTTATTCTTGATTTAGCTGAAGGAAGTTTGCCTGGGCTAGTGTTGGTCTTTTCTGCTTCAATTCCGAAAGGGTCCAAGGCTAAATTCTACAGTTCTCTCCAAAGAAAATCCCGAGTAATTCAATACGACCCAATACGTGCAGATGATGTTCCTGGTTGGCTTATGGAACAAGGTGAGCAGAGATTTGCAATGAAAGTAGAAGCGGAAGCGGCTGTGGCTATGGCCGCTGCAGTTGGCACGGATTTAGGGGTATTGTCTCAGGAGCTAGAGAAATTGGTGGCTCTAGCCGGAGGGCAACAATCTATCAAAAGATCACATGTAGAGGCGGCCGGTATTACTCTGTCCACTCAAAATCGCTGGCAATGGTTCGATTTAGTGGGAAAAAAGAAATTTGAAAAAGCGATAAGAGGGCTCCCTCTCTTACTGACACAAGGGGAAAATGGAGTAGGTCTGACCATCGGCTTGTCCACACACCTTTTGAGGATAGGTTTAGTGCTGGAAGGAGGGGCAGTAAGTTTGGAAGGTTTGCTGCCACCGCATCAGAAATGGTTGGCTAGGGAGATTGTATTACAGGCTAAGGAATGGAGCAAGGAAGAAATTTGTTCAGCACTGATCAAGCTATTGAGAGTTGATCGATTGCTGAAGGCTAGTACTTTGTCAGACCAACACCACTTGGAAGAATGGCTTCTCACATTACGATTCCAGAAAGACGCAATTGCCTAGCAAGTGTTGTAGCGCATGCATTGCTGATGCTGCTGTGTGTCCACCCAGCATGGGGCCAAGAGACCTTGGACATCATCGATTCTATAGCCTCTAAAGGAGATGTTGAAAGAGCTAGGTCAATTCTAGAGGGATGGTGGGAAGCAGATCTGCAGGATGCGAATCGACATGACCGACAGTATGCTTTGTGGTTGAGAGGGCTATTAACGGTGGACCCAGAATTAGCCAGCTTGGATTTTCGAAGGCTGACCGTATCCTTTCCTGGAGGACCTTATTCTGATGATGCTTTGTTTCGTCTAGGACTCATTTCAGTAGCTAATGGTGACCTTCTAGAGGCTTCAGCTTATTTCAGGGCGATCTTACTTGACTATCCAATAAGTCCAAAACGAAAAGTTGCTGAAGAATGGCTAAACTCTAATCAGAGTGCCCTAGAAGTTTTGGAGTTAGCTCGTATTCCCAAAATACGGGAGCAAGTTCAAGCCATTCAAAAAAACACCAAATCACTGAGTCAAGCAAGCGGTGGGTCATCTGGCAGATATGCTATCCAAGTAGGTGCATTTTCGAACAGTCAAAGAGCTAGGGATTTGGCCAAAGATCTGGCAGCCAAAGGTTTTGAAGTAAGGGTGGTTGGCATCAAGGGTACAGCATTGAGTAGAGTGCGGATAGGTAGATTTAAAGAACGTCAAAGAGCTTCCACAGTGCTACAGCATCTAAGAGAGATGGGTCAAGTCGCTACACTGGTGGACGACGTTTTTCTAGAGATTGAAAGGCCATGATCGATCACCAAAGGTCAGTGGTTCAAGAGTTCTATGTCTCTGGTATGCACTGTGCAGCTTGTGTACGAAGAGTCGAAGATGCGCTTTTAGAGGTAACAGGAGTTGTCTCTGCAGAAGTTAGCTTGGCAACGGAAACCGCCCTAGTTGAATCGGTTGAAGGTGTACTTGATCTGATGGACCTCCATAATACTGTTGAAAAAAAGGGATATGGCATCAAGGTCGATAAAGGCTCAGACACTGTCGATGTTCTGGAGGAAGAAAAGAAGAGGCAGAGTGACCTCAGAGCTGAGTTACTACTGAAAAAGTTTTGTGTGGGATTGACGTTGAGCATACCAGTTTTACTGATAGGAAAAATCGGGTGGGTTCCTGGAGTCCCAGATCTTACACCAGTCACCCACAGAAGACTTTGGGCTTTGAGTGGATTGCTCACCTTGCCGATAATGGGCTACGCTGGAAAACAATTTTTCGTTGGGGCTTGGAAGGCGCTTAGACAAAGAAATGCAAATATGGATACGCTGATTGCTTTGGGGACGGGTTCAGCTTGGGCGTATTCAGTTATGGTGGTGACATTTCCGTCGTATTTTCCAGGTGGTACTGCCTCACCTTTTTTTGAAGCCACTGCTGTAGTGATAACCCTGGTATTGCTAGGACAGTATTTAGAGGCTAAGGCAAGACAAAAAACTTCCAGAACTATAGAGTTCTTGATGGATCTAAGGCCCTTGAAAGCGACAGTGCTAACTGATGGAGTGGAAAAGAATGTTTTGGCTAGCCAAATAAAGAAAGGAATGACCTTGTTGGTTCGACCAGGACAGAAAATACCAGTCGATAGTTTTGTCACCGAAGGAATCACTTCTGTAGATGAGTCCATGATCACAGGAGAGGCTCTGTCACGCAGGAAAGAACCAGGCGACCAGGTCATTGGAGGGACTACCAATATTGATGGTACGATTAGGCTTCGTGCTGATAGTGTTGGGGAGGAGATGGTTCTGTCACGGATCCTAGAATTAGTAAGGAGAGCTCAGGCCTCTAAACCTTCCATTCAAAGGTCAGTGGACATAGTAGCAAGCTATTTTGTACCCACGGTGATGATTCTATCGGTTATAACATTTGTTGCTTGGTACAATTTTGGCCCAGAGGGGAGTTTGAGTTATGGAGTGGTAACGGCTGTTTCAGTTTTGGTTATAGCTTGCCCCTGTGCCTTGGGTTTGGCGACTCCCTTTTCAGTAATGATCGCTCTAGGTAAAGCCTCTGAGCGCGGTCTTCTGGTTCGGAATGGTGATGTAATTGAGAAAGCACATGAAATAGATACCATTGTTCTCGATAAGACAGGGACCTTAACTCAAGGGTCACCAGAAGTTTCTAGAGTGATGCCAGCAAATTGTATTTCGGAAGAGGAGTTGTTGCGATTGGCATCTTCAATAGAGATCGAATCGGAACATTTGTTGGGCAAGGCGATTGTGAAAATAGCGATGGAAAAAGAAATAGATCCAGGTCACGTGACGGAATTTAAGGCTTTCCCGGGGAAGGGGGTTAGAGCGAGTTTGGATGGAAAAGTGGTGTGTGTAGGGACGCGTGCATTCTTAATAGATTCTGGTATGGTCCTGTCTGAACAAGCGACTCAAGTAGATGAATTTGTTGAAGCAGGACAAACTCGTGTCCTAGTTTCCGTTGATAAGAAATATGTTGGAGCATTCATGATCGCAGACCCTGTAAGGACTGGATCAAAGGAAGTAATCAGTAGACTCGAAAATATGAATGCGAGAGTCATCATGTTAACTGGCGATCGCGAAGTGACAGCCAATGCAGTCGCAAAAGAGGTTGGCATTAAAGAGGTAGGAGCCAGGATGCTTCCAGCGGATAAGGTTGCTAAGATTCAGAGACTTCAAGCGGATGGGTGTACAGTGGCAATGGTTGGGGATGGTATAAATGATGCTGCTTCCCTCAGTCAGGCGGATGTTGGGATTGCCATGGGTGATGCATCCGATGTCGCTTTAGAAAGCGCTGATGTAGTACTTGTCTCTCAATCCCTTAAGGGGATTTCTGAATTGAAGGAAATATCTCGTTTGGCTTTGGGAAATATTAGACAAAATCTTTTTGGAGCATTTATTTACAATATTCTGGGAATTCCAATTGCGGCTGGACTTCTTTATCCAATGTTTGGGATTTTACTTTCTCCGATGGTTGCTGGGGCAGCTATGGCTTTCAGTTCTTTGACAGTGGTGACAAATGCAAATCGTTTGCATTCTATCATTGTGAATAAGTTAGATAGTCAGTAGTTAGGATCGTCTAGTTGAACTCGTGAGGAAATTGAGAGAAATATGGATGTAATATTGGTAAATGCAGGCGGATGTTTTCTTATCTTCTTAATAATTTGGTATTTCTGGTGTTCAAAGAAGAGCTGAGTGCAGTCATGATCTGGGCTTCCTGAACTTTTCGATATGAAGATTACGAACTTTGCAGATAAAAGGAATGAAGGAATAGAGGATACTCCTCTCATGAGGCAATGGAGAGAGGTCAAATCTAAACACCAAGACGCTCTCGTTTTTTTTCGCGTAGGAGATTTTTACGAACTCTTTTGCGAGGATGCAGAAAAGGGATCGGAGCTACTGGGCCTTACGCTGACTTCTCGCAATAACGGGGCTGCTAGACAGGTGCCTTTGGCTGGTGTTCCAGCCAAAGCTATCGAAGGTTATTTGGAAAAGTTGATTCAGATGGGTCTGAAGGTAGCCATTTGTGAGCAGATGGAAGATCCAAGTGTTGCAAAAGGAATAGTAAGGCGTGAAGTCACCGAGACGGTAACTCCTGGAACCGTTTTAACCGACAGTCTACTCAATTCAAAAAGAAACAATTTTTTAGTTGCTGTTACTGAGCCGATAGAAGATATGGTGGGATTGGCCAGCTTAGACCTATCTACAGGAGAAATAACAGCAAGAAAGACTCTTATTCCAGATATAAAAGCGGAGCTAGGATGTTTAGATCCAAAGGAAGTTTTGTTTCCGTCGACCCTTGAAGAGACTTTTACTAATAATCATCCGACAGTCTCGTTGGATGAAATCATTCCAGTGCAAATAAGAACTAATCGTAGCAGTCATTTGTTCGAATATGCGCTCGCATACGATGCCATACAGTCCTGCTATGAGGTTGAAGATGTTGCAACATTGAGCTCGCAGCTTTCCGATCATCAGCTGGTGATGGCGATAGGAGCATTGTTGATTTACGTGGAAGAGATTAGGCCTCAGGGAATGCTTCATCTGCAAAAACCCCGTGTTATACAAGATGGAATCACCATGGTTCTAGACGAGATGACGAGAAGGAATCTAGAATTAGTAGATGCTTTGAGGCCAGGCCAGGAAGAAGCCACCCTAATATCAGTCTTAGATGGAACTTTGACTCCTATGGGTGCTAGAACTCTGAGAAGGTGGCTCCTTAGACCATTGCTTCATCTCGACAAAATCCTTGAGCGACAAGATGGAGTACGAGAGCTTTTTGAACGTAAGCATTTGAGGTCTGCATTTCGAAAGGCTTTAAGTCAAATAAGCGATTTGGAGCGTCTGGCGGGAAGGTTGGGTTCTTCCAGGATCAACCCCAGGGGTTTGTTAGCGCTCAGCAATTCACTGAGAAAACTTCCTAGTATAAGAAAAATTGGTACGGATACAGAAAGTGAATTGTTACGCTCCCTGACGGTGGAAATTGATCTAATGGAAGATGTTGTTGACCTCATCCACGGGGCTATAGATCCAGATGCACCATTGAGTGTCAGTGATGGTCAGGTTGTAAGGAAGGGCTACTCTAGAGAGTTGGATGAGCTGAGAGATAATAGGGATGAGGCTAAGGGCTTGATTGCAAATTTACAAGTCAGCGAGAGGGAGAAAACAGGCATCAGTTCACTGAAAGTGGGGTTTAATAAGGTTTTTGGGTACTACCTTGAAATAACAAAATCAAATTTGAGCAGAGTTCCTGAAAATTATATCCGTAAACAAACTTTGGCTAATGCTGAACGGTATTTTACTCCAGAATTGAAGGCGTGGGAAGAAAAGGTTTTTGTTGCTGAAGAAGGAATCATGGACCTGGAGGAAAACATATTTAAGGATGTAAGAGCAAGGGTAGAGATGGAAGTTGAAAGGATTCAAAAAACGGCCTACCAGGTCGCGAGACTGGACGTTTTAGGGGCTCTGGCTGAAGTAGCTGACCGGAGAGGTTACGTCATACCTGAAATAAATGAGGAGTTTACACTCAAGATTGAAGAAGGACGACATCCAGTGGTAGAAGCGGTGATGCCCGATGGAGCATTTATTCCCAATAATATAGAACTGGACCTATACGGAAAGATCGTAATACTTACTGGTCCTAATATGGCTGGGAAATCTACTATCCTAAGACAAGTCGGGCTGATCACTTTATTGTCTCATATCGGGTCATATGTTCCAGCAACAAGAGCACAAATACCTCTAGTGGATAGGATATTCACACGAGTGGGTGCTTCAGATAATCTAGCGCAAGCGCAATCCACCTTTATGCTAGAGATGACTGAGACAGCTTCGATTATCCATAATGCGACTGATAGAAGTTTAGTCTTGTTGGATGAGATTGGTCGGGGAACTTCAACCTATGATGGAGTCTCAATAGCCTGGGCAGTTACAGAGTATCTTCATGAGAGTATAGGGGCCAAGACAATATTTGCAACGCACTACCATGAATTGACAGAACTAAGTCTGATATTCGATGGTGTAAAAAATATGACCATGGAAATACAAGAAGTAGGAGAAGAAATAGTCTTCTTGAGACTCTTGAAAGAGGGGGGATCTGACAGGTCTTACGGTATTCACGTAGCTCGTTTGGCTGGTCTTCCAAAGAAAATAATAGAACGTTCTCAGGAGCTATTGAAACAAATGGAGGGGGATTTGACTGAATCGCGTATGGATCTACCGACAACTGCAGACAAGGAAACGCCTCTTCCTTACACTAATAAATGTGAATTACAAGTCGATCGCACTATCAAAACATTAACAGACTTGGATCTCAATAACATGAGTCCAAGGGAGGCTTTGGACTTATTGTTTGAAATGAAAGAGGACTTAAGACAGGACGATGAAAGTTGAGGCATACAATACAATTTATGATGCCTGCCCTCCTGTTTTTGGCAGGGTGTATGGATCAGGGAGACGTGAAGAATCCAACTCCATTAGAAAATACCATGGATGTTGATTATCCTATAGAGTTATGGGATCAAGATATTGAGGGAAGTTCTCTTTTACGGTTACGGATAACTTTTGAGGGTATGGTCGACAGTGTTTTAGTCCTGGAGTCTAGTGGATATCCAGCCTTCGATTCGTCCGCTGTTCGAGCAGCGAAACAAATGGAGTTCAGTCCAGCAAGTAGGGATGGCGAAGACATTTCTGTATGGGCTAGGGTTCCAATAACATTCACCAAAAATAGGTAGGGTCAGAATTAATGCGGAATAACTCATCCTGCAACGACATACTGGAAGCGGTGGGCAGAACGCCTATGGTAAGGTTGGATAAGGTGGCAAATGAAGTAGCAGGAATTGTTTATGGCAAGTGTGAATTTATGAATCCAGGCGGATCTGTTAAAGATCGTATTGGGCTTGCCATGGTGGAAGCTGCTGAGCGAGAAGGGATCTTGAAAACAGGTGGAGTGATTGTAGAGGCAACTAGTGGCAATACCGGTGTTGCACTGGCTTTGGTTGCAGCGAGAAGAGGGTATAGGTGTATTTTTACCATGCCGGACAAAATGAGTAGAGAAAAGGTACAACTTTTAGAATCATTCGGAGCCGAGGTTGTCATAACTCCAACAGATGTTCGCCCAGATCATCCAGATCACTATACAGTAAAGGCTCAATCAATAGCTGATCAAACTCCAGGAGCAGTCCTAGCAAACCAATTTTACAATGATGCAAACCCAAAGGCTCACTATGAGACTACGGGTCCTGAAGTTTGGGAACAGACGGAAGGGAGGGTAACTCATTTTCTCGCAGGAGCGGGAACGGGCGGGACTATTAGTGGCGTTGGAAAATATCTCAAAGAACAGAATTCATCTGTAAAAATAATTGGAGTCGATCCAAAAGGTTCTGTCTTGAAGAATTTTTTTGATACGGGAGAGATGATAGAGGGACGACCTTATAAGGTGGAAGGTTTGGGGAGCGACAAAATACCAGGTTCATTGGATATGGATATAGTCGATGGATGGATTACTGTTAATGATGCTCAGGCCTTTCAGATGACCAGGAGACTAGCTCGTGAGGAAGGACTTTTCGTAGGGGGATCATCAGGTCTGTTGGTACATGCTGCTGTTGAGCTAGCAAAAGAATTGGACTCCAATGCGGTTGTTGTCACCATATTATGTGATTGGGGAGAACATTACATGACTAAAGTTTATGATGACGAGTGGATGCGTTCAAATGGTTTTCCACTAGAGGACGAGGTATTAGGAAGACTATGAAGATAGTGGTGCTCTTAGGGGGGAACTCAGAAGAAAGAGACGTATCTTTGGCCTCAGGGGCTCAGGTTGCCAATGGGCTACGAGAGAATGGTCATGATGTGGTGTCGCTGGATCCTGCCCATGGATTGGTGGGCTTGTCTGAAGAAGAAGAGTTGCTAAGCGGAAGTTTGCCTCGGACCCCTTCTTTGGAATCCCAAAATGTAAGTCCATCTATGAAATTGTCAGAACACCTGGATACGTTGAATGAAGCAGACATTGTTTTCCCTGTTCTGCATGGTGGTGTTGGAGAGAATGGAACCATTCAGGCTCTGCTCGATCTCTTGGGGGTTCCTTATGTGGGCAGCGATCTTCTAGGCTGTGCCATAGCAATGAATAAAGATGTGACGAAGAAATTGCTTAGGTCCGCCAATATCGCAACTCCAGACTGGGTTCTGGCCAATACAGTGGAGGAGGTGATGGAGGTTTTAGATCTCCCAATCATCTATAAGCCAGTGGATGGAGGTTCGTCGGTGGGCATCACTATGGTGACGAACGAAGGATCGATGGAAGAGAGCCTTCAAAATTCATTCAGGCACAATTCATTATTTATGTGCGAGGCGTTTGTTCCAGGTCGGGAACTTACCGTTGGAATAGTAGGGAGAGATACACTTCCAGTTGGGGAGATAATCTCTAAGCATGAAATATTTGATTATGAGTGTAAATATCGACCGGAAATGGCAGACGAAATTTTCCCTGCAGAAATTGATGAAGAAACCTCTCGCAAGGTATCTCAAATAGCATTGGAAGTGCATGGTTTGCTGAACCTGAGGGATTTTTCTCGTATTGATTTTATACTTGATGAACAAGGGACACCCTGGTGCTTAGAGGCTAATACCCTGCCAGGAATGACAGCTAATAGCTTGTTGCCGAAAGCTGCTGAAGCAGCTGGATTTTCGTTTCAAGAGTTTTGTGAGAGGCTCTTGCTCATGGCAAATGATCGGATTGACTGAATTTGTTCTGCACGAAGTTCATGCTAGAAAAATCCTGTGATGCATTAAATAGGTCGAAGAGTCAATGAGAAACTACACATTTGAAATGGGTATCTCTGGCCATCGACTTACACCGTATGTTAAAAGGATAATATGGCTAAATGTGTCTATCTGGTTTTTGATGTGGATCACAGGAAGCTTATGGGTTCACGAGTGGTTTTCTTTCCAGCCATACAAAATCTTGATCCGTCCGTGGGGTGCTGTGACTTATATGTTTGTACACGGGGGGTTTTGGCACGTTTTTGTCAATATGTTATTGCTGTTTTTTTTAGGACCTCCACTAGAGAGAAAATGGGGATCGCAAGCCTTTTTGCAATATTTTCTGGCTTGTGGCTTAGGGGGTGCTGTTCTCAGTTATGCCTTTGTCGCCAATTCAATCATTGGAGCATCAGCTGGAATTTATGGTGTTATGTTAGCTTTTGCCCTAATATGGCCTAATTTGCCAATTTACCTTTGGGGCATTTTCCCTTTGAAAGCCAAGTGGTTAGTGACTTTGATGTTTGTGATGACCTTTTCAAGTGCTGTGGGACAAACCGGGGATGGAGTGGCTCATTTTGCACACTTGGGGGGCTTCGTATCCGGCTTCATTTTTTTACCAGGTAATCGGAGTTTTGTCTATAGGATGACGAAATTGTGGAAGGATCTTAAAAACTCCAGCGCTAAAAGGTCGCACAAAAATAGCAACTTGAAGCTGGTCCGTGAAAAGGAATCAGAACTGAATAGTAAAAAGGAAAGTGCGATTTCTGTGAAGGTTGATATGATACTCGACAAAATAGCAAAGGATGGGATGAGTTCACTCACAGAGCGCGAAAAAAAGCTTCTGAGTCAGACGGCCAAGAAGCGTCAATCCAATTAATCAGAACTAAATGTGGCTTAGTTGTAGGTTCTTTTCCTTTACAGGCTGCAATCTAGCCGTTTTGGCTCATTCGTCCTAGAATCAAACCCCGCTTTTGGATAATGAGTTGAAACAGCTTTGGATTCAGTGGGATGTATACCCTGCGGATAAAGGAGAAGCAAATGTCGCCTGCTAAAGAATACCCAACTGACAAGATTAGGAATGTAGTAGTAGTGGGTCACGGAGGTTCAGGAAAAACTAACCTCGTAGATTCTCTGTGTTTTGTCGCGGGCTCATCTCCGCGGAAGGGGAATATTGTCGAGGGACTGGCCTTGACTATGTATACTCCAGAAGAGATAGACCACGGAATGTCCCTTCAGGCGACTCCTGCTTTCTGTGAACACGGCGGTGTAAAAATTAATTTACTTGATACACCTGGCTTTATCGATTTCACTGGTGAAACGTTGTCTGCCATGAGAGTTGCAGATTGTGCTGTCGTAGTGGTCAGCGCAATATCAGGGGTAGAGGTGGGGACAGATACAGTTTGGGAGTATGCTAGAGAAAGGGGGGTTTCCAGGTTTGTTTTCATCTCCATGATGGACAAAGAAAACGCTTCTTTTCAATCTACTTTCGAAGGAATCCAGAAACATTTGAGCGATAAGGCTATTCCTGTGACAATGCCTATAGGCGAAGGTCCAGAGTTCAGAGGTGTCGTAGATCTTTTTACTGAAAAAGCTCATATATTTAAGAGTAAGGGTGGTAAGGGTCGGTATACAGAAGATGATGTGCCACAGGAGATGAAGGCTGAGGTAGAAAGACGGAGTAAGCACCTTCAAGAGGCTCTTGCTATGACGCACGAAGACCTAATGGATGTCTATTTTGAACAAGGAAGAATACCAACTGAAGATGCCTTGGTAGCTATGGAAAAGGCTGTTCTAAAAGGAAACCTTATTCCAATATTCTGCGGTTCATCTTTGGAGTCATACGGGATGCGCGAAATGCTTGATGGCTTGGTTTCTATGTCCCCTAGTCCTGCGGATGTAGGACCACAAATCTTAGGAACGGAAGAGTCTGAAGACATGGAAGAGCTACCGGCAGACGACAACAGATTTTCAGCATTGATTTACAAAACGTCATCAGAGCCGCATATAGGCGAATTGTCATTTTTCAGAGTTTTCAGTGGGTCAGTAAGGAATGGAGAGACTGTCAGAAATACCGAAAGAGGGGCGGCGGAGAAGCTTAGTCACTTATCAGTTTCTATAGGGAAAGAGCGGTTTGAGGTCGGTAAACTGAACTCTGGAGATTTGGGTGTTGTAGCAAAACTGAAAGATTCTCATACAAATGATACTCTTTGCGGAGCATCGAGTGGTATTGTATTGCCTAAAATAAAATTTCCCGAGCCAGAAATTTCTGTGGCCATTCAGGGTGAAACTCGTGCAGACGATGATAAGTTGGGGGAAGTGCTGGCCAAGTTACAGGAAGAAGATCCAACATTTGTATCAGAGTTTAATGCGGAACTGCACCAAACTATCGCCAGAGGTTTGGGAGAAATGCATCTAGAGATTCAAATGGAAAGGATGAAACGAAAATATGGGGTGGGTGTGACGACACATCGTCGTAAGATTGCATACAGAGAGACACTGACAAAATTAGGAGAGGGTCAAGGGAGGCACAAAAAGCAATCGGGAGGTCGGGGCCAATTTGGAGATTGCTGGGTGCGCCTGAGGCCTTTGCCACCTGGGAGTGGGTATCAGTTTAAAAGTTCCATCAAAGGGGGTGTGATTCCCTCCAAGTACATTCCTGCAGTGGATAGAGGAATTCAAGAGGCTGCACAAGGTGGAGTGTTATCTGGATTTCCTTTGGTAGACTTCGAAGCCGAATGTTATGATGGTTCTTACCATAGTGTTGACTCAAGCGAATTAGCTTTCAAGCTAGCTGGATCACAGGCTTTTAGGAGCGTCGCGCATAAATGTAGACCTGTTTTACTAGAGCCTATCATAGAAGTTTCGGTTACAACTCCTGACGAATATGTAGGAGATATTATGAGTGATATCAACGGCCGTCGGGGCAAGGTCCTGGGAATGGAGCCTAAAGAGGGTCGAACGACCGTAAAGGCTTTAATTCCCGAATCTGAACTTTATAGGTACGCGACATCTTTAAGGGCTATTACACAAGGAAGGGCTCATCATTCCCGCAAAGATGTTGGGTTCGATGCGGTTCCAGAAAAAGAAATACCTAGATTAATCGCTAATAACAATGAAAATTCATCTCAGGTTTAACCAAAGAGGAAATAGTGTCTGGACATAGTAAGTGGTCGACAATCAAAAGGAAAAAAGCAGTTACTGATGCAAAACGGGGTAAGGTATTCACTAAGCTCATCAGGGAGATCACGGTAGCCGCCAGAGATGGGGGTGGAGACCCTGCTTTCAATCCACGTTTGCGGTTGGCTGTGGATACTGCAAAAGCTGGCAATATGCCTGCCGATAATATCACCAGGGCGATTAAGAAAGGAACGGGTGACCTAGAAGGGGTAAATTACGAGGAAATTGCATACGAAGGCTATGGGCCTGGTGGTGTCGCTTTATATATAGAAGCTCTTACTGATAACCAAAACAGGACTGTTGCCGATATTAGGCATATATTAACAAAGAATGCAGGCAGTCTTGGTACAACAGGATCAGTTGGCTGGCAGTTTGACAGAAAAGGGATGATTTACCTGGAAGGTGAACATCTGGAGGAAGCTCTGTTTGATTTAGCCATAGAAGTGGGTGCCGACGATGTGGTTCAAAACGATAGGGAAACAGTGGTCATAACTAATGCTGAAAATTTTCATGAAGTACAGGAACAATTGAAAAACTCAGGTATTAAAATGGATAGAGCTGTGTTGAGTTGGGTACCGAAGAATGAGATTGAAGTAGGTGTGGATGATGCAAAGAAGCTTCTGAAAATCCTAGAATCCCTGGAAGATTGCGATGATGTCCAGCAGGTGTCTTCAAACGCCGATTTTGACGATAAGATATTAGATCAGGTGATTTAGCTTGAATTCGAAGTTGATCTTGGGGATTGACCCTGGTACGATGGTGACGGGTTATGGGGTGATCGAATCTCTGTCCGCCAGCCAATATTTGTTGAGAGAGTGTGGTGTTTTTAGAACCTCTTCCCAGCAATTATTGGGGGTGCGTGTCAGAGAGATTTATGATGAAGTAAGATCGACCATTGAGCAATTTCAACCAGACGTGCTAGCAGTGGAAGATGTTTTTGTAGGAAAAAATGCTCGGAGCGCACTTATGTTGGGACATGCACGAGGGGTAATTCTTTTGGCTGCGGAAGTTTGTGATGTTCCAGTTGCTCAGTATAGCCCTAAGGAGATAAAAAAAGCTGTCGTGGGAAATGGAAATGCTACTAAGGATCAAGTGGCATTTATGGTCCAGAAAAGGTTGAATTTAAAGGAGCCTCCCAGTCCGTCCGACGCGTCTGACGCGGTGGCCGTCGCCTTGTCACACACTATCCTGAGTAACTTCAATGATTAGCCGACTAAAAGGAACTATACTAGCTCGTCAAGTTGATCAAATAGAGATCGAGACAGCCAGTGGAGTGGTCTACGAGGTGTATGTGCCTTTAAGTGTTTTAGAGAGAATTCCAGAGCATCTGGTGTTAGAATTTGAGATTTATACACTTCAAGTCGTCCGAGATGACTCCATCAAACTATATGGGTTTATAGAAAGTAAGGAGCGAGAACTCTTTAAAAGACTCCTTGGCGCAACTGGTGTTGGGCCTAAAATGGCTTTAGCTATGTTGTCGACCTATTCATATGTCCGTTTGATAAAAGCACTGATGGAAAAGGACGTCGGAGCTCTTACTCAAGTGAGCGGAGTGGGGAAAAAGAGGGCGGAACGTATAGCATTGGAATTAGTTGATAAAGTAGAAGATCTGGCAGATGGATCGGACTTGACTTCAGGTGTATTGGGAGAAAGTTCTCAAGAAGCTGTAGCTGCATTGGTGTCCCTCGGCTACTCTTTTGTAGATGCAGATGCAGCAGTTCGATCAGTTACAGAGGTAGAGGATATCACTAACACAGACGACTTGATCAGAGTTGTGTTGTCTCAACAATGACATTGAATTAAGTCGGGGAATACCAGGGCATGAATGACAGACATGAGATAACAACCCCTGAAACTATCGACAGAGAAGTATTGTCGGAGCCGAAGCTTAGGCCAACCAGTCTGCATGAATTCATTGGACAAAACAAAGTAAAAGAAGCGTTGAAAGTTTCGATTGAAGCTGCGTTGCGTCGTGATGAACCCCTCGATCATTTGTTGATTCACGGTCCTCCAGGATTAGGGAAGACGACATTGGCTTCACTTTTAGCGAAAGAGATGGGGGTAGGATTTCGGGCTACTTCTGGTCCGATCCTTGAGAAGCCCGCCGATTTGGTTGGTCCACTGAGCAATCAAGAAGAGGGAGACATTCTTTTTATCGATGAGATACACAGATTACGTCCAGTCATGGAAGAGTATCTGTACCCTGCTATGGAAGATTTTCGAGTGGAAATCCGCTTGGCAGAAGGACCTAAAGCTCAGACAATGACGATGGATGTGGAAAGGTTTGCTCTTGTAGGTGCAACTACTCGTTTCGGATTGCTGACATCCCCTATGCGATCTCGGTTTGGCATTATTCAGAGGGTGAATTTCTATCCTCCAGAAGAATTAGAAGAAATAATAATACGAAGCTCTATGATCATGAATGTAGAATGTGCTCCACAGGGAGCTGAAATTTTAGCGAAGCGTTCAAGAGGAACTCCTAGGATCGCAAACAGGTTGCTCCGTAGAGTTCGGGACTATGCATTAGTACGTGCTGATGGCACTATCACAAAGAAGGTCGCCGAAGAAGCCCTGCGTATGCTGGAGGTAGATGAGTATGGGCTAGATGAGATGGATGATAGGGTTCTAAGAACTATTATTGAAAAATTTGATGGAGGTCCAGTTGGAGCTCAAACACTCGCTGTTGCGATCAGTGAGGATCTTTCCACACTAACGGATGTTTACGAGCCTTTTCTCATCCAGGAAGGTTTTTTAATGAGAACTCCCAGGGGCAGGGTCGCTACCAGTCGTGCTTACGTAAAGTGTGGTTTTGGCCCACCTAAAAGAGCCGGGAATCAACAGGAGAAAGAACAGTTGGATTTGGTTGATTGATCTGGTTGTCATGAAAGGTACGCAACTGTCCGATTATGACTACAACTTGCCTACAGAACTTATAGCTAGCTATCCAGCCTATCGCAGAGATCAAAGTAAGTTGCTAAAGGTTTCTCGGTCGGGAGATGAATTCAAGCATCTATTGTTTGGGGATTTAGTCAGTTTATTTAGGTCTGGGGATGTTCTAGTGGTGAACGATACTAAAGTTATTCACTCTAGGTTGGTAGGCTATAAGCCAACTGGTGCCTACTGTGAAATCCTACTGCTTAAACCATGGGCTGAACAGATTGATTCTGCTGTGACCCACTCAAGTTCTGGACGATTCAAGGATTCTTTTGAATCAAAGATTTGGGAGGCCTTGGTTCGACCAGGAGGGAAATTAAAATCAGGACGAGTAGTTCAAGTAAGCGATGACCTTGCCATAGAGATTTTGAAAATCTTACCTGATGGGAACCGATTGGTTCGACTAGTGAGTGAAGATACGGTTGAAAATTTGCTGAATAAACACGGTCGCATGCCTCTCCCGCCGTATCTGAATAGAGAGGACGAGGCGATTGATCGTGAGCGTTACCAAACTGTTTATTCAAAGCATATTGGTTCTGTGGCATCTCCCACGGCAGGGTTGCATTTTACAACCGAGCTATTGGACAGTATTGATCGAAAAGGTGTGCAACGAGTACCTGTGACTTTAGACGTCGGTGTAGGGACCTTTAGGCCCGTTGATTCAACCCACCTGGAAAACCATCACATGCATAAGGAGAAGTATACAGTTCCAGATACAACAGCAACAATAATAAACAAGGCGAAGTCAGAAGGCAGGCGTATCTGGGCTGTGGGCACCACGGTAGTTAGAACTTTGGAGAGTGCTGTGAATAGGGGTGTTGTTAGGCCTGGTCCTGGAGAGACAGATTTATTTATAAGACCTCCTCGTAAATGTGTGGTTGTTGATGGTTTGATAACTAATTTCCACTTACCGAAGTCGACGCTGTTGATGCTGGTAGCTGCATTTTGTGGTTACGAAACAATGCTAAGTGCCTACGCTGAAGCAATTGAAAATAGATATCGTTTCTATTCTTATGGAGATGCTATGGTCATTGAATGAGTTTTGATTAGGATTGAAAAATGAAAGCTTGGACCAGGTTAGCATTTGGTAATTTTAAACCCATTGTTGGAAACGTATCTACAGACACCTAAATCATGTTCGAATACACCTTACATAGCACTTCGGCATCTGCAAGATGTGGCACATTTGTCACCCCTCACGGAGAAATAGAAACTCCAGTATTTATGCCAGTCGGCACTAATGGTTCCGTCAAAAGTGTTGCTCCAGAAGAACTGGTAGAGACAGGAGCGTCTATGATTCTAGCGAACACTTACCACTTGTATCTCAGGCCTGGAGCAGATTTGGTACAGCGTTTAGGTGGGTTGCATAAATTCATGCGATGGGATGGTCCCATACTAACAGATTCAGGAGGGTATCAAGTATTTTCTTTAGCAAAAACTAATGAGATCAGTGATGAGGGTGTTGTGTTTAAGAGCCACATAGATGGCTCAGCACATTTGTTCACACCAGAGAAGGTTATGGACATTCAAGATCGGCTGGGTGCAGATGTAATTATGGCTTTTGATGAATGTCCCCCAGGGGGGGTAAGTCGAACTGAGGCAGAGTCAGCCAATATTCGGACCTTGAAATGGCTAGAGAGATGCAAAAAACATTTTAAAAAGAATCAAAATGAGAAGGGTGGTCCAACGCAAAGTTTGTTTCCAGTTGTTCAGGGTAACGTTTTTGAAGACCTAAGACTGAGTCAAGTCAGGTCTTTCTTGGATTTGGGTTCATGGGATGGAATGGGCATAGGTGGTCTCAGTGTGGGTGAAGACAAAGAGGATATGTGGAGGATATTAGAAGTCTTGGATATGGCTCTTCCAGACAGTGTACCTCGCTATCTGATGGGGGTAGGGTATCCAGACGACCTACTGGAAGCGATTAGACGAGGTTGTGACATGTTCGATTGTGTTGCGCCAACTCGTAATGCAAGGCATGGCACTGCCTGGTCTAGAGAAGAAGGTCAAATCAACCTAAGAGCATCTCGTTTTTCGGAAGACCAGAGTCCACTCGATCCTGAATGTGGGTGTTATACCTGTGAAAAATATGATAGGGCGTACATCCGACACCTATTTGTTTCTGGTGAACTATTAGGCGCGAGACTTCTATCGATACACAACATTGAATTTCTAGTACAACTGGCAAGGGAGTCCCGCAAAAGGATTGCAGATGATAGTTTTAGTTCATGGTCTAAGGATTGGTTAAGACTGTATAGAGAAGCACGCCTCTGAGATTAAGGTGTGGTTTTCAGTTGGCCATTCCTAACTACAATCAATTTAAATGGAGCTACATCGTGCATGAAACCTTATTAGCGGTAGTAGTGGCGGCACCGCGAGAGGGAGCAAACGGAACGTTCGTCTTTTTTCTAAATATGATCGCCATCGTATTCATATTTTATTTTCTGCTTATACGTCCACAGAGAAAAGAGCAGCAGCGTCACCAAGAGATGATAGAAAAATTGAGAACCGGGGATGAGGTGGTGACAAGCGGAGGGATTATCGGAGAAGTGATTCGTTCTGATCCAGATCGCTTGATCATAAGGACAGCTGGAGAGAGTAAGATTACAATTGAAAGAAATAGAGTCTCTCGTAAAATTGAGTTTGGAGAGAAGTAGCGGTGACAGCAAGAAGGGTTGTTCTCTTGGGAGAAGAGGTGCTTCGCATTCCCACAGCGAAAATAAAGGGGTTTGGTGAAGAGACTCAGGGATTAATAGAGGACCTTTTTGACACAATGTATCATGCAGGTGGAATTGGAATAGCAGCTCCACAAATAGGGGTGTCACTGCGAATCTGTGTTATAGACCTCGGTAGGGCAGAAGACCTGGAGGAATCGCAACGATTGACATTGATCAATCCTGCTATTGTCGAATCCAGCAAGGCGAAAGAAAAGGCCACGGAAGGATGTTTGAGTATCCCAGGTATGGAAGAGATAGTCAAACGCCCATCTCAAATAAAGGTCAGAGCTCAGGATGAACTGGGCAACCCCATCGAACTGGAAGCTGAGGGACTTTTGAGCAGAGTTATCCAACATGAAGTGGATCATTTAGATGGGATCCTTTTTTTCGATAGAGTGACTCCCTTGAAGAGAAGGCTTCTTTTGAATAAGTGGAGGAATAGTCAGAAAGAGGAGTCAGCTCAGTGAAGGTTGTATTTTGGGGGTCCCCTGACTTTGCAGTTCCGTCTCTCCAGGCTCTCCTCGACAATAGACATCAAATAGTCAGTGTGGTGACTAGACCAGATCGCCCAGCAGGAAGAGGACGAAATCTGCGCAGAACTGCGGTCAAAAATAAAGCTTTAAATTACGATTTATCCATACTGGAACCAGAATCTCCTAGTGATGGTGAGTTTCTTAGGGCATTAGGCGAAAGTGGGGCAGATGTTTGTGTAGTGGTAGCCTATGGCAAGAAGCTTCCCAGACCTATACTGGAGATGTTCCCACTAGGGTGTATTAATGTCCATGCTTCACTTCTGCCCTCATTGAGGGGAGCAGCACCTATCAACTGGGCGATCATCAAAGGATTTAAGACTTCAGGCGTTACGGTGATGCGTATGGTAGATGAAATGGACGCTGGACCTATCTTGATGCAATCGCAGGAAGAGATAGGCGTCAGCGAGACTGCTTTTGAATTGGAAACACGTCTGGCTGTTTCTGGAGCTCGAGCCCTTACAGAAGTACTGGAATCCATAGAGAGCGGATCGATAAAGAGCAGGGAACAGGATGAGTCTATGGTTACATATGCTCCTAAAATCAACAAAAGCGTAGCAAGAATCGATTGGTCACAGGAGGCAACGGTGATTGCTAATATGATAAGGGGAATGGATAAGATTCCAGGTGCCTGGTCGCTATTGAAGGGTAATCCAACCAAGCTATTTAATGCGATTCCTTCATTAACATCGGTTACTGGGTCACTGCCTGGGACGGTTTTAGATGCAAATGACATATCTGGCCTCAGGGTAGCAACAGGGCAAGGGACCCTAGAAATTGGAGAGGTGCAACCCTCTGGAAAAAAAAGGATGAGTGCTTCCTCATGGATCCGTGGCAGAGGAACTGAGGTAGGTCAAAGATTCCAATGAGATTGGAGCTTCATGTGGTCACGGACGACAGTGTCCTAGGCCACAGAGATTTTCTTGCGAATGCAAATGGTGTGTTAAAGTCGGGAGTTGTTAAGGTATTTCATCTAAGAGGTCCTAGTACTTCCTTGCGAAAGCTTGTGGAATTAGCTGAAGTGCTATCACCCATAGCTAAAAGGAATGGGACGAAGTTTGTTGTAAATGATAGGGTAGACCTTGCTTTGATGTGCCAAACAGATGGTGTTCATCTAGGAGCGCGATCTTTACCTTCCGAAAAAGTTCGTGAAATGTTGGGCCCAGAAAAAATTGTAGGAAGGTCGGCCCACAGTGTTCAAGAGGCTGTTGATTTGAGTTTAGAGGGCATCGATTATTTGTTTTTGGGTTCTATTTTTAGGACAAGCTCTCATCCTGAGACCGTACCTCTGGGATTGGACCCCTTAGAAAAGTTAACTACACGGGTAAAGGTTCCAGTGATAGCGATAGGTGGAGTAGATCCGACGAGGGTTTCAACATTGTTAGAGGCTGGAGCAAAAGGGGTAGCAGTCCTTGGGGATATCTGGGGGTCTCCCTCCCCGCCCCAAGCCGTTCTATCTTATCAATAATAATACTTTTAATTTTTCCATTAATTCAAGTTGGTGCAATATCCATGGTAAGTGAAAGCGACAAGATTCAAGCTTGTGTAAATGGGGAGAATCGAGAGATGTCTAAGGGGCTGTCCGTCTCGCAATTTCTGGAGTCACTCGATTTGAATCCATTGTTGGTAGTGGTTGAATTGAATGAAGTGATTCTCAGCAGAGAGCGTTTCTCCGAAATCGAGATCTGCCATGGAGATAAAGTAGAACTAGTGCATTTCGTTGGAGGTGGATGAGATGAAGCAAATGGAGGATTCGCTAGAAATAGGTAATACCATGTTCAGATCTAGATTGTTCGTGGGAACAGGAAAATACCCTAACAATAAGACCATGGTAGAAGCTATCAGGGCATCGGAGACTGCTATGGTGACCGTTGCTGTAAGAAGAATAGACCTAGATAGAACTAAAGAAGAGGGAATTCTTTTCCATCTTGATCCCGAAGAGTTTTTTCTTCTGCCAAATACTGCGGGATGTCATAATGTAAAAGATGCTCTTAGGTATGCTAACTTAGGTCGTGCTGCGGGTTTCAGTGAATGGATCAAATTGGAAGTAATTGGCGATGAAACCACCCTTTTACCTGATACAAAAGCTACCATAGAGGCGGCTGAAATCCTTGTAGCAGATGGTTTTAAGGTTATGGCCTATACCAATGATGATTTGATCACTGCTCTTCGATTGGAGGATGTAGGGTGTGTAGCAGTGATGCCCCTAGCCAGTCCAATAGGAAGCGGTCTAGGCATTGTGAATCCATATTTTATAAGAGAGATAAAGAGACGTTGTGAAGTGCCAATAATCGTAGATGCTGGGGTGGGGTTGGCTTCTCATGCTTGTACTGCGATGGAACAAGGAATAGATGGAGTCCTCATGAATACGGCCATCGCCATGGCACAAGATCCGATCAGGATGGCTAAGGCAATGCGCTTGGCTATAAAGGCTGGACGTGCCTCCTATCTTTCTGGAGGGATGGAAGCTAGGGAAATAGCTGTTCCTTCTTCGCCAATCAAAGGGATGTTGGACTGATTGGGGTGGCTGTAACTGCAAATAGAAAAGTCGTGTGGAACATTTTGGCGGCAGTCCACCGAGGAAGGCGTCTCGATCGGTCCTTTGAGGACCATACTAAAGGCCTCGAGAAGAGGGAAAGGGCTTGGTGCCGAAGAGTATCTTACGGCATTCAGAGATTTCGTGGTCGCATAGATTATCTGCTTGATTTACATACAAGTCGATGCTTGAGTGACGTTGACCCAGCCGTACTAGATGTTTTGAGAATAGGTCTTTATGAAACGTTCTATATGGATGGGATTCCACAGTATGCAGCTGTATCTCAGGCGGTCGAATTGGCAAAAAAGGTTGGCCATTCGTCGACAGGCTTTGTAAATGCAGTGCTTAGATCTGTCGCTAGGAAGGGTGTTGGCCAAGAGAATTTTCCAGATGGCGAGACTGATCCTTTGGCTTTTTTGTCCACGTGGGGGTCACATCCAGACTGGCTAATTGAACGTTGGCTAAGCAGATGGCCTGTTGAAGAAGTCAGATCCTTAGTGAATGCTAATAACGAAGTGCCACCGATCTTTTTGAACTGCTTAGGAAGGGATCTGGCCGAAGCAGTTTCTGACCTGGACCGTCGTGGCATCAAAGCGAAAGGGATCAAAGGAACCTCTTGTGTAATGCTAAGGACTTCAAATCGTTTGGAAGAGGCCATGAAAGTGCTCCCTTGTATAGTTCAGGATCCCGCGGCAGCACTAGTTCCAGCGTTCATGAATGTTCAAGATCATGAATGCGTTGTTGATCTATGTGCTGCACCGGGTGGTAAGGCCATAGCTTTGGCCGCAAAGGGACACCCTGTTCTGGCTGCTGACCGTTCCTTTGGTCGATTGAGATTGTTGAAGAGAAGCTTGGACAGGCTTGCTGAATCAACGTCTATTGATCCTCTTTTGAGAATACAGATCGCTCAAGGAGATGTCCACAAGCCGTTAATAGCAGAAACTAGAGCAATGTTGATTGATGTTCCATGTACTGGAACTGGCACTTTAAGAAGGAATCCAGACATCAGATGGAAGATCACTGAGAAAAAATTACATCAAATGTCTGAACGCCAGACAGAAATTCTCGATAATGTGGCTGGGGTTGTTTCAGTCGGTGGCACTTTAGTCTATTCCACCTGCAGTTTAGAATTGGAAGAAAACAAGAATCAGGTTGAACGGTTTCTTCTTAAGTATCCACATTTTCAAATGGACCCTGGAAAAGGAGTTGATGGCAAGTTTTTGGATTCCCAAGGCCACCTGTATTTACTTCCCCATAGGTTTGGTTTTGACGGTTCGTTTGCAGCCCGCATGCGACGAGTGAACTAAACCTCTAAACACTTCTTTTTGAAATGATTTTTTCAGTTTGGCAAGAGCCTCTCTTGGTGATGAGCTGCTTCTTCATAGTGTTTACGAAGAACATCAGAATCAGAGTGGTTCACGCCACCAAAGTCATGTTGCATATCTCTCCAAACAGAATGCACGTGGTTGGCATCATTCTGAACGTTATCATACTCAATTAGAATAGTAGGTCCATGAATACGATAATAGTGACCTTCCCCTGGCATTGTGCTACCAGCCCATCCGAAGTAGAGGTTTTCCAAGCCCGCTTCCTCAATCCGTTTTATGTGGTATTCTGCAACACTCGGTTTAGCATTGTAGACGTACTCTTTGAGTAGGCGCATGAATACTGGAAGTTGCTCCTGTTTATTTAAAGAAGAAATGGTTATTCCTTGGTAAGTTCTCAGGCCAACCTCTCGGTCGGTACCTGTTATGATGTCCTCTGGAGCCTGCGATTGGAAAATAGCGGACTCTAATTGTTCTTTTGTCAGCAAGGAGATCAATTCGCGGGCGAGTTCTTCCTCTGCTCCCAGTAGTTTTTGTCCGGAGTGCTCTCCTTCGGTGATTAAGTGTGGGTTGGATCCAAAAAAGGCTGGTGTTATCAAAGGTGGATCACTAAGCGTTCCGTTGATATGGTGATGGTTTAGGGAAAAATTAATAGAGATGTGATGTCCTTCAAAACGCCATGCCCAAGGTGTTGTAATGGAAGGAGAACCAAAAATGTTTAAATAGTAATCCTCAGGATCTCTCCTTTCGGGACGCCCTTCTATAGTGCCTAATATGCCTTCGAGTTGCATGACTCCTGTGGCTTTCATATATCCTTGACTGCTCAGAGAGCTACGGAGAAGTGCGTGGGCTGCAACCCTCTGGTTTGAGGTCATGCTCTTAAGAGGCAGGCCTACTCTTTCCCTAGGAATGAAATGCCAGTTGAAGCGTTCCTCAGAGTCGAAAGACCAGGTACTTAATTGTTTGTCCCTGTCACTCAGAGTGCTCAGGTAATTTTGTGCAGATGCTGTCGTTGAGTTGCTACCCGTAGACCTTTTGGAGTGCTGCTTGGAAACACCAACGGAAAAAAACAAGAGGACAAATAAAGATCCGATTGCTACCCAAGTGATTGATTGAGAAATAAGAGTTTTTCGATTATTGGCCATGAGATTTATGCTCCTTCATATTCCGGTGACAGACCAGTGTATTCTGAACTACCAATCTGTTAGAGCGCAACCTTAAGCGTCCGTATAGTAGCTTGTGGTGATCTTAATTTCCATAAAACTCGAAACATAACTACATTCTGACGTGTAGATAGTCAGCATATGATCCGTACTAGAAGATCTTTGTTCATCAATAGGATTATCAGAGGTGGGGGTCAGTAAATTTGATCGAGTCAGTAACTGATTTCTGGGTTGGATAAAAATGAAACTGGGAAGTTCGATACGCAGGAGGCGAGTAAAGAAAAGCCAAGTAAGTCTTCGAGGGTGGCGTGGCGTGCTGACCGGGGCCCTTCTTCTTCTTAGTGGCCTGGGCTCTGGCTATATCTTTTCTACCAAGGTGTGGTTCCCAGTACCAGAACCAGAAGAGAATGTCCTAGAAATGACTAACATTCGTGATCTGGATTATAGAGAAGCAATCGAGCGAGTAGATGGCCTAGGCTTGCATGGGCTGGTGGCTGATTCTTTTAGACATCCAACTGCTATTTACGGTCGAGTGTTAGGTCAAGATCCATTGCCAGGACAGCTTTATTCGATTGGTGATACAGTAGAAATGACAGTTAGCTTGGGACCCATAAGGAGGTCTGTTCCTGATGTAACTCGACTTCATCTCGAAGCAGCTCTTCCTGTCTTGGAGTCAAGCGGATTTGCGACAGTTATTGACAGCTTAGATGCTGATTTGCCATTAGGTCAAGTGGTAGAATTGATTCCTGAACCTGGTACTGTAGTAGATCTTCCTATGGAAGTAAGAGTTGCTATTAGTAAAGGGCCCTCACTAATATCGATGCCATTTTTGCGGGGTTTGGAGCAAGAAAGGGGAGAAGAAATAATCGATTCGCTAGGTCTAGTAGTTGATGAGATAACAAGTATTTTTCGATTTGGAAGAGACCAGGGTCGCATTGTCGAACAAAGGCCTATGGCAGACAGTCTCATTGAGCCAGGATCTGGTGTAAGCATAGTTGTGGGTCGTCGCTCTGGTGGGAGCAGAAAGTAATTAGAATAGTTATCTTGGAATCGTATGTGTTTTATTTTCAAAAATATCATAGGGTGAGCCAGTGAAAAAACATTCTAGTCGCCCCTACGCGGTCACTTTGCTAATGCTTGTCGGTTTAGTTTTTGTTGCATGGGGGACTCAAGGTCTTTTTAGTGCCGTGGCGCCGGGTGAAGAGGCTCCGAATTTCCAAGTAAGAGATTTAAGCGGTAATGCAGTGGAACTTGAGGACAACAGAGGAAAAGTGGTGATGGTAAACATTTGGGCGACATGGTGTGCTCCTTGCATAGAAGAAATGCCATCAATGGAAAGACTCTATAGGGAACTCCATTCGACTGGTCTGGAAATAATGGCCGTAAGTGTGGATGCTGAAATAGGCCAGGTCGACAGGTCAAGAAATCAGGTAGGAGGGGATATTCGAGCTTTCGGAGATTCATTGGGTCTTACTTTTCCTTTACTTCATGATTCATCGGGATCGATTGAGGATCTGTACAAAACAACTGGGGTTCCAGAGACTTTTGTGATTGGAAGAGATGGGGTGATCTATAAGAAAGTAGCTGGTGCAACTGACTGGGATGCGCCTGAACACAAAGAATTGATCAAACGGCTGTTAGGGGTAGGGGTAACACAGTGACCGATTGGTTTTCCGAAAGGTTTCGCGAAGTGATTTCTGCGACCGACCTGAAGGGTCTTTTGTCTGGACCTTGGAAGCTTAAGGTTGCAGCTTTGGCCTTAGCTTTTTTGCTTTGGATACTTGTAAGATTAAGCGTGCAGGTGGAGGTGCCATTGTCTTTGCGTAAGGGAAATAGCTATCACACAATCACAATGGACTACCTAGAAGATAGTATTTTTTCTCAGATGGTTCAGTGAATGAATTCATGCGTAATTTTGGGTGTTGAAACAAGTTGTGATGAAACATCCGCTGCCATCCTAGAAACTCCCGATCAAATTCGGGGTCATGTTGTTTCGTCACAGGATGAACACTCACTATATGGCGGAGTCGTCCCAGAAATTGCCGCTAGAGCACATCTTAGGCTGATTGATGAGGTTGTTGAAAAAACTCTCGAGGATGCACATTGCGATCTGTGTGAAATAGATGCTGTTGCCGTAACAGCCGGGCCTGGATTAGTGGGGGCACTGCTGGTCGGTGTCTCCTGGGCCAAAGGATTTGCATTTGGTTTAGGGAAGCCACTGATTCCAGTGCACCATATGGAAGGCCATCTTTTTGCACCTTCTCTGGAAAATGGCGATGCGCAACCACCTTTTGTTGCTTTGTTAGTTTCTGGAGGACATACCCTCCTACTATACGTACCTGAATGGGGAGAGTATGAGCTTTTAGGTCAAACAAGGGATGACGCTGTGGGTGAGGCTTTTGATAAGGTCAGTAAAATACTAGGATTAGGTTATCCAGGAGGTCCTGTCATCGAACGTGAGAGTGCTCATGGTTGCGACACTCGTCATCAATTTCCTCGTCCCATGCTCAAGCCCAATCAAGATTCAGGGGATTCCGATTATTATGATTTCTCTTTTAGCGGCCTTAAGACTGCTGTAGCAAGAAAAGTGGAAGATCTGAATAGTATGGGTGTCTTGCAAGAAAACGTGTCCGACGTAGCTGCTTCTTTCCAAGCGACTGCCATCGAAGTTCTTTGTGAAAAAACTATGCGTGCAGTGGAAGAAAAGGGATGTTACAGGGTACTCCTAGGAGGAGGAGTTTCAGCGAATGCAAGGTTAAAGAATGAGCTGGCTAAGAAACTTTCACCTGAAGGTGCTCTTTATTATAGTTCTCCAAGGCTTTCAGCAGACAATGCAGCTATGATAGCGTGTGCGGGGGCGTTTAGGTTTGGAAGAGGGGAAATTGCCCAGCACGATCTTTCTGCAAACCCTAACCTTCCTTTCCCTGGCTTAAGAGAAAGAGCGTCAAGACGACCATGATGATGAGGAGACTATAAAAGATGTATCCTATTTTCTTCCGTATTCCCGAGTGGTTTCCTCTGCTAGGCGGCGCACCCATCACATCTTTTGGGGTCTTTATGTTTCTAACTTTTATGGTTGGAGGAATGGTTCTTAAGCCAGAAGTAGAAAGGGTTGGGCTGGAGCCCGAAAAAGCATGGGACTTTATCGTTATGGGTGTTTTGGGTGGCATTTTGGGGGCAAAAGCGTATTACGTCCTCTTGAATTATGATAATCTCATCACAGATCCGATTGGCTCTATTTTTTCTCGTGGTGGAATGGTTTGGTACGGCGGTTTTTTGGGTGGACTGATAGCCGTTAGCTGGGAAGTAAAGAGAAGCGGACTTAGATGGGCTCAGATGGCAGACTTGATAGCACCAGTCTTGGCAATCGGATATGCAGTTGGTCGCATGGGATGTTTTTTTGTTGGAGATGATTATGGCAGGCCAACCGATGCTTGGTTTGGCGTAAAATTTCCACAGGGAGCACCCCCAACTAGAGTAAGTGTGATGGAAAATCACTTCGGAATCGAAATAGATCCCTATTTTGTAGAAAGATTCGGTGAAGTGATTCCGGTACACCCGACTCAATTATATGAAGTTGCCATGTCTCTCATGATTTTTGGTTTTCTATGGAGGATTAGGAAGCATAATTATGCTGAAGGTTGGATTTGGTGGATCTGGTTTGTTTTGGCTGGTGCTGAAAGATTCTTGGTCGAGTTCGTGCGACTAAAGGATGATCGATTTTTGGGGATATTTACTGTAGCACAGCTGATTTCGTTATTGCTGATTGTCATTGGTATATGGGGCATTGTGAGCACAATGCAAACCAAAAACGGTGATGCAGAGCAGTTCGCCTGACCTAGGATGCTCAAAATTCTTCATGGATCTGATTTTCATTTTGGAAGACCCCACCTGACTCTTGTGAATCAAGCATTTGGGCGTGTACTGGAAACGGTAGGTCCTGATGTTGTTGTACTTAGTGGCGACTTTACTCAGAGAGCTAAGGACATAGAGTATCAACAAGTCAGGACATTTTTGGATTCATTGAACGATGTGCCTGTTATTGTGACTCCGGGGAATCACGATATTCCGCTCTACCGAATTGGCCAGCGGTTGCTGAACCCTTTCAAAAATTATCAGAAGTATGTTTCCCGAAATCTCGATGAAGTCACTAGACTAGATGGTGCCATTTTTGTGGCTTTAAATTCTGCTGATCCTTATCGATCTATCATTAATGGTCGAATCACTAGAGACCAGGTTGACTTTGCGAAAAGAGCCTTCAGCGAGTCTCGATCTAAAGATTTAAGGATACTTGTGACACATCATCCATTGGTCCATTCCCCAGATAAAGGAAAGTATAACCTGTTACCAGAAAGTGACTTTCTTTTGGAAAGTTTTGCGGACATGGGTGTAGAACTAATATTGAGTGGACATGTTCATCGTGCTTTTACGAAATACGTGACTATCCCTAGGGATGAATCAGGGGTGAAAAAGGGAATGCTAATAGTGCATTCGGGTACGACTACATCAAATAGGGGGAGGGTGCACGAAAAGAGGAGAAACACACTAAATGTAGTGGACATGACGGGCCTGGATTTTAAGGTGAGTACTTATTGGTATGAAGAGAAGGAGCGTGAGTTTTTAGGTCAGGAGCCAAATGTTTTTCGCAGAGGGATCTGATGAAATTGACTCTCTTTATAAGGGGAATTCATTTTATGCTGAGATTATAGAGTGGGTATGAAGACCTCATGTTTGTTGTTATGGACGCTTCTGGTTGCTTCGGGAGAGATTTTTGGCCAACAGGGTCAGACCGAACTTTCCAGTGTCGTTTTTGAAGGTAGCACCGCTTTTCCAGAAGACTCTTTATCTAGGACAGTCATAAATCGACCGACTCGATGTAGGACTTTCCTATTAGCTCCGTTTTGTGCTTTAGGCTTATCATTTAGTGTGGATAAACAATTCCTAAATGAACGCGAGCTTTCCAGCGATATGTTTCGTTTGCAGAGCTATTTCAGTAGAAGGGGCTACAGAGAGGCCCAGATCGATACCGTCATAATCCGTTCTCCAGACGAGCCAGCCAGGTTGGTATTTAGAATTTCAGAAGGAGAGCCATTGAGGGTGGCAAGTATAGAAGTTCGCGGTGCAACAGACATTGAAGGTATGGAGGGATTAGAATCTTTTCCTCTAGAAGAAGGAGAAGTACTGAGCTCGATCTCTTTAAGCTCCGCAAGGGATACTCTGATCGAAAGACTGGAAAATAGAGGGTCCCCTCGAGCCGACGTGATTACTCTTTCTCGTCGAGCTAAATCTGATTTTTATTCGACTGATGTTATTTTTGATGTGAGGCCAGGCTCCTATGCAGTATTTGGTCCAATATCATTGACGGGGAATAGTGAGCTGAGTGATTCGTCCATCAGGAAGTTGTTACCATTTCGTGAAGGAATGGAATATTCCACCGCGAAGACACTGGAAGGTCAGCGCAATCTCTTTGCCATCGAGATGATCCAGCATGTGACCATTGAGGAAGTAGTAGATCCTGGAAGCAACACTCCGGACAGTGTGGTTCCACTGCAGGTTCGAATTTCAGAAGGTGAGGTACATCGAATGAGGGCCGGATTTGGTTGGAGCACAGCCGATTGCCTCAACACAGAGAGTCGTTGGGTGAGTCGTAATTTTATGGGCGGAGCCCGAAGGATGCAGGTTCGCGCTCGACTTTCCAATATTATGTCTGAGACCTTGTATGATCCAGTCTGTGGGCAATCTGGGGTGGGTGATTTTGGGGGATTGAATTGGTTGGTGTCGGCAGATTTTTCTCAGCCTAGGATCTTTAGGGGGTTTTCTTTCGGTTCTAGTCTCTTTTTCGAGAAACAGAGTCTTCAGGATGTATTTGTGCGCAAAGCGGTGGGACTAGATCTGTCATTGGCAAGGCTTTTAAACTCAGATAATTCTTTGACTTTTTCGTACCGACCTCAGCTGACTGAATTGGAAGCAGCAGAAATATTTTTCTGTACCTCATTTAGAGTATGTAGACCTGACGATATCTCTGGCTTACAAGATCCGAACTGGTTGGCACCGCTTGGAGCAAGCTTAGTTAGGGATAGGACTAATAGTCTGCTAAATCCTAGCAAGGGTTATCAGGTGCTCTTGGATTTAGAGCATGCATCTTCAATAACAGGATCTAGTTTTGAGTATAATCGCATCTCGACTGAACTAGGGGCCTATGAGGAATTAGGGGGCCAGCAGGTGCTGGCTGCTCGTATCAGGGCTGGTTGGGTAGGATCTGGAAATTTCAATTTGTCTGCGGGTGGAGTAGATGTGATCCATCCTCAAAAGCGATTTTATGCGGGAGGAGCTAATAGTGTGAGAGGTTTTGCACAAAATCAGCTAGGATCAAGAGTGTTGACAATTGACAGTCCGGAATTGCTTCTTTCTGATCCAACGACCGGAGTACCCCCATGTACACCAGAAGAAATAATGGCATTGCAGTGTGATGCTAACTCTTTGATTGATATTCTATTCGGGACGCCAAGACCTACTGGTGGCCATATGGTGATTGAAGGAGGACTTGAATATAGGGTTATGTTAGCGACGAGGTTCCAGGGAGCTGTTTTCGCTGATTTTGGCCGTGTTTGGAACACTTCTGAGCTTACAGACTCAGGTGGTCTGGAATTGACTCCTGGCCTTGGATTTCGTTATCTAAGTCCCATTGGTCCTATTCGTATAGATGTTGGTTACCGATTTAGAGACTCTTCTAGTCTGCAGGTGGTGACCCCTCAAATCCGTCCATTCGATCCCAATAAAGATCAGTATGATGACAAGATCCGTGGTCTTGTAAATGATAATGAGAGAATTTTCAATTTTGTCCGCATGGACGATCTCGCTTTATTGGACCCAAAAGTAACTTTTGGCAAAACCGAAGGATTTTCCTTGTCACGTTTTCAGTTGCATCTAAGCATTGGTCAGGCGTTCTAAAATGAAATTATTTAAGAGCCCTTTCGGAGTAGGATTAGTCACTACTGGTACGCTGACTATTTTTACCCTTGGTTTTTTGCTCTTCATGTCTTTTTCGAAATATGGTCAAAGATGGTTATTAGAGCGGCTGATCGACGATATGAATGCTTCGGTTACGGGTAGTGTATTAGTGGAGGATTTCAGTTCTGATTGGATTTATAAAGGTGTGAGATTAGTAGGTGTCAGGGGTGAGTTGGAAGAGGGGATGGAGATATTTTCAGTTGACTCTCTCGAGGTCAAGTATTCAGCATTTCAACTGATAAGAGGTGAGGTCAATTTTTCCGATCTAGTTCTATGGAATCCCATGCTGACCTTGGACAAGAATCAGGAAACGGGGCGCCTTAATCTGGAGTATTTTTTTGATCGACTACCTTCCAGGCAAAGTGTGTCAGAAGCCACTTTGATCCAGAATAGTACTGAAAAAGCATCTAACTTCGTCCTTGCAGAAGCAACTGTTTATGATGGCAGAGTTGTTGTGGCTCGAGACGTCTTACCAGAAGGCGGTAGTTGGGACAAATTCTTGCCTGAGGGGGGATCTCCATCAGAAGGATTGGAGTTTGAGGGAGTCCAGGCGGAAATAAGTAGCATTTCTGTGGAGATCACAGAAATCAAAGATATACGGATTGGAGTAGACAGGCTGGCTTTCGTAGGGAATGGCTTTGAAGATACCCTAAAGGTCACAGATTTTGGTGGAGGCTTGTTTTGGACAGATGAGGAACTACAAGTTCGAATTGACAAGATAGAGTCGGATCGATCTGTAGCGGCAGGTTCAGCCATAGTTGATTTTTCAGAAGATCGAGGGCTTGGCTGGTCCTTAAGTTTGTCCAGTCGTGAGTTCGATTTTGATGATTTGAGGTGGGCAAATGGAAGCTTGCCCACGGCCAGGGGCAAAGGAGAATTTCACTTCTCCTCAGGTAATGAGGGGATAGAATTTAGCTGGGGCAATGTGGAGCTGGTTTTGGATTCTGGGCAGGTCATGGCAAATGGATCGTTTAAGAACTCATTTGGAGCTAGAGGAATTTTAGAAGGGGTATTGCTAGACCTTTCAGACGTACCCCTATCTTTCTTAACGGGCGACCTTGTTAGCACGCTAATGGGACGATCGATGCCGGTTACCGAGGTTCCGTTGGAGGGGCTAGTATCTGGACATGTAGATTTGTCAGGAAGTTTGGATTCCATGGATGTCAGCGCAGGGCTCGATCTCCTTACGTCAGGATCTTTAGAGACTAAGGCGGCTATAGAGGGAACACTTCACTTGATTCAACCTTTTGGTGCAACAGATCTCGAGTTAGGGCTGACCCCTCTCAATGTGACGGTTGTCAATCAGGTTATGGGGGGACTCCCACTAAGCGGTGTTGTTGATCTTGAAATTCTAGCCAATGGTAGGCTTAATCAAGGGATCGATTTGGTTATAGAGGGTTTGCATCTAAGTGGTAATGAGGAACAGTCCCAGGTGGAACTAGAAGGATTTTTAGCAGAAGGAGAAGGGGGAGGAGATATAAGGGTTGCTTTGAACGGAAACCTGAATCCGCTGGTATTTTCGGATGTAATATCAGAAGGGTCTTTTCTTTCAAATTTGGGAGTCGCAAGAGGTGCTGTGAGGATAGACGGGACTACCAGCAATATGTCTGTGCGGACAGACCTAGTGAGTTCAGAAGGTGAATTCTCCTTGGATACTTATTTTGATTTGACTGCTCCTTTTTCTCGTTATCGGATCGTAGGAAGGGGAGACAATTTTGATGCGAACGAGTTCATTCCTCAATTGCCAGCAGGAACGGTGATCTCGGGAACTATGAATCTAGCTGGAAGTGGCGAAACGTTGGGAAATGTCAACCTAGAAGGAGACGTTGATCTTGCCGGATCACAGCTAGGAATTTTACCCGTCGAAGTATTGGGGCTAAGTGTTAAAATATCAGATTCTGTTCTGCAATTTGATACAATTACAGCAGTGGTTGGGGGTGTTTCCCTAAAAGGTTCTGGGCAACTCGGTACAATCGAAGATACGGTTACAGAGGAACTAACTCTAGATTTTGAGAGTACTGATATGGAGCAGCTCAGGGCGTTGTGGTTGGGTTCCGATGTCATTGCTAGAGATACTTTGACTGCTCTGTCAAGAGATATATTGATTTTGGATGGCATTAACCCTGATACTTTACCACTTCAAGAAGAAATAGCTACTGAGGGTCGGATGACAGGCCAGGTTGTCTTGAGCGGATCCCTTAGGGAAACAAGACTCTCGGGTGAGGCGGCTTTTTCTGATGTTCGCTATGGTCCTAATCTTGTAGAAAAAGCGGTCTTAGAATTTTCAGCAGAGGATTTGTTCGCCCCGAGCGTTAGGATGGATCTACAAATCGATGCGGATTCATTAGACATAGTGGCTAGAAGTTTTGATTCTCTATCTGTCAGGATGACTTATTCTGATCCCAGAGGGGAGATGGATATCTTCTTGATGCGTTCAGAAGATGAAAATTATCAGGCGAGAATTGCTTTTGAAGATGCTTCGGCAGCGAGACTCTTAAATGTTGATGAATTATCCTTCAATTTCCCTGACGAACGATGGAACTTGGGGGGTCCGAGCAGAATTCTCTGGGATACAGGTGGTTTGACTTTCCAAAATTTCAGGTTAATTCGTCCAGGTTTGGGCGGACTGAGAGTTGGCGCAGAAGGAAGGTTCCCGTTCAAAGGGCTGGCTGACTTAGAAGTGGTAGTTGAAAACCTGGACGTTAGTAGGGTGAGCCATCTGTTCCGTTGGGATGAAAGCTTGAAAGGTATAGTAGATTTGGCCTTTAACTTAACTGGGAATGATTCTGATCCTAAGATGATCGGGGAGATTGGGATCAATGGTTTTCAATACCAGGATTACTTTTTTGAAGAATTGGAGATTGAAGGTAGGTACTCGGGCAAAGAATTAAGTGGAGATATAGGATTTGGCGATGGTACCGAGGAATATCTTTCAATTGTAGGGATGATTCCAATTGATCTTTCGATCGATCGAGTGTCTAAAAGGCTTCTTGATGAAGAAATAGAAGTTTTTGTGACCGCAGCATCAGCTCCGTTTTCTCTATTAATGGCGCCGTTTGATAGTTATCAGGAAGTGCAAGGGGAAATTTCCGGTCAGGTTAAATTTGGGGGAACTCTGGATAAGCTTTCTCCTGAAGGCGAGATGGTCCTGATAGACGGAGGAGCTTTTGCTCCTGGGCTGGGAGTCAGGCATGAGAATATGTTTGGACTGTCTACTTGGACACCGGATGGTCAAGTAGAAATTGAGATTATTGCTGAATCAGAAGGCGAAGCCAGTGTACAGGGCAGTGTTGGAATAGAGGAGGTGGCCAATCCCGACCTAGACCTTGAGGTTAATTTTCAAGAATTTCAAGCAATGGACCGTAGGGATGTCAGTGCCAGGCTCAGCGGAGATTTGACAATACAAGGTCCCTACATTCGTCCTGTGGTATCTGGGGATTTATTTGTGGACGAAGGGACTCTTTTTGTTGAGGAATTTCAGAGAGCAGTGGATGTTGTGGACCTGTTAGCTTCTGTTGATACCACACAAGTAGACCTGAGCTCAGTTTTGGAGAGTAGTAATCGCTTTCTGGAAAATGTACGGATGGAGAATACGACGTTGACAGTTCAGCGTAACAGCTGGATTAGGAGTGCCAGGATGAATGTTGAACTGGATGGCCAACTAGATGTCCTTTGGGACAGACAGACTCAGGAGTTGGCCCTGGTGGGTGAGCTAGAAGCGTTAAGGGGTTCGTATGGGGCATTGGGGAGACAGTTTCAGGTGGATGGAGGCACCCTACGGTTCCTTGGAACTAGTGGAATCAATCCAACCTTAAATATTTCAGCCAGCAACAACATTCGTTCCTCAGTGGGTGACAGGTTTGGCATTACTGCTTCAGTAACAGGAACATTAGAAGCTCCTAGAATAAATCTTTCGAGTGAGCAGGCCGGCTTTACAGAAGATGATTTACTTAGTCATCTATATTTCGGACGTCCAGCATATGCTTTGACTTCAGGACAAAATCAAGCTGTTAATTCTATGGGTGCAATTCTAGGATCAGGTGCAACTCTAGGACTTAGCACTTTCAGTAATGAACTTGGGTCCGCTATGGCCAGGGAGTTGGGTGTGGATTATTTGAGTATTACCCAAGAGGATTTCGACTTTCTTGGCAATACCAGTAGCACCTTGGGAACAACGGTTGTGGAAACAGGTTTTTACATGACAGATGATTTATTCGTGACTCTGTTGTTGCGGCCCCTGTCTAGCCAAGGCTCAGGAAGTGGATTTGCGGGTGTGCGTTCTGAATGGATTTCTTCGGAGTCGTATACAGTGGAATCGTTTTTTGAAGATCGTTTTTTCCGCAATAGGATGCTCGGATTTGGGGAGCTTGGATTTCATGCCAAGAAGGATTTCGGACTTTCAATTTTCAGAGAATGGATATACTAGGTAGGTATGTTGATCCTTTCCAACAAATTTATTTATTCGAGTTACTAGGAATGTGAGCCAAGAGCTTAAATTGATCGATGTTTAAGAATTCCCTTTTGATTCGCGGTGCCCGCGTACATAATTTGAAAGATGTAGATTTGGATATACCCAGACGTGGCCTAGTAGTTCTGACTGGTTTGTCGGGTTCTGGAAAATCCTCACTGGCTTTTGACACCATTTATGCGGAGGGTCAACGCCGGTATGTTGAATCTTTGTCAGCGTACGCCCGACAGTTTTTGGATTTGATGGAAAAGCCCGATGTAGATTCTATCGAAGGTCTGTCTCCAGCTATCTCTATTGAGCAGAAGACGCTCAACCGCAACCCGAGATCGACTGTCGGAACAGTCACTGAAATTTATGATTACCTAAGGGTCCTCTGGGCCCGAGTTGGCGTTGCACACTGCAGAGAATGTGGTCGAGCAGTCGCCCAGCAATCTCCTAAAGAAATCGGTGAGATATTGCTCAGCTTAGGAAGTGATGTAAAAGTGGAGATCTTGGCTCCACTGATTAGAGGAAGGAAGGGAGAATTCCGAGAATTACTTGAAAAAATAAGAATAAAAGGTTTTGTAAGGGCTTTCGTGGACGGTGAGACAGTTGATTTGTTGGCACCGCCCGAATTGAATAGATATGAAAACCATGATATTTCAGTCATAGTGGATAGGCTCGTGCTCAATGATAGCAACAGGGAGCGCCTTACCAATTCTATTGCGACTGCATTTGTTTTAGCAGGAGGGGTAACTCAGGTTCTAGAGCACCGTTCCAAAGAGAAAATAGAACACTTTTTTAGCGAGAATTATTCTTGTTTCCAGTGCGGTACAAGTATTCCAGAAATTGAGCCGCGACAATTTTCATTTAACTCGCCACACGGTGCTTGTGAGGAGTGTGATGGCTTAGGGATCAGTAACCATGTAAATCAGGAACTTCTGGTCGGGGATCAATCTAAATCTCTTATTGAAGGGGTTTTGTTGCCCTGGGGGAAGCCTGCCGGATATCTCCTGAAGTCGGTTATAGCTGGGCTGACCGAGGCCTATGATTTTTCTGCAGAAGACCCATGGGAAATTCTATCGGACGATGTGAAAGAGGCCATTTTACATGGTTCTGGAGATATGAAAATCCGGTTTCCTTATAGAAGAAAAAGAGGTAAAAAATTTTATGAAGAACCGTGGATTGGTCTGGTAGAAGATATCAAAGTTCGTCACCAAGAAACCAATTCTGAAAGCATCAGGAGCCAATTAGAAGCGTATATGTCTACCTTGCCTTGTCAGGATTGTTATGGAAGTAGACTCAAGGGGAACTCTCTTTCAGTGACGATTTCAGGACGGTCTTTAGGTGAGGTAGTAGATCTTCCGATTTCAGAGGCTCTTGTGTTTTTTCAAAGACTTGCGGCGAATATTTCAGAGGGTAGACCATCGGACGGTCAGTTGATATCCACTGAAATTGCACCCCCAATTCTGAGAGAAGTAGAAAATAGGTTATCCTTTCTTAAGGAAGTTGGATTGAGTTATCTAACACTCGGTCGATCAGCGGCTTCATTGTCTGGAGGTGAATCTCAGCGTATACAGTTAGCGAGTCAGATCGGGAGTGGACTCACGGGCGTTCTCTACGTTTTGGACGAGCCTTCAATAGGATTACACCAAAAGGATAATCAGAAGCTGATTGGCACTCTGAAGTCTCTAAAACAACTTGGCAATACGGTAATCATAGTAGAACATGATGAGGAAACGATCCGATCTGCAGATCATATTGTAGACCTAGGCCCTGGAGCGGGAATAGCTGGGGGAGAAATTGTTGTTCAGGGTAGCCTTAAGGAAGTCATGAAAGAGGCCCGTTCTGTCACAGGTGCTTATCTAAAGGGATCCAAGACTATAGAAGTCCCATCCGAGAGGCGCAAAGTTGATAAGACCGAAGTGTTGAGTGTTACTGGTGCTCGGGAGCACAATTTAAAGGACTTAGACGTTGATATTCCTCTAGGTTGTTTTGTAGCCGTCACTGGCGTTAGTGGTTCGGGGAAATCGACACTAATTAATCAGACCTTGTATCCAGCACTAGCTCGCCATTTTTATCGCAGTAAAAAATTGCCAGCTTCATACGATGGTATTGCTGGCGTAGAGCTCATCGATAAAGTAATCGAGGTCGATCAGATGCCTATTGGGAGAACACCTCGTTCTAATCCTGCTACCTATACAGGCCTCTTCACTCCGATTCGTGAATTGTTTGCGAATTTGCCAGAATCCCAGGTTAGAGGGTATGACAGAGGACGCTTTTCTTTCAACGTGAAGGGTGGTCGATACGAAGCTTGCTCAGGCGATGGTTTGGTAAAAATCGAGATGCATTTTCTACCAGATGTCTATGTGTCTTGTGATGTCTGTAGAGGTCGACGTTACAATACTGAAACCTTGGATGTAGCTTTAAAGGGGAGGAATATTTCGGACGTTCTGAATATGACAGTTCTTGAAGCTCTCGAATTTTTTGACTCTTTTCCTTCAATTCGAAGAAAATTACAGACGTTATCAGACGTGGGATTAGATTATATCCACTTAGGACAAGCTGCCACTACGCTGTCAGGAGGTGAAGCGCAGAGAGTCAAGCTGAGCAGTGAATTATCTAAAAGAGGGACTGGTAGAACTCTTTATATTTTGGACGAACCGACGACCGGTCTCCATTTTGAAGATGTTAGGGTGTTACTAAAGGTGCTTCACGAACTAGTTGACAAGGGCAATACAGTCGTCGTGGTCGAACATAACCTCGAAGTTATAAAGACTGCTGACTGGGTCATTGATCTCGGTCCAGAGGGAGGTTATGAAGGAGGCTCTATCGTGGCTGAAGGGCCCCCAGAGACCGTGGCAAGCATCTCAGGATCACACACTGGATTCTATCTGAAGACAGTTTTGTGAGGATTGTTCACTTCTCGGAATTTCTAGTCAAAATGTGGACATTTTGGGTAGGTTTCCATGTTTCCGTCGTTAAACCATTCTCCACACTGCCTACCCATGTCATAAGATCCCTGCCATCTCAGTTCTCCGTATATATCATAGTATTCATCAGGTCCATGGCGTTTACCTTCTTTATAGCTGGATTTGCTCCATAATTGGCCGTTTTCATAGTAGGACTCTTCTACACCAGTAACCTGCCCCATCTCGAACGTTCCCTTCGATCTGAGTTGTCCATTTTGATGGTAAGTTTCACTTGGACCGTCAGGGTAACCGTTTTTATAAGAAATTTTAGACATTAGCTGACCATTCTCATAATGGTTCTCAACAGGGCCGTCCAAATCATTCTCACCGCACGAACAGACTATCAGAAGTAGAATGATAAAGGGTTTTAGCCGCATTATCTCTCCTTTAAAATGTTTTGTTCAAAGTATAAACGCCCAGTCGCACTCGCACTCTTTCCTTTGAATCACAATTATTAGAGACTATAGTTCTGCTGAATCTAATCTAAAACAAGGTTGAGTTTTTGATGAGTACGGTATACCTAAACGGAGAGTTTCTACCGAAAGAACAAGCAATGGTTTCGGTAGAGGATAGGGGATTTATGTTGTCGGATGGAATTTATGAAGTAACACCGGCTTATCGGGGTCAATTTTATCGTATGAATGACCACTTAAAACGATTGAGAGGTGGACTGACTGACCTACGCATAGACTACAACCCCGAAGAGCTAGTTGAAGTACAAGGACAGTTACTTGCGGCTAATGACCTTGTTGGCGCTGAAGTATCTATTGTCTATTTGCAGATAACGAGGGGTGTAGCAGAACGAACGCATTATTTTCCTACTTTTCCTACTTCTCCCACTGTATATGCATTTGCAAAGGAATTTCATCGACCCTCGGTGGAACGTTGGTTAGAAGGTTTTGGAGCTGTGACTGTTCCTGACTGTCGCTGGTCTCGTGTAGACATAAAGTCCATCAGTTTGCTTCCGAATGTCATGGCTGCTCAAGCGGCTGTTGACGCAGGAGTGGATGATGCCTTGCTAGTGAAGAATGGTGTCGCTTTGGAAGGAGCTCAGAACAATATTTTCGCAGTTAAAGGTGATACTTTAATCACTCATCCAGCCACCCAAGAAATATTGCATGGTGTCACTAGATCTGTGATAATTGAAATAGCTGATTCCCTGGGACTTCCCTTACAGGAAAGACCAATTCAAGTAGAAGAATTAGAGGATGTCGATGAATTATTTTTCTCTGGAACTACCACGGAAGTCAGGCCGACGGTAACACTAGATGGTAAGACTGTAGGTAGTGGGGGGGTGGGCGCAGTATCCAAGGCCATTTACGGAGCCTTCAGAAAGGAGATAGGTCAGCCGCTAGACGAAGACTGGTAATCCTATGAAATTTTTTGGACGAATCTAAGTCTAAGGATAAATCAGGTATTGCGCTCGGTTAGACATGAATCGCTCAATTTCTCTGGGCCAGCTACTCACCAGATCACGAGCATGAACTCCAGATTCGATGGCTTTGCGAAGAGAGTCCGTGCCTGCTAAGCGGTCGAAATGTGAGACTAACCATCTCCAATTGTCTCCAGACATCCTATATGTCTCAACAAGTAAGGCGATGGCTACTTCTGTGGGATCATAGTCATCAGATGTTTCCACCAGTTTTACGCCTTCGATTGGTAGTCCGTCGAATTTGCCGTCACCCGGATTTTCTGGTGTGAAGGTAATTGCCTCAAACGATACTCCTGGAAATCCATAGTGATTCATTCGCTCCACCAATTTTTCAGCTTCCAACCAAGGAGATCCAATGACTTGAAACGGAATATTGGTTCCTCTGCCGACAGAAAGGTTGGTGCCTTCGAACAAGCAGGTGCCTGGGTAATGAATAGCGCTGGTCACAGTGGGCATATTGGGAGAAGGCTTGACCCATGGAAGGCCTGTCTGTTCAAAAGTCATATTTCTGCGCAAACCCGAAACTGGGATAACCTTCAGTGGTCCAGGGATATTAAATTCTCCTTGGTAGTACAAGGCCATTTCACCAGAGGTCATTCCATGTCTCATGGGAATGGGGTATCTCCCGACAAAGGTAGAAAAATCAGGATGTAACATATTGCCTTGAACGGCTCCTCCAATGGGGTTGGGTCTGTCCAATACTACGACTGATATTTCTGCTTCGAAGGCTGATTCCATACTTAGTGTCATGGTGGAGATATAAGTCCAGTAGCGGGCACCGATGTCTTGCAAGTCAATCAGCAGGACCTCGATGTCCGCTAACATTTCAGCCGTGGGTTTTCTTGTGTTACCGTATAAAGAATAGATAGAGGTACCTGTTCTAGGATCTACATCGTCACTTACCTCTTCTCCTGGACCTAAGTCTCCTCTAATGCCGTGTTCGGGTGAAAAAAGCGCAACAAGATCGACTTGTGGGTGACTGAATAGTAGGTCGATGGAGGATAATCCGTTGGAGTCCACTCCAGTTTGGTTGGTTACCAGGCCAACCTTTTTCCCTTGTACGACATGCAGAGAATCTTCCAACAATACTTGAATGCCTGGTCTTATGGGATCGGAATTATCCTGTGTCGGCACCTGAATGGAGCGGATTGATGCCGCCAGAATCAGAAGGAGTAATAAGCTTGTAACCCAGGATTGTGGTCTTTTTAAGAACTTCATAGCTTGCTTCTTAGCGCTCCAGTTTGTCTAATCGCCTTATTTTTCGAGCTGACATGAGGTTCTGAAGACCCTTTTATGAAAATCCAAAAGACTTCTCCAGTCGTATCCAACAATCAGGTGCTTCGAATCCTATGGATCCTAGCGATCCTTGTGTCTTCATGCTACCGACAGGTGCCCATCGAAGACTCTTTGGAAAATACAATTCAGGACCGTCCTAGTAATGAGCCTTCAGTCACCGTTGCAGTGAAGCCTGCTGAAAAACAGCCAAGTCCTGGCGTTGAAAAAGAGGTAGATGCCAGATCTTGGTCGTTAATGGTTTTGGGTGAAATGACGTTAGAGGAGAAGGTTGCTCAGATGGTGATGCCTTGGGTCTTAGGTGATTTTTCGCCTGAAGGGTCCGAAGACCACAAAAAGCTGACAGCTATGATAGACTCATTTGGTATCGGTGGGGTTATAGTTTCCGTGGGTTCGCCGAGTGAGGTGGCTGTAAAACTTAACGATTTACAGAATCACTCCCAGTACCCGCTCTTGGTTGCTGCAGATCTGGAAACTGGTGCTGGATTTCGTTTTGGGGGTGGCGTCGATGGTCCTACCAATATTGTTTTGGGTGGAGCTACCATGTTCCCTTCTTTGATGGCCTTCGGGGCAACCGGCGATCCAGAGCTAGCTTATGAATTGGGCAGGATAACAGGGATGGAGGCTAAAGCTGTCGGTGTACATATTCCATTTGCCCCTGTTTTGGATGTTAACAACAATTCAGACAATCCTATAATCAATATTCGTTCGTTCGGTGAGGACCCAAGTCAGGTTGCTCAGATGGGGATTTCATTTGTGCGGGGGATCCAGGACAATGGTTCCATAGCAACAGGAAAACATTTTCCTGGCCATGGAGATACAGAAATAGATTCTCACATTGCACTGCCGGTTTTTGAACACGACAGACAGCGCCTGGAAGACATTGAGTTGGTTCCTTTTCAGGCAGCGATTGATGCAGGTATGCGTGCAATCATGACAGCTCACATTGCAGTTCCAGATCTGAGCGGTAATAGGTTGCCAGCCACTCTCACAGAGGAAGTTCTCACTGATTTACTGCGCGTCCAGATGGGCTTTGAGGGGATCGTTTTTACTGATGCGATGGACATGGGAGCAGTAGACAGGACTTTTCCCAGTGGTGAAGCTTCGGTTCGGGCAGTTTTGGCAGGTGCAGACGTTATCCTAATGCCAAGAGATGTGGGAGACGCAATACAAGCTATTGCCAGTGCAGTCCAATCGAATCGGATTGAAGAGAAAAGAATAGACAGATCCGTAAGCAAACTGCTTCGATTGAAGGAAGAAATGGGACTGCACGAGGAGCGGATGGTTGACGTTAATAAGGTGCCGTCCCTGGTGGGGATTCCGGCGCATGTAGAGCAGGCACAATTGGTAGCCGATCGTTCTATGACTCTGATTCGTAATGGTGGGAATTTGCTTCCCTTGCTTGGAACTCGGACTGCTCGTGTCATGTCGGTGTCTTATCAAAATGGTAATAACCCGACAGTAGCTAGGCATTTTGATGGAAGACTGCGTACAACCTATCCTAGGTTGAGTCGTACATCGGTGAACAGGACATCACATCCAGCAGTATATGATCGACTTTTGGGCCAGGCGGAGCGAACAAACTTGGTAGTAATTTCAATCTATTCCAATTTCGCTGGACAGGTGGAGCTTCCAGAAGAGACCGTGGATTTTATAAAGGAGCTTTCGGCTCGCAACATTAGTCATATCGTGGTTTCTTTTGGAAGTCCGTATTTGATCTCAGAGTTTCCAGAAGTTCAGGGTTATCTGCTAGCGTGGAGTTCGAGTGAGGTCAGCCAGAAAGCTGCGGCGGATGCTTTATTGGGAAAGTTTCCAATTACCGGAAGAGTCCCGATTAGTATGGACCCTCATTTTGAACTGGGTGATGGAATTCAAGTCGGTGCCAAAGGAGAAGCGGATGGCAGGTAGAAAGGTGTACTTGTACACCCTGTCTTTTCTTTTGCTTTTAACATTTCCTCGCGTTTTAATTGCCCAGCAATTGAGTCCGATATCTTCAGGACAGGAGTTGTCTACTGAAGCAAAGGCTTGGGTTGAAGAAACCTTGGCCTCGATGAGTCTCAAACAGCAGGTGGCACAACTGATAATTCAGTGGTTGCCGGGATCCTATGCTTCTACCAACAGTAGTGAATTTAAAGAGTGGGCTGACTGGATAAAGTATGATCAAATTGGCGGTATTTATTTATCAATAGGTCTTCCACATTCCTATGCCGCAAAGATCAATGAACTTCAGACTTTATCTAAAGTCCCATTATTAGTCACTTCGGATTTTGAGAATGGCGGTCCAGGAATGCGAATCAATCATTCGTATGCCTTACCGACACTTTTATCCCAGGGAGGAGGAACCAGTTTCCCCCCTACGATGGCGTTTGGTGCCATTGGGGATGCCAATATCGTCCGAGAGTTTGCGCGGATCACAGCTACGGAAGCTAAAGCACTAGGTGTGAATTTAAATTTTTCACCCGTGCTTGATGTGAATAATAACCCGGAAAATCCTGTTATTAACACGAGATCTTTTGGAGAGAATCCGAGTGAAGTTGCCCGACTTGGTCAGGCTTATATAGAAGGAGCTCAAAGGGGCGGTTTATTGGTTACGGCGAAGCATTTCCCTGGGCACGGTGACACGGACATAGATTCTCACATAGGCCTGCCAGTTATTCATTCTGGATTGGATCAATTGCGTAATCTTGAGTTGATACCGTTTCAGAGAGCTATCAATGCAGGAGTAGACGCAGTGATGACGGCCCACATAGCGATGTCCGATGATGAATCCATTTCGACTCCAGCGACTTTGAGTCCAAGATTAATGGGTGAACTTCTTCGCGAAGAGATGGGGTTCGATGGACTTCTTGTAACTGATGCGCTTACTATGGGCGCTCTCACCAACGATTACGAAACGGGAGAACTTGCGGTATTAGCGATAGAAGCCGGCAATGATGTTTTGTTGATGCCCAGGGATATCGGAAGAACAATAGAAGCAGTGCAGGCAGCGGTCAAAACTGGAAGAATCACTCCTGGAAGAATTGAATCATCAGTGAGGCGGATCTTGGAGACAAAGGCCAGGATCGGTTTGCACAAGGACAAAATGGTAGACTTGAATGCTGTCGATGAGATCGTCGGAAGGCAGGAACATTTAGATTTTGCCGCACTAACAGCAGAACGATCTCTAACATTGTTGAGGGATCGGGATCAGGTGATTCCTATCAATTCCGATAAAACACCGGATGTTTTTAGTCTCACTTATGCGAGAGAGGAGCATTTGGTTGCGGGAAGGGAATTCGATGCAGGCTTGAGAAGTAAGGTGAGAAGACTTGTCACCAGAAGGGTAGGTCCGAACACTTCTGTCCAAGAGTATGAGACGTTGCTGGCGACTGCCTCAAATAGCGATTTGGTTTTGGTCAACATTTTCCTTCCTCCAGTTTCAGGACTGGGTGACATTGGAGTGTCTGAGGAGTTTAGGAGCTTCATAGCTACCCAAAACGGTTCGACTCCAATGATGGTCACTTCTTTTGGGAACCCGTATCTGCTCCAAGAACTGAGTGATTCACCAGGATATCTTTTGGCGTGGGGAGATCATGAAGTATCTCAAACAGCAGTCGTGCGAGGTTTGTTTGGTGATATTGGATTGACTGGGAAACTGCCGATATCGATTCCACCTTTTTATTCATTAGGCGATGGATTAGAACTCAGGGGTATGAATCAAGATGCTGGTCTTGCTGAAATTCATCCAGAAGAAGTGGGGATGTCGAGAGATGGGTTGCGGGCACTGGACCAGGCAATCGTGCAGAGCATAGCTGATGGAGCTACCCCAGGTGCGGCATTGGCTATAGCAAGAAAAGGCAAATTGGTTAGGCTGAGAGGTTATGGAAATCTAGATTGGGATGATTCTTCAGCAGAAGTAAAACCGAGTTCGATTTATGACTTAGCGTCGCTCACTAAAGTGATTGCTACTACGACTGCGGTCATGCTATTGATAGATGAGGGTCATCTGGACTTGGATGATCCAGTGATGAACTATTTGTCGTGGTGGGCAAGGGAGGGATCTTCCAAATCAGAAGTTACGATAGGTCAGCTACTCCTTCATCGGGCCGGCTTGCCGCCTTTTAGAACCTTTTATAAGGAGATGGAGGGGGAAGCGGCATATAAAGACGCTATCTCAGATCTGGCTTTAGACTATGAGCCTGGGTCGGCAACGGTGTATTCCGATATTGGCTTGATGACTTTGGCTTTCGTGGTCGAAAAGATAGCCGGGTACCCTTTCGAAGACTTCGTCAAGCATAATATTTGGGACAAACTTGGCATGCGAGATACTAGTTTCAATCCCCCACCCGATTTAATACATAGGGTAGCTCCGACTGAAATTGATACGGTGTTTCGGCATATACATGTGCATGGAGAAGTACATGATGAGAATGCCTATGCACTTGGAGGCGTAGCAGGGCATGCAGGACTTTTTTCAACCGTGTTCGATTTAACTTTGTTTGGACAGATGTTGCTCAATGGTGGTCGGATGGATGGGTGTCTGTCAGAAGGAATGATTGAGGGAGCGATCTGTGCCCCGGGCATTTCCGAAAATGTCCAGATCGTCTCAGAGAGATTAGCGGACGCGTTTACAGGTCGATTCGATGACTCGGCCTCGCGTGCACTTGGTTGGGACACTCCGTCAGGGAGGTCTTCAGCTGGTGATTATTTTACTTCCTCAGCTTTTGGACATACTGTATATACGGGGACATCAATATGGCTAGACCCAGAACTCGAGATGTTTGTAGTTTTACTTACTAATCGGGTAAATCCCACTAGGGAGAACCAGAAGCATGTTGCATTAAGGAGATCTGTCCACGACCTGGCTAGTCTTGCTATTGAAGATAGAACGGTGGTGCGACGGAGCAATTAAGGAGTTTTTATCAGCCTTCCAGAGTTTTGACTGCACTGGAGAGTGGAAACGGGATGGCCTACTCTATTATTTCATGAAAGGGAAAAATTTTCTGCGTCCTGCAATGAAAGACGCTATCGCCCAGCAGAGCGTATTTGGAATCATAGAAGCGGCGAAGTGAATAAGGAATTCATCCCTGCTTTGATCCAAAAATGCTGCGATTAACATAAGGCACGTTGCAAGGAATCCGGTCCAATGAATAACAAGCGAGGAAGTGGCTATCAATACAGTTGTTTTGATCACTTACACCCTAGTTTGTGAAATGTAGATTTCTTGAGAAAGCTTAAGGAGTCTGTTGTGACTCTAGGGTGTGTAGTTATCCTTGTCCAGTTGCATGAGCTAAACAATCGTGGATTTCTTGACTAACCAGGAAGGTCGTTCTGAATAGTTTTACGCCAGTCGATTTTACGGTACTCTTTCTCTACCTGCTTGGGATCACGGGGTGGGGTGTTTGGTTGGGTAGGGGTCAGCGCGGAGGTAAGGATTATTTTTTGGGGAACAGGGGCCTGCCATGGCCAGCAGTGATGCTGTCAGTGGTGGCAACAGAAACTAGTACCCTAACTTTTCTGAGCATTCCTGGAATTTCTTATCTTGGAACGCTGGCTTTTCTGCAACTAACCTTCGGCTATCTCTTAGGAAGGATTGTGATCGCTGGGTTACTTTTGCCTGCCTACTTCAAGGGGAATCTCAATACAGCATATGTTTTATTAGGATCTCATTTTGGCCAAACTACCCAAAAGATTTCATCTGCAGTTTTTATGACCACTAGACTGTTATCTGATGCGGTACGTTTATTTGTAACTGCGATTCCTATGGCATTCATTACAGGATGGAGTTATCCGATGTCTATAGGAGTGATCGGTCTGGCGACAGTGATCTATACTTATTTCGGTGGTATTAAAGCCGTGGTGTGGGTGGATGTTGTCCAGATGTGTCTGTACGTGGGTGGTGCTTTGGTTTCTATGTTTGCTCTAGAGAGGCTGGTTCCAGGGGGTTGGGTAGAAATCTTGGCCAGTGCAGGGGAAGCTGAAAAGACGGTGATTTTGCAGACTTCATTCGATCCAAGTGTGCCATACACAATTTGGGCTGGATTGATAGGAGGAGGTTTCTTGACAATGGCATCGCACGGTACGGATCAACTCATCGTGCAGCGGATTTTGAGTTGTGGAAATATTGTTGCTGCAAAAAAAGCTATGATCGGGAGTGGAGTGGCCGTTATAGCACAGATCTTTTTGTTTCTTTTAGTAGGTTTGGGCCTGTGGAGATATTACGAAGGGATTGGCTTTGCTAGTTCAGATGAGATTTTTGCGGGATTCTTGGTTGAAGCTTTGCCTCCAGGCATAAGCGGGCTACTTGTCGCAGGAGTATTTGCAGCTGCGATGTCGTCCCTTTCTTCTTCTATCAATGCTTTGGCTTCGAGTTCTACCTATGATTTTTTTGCTGTGATGTTTGAAAGAGATGATGTAGCTCTCCTTAGAGTAGGGAAAGTATTTACCTTGCTTTGGGCCACTCTTTTGGTTGGAGGTGCGGTATTGTTTATACCTTTCAGTCAGGGGTCGGCGGCCGTCGAGGTGGCTCTCAGTTTTTCGTCGATTGCTTACGGGGGGCTACTGGGAGCTTTTATATTAGCCGTATTTTCTGTTTCGACCGATGAATTCAGCGTCATCTTTGGTATGTTGCTTGCTATCAGTGTGGTGACTGCAATCTGGATTTTTGCTAGGGATGTCGTCGCATGGCCCTGGTTCGTGCCCATAGGAAGTACAGTGACGGTGATCACAGCGTCAATATTGGGAAGGAAAAGGGCTGGTCCTATCCAAACATTGAAGGATTAAGGATTATGCAAGTTTTCATGGGAATTGATGGAGGTGGTACTCATACCAGAGTGGTGCTGATGGATTCAGAGGAGGTAGAGTTGGGACGTGTTGAAGGCTCTGCGACTGGTCTGGATAGAAGTAGTGCAAGTGCGTCTGTAGAAGAAATAGGGATATTGTGCAGGAGAGTGTTGGATGAAAATCCAGGGGATTTCAGTGTTGATTTATGCGCTGGTTTGGCGGGAGCAGGAGACTCAGTTGTTAAAAAATCTTTAAAGAGGGGGATCGATAAATTAGGCCTAGTTCAGGAGATATCAATCAGGACGGATGCAGAAGTTGCTTTCATGGACGCTTTCGGGCCTGAAGAACCAGGCATTCTACTTATTGCAGGAACTGGATCCACAGCTTTAGGGAGGGGGGGTAGTGATTCGAGAAGGGTTGGTGGTTGGGGTAGTGTCATAGGAGACGAGGGAAGTGGGTATAGGATTGGATTGGAATCGCTTCGATCGGTTATCAAGGCTCAAGATGGAAGAAAGCCAGCCAGTCCTTTAGTGACTGAAGTGCTGGCCGCAGTGGGGGTCAACAATCCTCGTGATTTGGTCACATGGGTTGGTAGTGCCCAAAAGTCACAAGTGGCAGCTCTAGCTGGTTTGGTTTGTCACATGGCTAACGAAGGGGAAAAAATTTCATCTGCGATTGTAGAAAAAGCAGTAGATGAGTTGGTGTTACATGTGCGGACATTAGTAGGGCGTCTCGGTTCTTGGAAGTCCGCCCCTCGAGTTGTTTTGCATGGAGGTTTGATAGATCCCGCAGGACCACTCCACGATGACCTCATTGTCGCCTTAGAACAGATGGATTGTGTCATATTCGAAGGAGAAGTTGATGGGGCCAGAGGAGCTTGCAAGATGGCGAAGTACATTCAGTTTGCTGAAAGTGATGACTCGAATATGGGGATATTTCCCTAAGCAAGATCAATCTTGAAAAAGGTTCTAATTGTGGGGACTGGACCGACCGAATCAGAAAAATGGTGTTTCATGGAAACATCTTCCAAAAATCTCTATTGCTTTTCCTGGTGTCATCGATTTCCAAGGTGGGCGTCTTAAGAAAATTATTCGTCCACAACTTTATCAATCAAAGCATTTAGTCTTATCGGTTACGGTGTCACGCCAAGTATCTCACGGACCGCAGCAGTGAGAGATGTCATCCCGTTCTGAACGCCCAGGTTAAATGAAATTTCGGCGTCGACACCGTCATTCCAAAAAGACTTAAGGGCCAGCATAGCTCCGACTCTATTGCCGCTGGCACAGTAGATAACGGTGGTTTCGTCGGTTCGTTCACTTAATAGTTGGGAGAAAATGTCAACATTTTCCTTTGTTAATGAGCCAGCGCCTGAAATTGGCAAACGATTAAACTCAATATCTTTTCCATCAGCATAAGTTTCCTCCCAACCGGCCCCGTCCTCTGTTTCTGGCCGCAGAGAGATAAAATGTTGCACTCCAGCTTCTTCCAAAGCTTTCATCTGTTCCAATGTAGGCTGTCCGCCGAGAATCAGGTTGGGGTTTAATGAATTCACATTGTGCAAACCTATTTTGGTCGCGACGCTCATAGCATCTACACTGCCATTAGTTGTTTCGGATGAACAACTAGCTAATGGTGTCAAAACTAAAATTGTCAGGACATACCGGATAAACATCAAAACATTCCTCCAAGATTCTTATCTAAGTTTTCTATGTGTGAAATATATCCTAACCATCACTTTTTTGGAGATGGACGGGTTTAATTCACGCTACCTGAGATCTTCTTCCAAAATCGTAGCTGCATCTGTTGAGTCATCGCGATATTTAACGATTACTGGAGCATAGAGTTGTAGATGTTCCTGTGATGCGAAGTCTCCTTTTGCTGGCCTGGATCCAGGAACGACAACGGCGCCTCCAGGAATCGTCAGTGGCTGTCCCAGACTAGAACTGTAAGTAGTCTGACGGACAAGGTCATAGACTGTTGTCGCTGAAGTGAGTTGGACTCCAGGTGCTAGGACTGCTCCCTCTCCAACTAACGTTCCTTCAAAAACCCCAGTATTTCCACCGATTAACGCTTCGTCTTCAATGATCACGGGCCTGAGCCCTATGGGTTCAAGTACACCTCCAATCTGACATCCAGCGCTGAGATGCACCTGTCGGCCGATCTGAGCACAGGAGCCTACTAGGGCGTGAGAATCGATCATTGTGTTGTCGTCCACATAAGCGCCGATGTTGACAAATGCAGGGGGCATGACGATTACGTTTTCTCCTAGAAAACATCCTCGACGTACAGAGCTTCCTCCTGGGACGATACGAATATTGAAATCCAAACCTTTGGTGTCCCGTAGCGGCAACGTATCCTTATCAAAAAACGGAGCTGGTTCGTTTGGAAAGATAGAGTTTTGACCTATTTGAAATGTTAGCAGGATCCCTGATTTAACCCAACTTACAGATTCCCAGACACCTTTTACTTTCTTGGCGGATCTAATTACTCCTATATCAAGTGCATTCAGAAATTCCTCTACCAGTGACCTCGCTTCTGCTCTGTTTTCTATCACTGTTTCTGAGCTAAAATAGGTAATTCTCTCTTTGAGACGTTCTATATTCATGGTGTATCCTTCACTCTACAAGGCCTGCTTTCCTGAGGGCTTTTCTCAGAGTGGGTTTGGCTTCGGTTGAGAGAGGTACCAGTGGTAAGCGATACCGAGCTTTCATCATTCCCATCATTTCAAGGGCAGCTTTCACTGGTATGGGATTGGTTTCTACAAAATTGGCCCGCATCAGGTCCAAAAGCTGATAGTGCAGTGTTCTGGCCGCATCGTACTGTCCGGCCAGACTAGCATTCACCATTTGCGACATGAGATGCGGAGCTTCATTCGCAGCCACAGAAATGACTCCATCAGCTCCAGATGCTATCAAGGGGAAAGCGAGGTTGTCTTCTCCTGACATTACACTGAATCCAGCGGGTCGGTCCCTTAGGATACTCATGACTTGATCGAAATCGGCTGAGGATTCTTTTATCCCAACGATGTTTTCTATCTCAGCGAGTTTCAGGACCGTTTTGGGAAGCACATTGGAGGAAGTTCTTCCTGGCACGTTGTAGATCATGAGAGGGCATTGGATACTGTCTGCCAGTGCGCAGTAATGTTCGATCAGGCCTTCTTGAGTAGGCTTGTTATATGCTGGGCTAGATGAAAGTATGCCGTCAATGCCCAGCTCGCTCGCCCTCTGAGCTCTACCAATGACTTCAGAGGTATTGTTGCCGCCTATTCCTGCCAGAATTTTAGCTCTTCCGTTGGCGATGTTGACAGCTTCTTGGATAACGAGGAGCTGCTCCTCTGTAGACATGGTTACGCTCTCACCAGTGGTTCCAGCTGGGATGAGTAGTTGGACACCGTTTTCTATTTGAAATTCGATGTGCTCTCGGAAGCGTTCAACATCAATAGATAGATCATCTGAGAATGGTGTGACTAAGGCCACTCCAAGACCCTGAAAATGAAGATCCCCAGAGCCCGAGGTTCTCATAGGCATCGGGCCTCCTTTTCGGTAAACATGTCATTCAGAGTGAAGATTCCTACTTTTCCGCAGATCCATTCTGCAGCAAGAACAGCTCCCAAGGCAAATCCGTCTCGACTGTGCGCCTGGTGTGAAATCTCAATATTGTCATGTTCACTCCTGAGATCTATGACGTGCCTGCCAGGATTCTCACCTTCGCGCTCACTAGTGATATGGATAGTTTCTGCGTCGGATTCTACTGAGGGAAGTCCCAGAACCCATCTTGTTTTGGATGGAATTTGCTCGAGCAAAGCATCTGCCAAGCTGATAGCGGTGCCACTGGGAGTGTCTAGTTTATATTTGTGGTGGGATTCGTGGATACTTGTTTCATAACCCTTAACTAAATGTGACATTCGACCAGCGACCCTCACAAGTTCCATTAGTATATGCACCCCTAAGGAAAAGTTTGGAGCGTAAATCAATCCAGTCCCATTGGCTTGAACTGCTTCAGTGGTTTTGTCTAGCGCTTCATACCATCCCGTTGTTCCAGATACGGTCTGAATACCTTTGGTTGCGAGTTGTTGGATGTTAGCAGGAGCTGTCTCCGGAGTACTAAATTCTACCGCGACTTCTGCTTCGACTAGTGCAGGGCAGTTAACGATGCTAGTTGACAAGTTAGGATCTATCTTTGCAACAATATCATGACCCCTTGCTGTGGCTACTTTTTCCACGGACTTGCCCATTCGCCCGTAACCCACTAGAGCTATCTTCAAATTCATTTTCCTTTTCGCGATTGGGAAGTCAACGTATAACGTTCTTTAGTCTTTGAGCCATAGTTTGAGAATTTGCACCCAAAACGGTTCCGGCGTCCAAGGGAAGGTTGTCTCCGTCAATGCGGCTAACATATCCTCCTGCCTCCCTTACAATTAGTTGGCCAGCCGCAAAATCCCATGGATCCAGGTAGAGCTCCCAAAATCCATCAAACCTACCTTCGGCTAGGTAGCAAAGGTCCAATGCTGCTGATCCTCCCCTTCGCACTCCGCCGCTGACTCTAAGCATTCGTTCGAGCTGGTGAATATAAGTGTCGATTAAAGTTTCTTTTTTAAATGGAAATCCAGTTCCCACTAACGACCGTTCTAGCTTCTGAACGCGGGATACATTTATGGGCGCGTCGTTTTTCCAGGCCCCTTCACCTTTTGCGGCCCACCATTTTTCTCTAGTGGGCCCACAAGAGACTGCTCCAACTATAACCTGCCCGTCCATGGAGAATGCCACAGATGAACAGTGCATGGGGTGTCCGTGCAGGTAGTTCGTCGTTCCATCGAGCGGGTCAATGATCCAGGCGGCACCAGAGATATTTTTTAACCGCAAAGGGTTATCTGGCAGTTCTTCTGATATTATAGTGTGGTCGGGGTAGGATTTCCTTATGATCTCTATACTAGCTTTTTGAGCTTCAAAATCGGTGATCGAAACGAAATCCGCACGACCTTTAGTAGAGGCTTCTTCTGGATCTATCGACCCAGAGTGTTCACTGTGAATGTCGGCGGCTGTATCAGCAACACTGCGTGCAACGTGTAGGATTTGGCTGAAATCGCTAATATTGTCAGTCAAAGTGATGTTCCGTTTGGTTGAAATGACACAGAACCTAAGAGGGTATCAAAGTATCTGGAACTATTATCACGCTCAATAGATCGTTTTCTTATTCACAACCGTGGAGTAGAGGCCTAAGTTTAATTTATGACCAACAAAACAGAGGGTGCATTGAAGAAAAGAGTCCTGAGTGGAATTCAGCCCACAGGAGAGGTGCACCTCGGAAACTACCTCGGTGCTTTGAGGCAATGGGTCGACATGCAGCAAGAGTACGACTGCTTTTATTCTATCGTCGACCAACATGCTATTCTTGGCAGCGGTGACCCCACCACTCTACCTGGAAGGACAGTGGAGATGGCTATTAGTCTTTTGTCAGTTGGATTAGATCCAGAAAAGTGCACCATTTTTGTGCAGTCAGATGTTCCAGAGCACATCGAGTTGTCTTGGCTGTTGAATGTGATCGCTCCCGTAGGAGACTTAGAAAGGATGACTCAATATAAAGACAAGTCTGCACGATACGATTCTATTCCAGCTGGGCTTCTCAACTATCCTATCCTGCAGGCAGCGGACATTCTTATTTATCGTGCCGAAGCTGTTCCCGTCGGAGAAGATCAGAAACAACATTTAGAGCTAACAAGAGACATAGCTAGAAAATGGAATGCCAGGTATGGAGACCTTTTCCCAATTCCTGAGGCTATTGTTCCCAATACAGGACGGATTAAAGGGCTGGACGGCAATAAGAAAATGAGCAAGTCTCTTGACAACACTGTAGGGGTTTTTTTCGAAGAAGAGGAAGTCTGGTCCGCTATCCGTACGGCAGTGACTGATCCCCAGAGAATACGCAAAGATGATCCAGGCCGCCCTGAGGTGTGTAATGTATTCACTTTACACCGGCTACTGGGAAATCAAGAGAAGATTGGTGATATAGAAAAGCAGTGTGTAACAGGTAGCCGGGGTTGTGTTGATTGCAAGAGAATTCTATCTGGAGATGTTGCAAGTCAATTTGCTCCATTTAGAGAAAGAGCAGAGCACTACCGATCCGACCTCGATCAAGTGAAAGGTTTACTGGAAGCAGGGAGGGATAAAGCGAGGAAAATAGCAAGTGTTACACTAGAAGAGGTACGTCAGAGAATGGGTCTTGATTGGCGTTCTATATTATAAACTACAAATACATTTGAATTCAGTTATCTATTTTCACGTCCGGAGGCAGGAGCTTTATGAGTATTGATCTTGGGGGTGTTTTTGTTGCGGGTACAAGTCCTTTTGATTCTAGAACAGGCGACCTAGATACTGCGGGTTTAGAAATCAATCTGGAACACTATTTGAGTTACCCTATACGAGGAGTCTTGGTAGGCGGAAGCACTGGAGAGGCAGTTCTCCTTGACAATGAAGAGAAGGTAGAGGCCCTTAAGGTCACACGGCAGAAATTAGGTACAGAACATCTGCTTATAGCAGGGACTGGTGCTGAATCTACTCGTATGACAAAGGATCTCTGCAGTGTTGCGGCTGATTGTGGTGCTAATGCTGTTTTAGTCCAACCCCCCGCCTTTTACAGAGGGGCCATGACAGAATCTGTATTGATGAGACATTATACGGAAGTGGCTGAGACTTCAGTACTTCCAGTAATAGTGTACCAGGTTCCTTTGCGCTTAAGCACACTTGAATTCTCCGAGAGATTAGTTTCCGACTTGTCTGAAGTCGATAACATTATTGGAATAAAGGATTCAAGAGGCGATATCGATATCGTAAGGCAGATGGTCGCTACAACGAAACCTGGTTTTCAGATTTTGGTTGGTAGTGGTGCTATTCTGGCCCCCTGTTTAGAGCTAGGGGCATCAGGTGGAATCTTGGCGGTTGCCAATTTGGCACCTGAGTGCGCTACAAATATCTATGCTTCTTTTAAAAATGGAGATTTAGATAGTGCTGCTAGACAGCAAGAGATGTTGAGTCCGGTGCACAATACTGTGGTCGGTAGCATGGGCATACCAGGAGTTAAAGCTGGGCTAGATATAATCGGGATGAGAGGTGGAACGCCTCGTGCACCACTGACCGCTCTTAACGGAGTCGAAAAGGGAAAAGTTCTTCAGTTACTGGAGGAATTAGGTCTGGACTTAAAGGAAGCATCTATTCGTTGACTGGGAAACTGGAGGTATCTAACTTTGCCAACGTCAAATGAATAAGTGTGCTTGGATTATAAAAAGCGTTCCTTGGCGCGAGTGTTTAGAAGGCTTGATTGCCCCATACAACGGCGGGTTATATAAGTGATAGAAAATAGAGGGAAAGGGCATTGTCGAGTGATCATCGGGTGCCAGTGGGGAGATGAAGGGAAAGGAAAAATTGTTGATGTTCTAGCAGAAGACGCCCAGCTAGTGGTCAGGTACCAGGGTGGAGCGAATGCAGGGCATACTGTGCAGCTTCCCGATCAGGAATTTATTTTACATCAAATACCATCGGGCATTCTTCATCCTGACAAACGTTGTTTGATTGGGAACGGTGTGGTCCTTGATGCTGCTGAATTTCTTAGAGAGTATGACGAGTTAGACCAAAGAGGGGTGAATCCCAAAGAAAGGGTGGGAGTGAGTTATGGAGCACACTTAGTGCTACCTTATCACAAAATTCTTGATCAAGTCTCAGAAGACCAGGCAACAAATAAAATCGGAACAACGGGCAGGGGTATTGGCCCCACTTATGAGGACAAAGTGGGCAGGAGAGGGTTGCGGGTCGGAGACCTGAGACATCCTGATAGAACAAATACTTTGATCGAAGAAGGGATCGCGCGAGCTAAGAGTATAATTGGTGAAGGAGCATCGATTACTGATTCACTAATGGAAGGCAGAGAGGCTTTTCTAAGAGACAGTGATAGGCTTGTAGAATTCGCCACTGACGTAGGATTGGAGATAGCAAATACATTGGCCGATGGCGATTCCGTACTTTTAGAGGGTGCCCAGGGTACCGCTCTGGATGTGGACCACGGCACGTATCCATTTGTCACCTCTTCAAATACGACTGCTGGGGCAGCGGCAATAGGATCGGGCATCGGTCCAACGATGATTGACTCAGTTACTGGAGTTGTTAAGGCCTACACGACCCGCGTGGGTAACGGTCCCCTACCAACAGCGTTTGAACCTGAAATGGATGAGATGATCAGGGAATTGGGGGGGGAATTCGGAGCGACAACTGGTAGACCACGCAGGTGTGGTTGGTTCGATGGAGTACTGGCCAAATTTTCAGCAAGGGTCAATGGTTTGACAGGCTTAGCGGTTACAAAGCTTGATGTTTTGGACACTCTTCCAGAAGTCTATGTTTGCACTGGATATAAGACGCAACATGGAATCATAGAAGATTTTCCGGCAGATTTGGTAGAACTGGGAGAAGTCAAACCTGTTTATGAAATGCTACCCGGCTGGATGGAACCAACCCAAGAAATAACTAGCCAAGAGGACTTACCTAGGGCTGCTAGAGTCTTCTTGGAAAGACTTGAAGAATTAGCTGAAACGTCTATAGAAATGGTTTCGGTAGGGCCGAAGCGAAGTCAGATTATCAGATTTTAGTTTCGATCTTATCAGAGAAAATTTCTCTTAACCGTTGAGGCTGTCACTATATCGCTTTATCTTTCCCATCTTTGTTATACGATGCAAGTCTGGGGGATAATTAGAAAACACATATGTCTGTAAAAATTCGTCTTCGTCGCATGGGTCGTAAAAAGTTGGCCCATTACCGTATTGTCGTTGCTGAATCTTCTTCTCCGAGAGACGGTCGATTCATTGAGACATTGGGATACTATAAGCCCATGGAACATCCTGCTCGCCTCATACTGGATTTGGAAAAAGTTGATGAGTGGGTAGCCAAAGGTGCAATTCAGTCGGACACAGTCAGGACTCTGGTCAATAAGGCAAGAAGGGGTGGGGATAGTTCAGTAGCTCTAGGAGAAATGGATCCAGAGGAAGCAAGTCAGGTAAAGGCAGCTGCACTAACCGAGAAGCGAAAGAGGGAAGCTGAAGCCGCCGCTGCCGCTGAAGCTGCTGCTGCTGAAGCCGCTGCTGCTACTGAAGAAGCACCTGTAGAGGAAGAAGCTGAAGAAGCACCTGTAGAGGAAGAAGCTGAAGAAGCACCTGTAGAGGAAGAAG
>MDTE01092417.1_pt1 | contig 104358 bp, 96 predicted proteins | sample 811231 | NCBI WGS metagenome assembly MDTE01 (sample SAMN05326651, study PRJNA326480) | marine metagenome | isolation source: seawater | place: Indian Ocean: Red Sea | collected 2010 | reverse complement strand
TCGGCATCTGACAGGACGGTGTCGACCACGTGCGCATTCTCCGATGGCACCGCAACGTATTCAGCGTAACCTCCGTCACGGCCATGACCGATGTAATCGATATCAGCCAGGGAATCACCGGCGGTGTTGTAAATGCTGAAGTCGAGCATGATGCGCTCACCAATCCGAGACGCATCAACCCCGGCGCCGACTTCGACGATCCGGCCGACGGTGTCGGTGCCTTGAATGCGGGGAAACTCGAGGGTGTCCTGCCCCCGGCGCCAGGACGAGATGGCGTCTGGATCCTCATCGGTGCCGTAAGCGCCGAGCCGGACCCACACGTCGGTGTTGTTCATGCCACATGCACTGACTTCAACCAGCACCTCGCCCTCCGCCGGCTCCGGCACGGGTGCTTCACGAGTATAGGCGAGCTTGTCGAGACCACCGTGTCCCACGAGCTGCACGGCGGCCATCTGCCTGGTCATGGAAAAACCCTGCCCACGATCTCGAAACCAGACACTTCGGCGACACCTGTGGTCAGTTGACCGCTTCGGCGGTCACGAAATGATCGACAACGCTCCAATCGTCGACCTCACTGAGATTACCGCGAGCCAGAACGGCCACACCGCCGATGCGGATATTGAACAGCGACACTTCGATGGTGCCCGCGGCAAGACTGACCGCCAGGCCATCAGCAAAATTTACCGGAACTCTTGGCGCCCGTTCGTTCACATCCATCTCCACAGGACTCATTTAAGACACTACAGCTGTTCTAGCTGCAAGATTTTGTCGCGAGGCATTGGCTTGGCCAGAGTCCCAGGTTACCAGCTCAACGGCATTTTCAACACGTGAGTTTTCTCGTATCCGGTCGACATTCTCCGCTTCCCCAGCCTCGGAGGTGGCTCAACCGCCGTGGCGCAACAGCTCCGGCCAGCGCCACAGACAAGCTGCCAACGCGACCATGCCCTCGAAGGCAATCAGCCGAATCGCCACATCTGCGCCCAGAAGCTCGGCGAGCAACCCGGTGTGCAGAATGCCGAGTGGTCCGGCGCCAATACACACCACCAGCACCCCCATGATACGGCGACGCATGTCGGGGCGACTGACACTGAACACCAATGCGGTTTGCATGGAGCTGAACGCGGCGATACCGAGACCACCCACCAGCAACACCGGCAGGCTGGCGCTGAATCCCGGCATCACTGAAAACGTCGCAATCATCACAAAGAACACGAACGAACCGGCAACATAAATGCGAGTGAAGTGATGCGGTTTTGACAGAGTGGCGACCAACAGCCCACCCAGCATGGCACCGGCGCCTTCCATGGAGGCCATGATTCCGATGGGGAATGCAGACAGCGAGAACTTGTCCTCCCCGATAACCGGCAGCATGCTGGTGTATGAGAAACCGAAGAAATTCACCAACATGGTCACGACCAATACTGCGGTGAGCACTCGATTCCCACGAAGATGCGCGAAGCCGTCGCGTAGGATCCCTATTACACCCTGGGCCGGTGCGACTTCATCAGTGGCTCGATAACGCAGTGTCAACAAGGCCAGCAGCGCCAGAGTGTATATGATGACGCCAAACACATAAGGCCCCGTTAACCCGAATTGCTCGAACAACCAGCCCCCGATTGCCGGACCCAGCATCCGGGTCGCATGAATGCAGGCGGAGTCAAATCCCATTGCCGCACCGAGACGGGAAAGACCGGCAATCTCACCGAGCAAGGTCCGTCGCGTGGGATACTCCAGCACCCAGAACAGACCGCTCACGAATGCACCGATCGCGACATGCCATAACGCGATTACTTCTAGAGCGGACAGCAACGCCAATATCGCCATGCCGAGCACGGACGCGGCGAGACCGATGGTCAGCGCCAGACGGCGGTCGAAGCGCTCAGCATACGCACCGACCAGCGCACCGAAGACAATGTTCGGCGACATGCGGATGAACAACATGGCTGCGACGACGAAGGGCGTGTTCGATTCCTGGTAGGCATAAACACCGATGACCAGGATCTCCAACCAGCGCATGGTGTTGGCCAGCAGACCGACACCGAAAACCCGTAAGTAGTTGGCATCGGCGAGCAGCGCCAGCGCCGGGTGCGAGCGCTCTGTCATGTGTCGCCTCGGCGACCCACGGGCAAACTCACGACGACTGTCGGAACACGAATACCGGGCTGCTCCAGGCCTGAAACCCATCTTCAGTGGTGACACAAACCCACAATGGATTGTCGCCCAGGGACTTCAGCGGCAGGGTCACGGACGCGTCGAAGCTGCGGTGCGGGTTCTCGTCGGGTAGTCGGAACACGCGGATCCGGCGCTCCAGTCCACCTGCGTCCATGACGGCGTCGTTGAGTGCCAACGAGCCGAGGTCGACATTCAAGCTGCCGTGATTGGTTTGGATATCCAGCGTTCCGTCTCGAAACGCCTCGAGATGGGCGTCGAATCCACCAAAGTTGCCGGTCGTGATGGCGTTCCACTCCACTGTGTCGCTGCCGCGCTGCTCAAGCAGACGCTCGTGATTCCAGGCGTTGATGCGGGTCATGGAGGCGATCCGATTGCCCTGGAAGCGGCCGCGGCCGGTCCAGGTGGTCTGCCGGCCACGGCCCCGGTACTCTGCCCCGCTCCAGACCACCCGAAACCGCGAACCCAAATCATTGACGGAAAATGGCCGCAGCGTGGTCACCGTTTCCAGCCCGTTGCGGATCTCGACTCGCTCGATGGGCGATGGAGAGCAAATGTTGAACTCGAGTTCCACCTGCTCATCATTGGTTTGATAGATGTCGCCCATCATGACTTCGCGGGTCGACGTGGTGCTCGAATCGGCAAACACATTGGGGTCTCTCTCGTACAACAATCCGCCACCCGCGGCCCGGACGTTGACCTCCAGATGCAGCCGGCAGCCGGTGGTGCCGTAGTGATGCCGACGACGTAGACAGGCAAAAATACCATCACGCGTCAACTCATTGGTGTAGAAGCAAGTCAGGCCACCGTAGGCGCCAAAGGTCGCTGCACCCGGGTAGCTGGCGCCCGGACGTCCCTTGTGCCCATCACTGTTGCAGACCACTCCACAGCGGTGACCGAGCGCGAAGCCGTCCGTCAACATCCATTCGAACGTACCCCAGGCGGAGTGAATCTCCATGGCGGTTTCGAGCCTCGGGTCATGCGCGTAAGCAGTATCGGCGTAACGACCGCCCACATGCGCATACACCACGCAGTCTTCGTCCTCGATAGCGGAAAACAACGCATTGGCGTCACCGGCATCGGTGTCGATGTCATCGCGCTCTGGCAACAGCGCATGCGAGGAGCGATGAATCTGACGGCCTTCATTGCGAAAGAACACATTTCGATCTCCACCTACTGCCGTGTTGCCGGACCACTCGTAACCCGGGAAGGTGACAAATCGGCCATCCTCATGGAACTCCTGAGTCAGCTCGTTCAAGTACGCCCAGAACGCGTTGTTGACCTGAAAGTCGTTCGCCTGATGACTGATGATGTCGAGAAACGACTTGTTACGCGCAAACTCGAAATACTGCCTGGAGGTAGTGACACCGATACTCTCACCGCTTTGCCCGTGTAGGTCACCCCAGTACCCGGACACCGCACCGTCACGAACAATCAACGGACCCGCGGTCGCCAGTTTGTTACCGTCTTCGAGCACATCAATGTGCAGCACACCCGGCTCGCTGACCCGCAAGTTGTCAAAGCTGAGCGCCCGTGTACCGGGTTCATAGTTCACTTCGGAAGGCAAATTCTCGACCGCCAGATTGGCAACCAACGTCAAGCTCGCTCGCGCTTGGTCGGTAGGATTGCCCCAACGATCCTCAGCCTTGATACCGAGTTGAAAGCTCTCGTGCGGACGTCTCAATGTCGGTAGCACGGCACGCCACAGCGCCGCCGGCCCGGGTACGATGGAGACCGCCGGCGTCTGCGGCAATGGCACATAGTGGCCGACCGCACAGACATCCGCGAGTACCTTGAACTCGAAACCGGACTCCACAAAGGTCTGCATCTGCATGCCCGGCGAACCGCCTGAGGTGTCACCGAACACAATGGTGATGGTGTCCCCTTCACGCAGATAACCCCCGTGCAACCGCGCTGTCAGCCCCTTGAACCAAGGCCGTTGATGACCGGTCGCGGAGTAGCTCAAGTCGATACGCGCACCTGTGCTGGTGGTTGCACTCACATAATTGTAACCGCTGGGATTGTCGGTTTGCAGAGCGCCCCAGTCGCCGAAGAATCTAAACACCACGCGTATGCCGCCGGTGTCATCGATGCCATACCGTCCGACGGTGTAGGTCAGCGTGAATGTCTGCAGACTTCGCGCCTCGAATGCCCCAGCAGGGGTCATGTCGACGTGCCCATAAAGCACCGGATCGGTGCCGGGGCTGACAGCCGGCCAGGCATCACCGACAAGGCGTGACTCGACCACTGTTTCGGACATCGCGGGTATCCTCGAGCGCTACGCGTGCACGACGCACGCAGCACCGAGTTTACACTGACTCGCAACACTCGACCGCGTGCCGCTCTTCCAACAATCCCAACCCGGCAAGATTCTGACAAGTCACGCATAAGGTCTCTTCGGCGTAAGTCGCGTCCACGCGACCTTCCAGCAACTGCTGCTCGACGACACGTCGTCGATGAGTTCGGTGCATATGACAATCAACTGTGGTTAACCGGTTCATTGGCTTGCTCACTTTGGCACTTTTGACGTGACTGACTCTACGCGGTCCATGTGTACGTACGACGTCTATCCTGTTTCAATTGTTTCCTGAGTCGGCAGCAGCGACGGTTGTGTCGACCGACGCCGGAAGGTAACGTCGGACTCGAATCAGTGCGGAAGTACCTAAACGCGTGGCGTCCCATCCTTTTCAGCTCGAGTTCGACGGCTTGCCGGAGGTGCTGCCGGTGTTCCCGCTACCGGGCGCATTGGTGTTGCCGGGGAGTGTGCTGCCACTCAACATTTTCGAGCCCCGCTACCTCAACATGACCCTTGATGCGCTTGGCAATCAACGACTGATCGGCATGATCCAGCCCGATCCGGCGCGCGCGCCGGACGGACTGCTCAGCGTTGGATGTGCGGGGAGGGTCAGTGCTTTTCAAGAAACCTACGATGGCCGGTTGCTGATCAATCTTACCGGGGTGTGCCGGTTTCACCTGGGACGGGAACTCGAAACCCAGCGTGGCTACCGGCGCACGCGACCCGATTGGTCTGCCTTCGCAGCCGACATGACACCAACTGCACCCGATGCAGTCGAACCGAAGGCCCTGCTCGAAATCGCCACCCGGTTCTTCAAGTCGCGCAATATCGAGTCCGATACCGCGCAGCTCAAGCAATTGAGTGGTATCGAGCTCAGTAACTTTCTCACCATGCATCTGCCACTCGACGTGCTCGACAAGCAAATGCTGCTGGAAGCCCCGAGTCCAACCGATCGCGCACGCTCACTTTTGCGCCTGGCTGAGCTTCATCTCAACCAGAACGAGTCGCAGACCCGTCACTGACCCACCCGGCGGCGGCGACGGCGTCGCCGCCTGGATGATTGAAGCGATCAAGAACCATTACGACATCGAGCTGTTGTGCTGGCGTGAGCCAAATTTGGAACATGTCAACGACACCTTCGGTGCAGCATTCGAATCGTTTCGCATCAATCAGGCGCCAGGCTGAACAATGCTGGCGCCCCCGACTATGGCAGTTTAAGGTAGCGGCGATTTAGGCTAGAGCAGGTAAGCACTATGGCACGATTGGAAGGCAAAACCGCTATTGTCACCGGTGGCAGCAAAGGTATAGGCCGTGCCATAGCAGAACGATTCGCCGCCGAAGGCGCCAACGTCGTCGCCAGCGCCCGCAACCCACCAACCGAAGCTTTTTCGCCAACGGAGCACGGCCCCTTCTTCGAGCAATGCGACGTCTCCAACGCCACCGATGTCGAACGCCTGGTGGGCGGAACAGTGGAACGCTTCGGCCGGCTCGACGTCATGGTCAACAACGCGGGCATCGAAGTCGAAAAAACCGTCGAAGATACCACCGAAGCAGAATGGGATGAGGTCATGGCCATCAATCTCAAAGGCGTGTTCCTAGGCTGCAAGTACGCCATCGCCCCACTACGCGCCGGCGGCGGCGGTGCCATCATCAATGTCGGCAGCTACGACGGCTTCGTCGCCGACCCCGGCATGGCCGCCTACTGCGCCTCAAAAGGTGGCGTCCATGCCCTCAGTAGAGCCATCGCCGTCGATCACGGACACGACGGCATACGCTGCAACGTGATCTGCCCCGGCTGGATCAAAACCGAGATGATGGAGCAATACCTGCACAGCCAATCGAACGCTGAAGACGCCATCAAAAACGTTGTCGCCCAGCACCCCATCGGCCGTCTGGGCGAACCCAAGGACATCGCCAACCTCGCCCTCTGGCTGGCCTCCGACGAATCCAGCTTCGCCACCGGCCAACTCTACATCCACGACGGTGGCATGACCGCGCACGCGGCATACGTGTAGGCAAAACCAAGCGGCGGGAACCAAATATGAAACATCCAGCCAGCCTTGAACAAATCGTCACCCATGGCCTCTGCCTCGGCTGTGGACTGTGCCAATCCGTGGTCGGCCGCGACTACGTCGAGATGGACTGGGTCGATCCGCCGGGACGTCTGCGGCCAAGGATCAAGCAGCCGCTGCGCGCCGAGCAGCAGCAAGCTATTTTGCGCATCTGTCCGGGCGCACGGCTCGACGAACCGGTCGACCACCGCCACAGCGACGATGTGAAAGTGGACGCCTCGTTCGGTCCTTGGATGAATGTTTGGAAAGGACACGCCAGCGAGCCCGAGATTCATCATCTGGCCTCATCAGGAGGCGCCCTCAGCGCCCTCGGTGTGTACTTGCTGGAGACCAACAAGGTCGAGTTCGTGCTGCATGTCAAAGCCTCGTCTGAGCACCCCATGCGCTCCAGGGTTCAAGTCTCGGCCAGCCGTGCCGAGGTGCTGGAAGCAGCCGGCTCTCGCTACGGGCCGGTCGACCCGCTGTCCAGCTTCACCGAGCAGCTCGACAAAGGTGTGCCTTTTGCAGTCATCGGCAAGCCCTGCGACGTCTCAGGTGTGCATAACATGCGTGCTCATGATCCGCGAGTCGATGAGCTGGTCCGTTACACGCTGGCATTCTCCTGCGGAACCTTCAGTGACCTGCAGTGCTCGCGCTGGATGCTGGACCGTCAGGGCGTTCCAGGTGGAGAGCAGAACTTGTCGTTGTTCCGTTACCGGGGCTACGGCTGTCCAGGACCGACGCGTGCGGTGACTCTCGACGGGCAGATCTTCGATGAACCCTATCTTGAGTTCTGGTACGGGCCGCACGGTTGGACCCACCAGTTCCGCTGCCGCATCTGCGCAGACCCGACCGGCGAGATGACTGACATATCGGTCGCCGACGCCTGGCCGGGAGGCGGTCCCACCGAGGAGGAATGGGGTGGCTACAGCCTGTTTGTCAGCAGAACCAAGGCCGGTGATGCACTCATGCATGAAGCTATCGCTGCCGGCGCAGTTACGGTGACGTCCACTGGCATCGAGGCCATGTACGAGTGTCAGCCCCATCAAGCAGTCAAAAAGCAAGGCATTGCGGCGCGGCTGCGGGCGCTGGACAGCGAGCATCAGCTAGGTCCTAGGTTCAACAACGTGCGCATCGAGGAGGCGGCCGCGCAACGTGACGAGAACTTTCACATCGACAATTTCGAAGGTGCGCGCGACCGTATTCACCGCGGCTTGAACCATGAACCAGCGCCCACCGCGGAGTGAGATTCGGATTGAACCCGCGAGCTGGCAATCCCTCTCCTGAATGCTTCAAGCCCGCCGACAAAGTCCTGTAGACTGCCGGACAAGAGGTGGACACCGTTGTTTGCGCGAGCGCGCCGGAATGAACGAGGGGGCGAGCGATGGCCGAGTATCGACTCAAGCTACGCGACGACGAAGTCGCGCATTATCACGAGCAGGGGTTTCTGGTCCCTGACTTCAAGCTAGACGATGACGCCCTCAGCGCATTGCGGGAGTGTTACGACCAGCTGTTGGCGATCAACCCAGATATTCCTTCCGATTTGATGTTGGGTCCACACATGACAACCCCCGGGGCCCAAGGTGTGGTTGGCTCCGACAGGTGGATGCAATTTGCAGAACATCCCGTGCTGCTCGATATCGCCGAACAGCTGGTCGGTGAGGACTTGATTCTCTGGGGCACGACCATTTTTGGTAAGCCCGCCCGTTGTGGCAAGGAAACCCCTTGGCACCAGGATGGTGACTACTACCCTATCCGGCCGTTGGAGACCCTGACCATCTGGATCGCCATCGATGACACGACCGTCGAGAACGGGTGCATGCGTTACATACCGGGCTCCCACAAAGCGCGTAAAATCTTCAGTCATCATTGGGAAGAGAATGACCAGTTGGTGATCAACAAAGTCTGTGATGAAGAACATTACGATGAGAACCAGGCGTTCGACCTGGAGCTTCAAGCCGGCCAGGTCTCATTCCACGATGTCTATATGATTCACGGCTCAGGCGCCAACAATACCGATCGCCGTCGCGCCGCCCTCATCATTCGACTCATGCCCGGCAGCTGTCATTACGACCATCACCTCGGGGATGAGCTCGCGGAGCCGCATCAAGCTCACGACTATGGCAACCGGCCGTTGTTCTTGCTGCGAGGCGCAGACCGCACGGGTAAGAACGACTTCAACATCGGCCACTGACCTTCAGCGCCGAGCCCGGCAGCAATCGGCACCCGACCCACGACTCCTGGAGCGCTTCATGACCAAGCAGCAGCAAGGGCCACTGAAACAGGTAACGCTGCTGACACCCGGGCAGAGTTCTGAGGCCATCTACGATGAATGGGCTTCCGACTACGAGCTGGATCTCAACGACGAGTACGGCTACATCGCGCCGCAGCTCGGCGTCGACGCACTGGTCGCCGTGTTGCCGGACCGCAACGCGAGGGTCATGGACTTTGGCTGCGGTACCGGCCTGGTCGGAGCGGAGCTTCATGGACGCGGCTTCACGCGCATCGATGGCAGTGACTATTCGGCTGGCATGCTGGAAGTCGCCACGAAGAAAGGCGTCTACGAGCAGCTCATCCGTTGCGACTTGACCAAACCGCTGAGTCTGGAGGATGCCGTCTACGACGCCGGCGTGTCGGTCGGCATGTTCGGTAACGGCCATGTCACAGCGTCGGCCATCCCTGCGTTGCTGAGGGTACTCAAGCCGGGGGCACCATTGGTCATCTACTGCAATGACCTGATCTACAGCGGCGGTGATTTCGCCAAAGTGTTTGCCGACTACGAACGTGACGGATTCTGGCAGGTGCTCAAAAGCGAGCCCTCGAATTACATGTCGGCGCTCAAGCGTCCAGGCTGGGCGATCACTACCAGACGTTGTTGAGCAGGAATGACGACGGATATCATAGCCGCGGGCGATGCAGAGGCGCTGTCAGGCATCACGGTGCTGAAGTTCGGTTCCTTGCTCTACCGCCCCTTCGCACTGGTGCTCAGACAATGCACGAGCTGTGATCTGGTGTTCTTGTGTCAGCGGTCGATGTGTCCGGAGTGCTGGTCAACTGATCTCATCTGGGGGCAGGCGTCCGGCAATTGCGCAATCGTGTCCTTTTCGCCGGCGCATCCCTCGAACCGCTCATCATTCGACGACCTACCGACCACAACAACATTTCCCAATAAACCGCGGAGTATCCGATGAGACAGATCTTCAGCCCGGACTTCAAGGCCGAACCCTTCTGGTGGGAGGCGGCGCGACCGAGCGCGGAGCATGCCGATGAGCTGCCGCAGAGCACCGATGTAGCCATTGTCGGAAGCGGCTATTCCGGGCTGTCCACGGCCCTGGAGTTGGCCCGATCGGGTGTCAACGTGACGGTCATGGACCGAGAGCAAATCGGCCATGGCGCCAGCTCGCGAAACGGCGGAATGCTCTCTACCGAGCCAAAATTCGAATCCAAAAACGCGCTCACCCAGCGTCTGGGGGCACAACATGCCGAACGAGTGCTCGAAGACGGCCGGGCGATGTTCCTGAACCTCAAGGAAGTCATCGAACGCGAGAATATCGACTGTCATCTCGAGCAGAACGGTCGATTCGTGGGCGCGCATTGCAAAAGCGCCTACCAGAAGCTGGGCGAGAAGATCCGACAATACGAGAAAGACGGCCTTGAGGGCTTCGAACTAATACCCGAGCATCGCCAGCATGAATTCGTTGGCGACAGCGACTATTACAAAGGCGGCCTATACGAGCCAGATGGCGGCTCGCTACACCCGGGTCTGTACCACCGGGGATTGGTCGATGCCTGTACACGCCAAGGTGTCACCTTGGTCGGCAACTGCAGCGTCAACAACATCAGCCGGCGCGACGGAAAGCTGGTGCTCAAGACCAGTCGCGGCGAAGTTACCGGCGACGAGGTCGTCGTCGGCACCAACGGCTACACCGGCGAGCTGACGCCCTGGCAACGCAGACGGTTGATCCCCGTCGGCAGCTATATCATTGCCACTGAAGAAATCGGCGAGGACCGGGTCGAGTCTATGTTCAGGCTCTTCTGCACCATGTCCAACACCCAGCGAGTGTTGTTCTACTATCGTCCGAGCCCCGATCACCGACGCGTCTTGTTTGGTGGTCGGGCAAGCTTCGCGCCCGTCGATGCTCGATCGGCAGCACCAACCTTGCATGCCTACTTGTGCCGGGTTTACCCACAGCTGAAAGACACGAAAATCACCCACGCCTGGACCGGCAATGTCGCATTCACCTTCGACTATCTGCCACACATGGGCAGTCGCGATGGCATTCACTATCTGATGGGGTGCAACGGCTCCGGTGTTGCCGCGATGAGTTATCTTGGCCGGCAGACCGGGCTGAAAATTCTCGGACGCACGAATCGTCCCTGTGCATTCGAGGATGTGCCGTTCGAGACCCGTGCGGGCTACTCTGGTAACCCTTGGTTTCTACCGCTGGTCGGCAACTGGTATCGATTTCGCGATAGCGTCGACCGCTGGCTGGGATAGCACATAACATTCACTGCAACCCCGTGATGGAGGAGAACAACATGGCTGGTTATTGGATTGTAAGAGGGGGAGACATCAAGGATACGGAGGCCTTGGCCGCCTATGTGGAAGCCTGGAAGCCGCTGGCGCAGAAATACGGTGCCCAGATCATTTCCGGCGCCCTGCAGACCCGCGAGGGTCCCGCGTATCCCCGCACACTCATCGTGCAGTTCGACAGCTTCGAGCAAGCAGTTGGCTGTTATGACGACCCAGAGTACCAGGTCGCCAAGGATCTGGCTCAAAAAGCCTACGACCGTGAGCTGGTGATTCTCGACGGCGGTTAGCGGCTCGTCAGTCACCGTCTGCGTGATGGTCGCAGCGCACGATGGCGACCATGTCCGCGTTCGACCCAACGAAACAGCCACTCGATCCCCAGCCTGAACACTGGCCGAGGAGTAAGCATCACGAAGCTCGACGAGGCGCCCGGCCAGTGCCGCATAGCTGAGTCTGGTGGCGTTGTAAATCAACGTGGCGCGGTCTGCCTGCTCGCTCACTAGATCGGCAAACGCCGGCAACGGAGAGGGGTCTGCTACTCACCTGTGTCACCGATGCAAAACCACGGTCTCAGAGGGGTTTCTGAGTCGCCAACTGACCACTGGAAGCCTGGGTACAACGTCGAACCTTGAGTGTCTCCCTCAACCTGGACAACATCCGATCAGCGTTGCTGTACATCGAAGATTGACGTGTAACCTCCACCGGACCAATCCGGCGCAACCGGCATGCGTCGCCCGTCGATCTCCATCCAGCGCAGTTGTGCACCGCGTACGACTCTTGGGTCACTTTTGCCCGGTGCTCCGGTGGTGCCGACACCGAGCAGGGGAAACGAATTTCCAGAGGAGTAGGTCTGCAACAACAACGGCCGGCTGCGGGACGATACATTGGGCTGCGAACCATGCACCGAACAGCAGTTGTGCACCGTGATCGAGCCCGCCCGGCCCTTCAACGGCATCGCGGTGTCTAGTGCGACACGCGACAGGTCGGCTTCGGCAATCGAGCCGCTCCACCGATCGTCCGCATCGTAGAGGTCAAACAGCTCGCCACGGTGCGAACCGGGCACTATGGCCATGGGCCCCATGGCATCGTCGACGTCTTCCAGATACACGCCAATGGTCAACGGAGAAAAATCGGTATGTGGCCAGTATTGAATGTCCTGATGCCATTTGACCTCTTCACCGCCGTGCGCCCACTTGAAGTTCAGCTTCGAGTGATGGAACCGAACCGTCGGACCGAGCAGGTCTTCAGCCACGTCCACCACCGGTCCCGAATAAGCAAATGCCTCGAAAGTCGGGTGATGCATGGGAGGACTGGTGACTCGCCGCAACCGCGGATCATCGGCTTGATGATCGGGTTCGAGATCGAAAATGCCATCGGACTCCGAAACGGCCCGACTTCTCTCAATCATGTCCGCCGTTGCCGCTCGCAGACGAGACAGCCAGTCGGCGTCGAGAAATCCGTCCAGCAGCAAGAAGCCTGTATCGAAGTAACTTTGCCGCAACTCATCAGTCAGCGCTTTGGCAGGGTGCGACAGAATTGTGCTCGGTTCCATTGGTGCTCCTTGCGACGCTCAGGGGGTCAGCACGGTATAGAAGTAAGGCCCCCAGAACAGTATCAAAACGGCCAGTACCAAAAAATCGAATTTGATGATGGCGCGATACCGCGAATGCTGTTCGACCGGGCGCTCCGCCATGAACACCTTGGCCATCAGGGCATCAAAGGGCAGCACCCACACCACCATCACGACCAACGCGGGTACGACCTGCTTCGCCATGATACGCAACCCGCCGGGTTCGGGGTCCATGAACAAGAACACCAGCGAGCACACACCCAGGACCGCCAGCGACAGCCGGAGCGCGCCTACTTGACCGAACTGCATGAGCGAACACCCTCAGGTTCCCGACAGCGAAGACAGCGATTATATGTCAGCGGCAGCCCCGTGGCGTCGAACTCGGTTACAATCTCCGGGTTCTCAACACGACCGCGACCTTGCACTCCTCGAGCCACCTCATCCTCATCGCCTGCGTCGCCTTGGTGTTGAACATGACTGGATTTCTGCCAGTCGCGGCGACTCTGCCCGACCTGTTCGTCGCATTCGAGCTCTCAGAGTCGGAAGCCGGCTGGCTAACGGGCAGCGCTTTTGCAGCCTATGCCGCGACAGTACCGTTTGCCACCGCGCTCACCGACCGGGTGGATGCGAAGCCGGTGGTAGTCGTGGCGCTGGTGCTCTCCGGACTTTCCGGGATTGGTTTCGGCCTGTTCGCTGATGACTTCTGGTCGGCGATGGGCTATCGGGTGCTTGCTGGCATTGGCTTTGGCGCCATGCACTTTCCCGGACTGAAAATGCTCGCCGACCGGTTGCCCGCGGATCGAACCGCACGTGCCTCTGGTCTCTACGTCTCTATGTTCAGTCTCGGTGGCGCGGCCTCATTTGCGGTGGCCGGTGCGGTCATGCTGTACGCTGACTGGCGCGCGGTATTCATTGTCACCGGACTATGCTCCGGCGTTGGCGCCCTGCTCATCAGTTTCGCAGTCAGCGCTCGCGCGCACCCACACGATAGCGGTCAAGGGCTTCCTGAGTTCAAACCGGTGATCGAAAATCGGGCCGCGATGCGCTACATCGTGTCTTACTTCGGGCATATATGGGAGATGTTCTCGTTTCGGAGCTGGTTCGTGGTGTTCATGGTGTTGAGCACCACGCACGCGCACAATCAGAGTTATCAGAGCTGGAATGTGCCTGTGCTCGCGGCATTGACCTCGCTGGTCGCCTGGCCCGCCGGACTGCTGGTGTCGGAGTTGTCGCAGCGTTTTGCCCGCAACAGGGTCATCACCGGCACGGTGTTGGCGTCACTGCTGTTATGTCTGGTTCTCGCTGGCAGCGCCAACATCAGCACGCCGGTGCTGCTGGCGCTGATGATGGTCTTCAGCATGACCGCCTTCGCCGACTCAACCGCCCTCGCCAGCGGTCTGGTCGTGACGGTGCCAGCGGCGGTGCGCGGTGCAGCCCTAGCGCTCTATGCTTTGTTTGGTTTTGTGGGCGGCGCTATCGGCCCGGCGGTGGTCGGCTGGGTCATGGAACTCTGCGGTGGACGCCACGACCCACAAGCCTGGGTCGCCGCATGGCTCACCATTGGCGCGGGCACCCTGGTGGTGCTGGCCGCTCTGAATCTTAGGAGCCGAGCCGCGACAACATGACCGGTTCGCAGGAGACAAAATGTTGAAAGACCGAGCTGAGCTGGATGTCACAACACAATCTGTAGGAGCCGTCGCCGCATTCGATCAGGCATTACAAGCACTACTCGAGTACCGGCTCGAGGCGTCTGCGCACTCGAAGCGCGCACTCGAAGTGGATCCCGACTTCGTGATGGGATTGGTGTTTCGGGGATTGATGTTGATGCAGCTCGGCACCAACCAGGTCCACGGCAAAGTGGCCCAAACTCTGGATGCCGCCAAACAGCGTTCTCGAGGCTGCACAAACCGTGAGCGGGCGCACATCACGGCACTGGAGCATTGGATGCATGGCCGTACGAAATCAGCCTGCGACACCTGGGAACAGATCTTGGTCGAATCACCCGGAGATTTGCTAGCATTGCGTCTCCATCACTTCACCAGCTTCTGGCGCGGCGAGCGAGTTGGTTTGCGTGACGTCCCTGCAATGGTCGTCGGCCGACTGGGTTCACAGGCCTGGGGCTACGGCTTCGCCGTCGGCATGCTTGCATTTGGATTCGAAGAGTCTGGCGACTACGGGCGAGCCGAAGAGTGGGGTCGAGCAGCCGTGGACGCCAATCCGAACGACCTGTGGGCCATACACGCAACGGCGCATGTGTTGGAAATGCAAAACCGTGTGCTGGAAGGCACCCAGTGGCTCGACCAGCCGGTCGGTAGCTGGGCGGACCGAAACCCCTTCAAGGATCACCTCTGGTGGCACACGGCCTTGTTCTGGCTCGAACAAGGCCAGCTGGAGCAGGTGCTGACGTTGTATGACGCCGAGATCCAAGCTGACCAGAGCGGCTTTTATCTCGATGTGCAGAATGCCGCCTCATTGTTAATGCGTCTGGAGCTGGTCGAGTGTGACGTCGGCTCGCGGTGGGAGCACCTGGCTGACCTCGCGGAATCGCGACTCGATGACCATCATCTACCGTTTACCGATTGTCATTTCATGATGGCTCTAGCCGGTGCACGAAGGCTGGACGCGGCCGAACGCTACCTGAAATCACTGGAAGAGTTTGCTAGCCACGGCGAGGTCGACGCGGCCCGCGTGATTGGCTCTGTGGGGCTTGCCATCACCAGGGCGCTCTACGCCTATGCCCGGGATGACCACGAGCAGGTGGTGTCATTGTTGTCCACCGTCCGCCGTAACATGGCTCCTCTCGGCGGTAGTCACGCACAACAGGACATCTTCTCTCAGCTGTTACTCGATTCAGCCATTCGAGCGAACCAGGTCTCGGTCGCAAACGCCTTGCTGGCTGAACGCACCACGTTGCGGCCCAGCCAGGTGTTCACGGACGCAAAGTTCGCAGAAAGAATCGCAGGCGGGTGAATGCGGCGACCACGCGCCGGGCGTCATCTTCGCCCGCGCCTCACTCCCCCAGATGGCGACACCAGGCGTTCAAGCTCGAAGACATGATCGTCGCTGACATCCAGGTCACGTAACGCGGTCGCCAGAGACAGCAAGTACTCCAGATTAGCGCCGCTCGGGCCGTGGCTTCGACGAATATGCTCGGCAATTTCGCACATGGGTGCTGGTCCCAGGTACGCCTCGTTGTTTTCCAGGGCGATATAAACCAGACCGACGACGACTTCGTCATCATCGAGTTCGAGAGAAACCTCAAGGCGGGCGTAACCGTTCTTCTCACGGTGGTCGAGGCGCTTCAAGCTGGCCGCAAGCACCCGCTCGTCAATCAGATAAGCCATACCTGCACAGACAGCGTTTGCCTCGGGCACCAAAGTTACGACCCGTCCGGGCGCATCCGGTGTGCCACGATGATCATGCGAGCCTTGCCAGAATCGACGCGACCAGCCTTTCAGCAAAGCCGGACGCCGGTCCAGAAACTCGAGTTCCGGTTTCCAGATCAAAGAGCCATAGCCAAATATCCACCGGCCGCTGGCTGACATCAGGCTGTCGCCCCGGCACGCGGTTCCGCACGGCCGTGAGCCAGGCTGAGCGCCAGCACGGTCGCAACCGCGAACGCGATAGCCAGCATCAAATAGCCATCTTGAAAAGCCATTACCATCGCATTTGCCTCAATCACCTGCGACATGTAGCCCATGCCATAAGCCTGTCCCTGCATCTCGGCGAGCCCGCCACCGCCAACCACATTCTGCACTTGGTCGACAAGCTCGCCCGTGGCGCCAGTTAGCGAAGTCTGCGTTGACGACAACATGGTCGAATAGTGGGCGGTGCGATTGTCGAGCACTATCGCCAGCAGATTCACGCCTATGGCGCCGCCCATCATACGAATGAATGTCATGGTCCCAGCCCCAAAAGACAATAACGATTTGTCCAGGTCCTGAAGTGCAGCCGCCGTGAGAGCGGGAATTGCAAGCCCAAGGCCGACCCGACCGACGGCAGTCCAACCGACCAGGAACCAGAAGCCGGTGTCACTTTGCACCAACGACAAGGCGGCTGACGATACACCGAACAAGAACATACCGCCGGCGACCGGATAGACCGGGCGCACCCGGTGCACCAGCCACCCCGCGATCGGAAACACAGCAAAAGTCACAAGGTCGGCATACAACAACAGCACGCCCGCCTTGGTGCCGGTGAAACCTTGCACGCTGCGCACAAAAACCGGCATCAGATAGAACGACCCGAACATGCCTACCCCGAACACGAACCCGACCAGGGTGACGACTGCGAAGGATCGGAAAGTGAACAGCTTCACATTCAGAAGTGGATTACGAGTGCGGCTCTCGACTTCGATGAAGGCCATGGCCGCCAACGCGGAACCGAGCAGTAACGCCTTGGTGATGACTCGGTCCCATCCTTCTCGCTGACCTATGGTAATGCCATTGAGAAAACAGCTTATGGCGCACACCACCAGCGCCAGACTCAGCCAGTTGAAACGACTGGTAGGGGCCTCTTCGAAGCGCTTTGGAAGATATTTGATAGCTAACGCAGCCCCGATCAACATGAATGGGATAGAAGCGGTGAATACATAACGCCAGTCGAGCGAGTCGATGATGATGCCACCGTACAACGGCCCGAGCGCGGGCCCCATCATGGTGCCAACACCGAACAACCCCATGGCCTTACCGCGTTCCTCAACTGGGAACGCGGCGAATATCACTGCGAGACTCAGCGGCTGCAACGCACCGGCACACGCGCCTTGCACCACTCGCGCAAGAATGACGCCCTCGAAACTGGGCACCAGCTGGCCAAAAATCCCGGCGGCAGTGAACGCAACCGTTGCGAGCAAGAACGTACGTCTGATACCGAGATTGTTGACGAACCATGCGTTCAACAACATGAAAACCGTGGTGGCGGACAAGAATCCGGTCTGCAGCCAATGAACTTTGTCCTGCCCGACCCCGTACGCACCCATGATGTCGGAGATGGCGACATTGACCATGGTAGAGGCCATGATGGTGGTCATCATGCCGAGCATCGCGGCAGTCGCCGCGGGCCATTTGTGTGATGGCGGGATTGCCTGGCCGGTGTCGGTCTTCGTCGCTGCTACGTCACTCGCCGACATGAATGAACACTTCCACCATCATGCCCGGACGCAGCAGGTTGCGCCGCTGGGCAACCTGAATTCGCACCGGCAATCGCTGCGTCACCTTGGTGAACTGGCCGCTTGGGGTGGGATTTGGCAGCAATGCGAACGCACTGGTGGCGGCATGCCCTATACGTTCGACAACACCGTTGACCTCGAGGTCCGGATACGCGTCGACCTCCACGCGAACGGTTTGCCCTTGCTCGACGCGCCGTACATCGGTCTCGCGAATATTTGCCTCGACATAGATTTCGTTGGGGTCGTGAATCAAAGCAATCCGCTGCCCTGGTTGCAGATACTCGCCGACATCCACGAAGGTTCGGCTGACGACCCCGTCGATGGGGCTGCGCAGGGTATGGTCGGAGACAATGATGGTTTGGCGCTCTATTCGTGCCTGAATCTCATCGCGCTCGGAGTCTAAGGTCGTCAGTCTGGCCCGCAATACCTCGAGTTCCAGACGACCCGCTCGCGCCGCACCCAGCGTGGCCGACGCCGTGGCCACCCCCGCTCCAGCGGCAGTCACGTGCTGGGCCGCGGTCAACGCTGCAATCTCAGCTTCATCGACGTCTCGTTCTGACACGACCTCACTCGACAGCAGAAACCGCGCGCGCTCGAGCTCGCGAGTCGCATAGCGCGCTTCATGCTCACGCGTGGTGAGCATGGCCTGCGCGGCCGACAGCTCGGCCAGAGCGCTGTCGACGTCGGCCTGAGTGCTGTAGACGCGCATCTCGATTTGCGCCTCGAGTACACTGCGGGTTGCTCCGACCCGCTGCAGCTCCGCGCGCAGCTCTTCGAGCCGGGTGATCGCATCCCGGGCATCGATAAGCGCCAATACCTGGCCCTGCTCGACGAACCTGCCTGAACCGATGTGCTTTTCGACCAGGCGCCCCGGTACACGGCTCGCAAGGGTGACCAGATCGGCCTTGATACGCGCATCTGTCTCATGCACCTGCACCAGCGCACGCGAGCCCCAGCTCCAGGTCCACAAGCCCAATATCAGCAACACCGAGAGGAACAAGGTCACGCGAATGCGTCGTGCTGGCCAACGAGCAACCGGGGCGCCATCAGCGTGTCTCGCCGCTTCCTTGGTTTCCGAAGCCTCAGTCACTCGACTTCTCTCACACGCGCCGCAATGTGCTCGAACATCTGAATACAGGTGTCCAGCTCGGCGATGCTCATACTGTCGAGGAGCCGGTTGCGAACGGCACTGATGGCGGCTTCCGCCTGCTCCAGGATGTCTTCACCGGCCGTTGTCAAATGCACCGTATTCGCCCGGCGATCATTCTCTGAGACCCTGCGCTCCAACCAACCCGACGTGACCAGACGGTCGAGAATTCCGACCATTGCCGGTCCTTCGATACCGACCAGGAATGCCAGGTCTTTCTGTACCACCTGGGTTTCGACACGCGACAACCGCAACAAGGTGGACCATTGAAGAAAGCTCAAGCCCAATGGTTTCAGACGAGCATCCAGCTGCGTCCGCCACAGTCGAGCAGCCTCGCCGAGTTTGAAGGAGAACTCCGCGCGCTTTTGCTCGCGTCTGGTGCGGCCCGCCTGGGCCTTGAAGACTGGAGTTGGTCTAGACATACCAAATCGTGAATATTCACAATAATTAATAAATATAACTATATTAGTTTATAACACTTTCTGGTTGTCTACACTGGTCAACCATCATAAGGTTGTCTCGACAGCCAGTGCTGCATGGAGAGTGGACAATGCCCAGTGACCAGCTTATTGAGATGACCCGGGTGCTCACCGCCGATGGGTCCGAGTCACCGAGCCTGGAAGAGTTCCGCAGCGGCTACGATGACTTCGGTAAAGTCTTTCCCGCCGAATCCGGGGTCAACTACGATGAGCTCACATTGGCTGGCGTCGATGGTCACCGCATCAGTGTTCCGGGAGCGGCTGACGACCGAGCCATCTTGTACCTGCATGGTGGCGGGTATGCGCTCGGCAGTCTCGAGAGTCATCGCATGATTGTTGCGAGACTGGCCAAGCTTACCTCGATGCCGATCTACTTTCCGGACTACCGCCTTGCCCCGGAGCATCGTTTTCCCGCGGCCTCGCAGGATTGCTTTGATGTCTATCAAGCGCTGCTCTCGAGCATACCGGCGAATCGCATCGCCGTGGTCGGGGATTCCGCGGGCGGCGGACTGGTCTGCGCAACGCTGATACGAGCCAGAGACGAAGGGTTGGAGCTGCCCGCGTGTGCCTGGGCAATCTGTCCGTGGGTTGACATGGAAGGGCACGGCAGCTGGCGAAGCGCACCAGCACAAGGGGATCCACTACTGAGCGCAGCCGAGCTGGTCTACTTTGTCGACACCTATCTGGAGGTGTCCGAGTTGCGGCATCCATGGGTGGCGCCCATTCATGCCGACCTGAGTGGCTTACCGATGATGCTGATCGAGGCAGGGTCTGTTGAGATCCTGGCCGACGATGCGCGCAACTTGAGTGCCCGGCTGCAGCAGTGCGGCTCGCCGCACGAGCTGCATCTGATCGAAGGCGCGCCGCATGTCTGGCATCACATGTTGCCCGAGGTACCGGAAGCCATCCGATCCATGCAACTCGGCGCAGACTTCATCGTCCGACACTGCGGTGATTGACGGCCGAAATCTGTCACTGGAAGTAGCGGTTACCGTGAAAACGCTCGGCGAGAAAGTCGATGAGCACCCTCTCCATGGATGAGAGGTGACGTGCCGACGGGCATACAGCATAGGCCGTAGAGTCGGTTGCGCTCGGACTGACGTTGTAAGTCAGTCAGCACGCTGACCGGACTGCTCTCTTCGATGGCATCGGCAACCTGCCAGTTCCGCCCGGAGGTTCGGACTCGAGCGCGCCCAGTTCCCGGTGCGCCTCATCGATATCAGTAAGTATGCGGTCGAAGCTGGCCTCATAGAGTTGACCGGCCTCGTTCAAGCTGAGTCTTCGGCTGATGCGGGGAAACAGACGCATTCCGGAGATGCAGTCCATCGGTTTATTATTGAAAATTTGGCACAACTCTTTTTCGTATATAGATCTTTCACCCGTGGCCCGCACGAGTAAAGTACTCTCCACATGGACCGAGCAACCAGGACAACTTTCATGAGCGCGAATGCCTCCACGATCACTGCCGCCGACATCGATGCCACCTTGACGTATTACACACGTGTAGACGGCCGCGCAGTCGTGTACCAGGGCGAGCCCGGCAAAGAGTCGAAGCGAGTCGGAGAGTTCGACCAGCAACGCATGCCCATCTTCGATGCGCGCGCCATCAACGCCGAGCTGGATCTGGATGTTCAGGGCTTCAAGCTCGAGCACTCCACCACCGATGTCACCGACTTCTACGATGACAGACAGGTCGAGGGCATCTACTACCCCGAGGTACGTGACTTGTTGACTCGACTCACTGGCGCCTCACGAGTGCATATTTTCGACCACACCATCCGTGTGGAGGATCCGGCAAAACGCGAGGCCAGGCTGAGGCGTGCGCCAGTGCAGATGGTGCACAACGACTACACCGAGCGTTCCGGACCGCAGCGGGTGATGGATTTAATAGACGAGCGTGAGCGTGACACCTGGCTGGGCGCCCGGTTCGCGGTCATCAATGTTTGGCGCTCGATTAACGGACCGGTGAAAACCAAGCCCATTGCGGTGGCTGACGCTCGCAGCATCGAGCAAGCCGATCTCGTGCTCACCGATCTGGTTTACCCGGATCGGGTCGGTGAGATTTACTACATCGCTCACAATCCGGAACATCGTTGGTATTACCTGCCGGAAATCGGTGAAGATGAGGCGCTGCTCATCAAGAGCTACGACTCGGCTCAGGACGGGCGCGCCCGCTTTACCCCACATACTGCGTTCGAGCTGCCACACGAATCCAGTGACTCTCCGGCACGCGAGAGCATCGAGGTACGGGCGTTGGCGTCTTTCGCCTGAAGGGCTCGATCAATCGTGCTCTCACGGACGTGAATGAGTCTGTGGGCGCTGAACACACATTGCTTCCGGCTCAATGAAACGAGAATGATTCGGGCTCGATACGATAGATGACCCGCACTTCATTGTCGTTGTGCCCAGGAAATCTGTCAGCCCCTAGATACTTGCCGGCGAGTGCATCAATGTGCTCATCGGCGCCTTCCTCGGTAATCTCCACAACCTTGCCGCGAACTTCCAGGTAACGGTAGGGGTTCTCCGGATCACACATGGAAAGACTGACTCTGGGGTCGCGCCGCATGTTGCGGTCCTTGAGTCGCCCTTTGGCCGAGTTGACCACTACGCAAGTGCCATCAAACCCAATCCACACGGGTGTCACCTGGGGACTCCCGTCGGCGTTGAGAGTCGCGAGATGCGCGAATGCTTTGCTGGTCATCAGGTCCTTGTAGGCTTCTGGTATCGGGACCGCCATGGGTCTGTCTCCTGTTTGTGGGCATGGTGCGCCGCGCACCATCTCACACTGCTCCCTCGTGCTCAATTCCGTATACTAGAGCGCAGTCCTCGTTCCCCCTCACTAGCCCGGCCCGATGCCGCGCAACTTACAGACAATTACGAACAACATGAGCTCCACTGCTGATCCCTACGCGCTTTTCAACGACTGGTACACACAGGCTCAGGCAAAAGAGTCGGACTTGCCGAATGCGGTGGCGCTCGCCACCGCGAGCACCGAAGGCATGCCGTCGGTCCGCATGGTGCTGCTGAAGGGAGTCGACGAACGAGGCTTCGTGTTCTACACCAACATGGAGAGTCGCAAAGGCTGCGAGCTTCGCACCAACGCAAAGGCCGCATTGTGCTTCCACTGGAAAACCCTGCAGAAGCAGGTCCGGGTAGAAGGGCACTTCGCACCGGTCGATGACGACGAAGCGAACGCCTACTTCGAATCACGTGATCGCTCCAGTCAGATCGGCGCCTGGGCTTCGCGCCAGTCGCGACCGCTGAAGGGACGCTTCGAGCTGGAGAAAGAAGTCGCCAAGTACGCGGCGCGGTTTCACGTCGGCAAAGTACCACGGCCAGAGTACTGGACGGGTTGTCGAATCGACCCCGTTCGAATCGAGTTCTGGAGTGAAGGGGCTTTCCGTCTTCACGACCGTGTCGAGTACAGCAAATCGAATAACAGCTGGGCGAGGCGAAATCTGTTTCCGTAGTCAGCCTGCAAAAACGTCAGTCAACGGAATTTCCATCGGGGGTTGAAGATGCGCTTCAGCAACCAAGAGTACACCACCCGCCTGGACAAGGCTCGCGCGGTGTTAAAAGACAAAGATTGTCAGGCGCTGTTGTGCCTTTCGCCCGAGCTGCTCTACTACTTCGCTGGCTACGACGCGCATACACACTTCAGTGTGCAGGCTCTGGTGTTTGACATCACTGCTACACCGCCGACCTTCGTCTATCGCGATGTCGACACCGGTCTGGTTGAAGAAAGCTGCTGGCTCGACGACGTGCGCAGCTACCATCACGGCGAGGTCGATCCGATCGGGCTGGTTGCATCGGCATGTCGTGAACGACTCGCGAGTGGGCAACGGCTCGGTGTGTGCTTCAACAGTCATGCGGTCAAGGGGACGTTGGCATTGGCGCTGGCCGAAGCCCTCATAGACTTCGATCTGGTCCAAGTCGATACCGCAATCGAGTCCATCCGCTTGCAAAAGTCGCCCGCCGAGCTCGAGTGCTTGCACACTGCGGGCGAGTACGCGAACGCCGGTCTGACGCGGGCGCTCGAGGTGACACGCCCCGGCATGACCGAGATTCAGCTCGCCGGCGAAATAGAGGCGGCAATGCGTGAGCAGGGCTCGGAGTATCCGGCGATGCCCGCGTGGGTGTCGAGCGGGCCACGCACGCGTGGCGCTCATAAGCTGCCGAGTCGTCGTGTGATCGAGTCAGGAGATCGAGTCAAGCTCGAGTTCGCCGGCGTTCACTGCCGGTATCACGCAGTCACCATGCAAACTTACTGGGTCAGCGAACCACCCGCCGAACCGGTATCCCGGATCTACGATGTCGCAAGCGATGCGTTGCTGGCCGGTGAGGCCGCTATCCGAGCCGGGGACCCGGTCGCGCGAGCCGAACTGGCGGCATTCACGGTGCTCCAGCAACATGGCTTTGATTTACGCTGGCATTCGCGGTTTGGTTACGGCGTTGGCATCGCTTATCCACCGACCTGGCTGGAAAGTCTGGACATCACCCGTGAGTCATCTCAGCAATTCGAATCCGGACACAGCTTTGTACTGCACATTGCAGTCAAGGATCCAATCGAACAACTCGGGCTGATGCTGGGTGGCGCCTACTTGCTCGGCGATGACGGCCTCGTTTGCACGAGTGGCGGTGCGCTCGATAAGGTCGTGGTGTGAGTGCATACGGTCCACGCACCCCGCTCAGCATTGATGACGTGCGCCGCATTTCGACCGGTGCCTGGATTCTCGGCGCTGGCGGGGGCGGCGACCCCTATCACGCCTACCTCAATCTTCGTGAACTGTATGCGCAGGGCAGTCGCGTGGATCTCATCGAGCCAACCACTCTCGCTGACGACGCACTGGTGGCGGTGGTATCCGCCATGGGTGCCCCCCTGGTGGGGGAGGAACGGCTCGACGATCCAGATGCTGCGGCACGTGCGGTCACATTGATGCAATCGCATCTGGGAAAGTCGTTCGATGCCGTCATGGCAGTCGAAATCGGCGGATCGAACGCGTTGCAGCCCTTCATGGTCGCGGCCGTCCTGGGACTGCCGGTCATCGATGCAGATGCAATGGGCAGAGCCTTTCCGGAAGCGCAGATGACCAGCTTCGCAATCGGTGATTTGACCCCCTTCCCCATGACCCTGGCCGATGTGCGCAACAACCACATTGTGATCGCAGCCAGCGAAAGCTGGCACTGGACCGAACGGCTGTCGCGAGTGATGTGCACCGAGCTCGGCTCGACGGCGGCCACATGCAAGGCCCCCCGCACAGGCCTGGAGGTCAAAACCTGGGGGTTGCCGAACACCGTGAGCCAGGCACGGCGTCTGGGTGAAGTAGTCGAGTCTGCTCTCGCGGCACATGCCGATCCGGTAGCAGCCGTGCTATCACTCGAGGCGGGACAAAAGCTTTTTGCCGGCAAGGTTGTCGAGGTCGAACGGCGGACCACCGGAGGATTTCTCCGCGGCTCGGCGACGCTAGACGGTCTTGATGGCGACAGCGGCCATCAGTTCCGACTCGAGTTCCAGAATGAATTTGCCATCGGAGCTCTGGACGGTGCGGTGATGGTCATGGTGCCCGACATCATCTGTGTCATGGACGCGGAAACGGGCAGCGCCATTGGCACCGAGGCGTTGCGCTATGGTCAGCGCACACAAGTGATCGCACTGCCAGCACCAGAGCTGCTTACCACTCGGAGAGGACTCGAGCTCGTCGGTCCTCGGGCCTTCGGTTATGACTTCGACTTCCGATCGATTTTTGACTCATGATGCGCATCGGTATTGACGTTGGCGGCACCCACACCGACGCCGTGCTCATGGCGTCGAATCAGGTGCTGCAAACCGTGAAAACTGCGACCACCCGTGACATCACCAGCGGCATTACGACAGCACTCACCGCACTGCTCTCGAACGCTGAGCAAACCCGCCCGGCGGTGGATGCGGTTGTCATCGGCACCACCCACTTCACCAACGCCATTGTCGAACAACGGGAGTTATCGCCGGTGGCGGCCGTGCGTATTGGGCTGCCCGCCAGTGCATCCTTGCCACCATTCGTAGATTGGCCGGCCCCGATGGCGACGCTGGTGCGCGGCAACGTCTTCATGATTCGCGGCGGCCATGAGGTGGACGGACGGCGCATTGTAGACCTTGATGAGGCCGCATTAGTCGACGCCGCAGTGTCGATTCGAGACTCTGGTCTCCAGGATGTCGCTGTATCGAGTGTCTTCTCGCCGCTAGACGACAGCGACGAGCGTCACGCCGCCGAGATCCTCTGCGACACCTGTCCGGCGCTGCGAATCACTCTCTCCAGCGAACTCGGCCGACTCGGCCTGCTGGAGCGCGAGAATGCGACGCTGCTCAATGCCAGCATTCGACCACTGGCGTTGCGCACCATCGGTGCGTTCCGGGACGCCATTGAGCACAGTGATTTGAATGCACCGCTGTTTCTGACGCAGAACGACGGCACCGTGATGCAGGCAAGCTACGCTGAGAGACTACCGCTGCTCAGCATCGCGTCCGGCCCCACCAATAGCATGCGGGGAGCGGCCTACCTTTCAGGAATCAACGATGCCCTGGTCGCCGATGTCGGCGGCACGACCACTGACATCGGCGCTCTACAGCACAGTTTTCCGCGCCAGGCCAATACTGTCGTGGAAATCGGTGACATTCGCACTGCGTTTCGAATGCCCGACCTGTTCTCGCTAGGACTTGGTGGTGGCTCCATAGTCGACATCGACGCGAGCACCATCGGACCTAGAAGCGTCGGATTTGAATTGACAAAAAAGAGTCGAGTGTTTGGTGGAGGCACCCTGACAGCGACCGACCTGGGCGTCCACGGTGGCCGTCTGGAGCTTGGCGACCCGAGGAGGGTGTCAGACCTTGACAAAACCCGGACGCGACAACTGCTGGACCAGATCGCCCTGATGCTGGAGCAAAGCATTGATCGAATGAAAACCGATGCTCGTGAGGTGCGCCTGATTGCCGTGGGCGGCGGTGACTTTCTGGTACCGACGAAGCTCTCCGGTGTCAGCGAAGTCGTGCATCTGGAACATGGTGCGGTCGCGAACGCTGTCGGCGCGGCCATCTCGCAGGTCAGTGGGGAGGTCGATCAAGTATTCAGTGGCGTCGACAGGGACGAGGCTATCGAGAGTGCAACCCACCACGCTCGAGAACGCGCCATAGAGGCAGGCGCTAGTGAGGAGAGTTTACAGCTGGTGGATTTAGACGATCTGCCAATCGCGTATCTGCCGGGAGATGCCAGACGCGTTCATGCACGGGTTGTGGGCGACATCGGTGAGCGTGATCAGGTCGCCATGAAGTAGCCCACCACGCCAGCGACCAACCTGATCCCTCGGCATGGCGGTCCAACAACGATAACGGGGCTCGAAAGAAATTCTTGATGCTGCCAAAACTGATCGAGACGACGTTAACCCACCAGAGTCGAGCCCTGGAACTGAGACCTGATGCACAGCATCGAATAGCGGAAGTACCTATTCAGCTACCGACCGTCACCGTTCAAGTTGCGATCGCCCCACCATCGACCGGCAACGCGACACCATGAATATGGCTGGCCGCATCACTACTCAAAAACACAACTGCGGCGGCGACATCCTCGGCACGCGCCAGCCGTTTGTTTGCCGCGTCCTGCGCCCACAGCTCCCGTCCCTGCTCGACTGTCAATCCAAAGGCGCGTGCTTCGCCGCCCAGCATGGGCGTGTCGACCGCACCGGGACACACGGCATTGATGCGAACATGCTGTGATGCGTGGTCGGCCGCCATCGAGCGGGTGAGCTGAATCACCGCACCCTTGGACGCACAATAGGCGGCTGTTTGCTCGGCGCCGACTAACCCCCAGGTCGAGGCGATGTTGACGATCACCCCACCGCCGGCGGCGATCATGTCGGGCAACACAGCCCGGCTGAGATAAAACACTGCACCAACATTTACCGCCATGGTCCGCTCCCAGACCGCATCAGTGGTATCGAGGACGGTGTGGTGATAGACGACACCGGCGCTGTTGACAAGAATATCGATACGTCCCAAGGACGCTTTGGCCATTGCATGGAGCTGTTCCGCCGCCGCCGCGGTGCCGAGTTCGGCCTTGATGAATTCATGCCGGCCACCCTCGAGACGTGACATCACCGATTCGCCGCGGATCTCATCTCGGCCCGAGACCACGACCCGTGCACCAGCTCTCGCCAGCGCCTCGGCGACCTCTCTGCCAATACCTGAGGTCGCCCCGGTCACCAGCGCCACTCGGTCCTTCAACCCTTGCATGAGGATGTCCTCCACGATTTGCCGTTCATCATACCGCCATGTGGCCCTACCGGTGATGACCGAATTGCGCCGAGACAATAAAGCCCCGGACAAACCGCAGCGTTGATCCGGATTCCGAACCCCGCGGCGGCAACTCGTGGTCTTGCATCGTTCACGCAAGGGGCGCGGAGCTGTTACCTTGTCTGACTCTGGCAACCCACCATGAAAACCGAGCTCAGGTCATTCCATGAATCAACCGTGCGCCACCGACATCGTAAACTTCTGGCTGGGCGACTCCGTGCAAAGCCCGCAGCATGCGCGCGATCGCAAATCCATGTGGTACCAAGGCGGTGTGGCGCTCGATGATGAGATCCGCTCGCTCTTTGGCGAGCGCGTTTCGGAGGCGGTTTCCGGCGCACTGAGCAAATGGCACACCAGCGGCGAAGGTGCTTTGGCACTGGTCATCATGCTCGACCAGTTCACCCGGAACATGTTTCGCGGTACGCCTGAGGCCTATGCCGGAGATCAACGCGCCCACGCTGTGGCGTGTGCGGCTGTCGACGCCGGGCTGGACAAAAGCTTGCCCTTCGTCGGCAGGATTTTTCTCTACCACCCCTTCCATCATTCAGAGTCACTGGCAGAACAAAATAAAGGCGTCGCTCTGCTCGAGCAAATGGTGACTGAATGCGACGCCATCTGGGCACCCTACGTATCGGAGTCGGTCGAAGGCTTCAAGGGGCACCGCGACGTGGTCGCGCAATTCGGCCGCTTTCCGCATCGCAACCGGACACTGAATCGTGAGTCGACCCCAGCTGAGCGTGAGTACCTGGACCAGGGTGCGGACCGCTACGGCCAGTAAAGTAAGCGTTCTAGCGCCGAACGTTTAGCGCGAGCTCAGTTCAGTCTGCGAACCGCTGAGGCCGTCGACTTCAACCACCGTTCTATGTCTGCAGCATCATTCGCATCTGGACAAAGCTCCAGGTAGTGGAGCAAATCCGCCCTCGCAGCGTCAATGCAATCCAATCGACTCAGCACGAACCCACGGTCGCGCAATTCGGTAGGCTCATCGGGGGTCAACAACAACATCCGATCAATGGCCGCCAAACACTGATCGAATTGACCGGCGGTAGCATAGATGGATTTCAAATTTCTCAAGATCCGGCTGAGAATCTCCCGGCTCGTCGTCGGTCTCAGCAGCTTGTAGAGCAGATTGTGGTCAACAGATTGAGCACCGAACATCTCCTTCAGCTTGGCCTCGATCTGGGCGGTTGTCAGCTGATGCCCGCCACCAAATGGGTCATAGATGCGGTTGTGCTGGTGTTCGAACAGTCCAACCATGAACCGTCCAGGCAGTGACACACCAACCATCGGTACACCGACTCGCCAACAGACCTCGAGAAACAATACGCTGAGCGTAATGGGGATCCCTTGACGGGTATCGATGACACGATTCAAGAAACTGTTGTCGGGTGCGTAGAAATCAGCCGCATTACCGAGAAAACCTCTCCTGTCAAACAGCAGGTCACGGACACGCTCGACCAGGTCGGACGTGGACTCCCCCACGGTGGACTCAGCTTGAATTACATCAGCGTAGCCGTCGATGACGCTGAGATAGTGGTCGACCTCCAAGCCCGGATACTCGGCGACGGCTACGATCAGAGCACTCTCGGCGAGCGGCAACTCGGTGTCAGGCAGCTCGGCAAGTGCCGCAAATCGAGGATAGGAAGACCTCTTGTCCATAGCGCACCACCACTCACTAGTTGTTGAACAACGCTCCGAAAGCATGCTGTGCCAGGTCGGGCATCGGCTCGGTACCGATGAGCTGCACACGGCTCTGGTCATATGAGGTCGGGGCGTGTACGGTCAGGACGCTGTCCAGACCAACGCGGTGCCAGACATACAGATGCTGCGGGTCATGATCGAAACGTAGCAAACCCTTACCCCGGATCACCGACACCGGAAGCATTTCGACGGCGGCTTCGAACTCTACTCGGTTGAGCGGCAGCTTATGTTCCAGACTGACGCGACAAAACCGGGATTCCGCCTGACTGGTTTCATACATTTGCCCGGCGTTGTTGCTATCGCTGACAGCAACTCCGTCACGCACTCCCATGACCACATCAAGCGGCAGCTCCGCGTTCTGACAGTGCACGATGCGCTCGGCGGCCACCAACGATGTCAGAGTGGACAGCTGCGTCTGGAGAAGGGAGTCATCCACCAGGTCAGTCTTGTTCAACGCCACCAGTGTGGCACTACACAGCTGACGCGAAACCACGTCACCGACCTGCGGGTCACACAGTTGCTCGCCGATCCGCAGTGCGTCGGCGAGCACCACTACACCATTGGGGAAAAACTCAGGCTCCAACGCGGCAATATCGATGATGCGTGCAGGCTCGGCGACGCCGCTCGCCTCGATAAGAACATGGTCAAATATCTCAACCCTGGCGAGCACCTGATTCAAAGCGCGCGAGAATCCGTTCGCGAGGCTGCAGCACATACAACCGTTGGAAAGCGTCAGCGTCTGACCACGCCGACTGACTATCAACTCGGCGTCGAGATTGAGCTCACCGAAGTCGTTGACCAGCACTGCGTATCGCTCCGCGCCGGGCTCCCTCAGGAGACGATTGATGAGGGTCGTCTTGCCGGCGCCGAGAAACCCCCCGACCACGGTGAACGGTAGCGGCGTCATGATCGGCTGCTGGCCGGATACCAATGGCCGCCCACGACCGTACCCAGAACATCGATATCTTTCAGGCGCTGGCCCGGTTCTGTGAGCGGATCCGTGCCCAAAACCGCAAAGTCTGCGAACTTGCCAGGCTCCAGAGAGCCGACCAGTGCATCCAGACCCAGCGTAAATGCAGGGCCAGTGGTAATGGCAGCCAATGCCTCTGGGACGGACACACGCTCATGCGGGCCTAGCACCTCACCACTCGCCGTCACTCGATTGACGGCGCACCAGACAGTGAACAGCGGAGCCAGCGGTGTCACCGGCACATCGGAATGAATGCCGACGACAACTCGCTCTCGCAAAGCAGTACCCACCGCGTCAAGACGTTGGGCCCGATCGGGACCCATGGTGTGCAAGCGGTGCTGGTCACCCCAATAATACAGATGATTCGCAAACAGATTGACGCAAACACCCAGCGCATGCATACGTTTGAACTGCGCCCGGCTCGCCATCTGACAATGCTGCAAAGTGTGGCGATGATCGAACCGGGGCGTGCGTGTCAACGCAGCCTCGATGGCATCGAGAGCAAGCTCCGATGCCTCATCGCCATTGGTGTGGATGTGTAATCGCACGCCGGCCGCATGATAGCGGTCGACCATTTCAGTGAACGTCTCCGGCGGTGTGTGCCAGACACCGTTCGGCTTGCCATTGTGGTAACCAGGCCATTTCAGTCGCGCCGTGAACCCCTGAATGGAGCCGTCGGTCATGAGCTTGCAGAGCCCGAAATACAGCTTGTCATTGTTTTTTGACGCTAGCTCTCCGAGTCTTGCTATGCCCTGCTCCACCGGCAGGCTGAGCGCATTCATGGCAGGAACCAGTCGCAATGGATAGTCAGTGGCGCTGGTGACTTGCATACAGGTATCCACACTTTGCTCATCGACCTCGGCGTACAAGTCGGTGCTAGTGGTCACCCCGGCATTGACCGCCGCCTGGGCGAAGTCACGCAGCGCACGTGCATCAAGCCGGTCACTGAATGGGTCACCCGCAACCCGCTGGGCGCGATACTGCGGCGCGAGCTCCTGGAGCTCACCGGTCGGTTCGCCCCACTTGTCTTTTTCAATACCGGTTATGTTCGTGTGCCGATCGAATCCGGCGCGGGACAGGACCTCTGAATTCACATTGATGATGTGACAACTAGCGTGCGTGACCAATATGCAACGGTGCTTGGAGACTCGATCCAGATGTGCGACGGTCATACGCTCGTCGCCAAAAAAGATTGGGTCGAACCCCCACGCACACAAGGTCGCGTCCGGGTCGGCAAGCGCCGCCTCAGCTTCAGCCAGACGCTCCACGCAGGCTTCGAGTGTCTTGACTCCCGGCCACAGCCGTCCCGCCGGATCACGACGGTCGTAAAAGCCGAGGTAAGTGAACCGCCAGTAGAGACCCTCGGTCGCGTGCCCGTGCCCCTCGACGAAGCCGGGCATGATGACGTTGTCGGCAAAACGGTCATCGATGCGGGCCGCTGTGAACTCCCCTGTGAGCGACTCCCCGCCGACCGCAAGCACTCGACCATCCCGCACGGCAATATGACTGGCAACAGGCATAGAGTGATACAGCGTGATGACTTTCCGAGCGCGGTAAATCGTGATCTCGCTCATAACTCCAACAATGCTCCGGTGTTGTGAAATCCGTTGAACGTGCATCGACCGCCAATCATCGAGGCGCAGCCTGATGCTCAGCGTGCCACAGACCGACTCTACGACACCGAACAGTGTACTGACATCACGGCACAGGCATACACTGGCCTGACACGGACACTCGCGTTAGCTCGGAACACGCATGGATCGTGTCCTTCACCAACTGTGTCAAAGAGATCGAGCCTTCATGTCCGAACCATTGATCCTTGAGCGCACCGACAATGTGCTGTGGCTTTGCCTCAATCGCCCGGAGAAGAAGAACGCCCTCACCTGGTCCATGTATGACGGCTTGCGGGAAGCCTTGGAGCAAAGCGTCGTTGACGATGACACCCGCGCGGTTTGTATTTTCTCGACTGGCGATGACTTCTGTGCCGGCTCTGATGTGTCCTCGCTGGGCGAATCGCCACCAGCGGGTCAACGCCGTCCAGGCCACCGGTTTCTCGATACGCTGATGCGCTACCCGAAACCCGTGGTGGCGTGCATTCGAGGCTACGCATTCGGCGTTGGCGCCACCATGCTGCTGCACGCGGATCTAGTCTATGCCGCCCCTGACACCCAGTTCTGCTTTCCATTCGTGCAGCTCGGCCTGGTGCCAGAAGCGGGGTCGTCGTTACTACTGCCGCGACTCGCCGGACAGCAACGAGCTGCCGAGCTGTTACTGCTGGGTGAGAGATTCGACGTATCCACTGCCAAGGACATCGGTCTCGTCAACGACGTCATTGACGCCGAGGAGCTGCTCGGCCGCGCACGTAAGGCTTTGAGCCGGCTGACAACGCAACCACCACAAGCACTTGCAGACACTAAACGGCTGATGCGTGCCGACCTGGACGCCCTTGGCGCGCACATGGACACCGAGTTCGAGGTCTTCGACCGCCGCAAGGCATCGGCAGAGTTCGTCCGCGCACAGGAAGCATTTCTCAACAAACGGAAACGGACGTCAGACAGCACTGACGGTGACTGACACGTGCCGCTCGAGGTAACACCGCCGCGGGTTGTGCGAAACCGATGCCCGCGAGTATCTTCTCGGTGAACCCGTTGCCAGGCCAACAACATCAAATGACCCTGTCCAGCGAAACCACCGGAGATCAGAAGTGGGCACGGCATCTCAAACGCTGTGACAACCCAGCTTTCACGCTCGAGCCCATCACTGGAGCGAGCTTTGGTGCCAGGATCAAGTTCAGCGACCCCGATCTGACCGTGGCCGTCACTGCACTCGAAGCAAGGCCCGCACAACTCGAGCAGGCACTCATCACGGCCGGCGGACTACTACTGCTGCCGGGGTTGACCGAGATCGCCAGCAACCCAGAGCTGTTGTTGCGTTTCAGCCGGCTGTTCGGACCCGAGGTGGAAGACTATCGGCACACACTCAGCACCCGGAATCTGGTGCATCCGGACGTACCTGAGATTTTGGTGCTCTCCAACCAACCACCGAGCAACCGGCAGCCACCCGAGCGACCCGATCCACCATTGACGGCAGACGGCGAGCTGCCGGTTCAGTTTCCACACCGCAAGGGCTGGCACACCGATCAGAGCTTCCGTCGCCCTCCCCCGGATGTATCGCTGTTCTACGCGGTAGTACCGTCTCCGAAAGGCACCGGACAAACCCTGTACGCCTCTGGCACGCTCGCCTACGACAGTCTCGATGACGACACACGGCAGCGTATCGAATCACTGCAGGGCATCCATGCGCTGCCCTGGACAGGACGTTCCGAGACAGCGGTGCACAGTGGTGAGGCGCCGCTCGAGCTGCTGCCCCACCAACGTCCTCAGAAGCAACCCATTGTGCGCATTCATCCGATTTCGGGTCAGCGTGCACTGTACTTGTGCGAAGACGGTCAAATGGACTGGGTTGATGGCCCCATCGACGGCTTGAGCTCCGGGCCGAGCGGTGACGGCGCCACTCTGCTCTACGAGCTCATGAGTCATTTCACTCAGCCCGAGTTCGTATATGCACACGACTGGGATGAGGGCGATCTGCTCATCCACGACAATCGCAATGTGATTCACTCGGCAACCTGGTTCGATACTGACAACCAGGTACGGCACATGTGGCGCACAACAGTCATGGGCAACCCGGGGCCGCTTTACGACGGCGAACCGAGAAGCTGGGTTCCACCCCCCGGTGTTGACTCAACCGAAGGTCTCGCTGACCAGACCAATGAGCGTGGCACCTGAACGGGAGGTAAGGCGCGGCTGAGAACTAGCCGATCTCGGCGCCAACTCCATTGGCCAGAGCCTTCTTCACCGCAGCCCCGGCCAGAGCCAGATCACCGATAGACAACCCTCTGAACACAAATGCATTACGTTCATCGCGTGACTCACGTGCGGCGGTGGTCTCGGTCACGATGCCGCGCAGATCGCCGCGTATAAGGCTCGGATCGACCATGGGATCTTCGGTGCTGGTTTCCTGCTCGATGTCATCGACGATAATGCGATCAAGCGACGCCATACCGGGCCGTGTCCACGGGCGGGCAAAATCGGTGATGGCCGCGAACGCCCCGGGCTGCAGCCCCGAAGCATCCAGAAACGGCTCGAGTTGCGCGCTCAAAGTCACCGAGGTCACGACCAAATCAGCGCCCTCGATAGCTTCCTGTCCAGAGCTACTGGCGAACGCGTTGATCCCGAGGCCCTCGGCCGCCTGGCAAAGCCGATCACGATTAGCGCTGCCACGCCCGAAAGCACGAATCTCGGTGAGCGGAAACAAATCATTGAACGCCTGCAGATGACTGTGAGCCTGCACGCCGCAGCCAATGAAGGCGAGCACCGAAGACTTGGGATTGGCCATGCGTTTGGCGGCTACGGCGCTCAACCCTGCGGTTCTAATTGCCGTCACCCAGTTGCCATCGACGACCGCGATCGGTAGCCCGGTGTTGCCATCGAGCACGGTGACGATGGAGTTAATCTGAGGGAGATTCTTGGCGCTGTTTGCCGGGTTCAACACCAATGACTTCACCGCCAGCAGCGAAGGATCATTGGCGACCGCCAGTGTCGACATGAAATAGCGACCGTCGGGAACCAGGATGGCCGACTTTGGCAACGCCCAGGCCTGTTGCTCGGACAGCCCGCGCACCGCGTTCTCGATGGCCGCAACCGACTCATCGGTCGTAATGCACAATCCTTCGAGTGCTTGTTCCGACAGATAGATGAATTTTCCGGTCTCAGTCATACCGTTTCTCCTCCCAGTCTCGAATGGTGCCGCTGTAGAGTTTGTCCCGTCCTGAACACCGGTACGAGACCGGAGATCACGCCGGGCGCGGCGGCGCCTCCGGATAGTCGATCGCCTGACTGGCAGAGGGAGAGTTGACGGCTGGATACACCGAGAAGAAGAACCAGACATCGCGCTCTGCGATATAGGACAGCGGTGTATCCGCGGGTATCCAGAGTGTGTCGCCGGGACCAGCGTCATAAATCTGATCGCGAATCTTGAGTTGAAACTCCCCCTCGTGGATGAACAAGAACTCATCATAAGTCACCGTCCAGTCGACGTTGGTCCCCGCACGGAACACACCGAGGCCACCTCCCATGGTCGTGCTGTTGCCGGCATTGACCATGGCGAGCACCGCCGCGGTGCGGCCCTCTTTGGGGGTGAAATCCTGATCACCTCTTTTGAACAGTCTGACAGTTGACATGGCAGTACCCTCCTCCCGGGATGCAAGAAAACTCGAGTGCCGTGATCGTGTCACAATGCCGCACAAACGGCACGTTCGCCCTCGAGTGCGAGCGCATGACCCAGTCGACCTTGAAAACCTGATGAGCAGCATGGACGCAGACAAGACCGTCGAGCCAGCCTGGAGACGATGGATGATCCTGGCCGCCATCGTCTATCCGGCGGGTCTGTATGTCGGCGCACAGACCATCGCCAACGCCGCTCTGCCCCAGATGCAAGGTGATCTGTCAGCCGGAATTGATCAGATCTCCTGGATCATCACGGCAAGCGTGGTCGCATCGGCTATCGGCATCCCACCCACCGGCTGGCTGGCCGACCGCTACGGAAGACGCAAAGTCATGCTTGGCGCCATGGTGCTGTTCGCCATTTCGTCCATGCTCGTCGGGTTGGCCGACAATCTCGGCACGGTGGTGCTGTTTCGCGTTTTTCAATCCTTCTTCGGTGCACCGCTGGTGGCGCTGTCACAGGCCATCACTATTGACTTGTTCGAAGACGAATCGCGGGGCACGGCGCTGGCGGCCTGGTCCATGGGTGTGCTGGTCGGCTGGGTGATGGCGCCATCACTTGGCGCCTACATCGCCGAGATCGAGAGCTGGCGGGTAATCTTCTTCATGCTCGCGCCTTTCAGTGTCATTGGCATGGCTACCCTGTTGCTCGCTCCCGACACCCCACGACAAGCCACTAAACCCTTCGACTGGACCGGCTTCGCAACCTTGTCGATGGCGCTGATTTGCTTTCTGATTGTCTTGAACCGCGGCCAACGCCAAGACTGGTTCGAGTCAACCGAAATCATTCTTTTGAGTGTCACCGGTTGTGCGGCGTTGTACTACTTTCTGGTCCATACCTGGCGCACGCCCCACCCATTCATTCGCTGGCAGATTTTCAGGGATCGAAACTATGCGCTCGGAATCCTGATCACCTTCATCTACGCCGGCCTCACACTGGTACCGCTGGTGCTCACGCCCCCCATGCTGGTCGAGCTCCGCGGGTTGGAGCTGCTCACCACCGGGTTGGTTCTGATACCCCGTGGCCTCGCCCAGATCTTTGGTCTGTTGTTTATTGGCTATTTGATCACCAAGTTCGACCCACGTTGGCTCAATGTCGCTGGCTGGTGTGTTTACGCCATCGGCGGCTGGCAAATGACGAACTTCAATCTCGACGTCGGCTGGTGGGATGTCGTCTGGCCAAATGTGGTTCAAGGGATCGCCATGGCATTCATGCTGATCCCGGCGACCACGCTTCTGTATTCGAACCTGAAGGAGGAATTTCGGGTCGACGCGGCCGTAGTCATGCAGCTCGCTTACAGTTTGTCCAGCAGCATCGGTGTCGCCGTGGCCGTGACATTGCTCGCGCGTTCGGCGCAAATTGCGCAGGAAGAGCTGGCAGGCAACGTGTTTCCCGCCAATGAGCTGTTCCGATTTCCCGAGAGTGGTTCCGTGGACTTCAGCTCCGCCAGCAGTCTGTCGGCAATCCAGGCGGAAGTCGCTCAGCAGGCATTGATGATTGCCTACGTAAATGTGTTCTGGACGACCTTGATAGTCACCGTGGTGTGCGCCCCGCTGGCATTGTTCTTCAAGCTCAAGCCGCGTGACTGAACGTTAGAAATCAGTCGGCGCGCCACCCTCACGTTTGCGCCGCTCGACAAAAGCCTCGAGCTCTTCGCGGCTGGCGTCGTCCATCGGCGGCGCCTCGAACTCCGCGAGAATCTGCTTCCAGACCTTATTGGCGCGCTCCGGCGTGGTCACACTGCCACGCTCTTCCCAGCTCTCGAAGTTACTCCAATCCGAGAGAAAAGGTGCATAGAACGCCGTCTCGTAACGCTCCAGGGTGTGGGCGGTGCCAAAGAAGTGTCCTGTCGGGCCGACCTCTTTGATAGCCTCGAAAGCGAGCTCGCCCTCGGATGCCGACATCGGACGCATGTAGTGGATCATTTGCTGCAAAGTCTCGCAATCCATAACGAACTTCTCATAGCTCGCGCACAACCCACCCTCCATCCAGCCAGCGGCGTGATAGACCACATTGGTACGCGCGGACACACATGCCCACAGCGAGAAAGCGCTCTCCCAGGCAGACTGGGAGTCGGGATAGTTCGCAGCGCACGCATTCGACGCCCGCAGTGGCAATCCATAGAACCGGGCCATCTGCCCCGACAGCTGAGTTGCGCGCAAGTACTCCGGTGTGCCGAATGCGGGCGAGCCGCTTTTCATATCCACGTTGGAGGTGAAAGAGCCGTACACCACCGGCGTTCCGGGGTTGATCACCTGCAACAGCACGATAGCGGCAAGCCCCTCCGCCGTCTGCTGCATGACGGCGCCGGGCAACGTAACGGGTGCCATGGCGCCAGATAAGGTGAACGGGGTGACAAACACGGGCTGACCGTGACGCGCCAGACGCATGGCCCCATCGAGCATCGGAAAATCGTGCTTCAGTGGCGATGACGAATTGATGTTGGTGAACATCCTCGGCGTGGCGTCGAATTCAGCCTGGGTCAAGCCGCCGGCGATGCGGACCATTTCCATCACGTCTTCGACACGCTCTTTACCGAGGCTGTAGGCGTGCACCGCCTTGTCGGTCAGCGTCAGCTTGTCGTAGAGACAGTCGAGATGCCGAATCGAGGCATGGATGTCCACCGGCTCGACGGGATAGCCGCCCGCCAGATGAATACAGTTGAAGTACTGGGTGAGCTTTATCAAGTCCTGGTAGGCAGCACGATCACCCACTTTTCGGCCACCATCCAGCGTCGAGTAGTTGGGTGGACTGGAGACATTGACGAACACCATGTTACGTCCGCCAATGGTGATGGTGTGATCGGGGTTGCGCGGCGTAATGGTGAACGATGACGGAGCTTTGCCGACCTGCTCCATCACGAAGTCGCGGTCCATGCGAACAGTGTCGGAGTCCGTCGACACGGTGGCGCCGGCCTCGCGAAGAATGCTCTTCGCTTCTTCGTTGATGAAGTCGATGCCGATCTCTTCCAGCACTCTCATGGCGCCGTGGTGAATCGCATTGACGCCATCTTCGTCGAGCGGCTCGGTAGGGCGATCGGGATTGACCGGCAATGTCCACGGCAGCTGTGATACAGCTTTGGCGACGGCAGCGGTGCGTTCTCCGGCCGAGCGCCCGGCTCCACGCCGGCCTTTTCTAATACCTCGACTCCGTTTTTCCACGACCTGCTCCTGAGCACGTTTCGTGCGCGCGAATCTACTTTACGACAAGGGCCTTGTCTGCCCCGTTTCATCGAAAATTTCGTTCATGAATGACTTGTGTGTTCTGATCTCTTCGAGACTAAGTCCATTCAATTCGTAGGGCAGCACCAGCCATTGTTCCGTTTCATGCAGGTAGAAGTCAGGCTCGCGCCCAGTTCGGTTCTGCGCGGGCTTATACCAGGGCACTGCAATCCGCACATCGCCAGGCATGTTTTTTTTCAGACGTTGGCACAGCCTGTCAATGACGGCGGCCACATTTCGGCCGGTGCTGTAGACGTCATCGACGATCAGGAGCCGGTCACTGGCATTGAGATTCTCAAGCAAGTATTGAGTACCGTGCACCCGGATGGAGGGTGACTGGTCCTCCAGCATTCGAGCATAGTCGGATGCGCCACGGTACGAGGTACGGATGGAAATGTGATCCGTCTCGACGCCGAGGTACGTCAGACACTCCTGCACCGCAATACCCACGGTGCTACCGCCTCGCCACAGACCGACGATGAAACTGGGCTGGAAGCCACTGTTGTAAACCTCCACACCGAGCTTGTAGGCGTCGAGCAGCAGCGCCTCCTCGGCTACGAAGATCTTATCCAGCTCTGCCCCGCTTCCCGGTGCTGGCATTGGACTCACAACTGTATGACCATGGCGACATTGTAAACAGCATCTCGCGAATCGACATGCATCCCAAGCTCTATCTCACCGCTCAGGGTTTTCTCGAGGATTCATTCAGACTCGGCGCACAAGTGCTGGAGAGCGGATTCGAACCCAGCTTTATTGTCGCCATCTGGCGTGGCGGCGCTCCGGTCGGCATTGCCGTGCAGGAGTTGCTGGATTTTCACGGCGTGATGGTCGATCACATCGCCATCCGCACGTCGTCCTATCAAAGCATCGACGGTCGTGCGTCCGAGGTGCGGGTCCATGGCCTCAATTATCTAGTCAAGAACGTGGAGCAGGATGATCGGCTTTTGATCGTCGACGATGTATTCGACACCGGTCACACCATGGCCGCCGTCATCGACGAACTCTCGACCAAGGCCCGCCTGAACACACCAAGAGAAATACGCGTGGCCGTTCCTTACTACAAGCCGTCACGAAATCAAACGACGAGGATTCCCGACTACTACCTCCACGAGACCGAGCAGTGGATCAAGTTTCCGCACTCACTCGAAGGTCTCACTGATGAAGAGATCACCGTGCACCGCCCAGCCTTGAGGGCCATCCTGCATACCGCCCGCCGGAGTTGACTCGCTAACACGCCGTGGAAGCCCTGCTCCCCCGCATGGCATCGATGCAAATCAGGACCAGCGAGGCGACCAGCACCAGCACCGCCAGCCACACGGAAACGGCATGCCGTTCGGCGAAAATCAACATGCCCCAGCCGATCCCGGCGAACAGCGAGATAAACGCACCGAAATTGACCAGCACGCCGCCGGTGACCCTGACGAGGTAGAAGTACAAGAACACCTCGAACACACCGCCGATGACGAATACTGCAATCGCCAACTCCGCCACCCCCAGTCCCCAGGTCATAGTGCCGGGCTCGCCAAAGACCAGCAGAATCGGCACCATGAGCACCGCCGCCGCCGCGGCTTCACCCAGACCAACCTGCAGCACATCGAGCCCCTCTGGCCAGCGTGCGGACACATAAATGGGCTCGATGCCGTAGCAAAGCGGTATCAGCAAGGCGAGCAACAACCAGGGTAGCGCCCCATGACCGGGCAGCTCGGCCTCCGGCAACAAGACCATGAGCGCAGCAACGGTACCAAGCACCATGGCAAGCGCACGCAGCCGCGAGACGGTCTCGGAGCGCAGCAGCAAGGCCGTCGCGCAGCTGAACGCGGGAGACAACGAGGCCATCAAGACGAGTACGCCTGCGGGCACATAAGGCGCCGCATAGAGCGTGGCCGACATGGGTATCAGGTAACCCATGATGGCAGTCAGCCCGAAAAACACGAGCCGTTGTCTCGTGAGTTTGAATCGACGCCGTTTGATGACCACCAGCACCACATAGATGCCGGTGATGAGAATCAACGCCGCGGCGAGCACATGCAACTCGGGATAGCCCGCCTGCACGGCGAGCTTGAGCATGGAGAACTGAAGCCCCCAGATTAGACCCATGGCCGCCAGGGCCACGAGTGGAATCAGAGCAGTCATACGGACCCAATCATGCCGCGGCTCATGACCATTGCCGCGCGAATCAGGTCGCTCGTTCCGGCAGCAGCTCCTTGACCAGCTCGACCCAGTAGCTCGAGCCGACCGGCAGAACGTCGTCGTTGAAGTCGTAGTGAGGGTTATGCACCATGCAGCCGCCAAACTCATCGTCGCCGTTGCCGATCATGATGTAGTTGCCCGGTTTCTCGAGCAGCATGAATGCAAAATCTTCGGAACCCATGATGCGTGGCCCGACGGCGTTGACGTTGTCTTCGCCGACGACACGCGATGCAGCCTTCGCGGCAATCGCGGTTTCTTCTTCGGCGTTGATGACCGGCGGATAGTTACGCTCATAGACGACATCGGCATCGATGCCGCGAGCCGCGCAAATGCCTTTGACGATGCGATGCAGTCCCGCTTCGAACTGATCACGTACGTCGTTGGTAAACGTACGCATGGTGCCGGCGAAGTGCACATTGTCAGGGATCACGTTGATGGCATCGCCGCCATGTATGCTACCGACGGTAAATGTCGCCGCACTCTGGGTATTGATCTCCATGGCGAGAAAGTCGCTGAGGGCCTGGATAATCGCACACGCCGCGTTCACCGGGCTTTTTGAAAAATGCGGCATGGCGCCGTGTCCACCAACACCGTTCACCGTCACCCGAACGGTGTCGGACGACGCCATGAAAGGCCCCACCCGGGTCATGAATTCACCGACCGGCAACGTCGGCCAGTTGTGCATACCCCACACCGACTCCACCGGAAACTGCTCGAATAAACCGTCCTTGATCATCGCATCCGCACCACCCGCCCCTTCTTCCGCAGGTTGAAACACAAAATGCACAATGCCGTCGAAGTCGGGCTGCTCGGCAAGATGACGGGCGGCACCCAGCAGCATGGTGGTGTGTCCATCGTGTCCACACCCATGCATTTTTCCCGGGTGCTTGGACACGTAGTCAAAAGTGTTGAGCTCCTGCATGGCAAGCGCGTCCATGTCGGCGCGCAACGCCACCGCTCGATTGCCACCACCGGCGCGCAGGGTACCAACGACACCCGTCTTGCCTAAACCGCGATGGATATCGATGCCATATGATTGCAGCTCCGCCGCCACCAGGTCGGCGGTGCGGTGCTCTTCGTACGCAAGTTCCGGGTGCTGATGAATGTCACGACGCAATGCCGTGAGCTCATCATGGCGAGCGACGAGGTCATCAATCAGGTTGAGGGGCATGGAACTTCTCCAGGTGTTTGCATCCGCTGCAACAAAACCGCGCTAAGCGCGCGCTACAGCAGCCAGAACATTGGTAACCAGCCGCGCGCAGACCAATGCGCCGAGCTGGTCGACATCACGCTCGGGCATGAACTCAACCAGATTGAATGCACTGAGGCGAGCCTTGCTGGCGACGCCCTGAATGAGCTCGACCATCTGCCAGTACCGCAGCCCGCCAGGCGCACGGCCGATGACACCGGGGACGATAGATGGATCCAGACCATCGATATCGAGCGCAATGATGACTTTTTCATCTGGCTTCAGCGCTTCCAGCACCGGTCCCACGCCATCTCGGTCAATGCGCTGACCGCTGAAGAACTCGACGCCAAACGCCCTCGCGGCGTCGAGGTCGTCCTGTCTCCCCGAACCGATAGCACGTTGACCGACCTGAATGATGCGCTTCACATGTGGCATCTCCGAGGCCCGGCGCATGTTCGACGACAGGCCGAAACGCTCCCCCTGAACCTCGTCACGCCAATCGATATGGGCGTCGACCTGCAAGATGGTGACGTCACCGACGCCGTCAAAGGCCTCAAACATCGGAATAGGAACAGAATCATCGCCACCGAGGACGATGGGCACCGCACCTTTACGCACCACGGTCATGACTGATTGCTTGATGAGCACGCGATTGGCGGCAAAGTCGGTCTCGCTGTAGTCGAGGTCACCGCAATCGACAGCACAGACAGTGCCACCGGGGAACACGGGCTCGCCGATGTCGAAGTCCACATGGCCGATGTTCGCGGCGTAGGGCGCAATCGCGGCCCGAATAGCATCAGGCGCGCCCGTGCAATAGTTGCCCACCGAGGCGTACGGCGTCGCCGCCGGCACGCCGAGAATGGCCGCTTTGGCCTCGAGCATTTGCAGATTCTTAACTGCCGGCAATCCGAGAAAGGTCTGCACCGACTCGGAACCGAACATTTGTGCGATGTCTTTTGCCACGGCTTGCTCCTGTCCTCAAAGCCCGAGGATCTGAACGGCATTGGCACCGACCATGCCCTCTTTTTCTTCCATCGACAACAACGGCAGGCTCATCACCCGATCGATGGAACGATCGAGGTCATACCACGGAAAGTCAGACCCCATCATCACCCGGTTTGGGCCGATGTCCTTGATGAGCTGCGACAGCTCCCTTTCCGTGGGGCCGTTGGGACTGTCTGTCCATTCCATGATTTCGCAGCAGTCAAAGAACGCATTCGGATACGTCTGCGCCACCTCGAGTGCCTGTTGCCAGGCACCACCGCCCAGATGCGCAAGCACCACCCGCAAGTCCGGGAATGCCTTCAACATGGCGCCGAATGCGCGCGGCTCGGCGAATCCCAAGCCATCCCGGTCCGGCCCGCTATGACCGATGATGGCGATACCGAGCTCCTGGCAGGTCGCATAAGTGGGCCACAGCAGCTCATCGGCCATGGAAAACCCTTGAAACGCACCATGGAGCTTGACCCCCGCCGCGCCGTGATTCTCGACCAGCTCTCGAACGTGATCGGCGCAACTTTGGCCCGGCAGCGCGACCACGTCGGCGCCGATGAACGGCACCAGACCCGGATGCACGCTGGTAAGGTCGCAACACCAGCGATTGAAGGCCTTGAGCTCATCAACTACCCAGGCATCGACGTCCGCGAGCCGCTTCTCGAGCTGTTCACCTTTCAGGTCCGGAGGCAACTCGTCGACCGCGCCCTGGCGCGTAACATTGGCGGAAAACAGATTCACCACTACCGCCTTACTGATGCCTGTGGTCTGCATTTGCGAGACGATCTCGTCGACAGTCCCGACGCAGTCCGAAACCACCACATCATCTTTCTCACCGTACTCCCAGACTTGGTAGCCGTCCTTCTCGATTTGTCCTTCTTCGGGCGTCCGATACAGGTGGGCGTGTGAATCGATGCGAATCATGTCCGACATTAATCTGCTCCACGTAATGATGTCCGCAGTCTACTTCAACTCAGACGTGAATACGCCGAGCGGGTCCGCCCGTGTGTGTCCGTAGTAAAATGACCGACAGGCCGGGTCACGGCCACCGTCGGGAGACTCGCATGAACGACACCACCGAGGAACGTTGGGACGAAAACGACTCCCAGCACTTTATCGACTACGGCGCCTACTTCGTACCGGAACGAGAGATCCAGATAGAAACCATCGTCGCCGCCATGCCGCCACCCGATGCCGGTGCCTTACTGGTGGAAATCTGCTCCGGAGAAGGCTTGCTCGCTCGCGCGCTGGCGGAGAAGTTTCCGGACGTGCGATTACTGGCTCTGGATGGCTCAGAAAAAATGCTTGCCGCCACTGCGGAGAAGCTGGATGCGACCGGGGTACAATTCGACACGGCGGTCATGGATATCAACGACCGGAATTGGCGTCAGTTCTCTCAACCCGTGCATGCGTTTGTGTCGTCGCTGGCCATTCATCACCTGAACGGTGCTGGCAAGCAACAGCTGTTTGCTGACTTGTTCGCTGCATTGGCACCGGGTGGTGCGCTGGTGGTCTGCGACCTGGTCGAGGCGACAACTCCTGAAACTCTGGTCCTCTGGCGAGCACACTGGGACGAAGGCGTGCGACAACGCTCGCTCGAGCTGGACGGCGACACCGGCATGTTGGATTTCTTCCGCGATGACGGTTGGAACTACTACGCCGATCCGGACGGTGACCCCGTCGACATGCCCTCAACACTGTTCGAGCAGCTGGGTTGGCTGGCGCAAGCCGGTTTCGAGCATGTAGACGTGCACTGGTTAAAAGCCGGCCACGCCATATTCTCTGGACGCAGACCCAGTCAGAGCTGACAAAGAAACATCGGCCGGGGTTCAGCGCCGGGCCCGCTCAGAGGGTGGTGCATAGTCGCAATGCGTCGAACATGGCTGCCGCCAGGTTCCGGCTGGAAACGGCATCGCCGATGCGGTAGAGCAGGAAATCCTGGCGCTGTTCCGGCGCCGGTTGCGGTCTGCCATTTATCAACGCATCCAGATCGATGACGCCATCGTTACCTGATTGCCCGCGCAGCGATTGAAAGACCTCGTCTGCCGGTACTGTGCCGTGCTCGACGACGATCTGGTCGGCGTACAGCGTCAACGGCCTGTCGATGAGCTCATGCTCGAAGTGAGCCGCCAGTCGATTGCCGACGGGCTCGACGGATCGTAGCCGGTGCTCGGTCGTGAGCGGCATGTCCATCTCGGCCAGGCGTCTTTTCCAAACGGCCCGTTCTGCATAGGCGAGCTCCGCCGCCGGACGGTCGTCGAGCATGACGAGTTCGACACGGGCGCCGGCGGTTTGACAGACCTCGGCGGCGCTGGGTGCCGGATGCCGTCCCGTGCCGTCGTACACGATCACACTGTCGGCGGCCGGAACCGCTCCACTCAAGATGTCCCAGGCTGAGGTGCAATGCTCTTCCCCATCCAGCCAGTCGAGCTGCGGTACCCCACCTGTCGCGACAACGACCACATCGGGCTCGTGCGCCAACACATCGCCGGCCTCGGCGTAATGATTCAATTGCACGTCAACACCCAGCACTTCCAGTTCCTGAACTCTCCAGTCGACAATGCCCGCCACATCTCTGCGCCAGCTGGCTGCCTGCGCCATACGCAGCTGTCCACCCAGTTTGTCGGCCGCCTCCAGCAGCACCACGGAGTGGCCGCGCTCCGCACTCACTCTGGCGGCTTCGAGCCCTGCGGGTCCGCCGCCGACGACGACAACTTTGAGCTTCGGGCCTGAGCTAAGTGCAACCACCTGTGGCCAGAATTGCTCACGACCGGCAGCGGCGTTGTGGACACATGTGGGGCGATTCACACCCATGCAATGCTGCGAGCCCACACACGGTCGAATACGCTCTTCTTCGCCACGGACAATTTTGTTGACGATGTTCGGATCGGCGATGTGCGCACGGGTCATGGCGACCATGTCCACCAGACCTTCATTAATGGCATGCCGGGCGCTCGACAAATCAGTAATGCGAGCGGCATGGAACACGGGCAAATCCACGTCTCGTTTGAAATCGCCAACCCGCTTCAGCCAGGGCGCGATGGGTACTGACATCCCCGGCATGCAGATTTCCGCCAGCGCCAGCTCGGTGTCGATGCGGCCAAAGTTTGCATTGTAGTAATCCACCAGCCCATAAGATGAAAACAGCCGTGCGATCTGCACGCACTCTTCCAAGGGCAGTTGATCAACATCCGACTCGATCTGCAGCCGCATACCCACGATGAACTCGTGGCCGACGCGACGCCGGATCTCTTCGTGCACTTCTAAGCCGAAGCGGCAACGATTATCGAGCGAACCGCCGTAGCGATCAGTGCGCTTGTTGGTGACCGGCGACAAGAATTGACCTATCAGATGGCCACCCACCATGGTCTCGAGTCCATCCAGACCGCCGGTCTGTGCGCGCACGGCGGCATCGCCAAACGCCCTGACCACACGGTCGATATCGTGTTTGTCCATCTCCTGCGGAAACGATCGATGGCCGGTTTCTCGGACCACGGACGGTGCGATTGTCGGTAACCAGTTCTGCGAGTTGGTCTCCGCCCTCCGGCCGAGATGGGTGATCTGCATCATGATGGCCGCACCGGCCTCATGCACGCGTTCCGAGAACTGCTCCAGATGAGGAATGATGCGGTCGCTGCCGATGTTGAGCTGACCGGAGGCCCAGGCGGAATCGCTTGCCACATATGCCGAGCCGCCAAACATGGTGAGCGCCAAACCACCTCGCGCCTTCTCGAGGTGATATCTTTGATAGGCTTCGGCCGGCATTGCGGATTCATCCTCCAGTCCACACGCATGACTGGTCGACATGATCCTGTTCTTGAGTGTCAGCCCCTTGATCTTGAGGGGCTGGAGTAATGGGTCACTGCTCACGAATCCTCCCGCCGCCGAATACCCAGCGCGCGGCTCACATTGTGGGCACTCGGGAGCTTCCGGTGCTCGGCGAGTACCGCTTTCAAATGTCGCACCTGCTCGGCCTCGAAGGCGACGGGCTTCCGGGTCTCGAGCGACACTTCGATCTCCACCGCCTCCGCAACCGATGCCAGATACTGTTCTGGGCCCGCGTACATCTCGATACAGTAGTGAAGGACTTTGTCAGACATATCCAGCAACCGGCCTTCGAAGCGCAGCGCCATACCCTGCAGCACCTCCCGCACATATTGCACCCGCCACTCGAGCATGAAGATGCCGTGGCCGGTGCGTCTCCGATAATCATCATCGTAGCCAATGTGGTCGAACAAGTCGCGCAGCGGCGGACGGAATGCGAAGTTGTAGTAGACCGCGCTCATGTGACCATTGCGATCGATCCAGTCCGGATCAATCTCATCGAGCTCGGTGACCACCGGTGATTGAATGTTTGCCGGCATGAAGCACTGTTCTCGTCAGAATGTGTGGAGGGAGTTGAACATAAAGCATCGACGTGGTTCTCGCGAGCATCCAGCGGCGGCTGCCGATGAGTCAGGTACGACTGGTCATATCACTCCGGGTAGCGAGAAAGACCGTCGGCATCAAGACTGTCGAACTCGATGAGCAAGTCCCGAAATCCGGCAGCGCCACTCTCGAGCAACTGGGCCCCAACCTCGGCGCTGGCGGCCGCGGCGTCGCCGCAGGCGCCCTCGGCATTCAAGTCTTCGATCAACCAACCGAGCTTGGCGTTGCCACCACCAACACCTAAATGCTCGAAACGTTGCGCCCAGTCTTCTCCAGTGGAGTAGAAGTCACGCGCCTTGGACATATCAACCCGTTCCGGATGAATGGCAAGCATGATGGAAGTTTCTCCGAAACCACCGTGCACGCCATGCCGCAGCTCACGAGCATCGAACAAACCTGCTGTCTCGTACAGATTGAACCACGAACTCCACGCCGTGCGCAGACCGTAGCGGGCCCGCAAATCGCGGGACACGATATCCATCACCGACACGTTGCCGCCATGACTGTTAATGAACATGAGCTTGCGCACACCCGCTCGATGAACACTCGCACCAATGTCCATCCACATGGCAATCAGGGTCTGGGCGCCAAACGTCAGCGTACCTGGATAACCAATGTGTTCGTTGCTCTTGCCGATGGCCATGGTGGGCAAGAACAACACCTCGAGATCGTCAAGCAGTGGCGCGGTGTGCTCGACAACGGCCTCGATGATGTCGCGGTCCACACTCACCGGCAGATGGGGGCCGTGTTGTTCAATGGCGGCGACCGGCAACACCGCGATGGCGCGCGACACGTCCAGCTCGCGAAAGTCATCGGTGCTGAGATTGGCCCAGTAACGCTTGTCAGTCATGTGTTTCTCCATCCGCGGCCGCCAGCACCTCGACTTCGACTTTGAAGGCTTCACGGCTGAAACCGGAGACAATCATCAGTGTCGATGCAGGCGGCGACTCGACAGCCCAAAAAAACTCGTCCCGGGCGGCCATGTAGTCCTCGAGATAGACGCGGTCCGTTACGAAGGCATTGACCCTCACCACATCGGCTGGCGTCATGCCGGCAGCGCTCAGCAGTGCGCCAATATGGTCGAAGCACAACGCAGCTTGCATGCCCGCAGACTCGGGCACAACAGCGTCGAGTCCGATGCCGAGCTGCCCGGAGCACACCAATGTGCGCGAGCCCGCCTCGATCACCACGCCGTGGCTGTAACGCGCGAACGGTGTTGGCAGCGTCTTCGGTATCAGCTTCTTCAAGTTCATGGGGCGGCACCTGTCGATGTTGTTGGCTCGGCTTGCGTGAGCGCCGCATGCGCCTTCGCGGTGATCTCGAATGAACGCACCCGGGCCGCGTGATCGAACATCTGGCATGAGATCATCACTTCGTCCGCCTGAGTCTCGGCAATAAACTCGCGCAGCCGCTGGGTCACGTTTTCTTGCGTCCCGGTGGCGGAACAGTGGTGAGCCTCCGCAAGCACCTGATGCTCGACAGGGCCAAGGCTGGCTTCGAAGTCTTCGACAGGCGCCGGCACCGGAATGGACTGACCGCGGCGAAGCGCCAGGATTGACTGCTGCGAGGAGGACTTCAAGTAGCGGGCCTCAGCCGACGAATCTGCCGCGAACACGTTGAATCCGAGCATGACATAGGGTGTCGACAACGCGGGGGATGGGGTGAAGCGCTGTCGATAGAGCTCGATGGCCGGCATCAATGCAGCGGGTGCGAAATGGGACGCAAACGCGTAAGGCAAACCAAATGCCGCCGCCAGACTCGCACCATAGAGACTCGAGCCCAGAATCCAGATGGGCACGTTCAATCCTGCACCAGGGACGGCACGAATGCGCCGATCGTCGGCTGCTGGCGAGAAGTATGACTGCAGTTCCATGACGTCATTCGGAAACTCGTCCTCCGCCCCCTGAGCGGCACGTCTCAGCGCCCGGGCTGTCGAGGGATCGGTGCCCGGCGCACGCCCGAGGCCGAGGTCGATGCGGCCCGGAAACAAGCTCTCCAGGGTTCCGAATTGCTCGGCAATGATGAGCGGTGAGTGATTCGGCAACATGATGCCACCGGCTCCGACACGCATTGTGGTGGTGCCTCCGGCGAGATGACCAATAACGACAGCGGTCGCCGCACTGGCGATGCCGGGCAGATTATGGTGCTCGGCAACCCAATAACGATGGTAACCCCACGTCTCCGCCTTACGCGCCAGGTCTAAAGAGTTCGCAAATGCATCGGCGGCACTCGACCCCTCGGTGATGATAGACAAATCGAGCAACGACAGCTTGGTCATGATTCACACCGGAAGCGGATTCAATCGCAGCTGGGTTTGCCGGAACAGCAACGCACCCACCACTGCGAGATTGAGCAGATTGAAACTGAAGCCGACGACGAATGCGAGCTGGTAGGACGCCGTCAGGTCGAACAAGTAGCCGCCCAGCCAGCCACCAGCCGCCATACCGGTGGCGGCGAACAAGTAGACGGTGGCGATACGCCAGCCCGACTCCAATGCCGGGAACCACAACCTGACCAACAACGAGTAGCACGGCATTATTCCGGCAAATCCCAGACCAAACGCGAGCGCCGAAAGATAAAGTCCCACCAGACTGTCGACAAACACAAAACACAACAGCGCAAAGGCCTGACCCGCCGAAGCAATAAACATGGTGAGCACGCCGCCGATGCGGTCGGCGAGCATGCCGAAGCCGATGCGGCTGAAGAACGCGGCGACAAACAACAATGAGAACAACTGTGCCGCGTGCTTCGAAGAGTAACCCAGATCCGTGGTATGACTGATGAGATGCAGCAACGGCATGGCCATCGCTGCGCAACAGCCGATAACAGCGACACCCAGCGCGCCCTGTACCACTCGTGGCGACCACTGCAGCGCCGTACGACCGCTGGTACCTCTCTGCTCGGTGGCCGCCTTATCCGCATCCGGCGGCGCCCGTCGCAACAAGAACGCGAGAGGAACCGTGGTCACCAGACCAACCACCGCGAAGAACAAGTAAGTTTCACGCCAACCCACTGATTCGTTCAGCAGCCGTGCGACCGGCGGCCAGAGAGCGCCTGCAACCGCTTGTCCAGAAGCGATTATGGCCACGGCAAGCCCTCGGCGCCGATCGAACCAGCGCGTCACGTTCGCGAGCAGCGGGGCAATCATGGCCGCCTCCCCCATCACCCCCATGAGTAGCCCATGTGCGACATACAAGCTCAGCTGCGTATGCGCCTGACTGGCAAGTAGCGCGCCTAAGGAAATCATCACCGCGCCGAACACCACGGGTTGGAACACACCACGGCGGTCCATCCATAGCCCCATGAACACACCACCGACGCCTGCGCCAATCATGAGAGAAGCAAACGCCATTGACGGCACTGCGCGCGGCCAATCGAATTCTGCGCTGATGGACTTCAAGGTCACGAACAACACATTGGGCGCTCCCTGCGCGATGGAGCTGATCAGTAACGAAGCTATGACCACGACCCAGCCATAACGAACCTCGATGCTTGACCGTTTTTCAGTCACTCGCACGTCTCATGGGTCGCTGACGACCGGGTGTCGACGGCCGCCCCTGATCAAGCATCGGGCAACACCGCGCGCAGCCGACCCAGCGCCTGTTCCAGCAGCGAGCGCGGGCACGCCAGATTCATCCGCATATAGCCCTCACCTTCGACCCCGAAAATGTGACCCTCGTCGAGGTAGATCCGTGCGTCCTCCATGAAGCAACGGCCAAGCTCTTGCACCGACAGCCCCAAAGACCGGCAATCGATCCAGGCGAGATAGGTACCTTGCAACGGCAGCACATTGAAAGCCGGGAGATGTTCGGCTAGGTAGCGTTCCAGATAGCTGAAATTGTCCGCAATGTAAGCGCACGCTCGGTCGAGCCAGTCGGAAGACTGGTCATAGGCGGCCTGCGTGGCTACCAAGCCGAACGTGTTGACACCGAACAAACCCGTGGATTCGAGTTCGTCGCGCAGTTCAGCCCGGATTTTCGGATTTTTGATGAGCAGATTTGACGTCTTCAACCCGGCCAGATTGAAACTCTTGCTGGCTGCGGTGCAGATAATCGCATTATCGACCAGCTCTGGGGCAAGTGCGCCGAAAGGCGAGAAAGTCTGTCCAGGCATCGTGAGATCGGCGTGGATCTCGTCGGCCACGACCAGCACATCATGCTCGAGACACAGACGTGCAAACTGCTCGAGCTCCGACGTGTTCCAAACCCGGCCTACAGGATTGTGCGGGCTGCACAAAATGGCGAGGTTGACGTCGGGCCGCGAGACCTTGGCCTCCAGATCTTCGAAATCCATCTGGTAATGCTGACTGCCGCGAAACAGTGAGTTCGACACCGGGATACGCCCGTTTCTCTCCGCGGCGAAGGTGAACGGGTGATACACCGGCCGTTGAATCAGCACCTTGTCGCCGGGCTGGGTAAATCGCTTGACGATCAAATGTATGCTGGGCACCACACCGGGCGTAGGCACAATCCAGTCGCTGTCGGCCTCCCAACCCTGCCGACGCTTCATCCAGCCGATGATGGACTCCAGATAGGCCTCGGAGTGATAGGCGTAGCCGTACAGACCATGGCGGGCACGCGCCATGATGGCTTCGTGGATGGCCGGCGCGACTGAGAAATCGATGTCCGCCACCCACATGGGCAGAACCCGATCCTCGCCCTGATGGGCACCAGTTTGGTCCCAGGGCCGCAAGCCGTCGTCAGTGACACGAAACTGCCATTTTATGGAGTGCGTGCTCTCGTGCTCGTGCCAGGTATCAAAGTCAGGTTCAACCATGCTGTCTCGCTCGACGGGGTTTAGAAGCCTGTACCGCATTGGAGCCCCTGCTGCGAAAGCGGTAGGAGTGCTCCAAATTTCCTGGGACCGCCAGTCACATGACAACGGCTATGCTACCTCCATCCCAGAAAATCTGTCCTCACTTCCCGACTTTCTCGCCACCGGGCCCAATGCGGTTCAAGCGCCTAGTGGAAATCGATGTCCCGGCCCCCTAGCGGAACGGGAGGCCACAGTTTGATTGCGTGTAACTCATGTTGCGGCCGGCCTCGGCGCGACTGCACGGGTCGCCTATTTCGGGTGTCGAAGCCTCGGGTTGGACACGATGGAACAGATGTCGGCAAGCAGAATCAACACCACGTAGGTAGCGCAAAAAATCATGCCGCACGCCTGCACCAACGGCATGTCGCGCGTCTGCACGCCGTCTACCATGAGCTTGGCCAGCCCGGGGAATGCAAAAATGGTCTCGACAATGACCACGCCGGAAACCAAATAAGCGAGATTCAAGGCGATGATGTTGGCGATGGGACCAATGGCGTTCGACAATGCGTGACGCAGGATAATGCGCTTTCTGGGCACGCCCTTGAGGATTGCCATCTCGATGTAGGGTGAGCTCATGACGTTCAAAACAGCGGCCCGTGTCATGCGTGCAATCTGCGCCAGCATGACGAAGCACAGCGTCAGGATCGGCATCGCGAGCTGACGCAACATGTGCCAGATGGACTCGAAATCCCCCATCACCGCGATTGCCGGCAACCAGCGCAAGTAGACCGCGAAAATCAACACCAGCATGGTCGCAATGAAGAACTCAGGTACGGCAACCAGACACAAGGTGCCGAAGGTCACGACGCGGTCGTATAGAGACGATGGAAACATCGCCGCCAGCAAACCCATCACCACCGCCAGTGGTATCGATATGGCGGCGACAATGGTGCCGAGCAACAAGGTGTTATTGAGCCGATGCCCGATGAGCACTTCGATGGTGGTGCCGCCACCGCCATTGCCGCGCCCGGCCAGAGACATGCCGAGGTCCGCGGTTGCCATATCACCGAGCCACTCGAAATACCGAGCATATGCGGGTCGGTCGAGTCCCAGTTCCCGACGCAACGCCTTCAGTGACTCCGGTGTCGCTTCCATGCCCAGCATGATCTCGGCGACATCACCCGGCAGGATTTCAGTACCGGCGAATATCACCAGTGACACCACCCACAGAACCACAAGACCGACGCCCATTCGTCGCAACACCATTCTGAGCATCATGACCGGCTGATCCTGGAGAACTCTGACGAGCGCACTATCACCTCAGGCTCTGCGGCCGTCAATAGCCATTCAAGTCGCCAGCAACGCAGGCATGACCTGCGACTGGAACAACCGAGGGGTATCACCCCGATTGAAGTTTAGAAACGACAGAATAATGTGATCTACACCAGCCTCTGCGTAACTCGACAGCACCCGGAGAATGTCCTCCGGGGTGCCACCATGCAGCTCGTACAATGTGCTCCACGATGAAGCTTTATCGGCAGCTCGGCGGGCCTCGGCAGGCTCGGCCGCCATGGTGAACCAGAAGTCCGCCAGCGTCTTGATGTCGGCGGGATCCCTGCCTATCTGATGACAGATTTCGTCGAGTTCTTCGCGTTTGCGCTTAATGACTTCGAGCTTGGGCTCCTGGTCGTGGCGACGAAACGCACGCCAGCTGCCGACATCCCAGCGATCAGCGTAGCTCGCAGCGAGTCGCAGCATTGCGGTTGAGCCCCCACCGATGAGCACCGGCGGACACGGCTGCTGAACCGGCAGCGGACGCGTGTCAGCGTCCTCTAGACATATGAACTCACCGCCGAAGCTCACTGGCCCACCCTCGAAATGCGGTCTCATGGCACGAAGGGTTTCTTCCAGCTGGCGCACCCGTTGACGGTAAGGCGGCGCCTCCAGACCATATTCGGCGAAACAGAAATCCACCCCTAGACCAAGGCCAATCTGCAAGCGACCATCGGAGAGTTGATCTAGCGAGGCAAGCGAACGCAGCAGCAGCTGTGGTGAACGCAACATCAGGTTGACCACGCCGAGTCCTATACCGATCCTCTCTGTGGTTGCCGCGACTGCGCTTGCCAGTGTCATGCATTCGATGACGCCTGGATCAATCAAGTCTGGACACCATACCGTATGGCAACCAATCTCCTCTGCAATCCGAGCACGTTCCAGCGTCGCCGCACCGGTGCGCGCAGAGGGGAGATACATGCCAAGCTCGACGGAGGTCGTCATGTGCGCTCTCAGTAACCCGTCATGCCCGCGCCATCGATGGGCAACGCAACCCCGGAGGTAAATCCCGCGAGGTCGCTCGCCAGATAGGTGATAGCGGCTGCAATCTCGTCCACGTGCGCCATTCTGCCCACTGGCGCGCGTTCTCGCGCATCGTCCATATAGGCCTGCGGTTCGTCTGCGAGCGCAGCCATGTCATGCAACATGTCGGTCTCGACATTACCGGGACACACACAATTCACCCGCACCGACTTTGCATACTCGAGCGCCAGCGTCCGAGTCAAATTCACGACACCAGCCTTACTGGCGCCATAGGTCGGTGCCGGCGCGTAGGCGATCAGCCCGGCATCAGAAGCCAGATTGACGATATTGCCACGCGAACGCTTCAGCGCCGGTAGCGCCGCCTGTGAGCAAAAGAACACGCCGCCCAGATTGGTTGCAATGGTGCTGTCGAAATGTGCCTGGTCGACTGATTCGAATGCGACGTCGGCAAATGTCCCGGCGGAGTTCACCAGCACATCCAGTCCGCCGAGACTGTCGAGCGCTCGATTGACCACGTCATAGCAACCCTGCCGCGTAGAGACATCACCCACGACACCGATGTAACGGTCTGCCCCATGATGCGCGAGGAACTCGTCCACCGAGCTTTGTCTTCGTCCGCCGACGGCGACATGAGCCCCTTCAGCGTGAAACGCCCGACAAGCTGCCGCGCCGATGCCTCTGGCCCCACCGGTCACCAGCACTCTTTGGGCTTCGAATCTAGGCCCCATCTCTTTTAGAATTAGCTCCTGCTTGGGCTGAACACTGTAGAATCAGCAACCCGTTTTTTGTTTACGATGCCGGCGATGCCGAAGAACCGCATCATAGACCACTGCTCGAGAGCGAAATCATGACAGACTCTACACCGAGCTTCGATGTCGATGAAGCCAGTTTTCACGAAGCGGTGATCAACCGCTCGTATCAGACACCGGTGCTGGTGGATTTCTGGGCCGACTGGTGTGGACCCTGTAAGGCGCTGGAGCCAGTGCTGCACGAAGTGGTCGAGAGCCTCGGTGGTCAGGTGCAGCTGGCGAAAGTAAACGCCGATGAGCAGCAAGCCCTGGCACAGGCATTCGGCGTTCGTTCACTGCCAACGGTCAAGCTGTTCCGAAAAGGCGCCGTGGTCGATGAGTTCATGGGCGTGCAACCGGAATCTGCTATCCGGGCCATGCTGGATCCTCACCTGGAACGTGTCTCCGACCAGCTCTGTGCGCAAGCCGTTGAGGCCAGGGAGGCGGGCGAGCTGGATCTCGCCGTCAAGCTGCTCAATCAGGCAGTGGGAGATGACCCCGGTAATCCACGCCTCTACCCCGAACTGCTCGAGGTGTGTCTGGAACGTGATGATCTGGAGGCAGCGAACGCCATTCTCGCTGCGCTACCCGACGGAGTGGACGAGGATCGAATCAATGAGCTGCGGGCTCGTGTGCGACTCGCCAATCAATCTTCTGGCGGCACCGCCGACGAACAGGACGTGCGTGAACGAGTCGAACAGGCGCCAAAGGATTGTGCACTGCGCATCGAGCTCGCGACCCTGTTGGCCAGTCAGAGCCGGCATGAAGAAGCACTCGAAGAGTTACTCGAGGCGGTGCGTATCGACCGGGCGTTCGATGACGGCGCCGCACGCAAAGCCATGCTCGACATCTTTGCGCTGCTCGGCAACAGCGGGCCCGTCGTCAGTCGATATCGAAGTCAGCTTGCCAACACACTGAACTGAACGGCAGGTCCGCAATCAACCAGCAATCAGCGCGCACTCCAGCGGTCGAAGTGGGCAAGCTCGGAGACTGGAAGTCTGCTCACGGGTCCGAACTTACCCAGCGGGTAACCAACCGGAATGAGCCCGAAAGCGCCGACATTCTCAGGTAACCCGAGCACGTCGCAAAAACGCGAGTAGTCAGTCAGCGCATATGTCGTCAGTACGGCCCCCAGCTGCTGTGCGCGTGCCGCCAGTAGCATATTCTGCACGCCCGGCCACACCGACGATGCAGCACCCGCCAGGTCTTTTTCACTCGGCGTCGACTCGAATTGATGACAGGGAATCATCAACGTAGAGATGTCCTGCATGTTCTGAGCCAGCCACAACACCGCCTTGAGCATACGCCCGCGACGTTCAGCGTCATGATGCGGCAGCTCTTCGCGCCGGTCTATGCGGCCCTGCACAAAGGCTTCCGAAGCTTCTCGATTCAGTTCTGCGAGCTGCCGCTTCTGCTCCGCATCACGCACGATCACCCAGCGCAGCCCCTGCTTGTTACTGCCTGTTGCTGCCTGACTCGCTGCTTCCACCAGCTCGAGCAAGATGTCTTCGGGGACCGGCTCCGCGGACAATCGGCGCATGGCGCGGCAGTTGTACATGACTTCGAATATCCCCATTTCATTTGGCACAGTGCACTCCTTTAACATGTGGTGGCAGACGCGCGGACAGCGCGCAACGGAACCAGAACGCTCAAACCGGACTCTTATGCTTTGAGCGCAAAGTGGAGAATGACAGATGGCTTTTACACGTGTCACCCGAACGGTACTCACGGTACTGCTGATCGGTATCGTTCCTCCAGCGACACTGGCCGGAGAGGCGTCAACACTGCTCGCACAACCCGGTGAGTCCGTCGCCACCTTCGCCGGTGGCTGCTTCTGGTGTGTAGAGTCGGATTTCGACCACGTGCTCGGTGTTGTGCGCACTGTGTCGGGTTACACCGGTGGCGACACCGACAACCCGAGTTACAAAGATGTCACCAAGGGCGGCACCGGACACCGCGAAGCCGTGCAAGTCATCTACGACCCCGAGCAAACCGACTTTTCGACCCTGGTCGAAGTTTTCTGGAGAAGTGTTGACCCGACGGATGCCGACGGTCAGTTCTGTGATCGAGGCCAAAGCTATCAGACCTCCATCTTCGCGCATGATGATGAACAGCGTGCAGTCGCCGAGGCTTCGAAGGCCGCGCTGGAAGCATCTGGCGTGCTGGGTCAACCCGTGGTGACACCCATCGAAGACGCCGCTCCCTTTTTCGCCGCTGAGGAGTATCACCAGAACTACTACGAGCAAAACCCGGTGCGATACAAGTTCTATCGTTTTTCCTGTGGTCGTGATGGCCGAATCAAAGAACTGTGGGGAGATGAAGCGCATACCGGTATAGAGAAAAACTGACCACGAGCGATCGACGCCCGTCGATGGTCGTAAACCAGCCCTGCCTTGGGAATCCGACAGCCCAGACATCTGCCAACAAGCCGAAACACTGAGCGGAGCGATCAGGGAAGTCTGCGCTCAAATCAATGACGAATTCGGTCTCACACGCGGTAGCCTGGACTAATGAGACACTGTTCGTCTCGGCTCGTCCGGCCGCCGTTTGGCAACGACCGGGACCGAACCTGCGTCAACCAGAAGTCAAATCATGAGGAAGTTGACCGCGACTGTCCTCGGTCTGCTGGCAACACTGGTGCTGGAGGCCAATGTCGCACTGGCCCAGAGTCATGATTCAACGGAAGGCGTTCAGGATGTTCCGGGCTTCAACTATTTCAAGCGCTATGAGATAGCAGGAGATGCGTTCGAGGTTCGGCTGCTGCGCGAATCAGCTCCGGCGCCCAACGGTCCTACAGTCGCGGCCATTGACGACAACGACGCCCGCCGCACATGTGCGGCGGGCGAATTGAGCATGGCTCAGGTTTTCGAGGCCTGAAAAATACTTTCGATGGCGCTGTCAAGCATGTTGTCGAATTCGCTATCACTTTGCTGCGCGTTCAACCCCTCGGTAAGGGCTCGAGAAAAGCTGGCGATCACGCCATTGTTGCGCGACATCCTTGCGTTGGCTTCTTCACGACTGTAACCACCCGACAACGCCACCACCCTCACCATGTTGCTGTGTGCAACACACGCGGCATAGAAGTTGTCCTGCTCGGGCAAGGTCAGCTTGAACATCACTTTCTGATCAGAAGTCAGTCCATCCAGGGCGGCCAACAGATTGTCACGCAGCATGGCCTCGGCCTCGGCCTTTTGCGGGCTGTTGATGTCGACCTCGGGCTCGATAATAGGCACCAGCCCAGCGGCGACTATTTGTGAGCCAACCTCGAACTGCTGCTCGACGATCGCCTTGACGCCAGCGGGATCGGCAAGCTTGATGACCGAACGCATCTTGGTGCCGAACACTCCTTTGTCCCGTGCACGCGCGAGCAGGTCATCCAGGCCCGGCATCGGTTTCATGAGTTGCACGCCGTTGGCCTCGTCCGCCAAACCTTTGTCGACCTTCAGAAACGGCACGACCCGCTTTTGCTCCCACAGAAACTGCGCGCTGTCGGTGCCTTCGATCTGCCGATCCATGGTGTTCTCGAACAAGATGGCACCCAGAATTCGATCGCCATTGAATGCCGAGCTGGTGACAATCCGGCTGCGCATCGCATGCATGAGACCGAACATTTCCTCGTCACTCGAGTATTGATCCTGTTCGATGCCGTAGAGCCGCAATGCCTTTGGCGTACTGCCTCCACTCTGGTCGAGGGCGGCAATAAATCCGTCGTCGTTCGTTACCTTACTGAGCTGCTCCTGATTCATAGTCCTGGTCGCTTCCGTAGTTGAGGTCTCGATGTAACCGAGAATTATATCCGCATTTGAAACCCTTGCGGTTATCCAGCCACCTCGGATTGTTTTAACGTCATGACTAAGACACTGAAATCATGATTTTTTCCAGAAACCTCAGACCGCAGAGAAAATTCTGCGACTTGGTTTTCATATTCCTGCTCCCAAGTATGGACAACATGCTTCCCCTTCGAGGACTCGAACGCCGATCGTGGCAACAGAAACCGCGACGTCGGCCGGGATGTCATCCACACCTTCCGCGGCCAGACGTACTCCATCCACATCTCAGCCGATCTGCTGGAGTCCCTGTCCGACCCGGGGGACTTCACGGAGATATTGTTGGCCGATGCCGACTCGGCAGCCGCCGCAGGCGAAGTACCCATCTTCGGCACAACGGTGGAGCAAAACAACATCTTGACCTAAGCGGCGCAGAGGGTTGGGGCCTGTCCAAAAAAAAGCGACCCGGATTCGGTGTCATCTCAAGCCAGTTGCAACTTCAAAAACTCACTTTGAGCATCGAGCCAATCGAGCTGCTGCTCAGCCGACTCGATCCTGTTGAAACACCCGACCAGAGAACCCAGCGACAAGTTCTTCAGATAGTTTGAAAAGTGCTTACGCGCGACGCGGACGCCCAGGTAGTGGCCGTAGAAGACATGCATGAACTCGAGATGACGCCGCATGATTCGCAACTTTTCCGCTAACCCCGGCTCTGGCGCACCATTGATCACCGCCAGCAGCCACGGCGCCCCGACAGCCGCGCGTCCAATCATGACGCCGTCAACCCCGGTGCGTGAAATCACGTCGTGCGCTTTTGACGCAGTGTCAATATCACCGTTCGCAAATACCGGCACACGGATCTCTGCCTTGGCCGCCGCGACCGAGTCATACTCGGCCGCGCCTTTGAATCGGCACGCACGCGTGCGACCATGCAGGACCAGCGCCGCCGCACCGGCATCCTCCACCAGTCTGGCGATGGTCACCGGCTTGCGTTCCGCGGGCGACCAGCCGGTCCGAGTCTTGACCGTGACCGGAACCGGTACCGCCGCGACGACAGCTGCAATAATGCTCGACATCAGCTGTTCATCATTGAGCAACGCTGACCCCGCAGCCTTGCTGCAGACTTTTTTCGCCGGACATCCAAAGTTCAGGTCGATGATATCCACGCCTTCACCGACATGACGCCGCGCAGTCTCGGCGAGCTTCAGGGGTTCACTGCCAGCAAGCTGCATCACCACTGGTGAAACCCCAGGGACCTGCTCGCGACGCCGTCGCGACTTCTCGGTGTCCCACAAGTCGAGCCTGCCAGAGACCATCTCCGAGACCACGTAGCCGGCGCCGAGTTCCCAGACCAGCTGGCGGAAGGGCGCATCACTGAGGCCCGACATCGGCGCCAATGCCACCCGATTCCTCAGTGTGTGCGTTCCAATCTGAATCATGCGTCCAGTGCCTCTACCTGCTGACAACCAGGCACACGGCTCGACGACCCGTGGCCCTGCTCGGCGAGTGCGGATCATACGCGTCACCGACTCGGGCGAACACCGTAACCGCGTCGCCACAGCGGCCGGATACCATAATGTCGCAACACTGATGACGGGTGTTTGCCCACACCAATTTCTTTACACTGTCAGCCACTCACCTTTCGCTGCACGCATGACTACGGAGACGTTCGACCATGACCGGCGCTGACTTGATTGCCAAAATCTTGAAGCTGGAAGGCATCGACTGCCTGCCCTGCTTTCCACACTCCATGATAATCGACAGCGCCGCCAAGGTCGGCATTCGACCCATCGTGGTACGTCAGGAGCGTCATGCGATGCACATCGCCGACGGCTATGCGCGTATGGGGGCTGGACATTCATTTTGCGCAACCACCGTGCAGCACGGGCCGGGCTCCGAGAATGTTTCCGGCGCTATTGCACAGTGCTTCTCCGAGAATGTGCCAGTGATTCACATTCCGGGCGGCTATCCACGCGCCGAAGTGGGCGTCTCACCAAATTTTTCGGCCACCCGAAATCTGAGCCACATCACCAAATCCTGTGCCATGGTTCAGATGGCAGAGCGTATTCCACAGATGATGCAGAACGCCTTTGCCCAGCTGCGCAACGGTCGACCGGGGCCCATCGTCATCGAGGTGCCCGAAGACATATTCGCCGAGGAAGTCAGTGACGAGCTGCTCGATCTCTATAAGCCCCAACGCCGATCACGCCCGGTTGCCGATGCAGCTGAGCTCGCCGAGCTCGCCGACTTGCTGCTCAACTCGTCGAACCCGGTGATTGTTGCCGGTCAGGGCATTCTCAATGCCGATGCCTGTGATGAACTCCGCGAGCTCGCCGAACGTGCTCAAGTTCCGGTCATGACGACCCAGGGCGCCAAGAGCGCCCTGCCCGATGCGCACCCGCTGTGTCTAGGCTGTGGCGGTAACTCTCGCTCCAGCGCGTTGAATCATTTTCTGGGCAAAGCCGATGCCGTCATCGGGATGGGCACCAGCTTCACACATTCGAACTACATCACGCCCATACCCACCCGCGGTCGCACATTCGCGCAGCTCACCAACTGGGAGGGCGACATCTCCAAGGACTACCCCATCGATGTAGGCATAATCGGTGACGCCAAGAGCAGTTTGTCGGCCTTGAATCAATTGTTGGCCGAGCGACTCGGCGAAGCACCGCCAGAGGGCCGGCACAATGTCGCGGCCGAGGTGGCGAGCGAGAAGCAGAAGTTCATGGAGCAATGGCTGCCGCTGCTCACCTCGGATGAAAAACCCATCAGTCCATACCGGGTCATCTGGGATCTGATGCACAGCCTGGACCGGGGTCGCTCAGTGGTCACGCATGACGCGGGGTCCCCGCGCGATCAGACCACGGTGTTTTTTGAAACCACAGTTCCGCGCAGCTACATGGGTTGGGGCAAAACCACCCAGCTCGGCACCGGTTTGGGTCTCGCCCACGGAGCCAAGCTTGCCAAGCCCGATCATCAAGTGGTGAATATCATGGGTGATGCGTCAATAGGCATGGTCGGGATAGACTTCGAGACCGGCGTGCGCTGCGGCATCGGCACACTCACAGTGGTGCTCAAGAATAGTGTCATGGGCGGCTATTCCGACTATCACCCGGTTGCCTCCGAGAAGCACCAGATCGAAGTGCTGGGTGGCGATTATGCAGACCTGGCGCGTTCGCTCGGCGGACACGGGGAACGCGTCGAGGAGCCCGGTGCGGTCAAGGACGCACTTTCCCGTGCCCTGGAGGCAACGGCAAAAGGCACTCCGGCGCTGGTCGAGTGCATCACCAGTGAAGAACATCGCATTCCACTCGAGCTACCAGACGGTCTGTGAGACAGACTGACGCTTGGAAGGCTTTCCGTCGATGAACATTGAACGAGCATTTCCGTGCGTGGCCGACATGAAGCAAGCCGCTCGGCGGCGAGTGCCTAAGTTTGCCTTCGACTATCTGAGTGGTGGTATTGGCCGCGGGCTCGGCCTCGACACCAATCGACGCACTCTGGACGCCGTCCAATTTCTGCCCCGTTATTTGTCATCGGAAGCCGACAATCCGGATTGCAGCCGGTCCATACTCGACATCCAGTATGACGCGCCGTTTGGCGTCGCGCCCGTTGGCCTGGGCGGGTTGATCTGGCCGCGCGCGGCTGAATATCTCGCGCTCGCAGCTCGGGAGTACAACATCCCCTTCACCTTGAGCAGTTTCGCTACCACCTCTCTGGAACATATCGCCGAGGTCAGCGAAGGTCACGCCTGGTACCAGCACTATGTCACAGTGGATAAACACATCAATGAGTCCACGCTGGAACGGGCGTTGCACGCCGGCTACAGCGTGCTGGTCATCACTGTCGATGTACCAGCGCCCACTCGACGCGATCACGACATCCGAAACGGGTTGTCGGTGCCTCCGCGATTCGACGCGAGCACTGTGTGGCGCATCCTGGCCCGCCCGGAGTGGGCACTGGCAGTGGCGCGCGCGGGCTTGCCACAGTTCGAAAATCTTACGCCCTACTACCCGGGCAAGATGAATCTGGATGACGTCGGAAAATTCTTGACCGAGATTCTCGACGCCCACGTGTCGATCGAGCATCTCAAGTGGTTTCGCGACCGCTGGCCGGGCAAGCTCGTCGTCAAAGGCGTGCTGCATCCCGATGATGCCGTGAAATGCCAGTCCATAGGTGTCGATGCCCTGGTGGTGTCGAATCATGGCGGCCGCCAGCTCGACAAAGTTCCCTCTCCGCTCGAGGTGTTACCTGCAATCAGGCAAGCAGTCGGAACCGAGTACCCGTTGCTCGCGGACGGCGGCGCGCGCACTGGTCTGGACATCGCCAGCTTTCTCGCGCACGGCGCGGACTTTGTGCTGCTCGGTCGCGCCTTCATGTACGCCGTCGCGGCGCTGGGACAACCCGGTGCGGCGCATGTCATGAGCGTGCTGACCCAAGAGCTCAAAATCAGCATGGGTCAGATCGGCGCACCGACTATCAACCGATTGCCAGAATTCCTGATGCCCCGATGAGCCGGCCTGGAGGCGGAACGTGCAAAAACTAGAGATATTTCAGTCCATCTGGGCCATGGAGCGTCGACGGCCGGACGGTCATGAATGGGCGCCACAAGAGCAAATCGAGATGATCGCCGAGGCCGGCTATGCAGGACTCGACTTGATGAGTTTTGCGCCCGATGTCTCGAGACCCATGAATGAACTGTTGCTGAAGCACGGGCTCGGGTGCACCTGCTCTGCATTCCCGAAAAGTGTCGAGGGTTTTCAAAGCGACATCGATCTGGCTCTGGAGCTTGGCGCTCGTCATCTCAATGTCATTGGACAGATGTATCCACTCACAGTCGCCGAGGGAGCGGACATCCTCAAACAATGGCTGGACATGGCCGACAAGGCGGGACAGCCGGTAACCATCGAAACCCACAGGGACTGCATCACCACCGACATGCTCTATACCTTGCAGCTGATGGAAGCAGTGCCGGAGATGCAGCTTTGCGCGGACTTGTCGCACTTCGTTGTCGGCCGTGAATTCAGCTGGCCCGTTCCGGATCGTGACGAGCAATGGATTGTGCGAGTTCTGGACCGTTCGGCTTCCTTTCAAGGCCGGGTGGCCAGCCGCGAGCAAGTGCAGGTTCAAATCGAGTTTCCACAGCACCAGCACTGGGTGGAGAAGTTCAAGCAGTGGTGGCGGGATGGCTTTTGCAGCTGGCGCCGCCGTCAACCGGCGGACGCGACTTTGAATTTTCTCGTTGAACTCGGTCCACCACCTTATGCCATCACCGACAAAGACGGTTGGGAGCTCTCCGACCGCTGGCAGGAATCACTCACCATCAAGGGCTGGGTCGAAGACATCTGGCAGTCGTCGGGGACGTCTGCTCCGGACGGCAACTGATCGACGATGACCACCAATTCCGGCGAAGCCCAGACGGCGCTGCTCGAAGCGCTGCGCGCTGCGACCGGTGGTCCTTTCGAGACGGCACGCACCATGCCGGCAGCCATCTACAGCTCTGGCGAGCTCTATCAACGCGAGCGCGCCAGACTGTTCGAGCACAGCTGGATATGTGTAGGCCGCGCGGCGGAAATCGCCTCTCCCGGTGACTACTTCTGCTTCGAGCTACTGGACACACCGGTGCTCCTGGTTCGCCAGACCGACGGCCAGATAAGCGGCTTCTTGAACGTGTGTGCGCATCGTGCGGCTCGACTAGTCGATGGCTGTGGCAGCGCTCGCCGGTTTGTGTGTCCGTATCACGCGTGGACTTATCAGCTCGATGGCCGGTTAAGTGGCGCGCGCTTCATGGATCAAACACCCGGTTTCGATGTCCGCGGCCACAGGCTTACGCCGATTCGAACGGAAGTCTGGCAGGGTTTCATTTATGCCACCCTGGACGCGGATATCACGCCCGTACGTGAACGTCTGGCCGCTTTTGACGAACTCATCTCGCGCTACCGTATCGCTGACTACCGACATGGCTTCAGCGTCGAGGAACGTTGGCCGGCGAACTGGAAGTGCTTCGTTGAAAACTACATGGACGCCTACCACTTGTTCAAAGTTCATAACAACACCTTTGGTCAATCGGGCCACTACGAAGGTCTAACCCGGTTGTTCGATGGCGATGACCACTACACCTATCACCTGGTCGATGGCCGTGACGGTGACGCCTCCGGTCTCGCCCATCCAAACAACACCTGGTTGGATGAGGATTTTCGGAAAACAACCGTACTCGGCTGCGTGTTTCCATCCCACACTCTTCAGCTGCAGCCCGACATGCTGTGGTCGGTGAGTGTGCTGCCCGATAGCATCGACAGCTTCAAAATGCGATGGACATTGTGCGTCCCCGAGGAAGTCCTTGCCGATCAAAGCGACACAGACTCGTATCTGGAGGAACGTCGCGCGTTCTTATCCGCGGTCAACGCCGAGGATCACGCGGTGGTAGAGCAAGCGTATCAAGGGCTTCGCTGCAATTCGTCGATGCGAGGCCCCTACTCGTGGCTGGAGCGCAACGTTTATCGATTTGGTCAATATCTGGCGCGCGAGCTTTGTGATTGAGCAATCCCCCCGGACAAACGCCGGGGGGACTGAGTGCCGTTACAGCTTGAGGACGCTGTTGTACTGTTCCTCGTTGAACCCCACGACGACGGTCTTTCCTACCCGCATGGTGGGTGCACGCAAATTGCCGGTGGGTCCAAGCATCGCGTCCACAACATCGGATGATGGATCACCTTTGACCGTGAAGCTCGACACTTTCTTACCCTTGGCCACGATTACCCGACTGGCATTCGCGGCAAGCTCGTGTGCTTCGTCACGTCCCAGCTTGCGTGAAGCCGGCACGATTTCTTTGGGCTCCAGCCCGTTGGCATCCAAGACCTTGGACGCTCTGGTACAGCTGGTTCATCCCTTGCGAAAGTAGTACCAGTTGATGGTTGCACTCACGATGTTTCTCCTTGAAAGTTGTCGCGGCGGTTGGAGACCACCACGCGGGCAGTCTATCGCGTGAGCAACGCATCAGACAAAACTTTCCGGCCGCGTGTATCAAAGCACTTGAGGAAAGTACCGAGATGAGCAGAGACTCACGCTATGACGTGTTATTCGAACCGGTGCAGCTTGGTCCCGTGACTGCCAAGAACCGGTTCTACCAGGTCCCCCATTGCACCGGTATGGGATACGACTATCCGCGCACCTTGAATCGCATGCGTGAGGTCAATGCCGAAGGCGGCTGGGCGGTGGTGTGTACCGAGTTTTGTTCAATCCACCCCACTGCCTTGTCGAAACGACAGGTCACGCTCTGGGATGATGACGACGTACGCATGCTCGCGGACATGACCGAGCGGGTGCATGCGCATGATGCCCTGGCCGGCGTGCAGCTCTGGTACGGCGGCTACTCCAGCTACAACAGCCTGACCCGGGAGGTCCCCCGCGGGCCGCACAGTATGCCGCTATGGCACGACTTCGGTCAGAGTCAGGCGATGGATCGCGACGATATCAAGCAGTTTCGAAAGTGGCACCGTGACGCCGCACTACGTGCCAAGCGCGCCGGCTTCGATGTGATTTATGTTTACGCGGCACACGGTTACCTGCCCGCGCAATTCTTGTCACCGGTGCTCAATCAACGAACCGATGAATACGGTGGCAGCTTCGAAAACCGCGCGCGGCTCATCAAAGAACTGCTGGAAGACACCAAAGACGCAGTCGGTGACACGTGTGCCGTCGCATTTCGTTTCGCAGTCGATAATCTCGACGTGGATGTCGGCATTCATCACGACGGCGAAGGCCGCGACCTGGTCGAATATGTCGCCGAACTGCCCGACTTGTGGGACGTCAATATCGCCAATTTCGAAGCCGACGCCCGACCGTCGCGGTTCGTCGGTGAAGCCGCCCAGGAAGACTATGTCGGGTTCGTCAAACAGGTGACCACCAAACCGGTGGTCGGCGTCGGCCGCTTCACGTCACCCGATACCATGGTCGGACAAATTCGACGTGGCGTACTCGACTTCATCGGCGCTGCGCGCCCCTCAATCGCCGATCCGTTTCTGCCTCGCAAAGTCGAAGAAGGCAGACCCGAGGATATTCGGGAATGCATCGGTTGCAACATCTGCATCTGGTCAAACTCCGAAGGCGTGCCTCTTAGATGCACCCAGAACGCCACTAAGGGGGAAGAGTGGCGCCGTGATTGGCACCCCGAGCAATTTGCACGACCACATGCCGATGAACGAGTGCTGGTGGTCGGCGGTGGACCGGCCGGTCTGGAAGCAACACGAGTACTGGGTGCCCGTGGCTATGATGTGGCGCTGGCGGAAGCCAGCGATCAGCTCGGCGGGCGCATCAACATCGAAAGTGCGTTGCCGGGATTGTCCGAGTGGGCGCGGGTGAGGGATTACCGCGTCAATGCCATCTCTACACGGTCGAATGTCGAAATCTACAAGGCCAGCGACCTCACCGTCGAGCAAATTCTGGAATTCGGCTTCGAGCATGTGTGCATCGCCACCGGATCGACATGGCGTACCGATGGCGCCGGCCGATCCAGTCACCGGCCCGTCGAGGGTTTCGATCACAATGCAGTGATATCGGTGGAGCAAATCTTGAATCGCACCATCAACGGCCACTGCGTGGTCTTTGATGACGACCACTTCTATATGGCGAGTGTGGTTGCCGAGCAATTGCGTAAGCAAGGCGCGGCAGTCACCCTGGTCACCAGCGCCGACCAGGTCAATCCCCTGGGCCGTCCAGGTCTCGAGCAAGCACGCGATCAGACTCAGCTGCTCGCACTGGGCGTGACCATTAAAACGGCTCATAAGGTAGTCGGCTTCGACGGCAGCAGGGTCACGCTCCAGTGCAGTTACAGCGGCGACCGCACGACCCTGGAATGCGACAACCTGGTACCGGTTACCGCGCGCCGGCCACACGAGAGCCTGTATCTGGAGTTGATGGCGCAGCAGCCGCATTTCGCCGATGCAGGCATTCGCGACGTGCAACGTATCGGTGACTGTCAGGCGCCTGGCATTATCGCCCAGGCCGTGTTTGGTGGTCATCGCTACGCGCGTGAACTCGGCAGCAACGTGGGTGATGCGCTCAGAGATCGGATTGTGTTTTGAAGCATCACGGTCCGCTGCTCCGCAGTCATCCAGAGAACAACACTCAGGCCATCTAGCCATGACCACGGAGAGCAAAGCTCGGCTCTACGGTCTGTGGGTGTTGCAGCATCATGGGACGAACCGAATTCTGACGGTCATGTCCAGCGCCGGTATCGCCGCGCAGCGCGCACATATGACCGAGGTCGACGGACTCGAAGTACGCGCTGGCGACGGACGTTTCACACAATATGTCGAGCAACAACCGCAGGCCCTCACCCAATTGATTGCCCTCCACGACATCGAGGTGCTGAGTTTTCAAGCTTGGGCGGAGAAAAAGGCAGAATTCGGCGACGCCTGTCGCTAGGGATCAAGAGAACACGGAACCATCCCATGAGTAAACAAGTAACCATCATCGGCGCAGGAATCGTCGGGGTCTGCTGCGCGAGATTCCTCCAACACGCGGGCTTCGCGGTTACGCTACTCGACAGCGAGGGACCCGGCGAGGGCACCTCATTCGGCAATCTGGGTATGCTCTGCACCACCGAGCACTCTCTGCCACTGCCCTCAGTGAGCCTGCTCACGCAGGTCCCGCGCATGCTCGCCGATCAGAATGCGCCCTTGTCCATCCGCTGGCGTTACTTGCCACGTTTGTTGCCTTGGATGTTACGCGTCGTGACCAACACCCCCGAGCGCACCCGCATGAAAAACGCGCTCGCCATGGCGACGCTGATGAAAGACACCATCAAAGCATACGAAACCGTCCTCGAAGACTCTGCGGCCAGAGCGCTGGTTCGTCATCGCGGTTTCTTGGAGATCTATCAGCACGACAAATCTTTCCGGGCCGATGCCCGAGAGCGCGAGCGCATCAAGCAGCTCGGTGTCAGCATGGAAATCCTGGACACCAACGAGATCCGCCAGCTAGAACCCGCGCTGGGTCGAAACTGCAGGTTCGGAGTGTTCTTTCCCGACGGCGCCCATTGCATCAATCCGTTTGCGATGACCGAGACCATCGCGCAAGACGTGCTGCAGGCGGGGGGCCACTACCAACAGGCAAAAGTGGTCGGTGCACATACCAATGACACCGGTGTCACCGAGCTCGTGACCACCGACGGACCCCTGCCGGTAGAGAACGTCGTGCTCGCAGCCGGTGCCTGGTCCGGGGAGCTGTCCGCCAGGCTAGGCTCACCGGTACCTCTAGATACCGAACGCGGATACCACACGATTCTTCACGGCGTCGATGCCGGTCTTCAGCGGCCGGTCGGGCACGCCGAATCGAGCATTGGAGTGACCCAGATGGAGACCGGTCTACGGATCGGCGGATCAGTTGAGCTTGCTTCGCTCGATGCACCACCAAACTACGCACGTGCGAGTCATTTCTACGAGCGCGGGCGTGAGCTGCTGCCTGATCTACCGCCTACGGACGAGCTGGAGTTGTCCCAGTGGATGGGGTTTCGCCCAACATTGCCCGACTATTTGCCGGTCATCGGCCGTTCGCCACGACACAAGAATCTCTGGTTCGCCTTCGGACATCAGCACCTGGGGCTGAGTCTGGGTGCAAGAACGGGCGAGCTGATTGCCGAGCTGGTGAGTGGCCGGGACTCATCCATCGACCTCGACGCCTTCCGCATCAACCGATTCTGAAGTCGTGCGGCTCTATCAGTGCGAGGGTCTCGGTGTGTGACGCCTGAGGTTCTGATACTTGGTCGCGATCTCCATGACACCGCCGTCGGCGAGCTGTCCGACCGTCTGGCGATAGAGCTCCTGCCAGGGTGTGTGACTGTGGAGCTCCGGAGGTTGTAAGGCCGCTCGACGCGATGCGAGGCTGGCTTCGTCAATCAAGACATTCAGGCTGCCGACATTGAGGTCGACTCGCAGCACATCCCCGGTTTCCAGAATGGCGAGTCCGCCACCGACGGCGGACTCAGGCGACACATTGAGGATCGACGGACTACCGGAGGTGCCGCTCTGGCGGCCATCACCGAGGGTGGGCAACTCTCGCACACCTCGCTTCAACAGTGCCTCCGGCGGCTGCATGTTGACAACCTCGGCCGAGCCTGGATACCCCACCGGCCCACAGCCCCGCACCACCAGCACACAGTCCTCGTCGATATCGAGCGCGGGATCGTTGATACGCGCGTGATAATCCTCCGGCCCTTCGAACACGATGGCGCGACCCTCGAACGCACCTTCATCGCCCGGACGTTCCAGATAGCGGCCGCGAAACTCATCACTGATTACCGACGTCTTCATGATGGCTGCATCGAACAAGTTCCCGGACAACACCACGAAGCCCGCATCATCCATCAAGGGACTCTCGAACGCCCGGATCACGTCACGATCTTTAGATATCTGCCCACGGCAATTGTCGCCGACCGTATGTCCGTTAGCAGTCAACACATCGGCATGCAGATGGCCGGCCTCCAGCAACTCATGTATCACCGCCGGCAGACCGCCGGCGCGATAATAGGCTTCGGCGAGATGCCGGCCAGCCGGCTGCATATCAACCAGCAGTGGAATCTCGTGACCGATGGATTGCCAGTCGGTGATATCGAGCTCCACACCAACATGTCTGGCGATGGCATTGATGTGGATCGGCGCGTTGGTCGAGCCGCCGATTGCAGAGTTGACGACTATGGCGTTCTCGAACGCCTCGCGGGTCAGGATCCGTGAAGGCGTCAGGTCCTCATGAACCATCGCCACAATCCGCCGGCCAGTCGCGTACGCCATCTCGCCGCGTTCCTTGTACGGGGCGGGAATGGCGGCACAGCCGGGCAAGCACATCCCCAACGCTTCGGCGAGCGCGTTCATGGTCGACGCGGTACCCATGGTGTTGCAATGCCCCGGTGACGGTGTTGCCGCAGCAACCATGTCGATGAACTCTTCGTAGTCGATCTCGCCCGTAGCGTAAAGCTTGCGCGCTTCCCACACAAAAGTGCCAGACCCCGCCAGCCGGCCTTTCCAGTAGCCATCCAGCATGGGTCCGCCGTTCAGGGCAATCGCGGGCAAGTCGAGTGTTGCCGCGCCCATCAACATGGCCGGTGTGGTCTTGTCGCAACCGGTGGTCAGCACGACACCATCTATAGGGTAGCCATAGAGCACTTCGACCAGACTCAGATACTGCAGATTTCGGTCGATTGCAGCAGTCGGACGTTTGCCACTTTCCTGCACCGGATGCACCGGGAACTCGATGGCGATACCACCCGCCTCGCGGATCCCCTCCCGCACCCGGTGCACCAGCTCGGTGTGAATACGATTACAGGGCACCAGATCGCTGCCGGTTTGCGCGATACCGATGATTGGGCGCCCGGACCGAAGCTCCGAGGCGGTAATGCCGAAGTTGGTGTACCGCTCGATGTGCAACGCGGTGGATGCAGGATCCGTCTGGTCATCGAACCAAACCCGAGAACGCAGTATTGGCTTGTCATTCATGGGGCGAGTTCCTCATCCAGCGGCAAGCCGCGCGGCAGCCGCTTGCTCTTGTCAAAAAATGGCAGTTCCACGACGAGCGCATCGAAGCGCTCTCCAGCATCGCCGACTAGCACTACGGAACGGCCCAGCCAGTCATCGGCCTGCGAGAACTTGGCATAGCCGATCACCTTGTCGAGATAGGGTGAGCGGGCTCCCGCGGTCATGTGACCCACCTCGCGATTACCGTCGTAAATCCGGTGGCGGCCAGCCGCCGCGCTGGCATCGGCGGTTATCCCGAACAACCGGCAGCGCTTGTCAGCCTGAACCAGGGCTTCTCGGCCGACAAACTCTGGCTTGTCCAAATCGACGAATCTGCCAAGCCCGGCAGCATACGGTGTCAGACCCGGCTCGAGGTCCTCGCCGTTATCCATGATGCCGGCCTCGATTCGGCGTATCCCCATGGACTCGAGCGAGCTGAAGCTGAGTTCGACATCGCGGCCCGCCTGCATGATGTGTTCGAACACACGAACACCGTCGACCTCAGGGTTCATCGAGTACAGCTCAAAGCCGAGCTCTCCCGTCCAACCGGACCGGGAGATCAGAAACGGTTCACCGGCGACCCGGCACTCTGCGACATCAAAGTACTTGAATGGCTCGGGTGGCTGGGTGTCGAGCAGGTCCGGCAGCATTTGCATCGACAACGGCCCCTGCACCTGCAACACCCAGGACTCCGGATCGCTGATCTGGACATCGAGTTGCGCACGCATGGCATCCATCCAGAGCAGAAACTCTCCATTCGCCTTTACGTAGAAGTAGCGCTCCGGCGCCAACCGCATCAGCACACCGTCCATGATGATGCCACCGTCGCCATTGCATGCGATGGCATAGGTTGCACGGCCAACCTTGAGCTTGGAAACATCACGACAGAAAAGCTTCTGACAAAATGCCAAAGCATCGGGGCCGGAGATCTCAATGGGGTGCTCGGGCACATCGAACAGCACTGCTTTTCGACGAAGATTCCAATAGTCCGCCATAGGGTCTTTACCCAGTGACAACGGATAAAAGCGGCCGCTGTACACGCCCAGGATCATGGCGTCATTGCGGTAAGCCTCGAGCCATGGCGAGGGTGCAAATCGCTTGGCGCTGACTTCGAAGGTTTCGTAGTTGGCGGCGTAGTTGTCGGACTGCGTCATGGCTCGATGGTGTGAGGTGAACAGTGGAAGTCGAGATTAGACCACTTTTTCCCGGTCATGCCGTAATGCCAAGCGGAGCGGTCAGCGCGACGGCGACCAGCGGGCGACCTCCGGGTCACAAACGGGTAGAATCCGCGGGCTGCAAAACCATGCAACCGAAAGCCAGTGATTCACGACATCCAGCAGTTACTTGAGCAAGCGCTCAAATCCCTCATCGATGACGGCATTGTCCCTGACGACACAGTCGCTGAGGTACAAGTCGAACGAGCCAAGGACGCCAGTCACGGCGATTTGGCGACCAATCTCGCCATGCGTCTCGCCAAGCCGGCCCGTCGCAAGCCACGCGAGCTCGCCGAAGCGCTGACGACGGCGATTCCGCATTCTAAGCTCATCGACACAACCGATATCGCCGGCCCCGGATTCATCAACTTTTTCTTTGACAACACCTGGTTGCGCGAAACCGTCCAGCATATGGCAGCCAGTGCGCGCGCCGCCGTCCGTCAGGCCGACACCCCGAGTATTGTGGTGGTCGACTACTCGGCGCCAAACATCGCCAAGGAAATGCATGTCGGTCACATACGCTCGACCATCATTGGCGACACCATGGCGCGCACCCTCGAGTTCCTCGGCCATAGAGTGATCCGTGCCAACCATGTGGGTGACTGGGGTACTCAGTTTGGCATGTTGATCGCTCATCTGGAGGAACTTCGACATGGCGACCAGGGTGCGCTCGACAACGAGCTTGCCGATCTGGAGACCTTCTACCGAGAAGCCAAGAAACGTTACGACAACGACGAGGAGTTCGCTGCCAAAGCCCGCTCCTATGTGGTCCGGCTGCAAGGCGGCGACGACTGGTGTGTACGCCAATGGCAGGATCTGGTGGACATCACCATGGTGCAGAACCAGCGCTGCTATGACCGTCTGAACGTCACCCTCACCCGCGACGACACCATGGGTGAGAGCCTCTACAACGACATGTTGCCCGCCATCGTCGAAGATTTGCTGTCCCGCGGCATCGCCGTCGAAGACAACGATGCAGTGGTGGTGTTCCTCGATGAATACAAAACCAAGGATGGTGATTCCATGGGCGTCATCATTCGAAAGAAGGACGGCGGTTTTTTATATGCGACCACTGACATAGCCTGCGCCAAGTATCGCTACGAGCAACTCGACGCCAACCGCATCATCTACTGCGTCGATTCACGTCAATCGCAACATCTGCAACAGGCCTGGACCATCGCACGACGCGCGGGATACATACCCGATGAGGTACCGACCGAGCACCACGCCTTCGGCATGATGCTCGGCAAAGACGGCAAGCCGTTCAAGACCCGTGAGGGCGGCACCATCCGGTTGGTCGACCTGCTCGAGGAAGGTCACGACCGGGCGCGCGCCATGGTGAGTGAGAAAAACCCCGAGCTCGATGCCGAGACTCTCGAGCATGTCAGCGAGGCGGTTGGCATCGGCGCCATCAAGTATGCGGATCTGTCCAAGAACCGAACCACCGACTACGTATTCGATTGGGACCACATGCTGTCTTTCGATGGCAATACCGCCCCGTACCTCCAGTACGCCTACACACGCATCGTGTCGGTGATGGAAAAAGCCGGAGCCGAGCGTGGCGAACTGCACGGCCCCGTGACCTTGGCTCATGACACCGAACTCATGCTGGCTCGCACTCTGGTCTGGTTCGAGGAGACGCTCAACAGCGTCGCGGAGCATGGCACACCCCACCAGCTATGTGGCTATCTGTACGAGCTCTCACGCCAGTTCACACGATTCTACGAAAACTGTCCGATCAACAAAGATGATGTCGAGCCCGCGGTGCGCAACAGCAGACTGCGCTTGTGCGCAGCCGTCGCCAACGTGCTCGAAACGGGGTTGGGTCTGCTCGGAATTGTCGTGCTGGACAGGATGTAGTGAGTTATTGCCAATGCTTGCGCTCGGCTTCGTAAATGAAGTTCAATCTGGATTCTCTAGCGCGGATCTATCGAGGACAATCAGCCCATGAGCACGGCGGTCAAATCCGAGCACGACATCAAATCAAAGGCGCGCGAAGTGCTGCCAGCCGGCACATTCGGCAACATTCCGGCAGAGCTCATTATTGCTCGAGGCCAAGGAAGTCATGTTTGGGATGACCAGGGTAACGAGTACATCGACTACCTGATTGGCTCCGGCCCGATGCTGATTGGCCACGCACACCCCGAAGTCAATGCGGCGGTGCAGGCACAACTGCAGAACGGTACCACGTTCTTCGCTACCAACCCGCAGGGGGTCGATCTGGCTGAACGTATCATCGACGCCATGCCCTGCGCGCAAAAAGTTCGATATGCGAGCAGCGGATCGGAAGCCGATGCCTTCGCCATGCGTCTGGTACGCGCTCACACCGGTCGCGAGAAAATTCTCAAGTTCGAAGGCGGATATCACGGTTACAGCGACTACGGCTTGATGAGTCTGGCGCCGAAGAACCCGGGAAACGCCATGGAGCCCATCCCGGACTCACCCGGGATCCCAGCGGCCATCAAGGACAGCGTCGTGGTCGCGCCGTTCAATGACGCAGACGCCGTCGAGAACCTGATCGAGCAGCACCGAGGCGAGCTGGCGGCGGTTTTCATGGAACCGCTGCAGCGATTGATTCCGCCGCAACCGGGCTTTCTCCAGGCCATGCGTGACCTAACCCGCGATAACGACATGCTGCTGGTGTTCGACGAGGTCGTCACCGGCTTCAGAATGGCTTACGGCGGTGCGCAGGCCTACTACGGCGTGACGCCTGATTTGTGCACCCTGGGTAAAGTCATCGGCGGCGGTTTCCCGCTCGCCGCCATCGCCGGTAGCGAGGAGGTCATGGCGACCTTTGATGCCGCACGCGCCGCGGAGGGTCGATTCGTACCCCAAGTCGGCACCCTGTCCGGCAACCCCGTGGCTTCGGCGGCAGGCTGCGCCACCCTCGATGTTCTGAAACGCCCCGGCACCTACGAGCGCTACTTCGAGACCGGTAACCGCTTGCGCACGGCACTACAGAATAAACTCGATTCCGCCGGGCTCGAAGCCCAGGTGGTGGGTGACGCGCCCATGTTCGATGTCATATTCGCCGGCGGGCCGATTCTCAATCACAGAGACACCCTGCGCGGAGACACCGCCAAGAGCGCGCGACTGAACGCCCTGCTGAAAAAACGCGGCGTCCTCAAAGCCTATAGTAAGTATTACATCTGTATGGCGCTCACTGAGGACGATGTTCGCGTCACCATCAGTGCGTGGGACGAGGCCATCGACGCATTGACGAGGGAGTTCTCAAACTAGGCCCTGTGTGTCACTGGCGGGAGATTAAGTGGCCGTCGGCATCAAACACAGCTTGTGTGATCGGATAGCCCGCTTCCGCCGGGATGTGGAGCGTCGATTGACCGCCTTTGGTTTCGGATCGAGGCAGAATCTTCACGACCTCTGTAGCCCGAGTACGCTCTAGGGCCTCGTCAACGCTGTGAAACTGACTGAGCTTCTCGAGATTTAGGCTGGTCGGGAAGCGTAGATGCCAGCGCCCCGCATGAGCGTCGGAGACGATGTCCGCCGGCCTCCCCCACAGCGAGTCGACCAATTCGCTGCCGTCATGCACCGGCGCCTGGTCGGCCGGCAGCCGGGCGAGATAGAAACGGGTGTCAAAGCGTTTTGGACGGCCTTCCGGAGTGAGCCAGTGTGCGTAGGGCACCAACTCATCGAGTGCCAACGTCAACCGCTCAACGCTCACGAGCGACGGCATATCCAGATTGTGATTTGTGAGCTGGGCTTCGAAACGGCTGCTCACATCTGCAAGACGGGTGGCGCCGATCACGGCGCCGCTGTCCGGCTCCCGCGCGAGCAACACGCCGGCTTCTTCGAAGGCCTCTCTGACGGCGGCAATCTGCCAGGCTCTCTCACGCGCATCGAGCGACCGGGCGCTGACGTCAATGTGCTCCAGCATTTCGGTGCTGCCATCGCCGCTATCGACCGAACCACCAGGAAAAACCAATGCACCACCCATGAACTCGATGTTCTTGTGACGCAACACCATGAACACTTCGAGGCCCTCGGCGCCATCGCGCAACAACAACACGGTTGAGGCATCACGCAAGCTCATGGTCGAGGTGATATCTGATACATCGGTCAGCCGCCATCAATCGATGGCATGAAACAGATTTCGCTTTGCGGACCCACTGGCTCGAGCAGACAGTTCTCATAAATCTGCCCGTCAATGGACACCGCCACCGGACCACTGAGCACTTCGGCAATTCCCGGATAACGTACATCGAGTGCTTTGATGACGGCGCGAACATTGCCGGCAGAGTCGGGCAGCGTGATGCTTGCCACGTCATTCGCGAATGTGCGCGCCACCTCTCGGCCCAGAATCACCGTCGGCATTTCAGCTGGACCCGTTCAGCGCCGACAAGACCCGTGGGGGAGACATGGGCAAATCAGTCATGCGAACACCAATAGCACGTTCGATCGCATTCGCGACCGCAGCCATCGGCGGCACAATGGGCACCTCGCCAACACCACGCACGCCAAACGGGTGGCTCGGGTTGGGCACTTCGACGATGACGGTATCGATCATGGGCAAATCAGAGGCCACCGGCATCCGGTAGTCGAGAAACCCCGGGTTCTGCAGGTGACCATTGTCATCGTAGATGTACTCCTCGTTGAGCGCCCAACCGATCCCCTGCACCACACCACCTTGCATCTGTCCTTCCACATAGCTGGGATGTATGGCGCGTCCGGCATCCTGCACGGCGGTGTATCGAAGCACATCGACTTTGCCGGTGTGCTTGTCGACTTCGACATCGACGATGTGGGTCGCAAATGCCGCGCCCGGAGCCTGCACGGTAGCCGACTTACGGGCCGCAATGGGGCCACCGGTCTCTGGTGTTCTCGACGCTATCTCGGCGAGTGTCAACGGGTCGAATTGGCCCGCATTGTCACCGGACGGGTGTGCGGAGCCGTCGCGCCACTCAACGGCATCCGGCTCGATGTCCCAGATGAGCGCGGCGCGCGCAATCAACTTTTCGACAACCGCCTGTGCCGACTCAACCACCATCAAACCCGCGGAGAAGGTGACTCGAGACCCGCCGGTGTGCCGGTTGTAGCCGAGCGATGCGGTGTCTGCGATTACCACCCGTACCTGCTCGATATCGATCTGCAGCACCTCGGCGGCCATTATCACCAGTGATGCTCGAGAGCCACCGATGTCGGGCGTGCCCGCGGTCACCGTCACGGTGCCGTCTTCCTGAACACTGACGGCACATGTGGTTTCACCGCCGACGTTGAACCAGAACCCCGAGGCGACACCACGACCCTGATTAGGTCCCAACGGAGCTCTGTAGTGCGGATGATGTTTGGCCGCCGAAAGCGTCTGCTCGTAACCCACTACACCGAGGGTCGGGCCATAGGCCGTCCTCGTGCCCTCCTTTGCTGCATTGCGCTCGCGCAGCTCTATAGGATCGAGACCCAGCTGCTGCGCGATGTCATCGAGCACACTCTCGGTGGCAAATGCCGCCATAGGGGCGCCGGGCGCGCGATAGGCCACGGCACGCGGCCGGTTCGTGACCACGTCGTAGCCAACAATTTCGACATTGTCGATGGCGTACGGCGTGAACAAGCACATGCATGCCGGCCCGATAGGCGATCCTGGAAAAGCACCTGCTTGAAACTTGAGCTCGCCGCTGGCCGCGGTAATGCGACCGTCGTTGCGCACACCAATTTTCACATTGATGACGGACCCCGAGGTCGGCCCGGTTGCCTTGAACACATCGCTGCGGGTCATGGTCATCTTTACTGGGCGACCCGCCTTGCGTGACAGAGCCACGGCATGAGGCTCGAGCCATACGGTGGTCTTGGCGCCAAAACCGCCTCCGATCTCGGCGGGTGTGACACGGATATCCGCGATGCTCATGCCGAGCACACGGGCGCATTTCGCGCGCACCATGTAGTGACCTTGGCTGCTGCACCACACTTGGGCCTGCCCATCCTCGGAGACGTCGGCGACCACTGCGTGCGGTTCGATATAACCCTGGTGCACCGGTTGCGTCGTGAACTGACGTTCGAGCACCAGATCGGCCTCAGCGAATCCCGTCTCGATATCACCAAGTGCAAACTCGACACGTTTGGAAATATTGCTCGGCTCATTGGTCTGTTCGACGCTGGTCGACCCGAACAGGTCGTCATGGAGTAACGGCGCGCCGGCCTGCATTGCGGCCTCCACGTCCTGCACATGCGCCAACACCTCGTAGTCGACCTCGATCAACGAAAGCGCCGATCGAGCTGCCGCCAGGCTGGTTGCGGCAAGCGCGGCGACTGGATGACCTTCGTAGAGCACTTTTTCACGCGCCATCAGATTCTGTGATAGATGGCGATAATTAACGGGCGGGGCGCCGAACGTGCAGCCTTCTACAGGGATCTCGGGAAAGTCATCCGCGGTAATGACGGCTTTGACGCCGGCTGCAGCCTGTGCACGAGACACATCGATAGCGAGGATTCGTGCGTGTGGATGTGGGCTTCGCAGCACCAACCCCACCAACATGCCGGGCAGGGTCTTGTCTGCTCCGAAATTCGCCCTACCGGTGACCTTGTCGACGCCATCGGGGCGAATGGTGCGTTTCCCCACCCAGCGAAAGCCGTTGCTCGGTCCGGTCATACTCAGCGGCTCCCGTGGCCATAGGTTCGAAGCCTCATCTAGCCAGAAGCGCGCACCCACGGCAAGCACCGACCGTAGGAGACACCTCAAGAATTACCCCGGCTGCAAACCGGGTTGAAGATTGCAGCAGCTCGTAGTCTCGGAAGTTCACGCTGCCCAGCCTTGCTCCGGACGCTCGAACCAAACATGCACTTGCCCGGTCCCGGCGGAACTCTCGTACTCGCTGTACTGTTCACCGATAGCACTACACTGTCGTCCGCCCACCGCGCTCACCATCATCAAGTAGTGAGCGAACATGCCCTCCGGCTTGTGTTGCCGATAGTCGTCCATGGCATCGATGACTGAGGCGTGGTCGCCATTGCGCCACCACTCGAGCCTCTGCTCATCGGCCGCGCGGGCCTCGGGCGTACGGATGTGGTCCGGGTTACAGGACGCGTGTTGACCAAGCGCCGAGAGCGGCCAGAAGCGATGACTCATACCACCACTGGCAATCAACACCACGCGACGGGCATCCGCTCTTGAAACAGCGCGACCCAGCGCCTCGCCGAGGGCGAGAAATTCCTTGTCCTGGGCGGTCTGGCAGACGCTGACGGACAGCCAGGCTTCCTCCCGCGCCAGATAGTGCGCCAGATTGATGGTGGGATAGTGAATCGGTAGACAATCATCCGAATTCGCAATACACGGAATGCCACCCGCTCGCGCCTCATCGGCGATCATCTCGGCAAGCGCCGCATCGCCTCGAAGATCGTAAGGCACCTGTGCCATGCCTCGGGGCAACTCCTCGGAAGTGTACTTCCCACGGCGGCGCTGGTGACCGGTGATGATGAATTCCACGGTCGAGAACCAGTGGGTGTCGAACACAATCACGACATCGGGCGCCAACCTGTCGAGCACTTCGTCTCGCAACCGGTGCAGGCCCGGAACCAGGGTGATCTCCTTGCCCTCGTTTTCTTCGTACCGGATATGTTGCGGCAGCATGATAGTGGGTGTGTGTGACAACACGCCGACACCAACGATTTCGCCCATCGGTTAACCCTTTGGAGGTTGCCAGGGCCTGTTTGTCTTTCAAACGCGCGGCCGCCGCTGGTCTGTATGAAAGATAACCCGGCCCTTGGTTGAGATCTAGTTCGGTACCAAACTATCATGTGCGTCAGAGGCCCGCAACCGTGTGAGCCGAACGACCTCTTTCGCCATCAACGAGCCAACGCGTCTACATGCCAACTACGAGGAAAACTGACCGCCACCGCGACCGTTCAACACGACGGAGCACCGACAAGACTCCCGCTGAGCTCAAGGCCGAGCGTCAGGTGCAATCTCTGGGTGTGGACATCGACGCCATGGCGGCAGTGTCCAACATCTTCAGGGTGGCCAACGCGGTACGAAATGTCACCGAGCGCCAACTCCTGGATGATCATCACCTCACATTCTCGGGCTTCACGGTGCTCTGGGTATTGTGGATCTGGGGGCCCAAGGAATCCCTGGCGCTGGCCCGTGAAAGCGGCGTCTCGAAGAGTACCCTGACCGGTATTGTGAAGACGCTTGCACAGCAATCACTGGTGACCCGCGAAGCTCATTCAACCGATGGCCGACGGGTCATTGTCAAAGCAACCCGAAAGGGTGTCGCCACCATCCGGCGAATATTTCCAGCATTCAATGCCATCGAGGCGCAGATCACGAGCAGCCTGTCGGGTGGAGAAAAAGATGAGCTTGCGCGGCTGTTGCGATGCATGCTCGCGGCATTGGAGGACGATTCCATCGGCGGTCACATCTGATCGTCATTCGATGGACGGCAGATTCTTTCGCTCCAAGGTCGTGCCACTCTGCCAGGAAAAACCAATCTCGCGCCAATAACCCGCGATCATTTCGAGGGGAGCCAGGCTGGTGAGTTCCTCGAAGGGCGCATCAAACAAATCCAATGTCACATTGCCGGTAAAGCAGCGCCCCACGTCAGATTCGATAGCACTCATGGTAACGACCTCATGCAGGCTGTCGGTGCCATCACCTTCGATGGCCGGCATGTAACGGTGATGCAACATGGGATGACCGTTGACGAAACCTGCGGTCTCGCTCGCCCCCGTGATTTCGAAGGTCGCGTGAATGAGACGTCGATCGTAAGCCGCCAGGCTGGCGCCGAATCTGCCGCCAGGTTCGAGTCTGGGCCCAGCTCGGCCGACGGTGATCGGCCGAGTCAAGTAGATGGAACCGAGCTTCTTGGGATAACCCTGGTGATGACCGCGCACCATGGCATAGTCCTGATCGACCCAGATGAACAAGCATCGTGAGAAAGTCACATCGCGGTACTTGCAGCGCACCACCACAAACAACTCCTTATATTGACCGCGTGCCGGGTCCAGCAGCTCTTCCATGGACGCCGAGCAGTTCTGCCAGTCCGCCCAGATGATGGCGACGGCACCTGGGTCATCGTCGGCGACCTCGACACCTTCTGGCAGCATTGCGGCCACCGCCTGCGGGTCGGTGCGATACTCGACGGTCATCATTTCACCGGAGTAGTGCCACGGTCGTGGTGGCAACAACGAGGCTTTGCCGGTAGCCGTGCGTGGAAACATGAAGCCTTTGAGCGTGCTCATGAAGAAGTCTCTGCATCGTCGTCGAGCTTGCTGTCATAGTGCTTTGCGCCAGGGCCGCGCGGTGCTCTGATACCGCGGAACTCCCAGTCGCCGCCAAGCGCCGTGGACAACACCTCCTCGGATTCGGTCGGCTGAGCGCCGAGCTCATCGCGAATGGCAACCGGTCCAGAGACAATTCGATTCTGCAGACGACCGAGGCCCTCGACCTCCACCGCCACCACATCCCCCGGCTTCACAGGTCGGCTGTTTGCCGGCGTGCCGGACAACAACACATCACCAGGCTCGAGGCTGATGTTGCGGGCAATATCAGCTACCAGGTAATGCATATCCCACATCATCTCGCTGGTGTTACCGTCCTGGACGATGGCGCCATTGACGCTGGTGGTGATGCGCTTGTCATGAAAATCCCAGTCCGTGACCAGCCCGGGTCCAATCGGGCACAAGGTGTCAGAGCCTTTGACGCGCAACATGGACCCGGCATCGGTATCTCTGAAGTCATGTAAGCCGTAGTCGTTCGCGACACTGTAGCCGGCAATGTAATCACGGGCTTGTGCTTGAGAGATATTCCGACAATGACTGCCGATGATGATGGCGACTTCACCTTCATAGTTGAGCCAGTTGCAACACTCTGGTCGGACCACATCTGCCCCATGACCACATAGAGAACTGACCGGCTTTTGGAAATAGGTCGGTGCGGCCGGAAGCTTGGTCATGAACTCGTCGACCCGGCTCCGGTAGTTCAAATGCACACAGATTATCTTGCTGGGCTCACAGGGCGTCAGATGCACGGCATTGCTGGCACAGACCCGGCGGCCATCGCCGGCAACGAGTTCATCGCCATCGGCCTGCACCAGCGTGGGATAGCCCTCTAGTAGTATTCTTCTGTAGTGCGTCATCAATCGGGATCCTTGAGGTCTGAGGCTCAGCTCACCGAGCCCTCGAAGATCTGCAACATCTTCAAATCACTGTGAAAATCCAGCGCGTAGTCACCACCTTCACGGCCAATACCGCTGATGCCTGTGCCACCAAATGGCGCCGTGAGGTCGCGGATCAGAAAGCAATTCACCCAGACGATGCCGGCGCGGATCGCTCTGCCTAGGCGCTCGGCACGTTGCGCATCACTGGTGTAGACAATGCCGGCCAGGCCGTAGGCAGTCGAGTTTGCCAGCTCGACTGCCTCCGCTGCAGTCTCGAAGGTCTGCCAGGTCAGCACCGGCCCGAAGATCTCTTTCTGCACGACTTCAGACTCATTCGAACGCGGCTCGATCAGGGTTGGTGGATACCACAGTGTGCCATCCGTCGGCTTGTCACCACCGAACAAAATGCGATCTCCGGTATCGCGTGCCCGCTCCACGAATCCGCTGATGCGCTCCAGATGCAGCGGATGAATAGCCGGCGACAAGGTCGTGTTCGGATCACGACTGTCACCGGCCACTTGCGCCTCGGTGCACTCAACCAACTTTTGATAGAACGCTTCGGAAACGCGTTGATCGACCAGCAGTCGGGTTCCGGCCAGACACACTTGACCAGAGTCATGGAACTGGTTGGACGCCTTCTGTGCGGCGGCATCCAAGTCGGCGTCGGCGCACACGATGAACGGGCTCTTGCCGCCCAGCTCGGCGGTAAACGGCACAATGTTTCGCGCGGCAGCCTGACCGATAACTCGCGCCGCCTCGGGTGATCCGGTGAATGAAATCCGTTTTGCCCGCGGGTCCTCGGTCAGTGCTGCCCCCACTTGCTGGCCCAAGCCTTGAACAATGTTGAAGGCGCCCTTTGGAAATCCTGCTTCATTGATGAGGTCGGCGAGCAGTGAGCAGGACAGCGGCGACCACTCGGCGGGCTTGAGAACGACCGAATTGCCAGCCGCGAGCGCCGGCGCCAGCTTCCAGGTCGAGAGCATGAACGGCGCATTCCACGGGGTAATGATGACCGCTGGGCCGGCTGGCATGCGCATGACCCTGTTCGCAGTGCCCTTTGAGCTCCAGGCTCGCTCCTCGTACTCGACAACCATGTCCGCGTAAGCCCGGAAATTGAGTGCGCCACGGGGGATCAACCGCAACTCCAGACTCTCCAGCAACATCGCCATGTCCAGACATTCGACCGTCGCTATCTCATTGGCGCGTGCTTCGATGAGGTCGGCCATGCGATGCATGATGGCCGCCCGTTCGCTCGCACTGAGCGCGGACCAAGCCTGAAAACCCTCGACAGCGGCATCCAATGCAAATGCTGCCGTCTCGGCATCACCTGCGGACACATCCGCAAGCTTCCACTTCCAATCGAGTGGCGAGCGAACTTCAAAGCTTTCATCGGAGGCATGGCGCTCACCGCCGATGAAATGATGCGGCGAAACACTCACGCCACCGATGTCGACTCTGTCATCGCAGATACGCATCGCCAAGAACCTTAGACGTAGTAGATGTAGTAGTCGCGGGCTGCCGTGTCGTCCAAACCTTCGAGCTTCTCGACTTCGGCACGTTTGATGCCGATATGGTTAGCCACCAACAACTCGCCCACTGCATCGACCAGCACGCTGTCGGCCTCCAGTGCATCCAGCGCCTCACTGAGATTCGGCGGCACGCTGATGTCGGTGTCCTGCCCCTCAAGGCAATCCTGAGACTCAGGTGCTGCCAGCTCATAGTCGTTCTCTACGCCCAGCAACGCACACTGCAACACGGTTGACACCAGCGTGTAGGGATTTGACGCCGCGTCACCCATTCGATGTTCGATACGCGCACTCGCCTTACTTTCGTTGGCTATCCGCACCGTGACGCCGCGATGATCGAATCCCCAGTTTCGCCAGAAACCAGACAGACTTGCCGGCTGCAGACGTTGATAGGAGTTGACCGTCGGCGCAATCAGACCCGCCATGCCGCGATGGTGATGCATGAGGCCAGCTACCGCGCCACGGGCGACATCGCTGAGTCCGTACTCGGCGGCCGCATCGAGAATGACGTTCTCGCCGTTCTCATCGACAAAGCTGAAGTTCACATGCAGCCCACTGCCCCCCAGCTCGGCAATGGGCTTCGGCATGAAGGTCAGCAATATGCCGTGCTCGAGCGCAACCTCACGCGCGAGCAGACGAAACAAAAACATGTCATCGACCGCTTTGACGGCGTCCTCGTAGGTCAAGGTGAACTCGAACTGCGGTGAATCGAACTCACTGGTCAAGCTCTCGAGCGGAAACCCGAGCTCGACCGCACGTGCCCAGATGTCATCGGTGAAGCCCAGCGGATCGATCATCGAGCCGGTGCCATAGACATAGGCGCCTGGCGTGTCGTAGGGCTGCAGCTTGCCGTCCTCGTCGAGTTCGAAAGCAAAAGCTTCGAGCTCAATACCGACCTTGGGTGTGAGTCCTTTTTGCTGCCAGGCGGAGACGGTTCGCTTCAGCAGACCACGGCCACACATGTCGAGTGGCGCTCCATGGTCGAAGAACTGATCGGCGATGACCACATCGGTATCGGCTTGCCAGCTGGCGCGCGCCTCGGCGTCATCGAATCGCAGCACCAGGTCGTTCAAGCCGTCGAGCAGCGAGCCACCCGGCGTTGGAATCAGATCCTTACAGTAGGTGACTGCATAAGTGCCCTGACAGAGCCTGGATTCACCGCCGGCGCGCTTGCCGCCGGACAAGTATTTGCCCCGCGCCAGACTCAGATGGTCACAGAACAGCACACGCAGTCGATTCATTTTGTCCCCCTTTAGAGCGCGTCAACGCAACGCGACACGTACCGGCAACCTCTTGATGCCCCCAACGAAGTTGCCGCGCAAATACTCGTGCTCACCGTTTTGCTCAACACGCGCGACGCGCTTTACGAATTCCTGCAGCAACAATCTAATCTCGAGCTTTGCCAGCCACATGCCCAGACAAACATGTGGTCCCCCTTGCCCAAACGCAACATGCCGGTTCGGATGTCGTCGCAAGTCTATCGCATAAGGATTCTCAAACATGCGCTCATCGCGATTACCGGACACAAACCAAAGCAGCACCTTGTCACCCTCACGAATGGTTTTGCCATGGAGAGTCAGATCCCGGGTAGCGGTACGTCGAAAGTACCGGGTGGGCGACGCCCAACGAATGAGCTCATCGGGCGCTGTCTCCCACAAGGCATCGTCTCCCGCGTAGAGTTGCTCATGAAGCTCGGGTTTGTTCGCCAACGCATGCAGCGAAGCGCTGATCGAATAGCGGGTGGTGTCATTACCGGCCGCGACCAGTAAGCAAAAGAAATTCTGGAACTCATGCTTGGGCATGACATTGCCATCCTCATCGGGCTCCAGGATCATGCCCAGCACCCCGGTGTCTTCGCCGGCTTCGCGCTTTGAAGTAATCAAATCTTCGGCGTACTGATAGAGCTCGGCGCCGGCGGGTGACCGGAAGGGCATGAGTCGAAAGGCCTCGGTGTCCGCCTTGTCGAGCACATGCTCGGTGTACTCGGGGTCGGTGTTGGCGATGAGCTCGTCACCTTTGCTCACCAGCCAGTCGAGATCCTCATTCGGGACACCGATGATTTGTCCGAGCAAGCGCATCGGTAACTGCCTCGCGATCTCGTGGGCGGCATCGAGTTCGGGCTTCGCGAGAGCAACGTCGAGAATCTCATCGCAGAGCTCGCGGATACGGGTCTCGAAGCCGGCGATGACGGGTTTCGAGAACGCTTTCGCGACACGCATGCGGACTTTGGTGTGCTCCGGTGGGTCAGTTTCCTGAAATGTACGTCGTGCCAGGTATTCCTCTTCGGTCTGATCCTCCATCCGGATCCCGCGCGCAGAGGTCAGGCCGCGAAAGTCGCGGTTGTGACTGAACACATCCCCGTGACGCACGAGATTCCAGAAACCGGCACCGCCGGCGAACGCCGTCCAGGACAAGGGCTCGTGATCACGCAGTCGCTTAAATGTGTTCTCTGGCGGGCCAGCCAGGAACGAGTCGTGATTGGACAGGTCGGCGTAGCCGTCATCAATGGGGGTCCAGATTGTCATGAGCGGGTCTTCCTCCCGTCGGCGACACCGTGCTGACGGTGACGAGCAAATCAGATCACGTTTGTTCGTCGGCAGTTTAGTTCGGTACCGAACTAATTGTCCAGACGAGCGCGGTGTCGCCGCACACGCGCGGAGTGATGCAGCATCAACAAGATCGCACCACTCCGGCACAAGCTGATCGTGTGCCCCCGTCAGACCTCGAACCGACACGCCGGCTCATGACTGTGGCCGCACACATACGGGACATCGCTGAATGGCCGTTCGATGTCAGCATTGCCGAGATCGGTGACGCCAGTCATGTCGAGTTCTGGGTTGTAGGGCCCCGACCGGTAGTGTCGAGTCGAATCCGCTCGCGAATCGCGGTAGGGTCGAGAGCGGCGAAGGGCCATGCATTGCTTCAAAACAAACTACGGAGTTCGAGATTGTCATGACCGAAACCGAATTGTGCTATCTCACCGCGTCTGAGCTTCAGACTCTTTACCGCAGCCGGCAGGTCTCTCCGGTGGAGGTCATGCAGGCGGTGATCGATCGCGCGGCACAAGTAGAGCCGCAGGTGAACGCCCTCTCCCAACGCTTCTTCGATCAAGCACTAGACAAGGCGCGTAAGGCCGAGCAACGGTTTTCAGCCGGCAAGCCCAAACCACGAGCGCTCGAAGGGATCCCGCTGGTGATCAAGGACGATGCCAGTATCAAGGGTCAGCTGGTCACGGAAGGTTCGCTGGTCTACAAAGATCGGGTCGCCGAGCGAACGGACCCGCATGTTGCCCGGCTGCTCGCGGCCGGTGCCATTGTTCATGCGCGCAGCACATGCTCAGAATTCTGTGCTGCCTGGATAACCGACACCCGGCTGAATGGCACCACCCGCTGCCCTTGGAATCTGGATTACACACCCGGGGGCTCGTCCGGCGGATCGGCCGCCGCGCTTGCGAGCGGGTCAACGATTATCGCCACCGGTTCGGACAACGCCGGCTCGATTCGCCAGCCAGCGTCCACGTGCGGGGTTGTCGGTTACAAGCCACCGCATGGGCGCATCCCCCAGTATCCTCCACACAACCTGGACATCACCTCGGTGGTCGGCCCCTTGACGCGCAGTGTCAGCGATTGCGCGCTCATGCAGAATGTGATGTCCGGTCCGCACCCTGACGATATCGATTCCACTCGCCAGCGTGTGCAGCTGCCGTCGACGTTCAAGTCCATCGACGGTGCCCGCATCGCCGTATCAGCCGATTTGGGCTTTTTTGCAGTCGATGCCGAGGTGCGGAGAAATCTAGACCGGGTTGCCGACGCACTCCGCCGGGCGGGCGCGGTCGTCAACTCCGTGGATGTCGACTGGGACCGGTCGGTGCACGACATTGGTGTCGAGCACTGGGGTCATCACTCGAGCAGAACCACCGTGGAGCGCTACCGTCAGCATCGGGCCTTGCTGAGCGACTACTCGGTCTACTACGCCGAAGCTGCGGCGAGCTGGCAGCCAAATTCTATCAGTGAAATCATTGAGCTGCGCACCGAGATGTACCGTACGCTCGGGCCCATCCTGCATACCTACGATGCCCTGATTTGTCCGACTACCGCAGTGCCTTCCATACCCGCCAGCATGGGCCCGGACCAGACACTCGAAGTCGACGGACACACGATTGATGCAGACTTCGAGTGGTGTTTGACCTACCCGTTCAACTTACTCGGTCAGCTTCCGGCATTGTCGGTTCCATCAGGACTGGCATCGACAAATGTACCCACCGGATTGCAGGTGGTGGCGCGTCCCTACGACGACGCTCGGGTATTTCGGGTCGCAGCCGCTGTCGAATCGATGGTTCCGTGGGCTTACAACGGGGTCCGATGTTGTGTGTAACTTGGACGAGAATGAGCCAGCCGCTAGCACGGCACCTGCGCTTTCAGAAGTCATTGTGGACGCTGTTCGCGGCGGAGGGTGTGCAGCCGGGAATATCATCCGCCGACGCGCTCGTGTGTCGATGTGAAGCCATCGATCGCGATGCGCTCATGACTCTGATTGCGCAATCGCGCCCCACGGCGCTAGGCAATGTGAAGCGCTTGACGCGTGCAGACATTGGTCGCTGCCAGGGCCGGTATTGTGGGGCCGTTATCGCTACCCTGCTCGCCAACAGCGTCGCACGGCGCTTCGAAGAGTCCGATCTATGGGCACCGCGTCCCCCGATCAAACCCGTTACCCTAGCAGAGCTGTCCACTCTAGAATTTCCCGACGATACAACACGCACGACACCGCCGTGATTGACCTGAATGACCTCGTTCGAAATCGAAAGCCCGGCTGGGCACTCGAGCAACCGTTCTATGTGCACGACGCACTCTACGCATTGGACATGGAGCGCGTGTTTCGAAAGAAATGGCTGTTTGCTGGCCATAGCTGTGAAATCAAGACACCCGGAGACTACTTTCTGGTCGAAGTGGCCGGTGACTCACTGATCGTCATTCGTCAACAAGACGACTCTATCTCCGTATTTTTCAATGTGTGCCGACACCGGGGCTCGTTGATTTGCCGGCAATCGCGCGGTAACGCCCAACGACTGGTGTGTCCATACCACCAGTGGACTTACGCACCCGATGGTGCCCTGGTTCACCACACCTGGATGCCCGACGACTTCGATGCCCGGGCGTTCGGTCTGCAAACGGCCCATGTACATGTCGTGGCGGGTCTGATCTTCATCAACCTTTCCAAGCACGCGCCCACGTTCGAGCCTGAGGACGACTTCATGAGACTCCTCGGTATGCAGGGTCTGGAAAATGGCAAGGTCGCCTACACGGAGACCTACGATATCCCCGCCAACTGGAAGCTCGTCATCGAGAATCAGCGTGAATGCTATCACTGCCCCGCCAAGCACAAAGACTATGCCCGCATTCAGCTCGACACCGATGTGCACGACCCCTACAAAGCAGACGCCGTCGCCGTACGTAATGAATCGGCGCGCGAGCAGTGGCGGTCTCTGGGTGTGGACGTGAGCATGGTGCGGTCAGATTCGAATTTCAACGGTGGGTGGTGGCGCACGAACCGAGCACCCTTCCGCAGTCCTTTTGTCTCCGAGACCTTAGATGGGCGCCAGGTTGCTCCGCTAATGGGGAGCTACCCTGACGCGGACGTCGGCAATGCGCGCGCCAATACCTATCCCAACTTCTGGCTGCACGCCTCCTGTGACCATGTCCACACCATGCGTGTGATCCCGGTCGATGCCACGACCACCCGGATTCGGACCAGTTGGATCGTCGACGAGCATGCCGTCGAACATCAGGATTACGATGTCGAGGCGCTCATTGCTTTTTCCAAGCTCGTCAATGACGAAGACCACGCCATCATTGTCGATCAAGCGATCGGTGTCGCATCGTCTCGTTACCGGCCGGGACCGTACTCGCCAATCAAGGAGAGCGCCGTGGAGCACTTCGTGGCCTGGTACACGAGCTGCCTGTCATCAAACAGCTAACCGATCATCAACCAGCGTACACTGTCAACAGCCGCTAGCGCGCCTCGCGACTTCACCCAGGCGATCCGCTTATCCGGTACCACTGGTGTATCGGGCTTTGAGCTTTCTCTTGTAGAGCTTGCCGGTAGGCTCGCGGGGAAGCCGCTGATCGAAGTCGATAGTGCGCGGGCACTTGTAGTTCGCGAGATGCTGCCGGGCATAGTCGATGAGCGACTGCTCGAGTGATTCGCTGGCGACGACGTCAGCGGCAAGCTCGACGACTGCTTTCACTTCTTCGCCATACTCGGCATTGGGGACCCCGAACACGGCCACATCCGCGACGGCTGGATGCAGAATCAAGCGATCCTCGACTTCTTGCGGATAGATGTTCACACCCCCGGAAATGATCATGTAGTCCTTCCGATCGGCCAGATACAGATAGCCATCGTCATCGACATGGCCCATGTCACCCAATGTGGACTTACCGTCTGGTAGATAAGCCTGCTCGGTTCGCTGCGGATCTTTGTGGTACTCGAAGTCCGAGCCGGAGAAATAGACCGTGCCAACCTCCCCGGCCGGAAGCTCTTCACCCCGCTCACCGACAATGTGCACGCTGCCGAATATCGCCGGGCCGACGGACCCAGGGTGCGTCAGCCATTCATCGGAACGGATGTAGCAGAGCCCGTTGTCCTCGGTGCCGCCGTAATACTCCTCGATAATCGGACCCCACCACTCGATCATGCGCTGCTTGATCTCAACTGCACACGGCGCCGCGCCATGCACCGCAACCCGAAGACTCGAAATATCATATCGGGCCCGCTGCCCCTCGGTCAGCTTCAGCAATCGAACGAACATCGTCGGCACCAGAACAACATGCGTCACCCGGTAGCGCTCTATCATTTCGAGCATTTGCAAGGCATCGAAACGCTCTTGGACCACAACCGTTCCACCGAGCATTTGCGTCCAGTAGCTGAACGAGAAAGGCGCCGCATGGTAGAGCGGCGAGGTCACCAGCAACACGGCACTTTCGTCAACGCGTGCAGGTCTCCCCCAGAAATCCATGGCGATGGCTTGTCCTTGGTCAACGGTTCGCCCCGACAAGGGGCGGATGATGCCCTTCGGCTGACCTGTAGACCCGGAGCTGTAGAGCATGTACTCACCCAGGGGCTCCTCGACCAGCGGCTGTGGCGGCTGCTGTCCGACCTCGCGCTCATAATCATCGAAACCTGGGGGGCACGCGTCCAGCATCAAGCTCTTCTCAACCCGTGGCAGGAGCGCGGGCAGTCGCTTCGCCACCAGCTCGAGTGCTGATGTAGAAATGAGCACCCGCGCGTCACAATCGTTGATGATGTAGCTTGCCTCCTCAATGCCCAGATGACGGTTGATGGCAGTCAGATAGAGTCCCGAACGCATGGTTCCCCAGATCACTTCGAAGAAGCTCGGGTGGTTCTCCATGAACAAGGCGACGTGGTCGCCCGGCTCGAGCCCGTAGCCCGCCAGCAGTTGAGCGAGGCGACGAGAGCCATCACGAAGCTGGCGCCAGCTGACCCGCTTACCCGTGGACGCCATGACCACCGCGCTGCCGTTCGGATTCGTCTCAGCGTGTAAATCTGGATACATGTTCAGCCGCCCTGCTCGGTCTCGTCATTCTGGCTCTAGAGTCCGAGCACCGCTTTGGAAATGATGTTCTTTTGAATTTCGTTCGACCCTGAATAGATGGAGGCCGCGCGCAATGCAAAATAGCTTCGTGCGGCATAGCCCGTCTCCCAGCTACCAACTATTCCCTGGTTGAAGCCGGGGTCGAGCTGCTCCGGTACATTGGGCACCCCGTAGTAGGCGAGTGCATTGAAAGTAAGCTCTGCGATGTATTGTTGAATTTCGGTGCCACGCACTTTCAACAGCGAGGCCTCGGGACCCATTGCGTCTGGGCCCTGAGGTCCGAACAAGTAGCGCTGTTCGGTCGCCTCCAGGGAGCGTAACTCAATCTCCGTGTGCGCGATTGCATCAGAGAAAGCCGGTTCCTCGAGCAATGTATGACCATCACTGTGCTCGCGCGCAGCAATGCTCTTCAAACGCGTCAGCATGGCCTCGGAGCGCGACACTTCCGCGGTACCAAAGCGTTCGTAGCCGAGAATGTACTTTGCGATGGTCCAACCATCGTGCTCGTCGCCAACACGGTTCGCGACGGGCACCCGCACGTCGTTGAAAACGGTTTCGTTCAGCTCGTGCAAGCCATCGAACTTGATGATCGGCCGGATCTCGACCCCGGGGGTTCTCATATCGAGCACCAGGACGGTGATGCCGTGCTGCTTCTTGCCCGTGCTGTCGGTACGAAACAAACCGAATATCCAGTCACACTCATGTGCGTCACTGGTCCACATCTTGGAACCGTTGATCACATACTCATCGCCGACGCGCTGCGAACGACACTTGAGAGCCGCCAGGTCGGAACCGGCATTGGGCTCCGAATAGCCCTGGCACCACAACACCTCCCCCTTCAAAATCCCCGGCAGATGCTGTTGCTTTTGCTGCTCGGTACCAAATTCCATCAAGGCCGGACCAATCATGTTACAGCCGGCCAGGTTGAGTCGTGGCGCATAGCCCAGTGACAGCTCTCGCTCGAACAAGAACTGTTGCGGATAACTCCAGCCAGGTCCTCCCCATTCGGCTGGCCAGCCCGGGCACGTCCAGCCGCCTTGCTCGTAGAGAAGATTCAAAAACAGCTTTTGATCAGCGGCCTCCAGCGAAAATCGCTCGGTACGTTGACGCGTCCGCAGATCCTTCGGCAACTTATTACGGACAAACTGCCTCACTTGCTGGCGAAAGGCCTCCAGCTCCAGGTTGTACGCTTCGCTCATAACTCTGTGCTCGTCGATGTGAGCACAGGATACCGAACCCCGGCCTCCCTGTTTAATCTCTCAAATGCCAAGCACCCGAACGGCGCTGCACAGCGGTAGGCATCGAGTCTTGGATCCACGTACCATTGAATGACCGACCTTCGGGTGACGGGCATCGTTCTTCGGAGACCTAAGCATGATTATCGACGGCCATGTTCACGTGTTCCCCGATCAGGCGGGTGATGGCGTCGGCCGTCCGGCAGCCGAGCATCGCCGTGTGATGCAAAGCGCCATCAAGGACTACTGGGGGCGCATGATCACCTCTCACCAGGACCCTCGCTTCATACCGGAGGATAATGAAGATGTCGATTTTCACGTAGCCGGGTGTGGCCGCTGGCGGTGGCACAAGCATGGCGAGGATTGCTGGCTGCAACGCGGACCACCCGTGCTTGCAGAAATGGAGCACACACCCGAGCAAGTTGTTGCCAGTATGGATGCGATTGGCGTTGACCGCGGGGTCATTCATGCAGACTTTATTTATGTCGACGCGGTTTTCGGACGCGAACACTACTTTGTCGAGTGTCTACGCCAGTATCCCGACAGACTGATTGGCACGTTCACAATCAACTTCGATCCGAACGCGGACGAGCGCAGTCGGGAACGTGAGCTGGGCGCCGCCAAGACTGCCATTTCGAATGGCTTCAAGGCACTCTATGTCGAAGGCAACATGCCCAATCCGCTCGACCATCCACACTGTGATCCGCTCTGGTCGTGTCTGGTGGAGCACGGCATTCCGGCTTACATCAACACGGGTTTCTGTGAGCGCGACCACTACCTGGCTCAGGTCGAGTCACTGTCGCGGCTGTTGCATCGATACCCGGACCTGCATGTCATTGATTCCCACTTTGGCGGCAACTATCTGCATGAGCGCAATCCCAGCCACACCAACTTGGACGAGCTCGACCCTTTGTTGAAAACCGGCCGCTTCCTGTTCGAACTCGGTTATGTGCTCGCCTTCGAGCACCAAAGTGTCTGGGGCGCTGATGCCGAATACCCCTATCGGCGTCAGGTGGAACTCGCACAAAAGCTTCACGCTCGTTACGGCGCGGATGTGCTGACCTGGGGCTCGGATATTCCCTGGTGTTACCGCGTCTGCACTTATCGACAATCGCTCGACAGTGTGCGTCAGCATATGCCGTTCCTTAGTGCATCGGAGATGGACAAAGTGCTGGGCGGCAATCTCGCACGCGTGCTGCAGATCACCTGAGCATCGTCAAATCAAGCTTAACTGCTAAGGAGAACCCATAATGCTCGTCAGAACCATGGACCAGCTGGAGGCCGAAGGCCGTGTCATCTCAATCTCTCATGGAAAAGCGACTGCGGTACGGCTCCTGACCAAAAGCGACGGCCTGAATTTCAGCATTTCCGAGGCCCGCGCCGGTCATGTCGGCCACTCGGACCTCTGGTACAAGAATCACTGGGAAGCGAACTTCGTCCGTGAAGGCGTCGCAACCCTGGAGAATCGCAACACCGGCGAACGCTGGGCGCTGGAACCCGGCGTGATGTACTGCGTCGGCCCGAATGATCCGCATCGCATCAGTCGAGAGAAAGAATGCAACATGCGCATCATCAGCGTGTTCAATCCGCCCATTGTTGGCGAAGAAACGCACGATGAGGATGGCGCTTATCCGCCGACCGGCGACATCCCGGTTGGCCATGATGGCATGTTTGTCAGAACCGTCGAAGACGTGCGCAAAGCAGGCATGGAAGTCGTGGTCGGTGACGGTATCGCGACTTCACGCCGCTATGTAACCGCAGCCGACAATCTAGGGTTCTCACTGCACTCTGTTCATGTCAGTGCCGGCGTCAAAGCGGATTGCTGGTACAAGAACCATTGGGAAGGCAACCTGGTGCTGGACGGCACATTCGAGGTTACTGACTATGCAACCGGTGACGTTCACACTCTCGGCCCCGGCAGCATGTATCTGGTTGGGCCCAACGACCGGCACCAGATTCGCGCCATCACCGATAGCCACGTGATCAGTGTGTTCGACCCGCCGTTGACCGGTACGGAGCAACGTGACGAGGACGGCTCTTATCCAGCAACCGGACCGATTCCCAAAGGACCGGAGTGAGTCGCGAAGACTGCTGCTTCACATCAGTCGATTATGTAGACGGGGCTGCTCCAAGCCTGATGGGCGTCCTCGGTGGTGACGCAAATCCACAGCGGGTTGTCACGCCCGCCTGTGACGGGGATCGTGAAACGGCCCTGGAACTGACAGTGCGGGTTCACATCCGGTAAACGCAACACTCGGAGCTGTCGTTGCAGACCGCCGAGCGGCACCACGTGCTCGTTCACGCCGATGTCTTGCAGCGCGACATCGATGTCGCCGTATCCGGTCGAGACCTGCAGTCGCGCGTCAGGCTGTTCGTCCAGCCACAGGTCGAAACCCATCATGTTGCCCGCGGTGCGCGAGCCGAATCTGATGTGCTGCTCATCGACCTGTGTGCACGGGAGTTCCGGATTCCAGGCCGCGACAGGCTCGAACCTGGTGATACGCGCATTGGTCACTGTGGCTTCGCCACGCCAGCGCGAACGTGAGCCTTTGCCGCGGCGCTCGGCACCACTGACCAGTACCCGCACACGGTTGCCGAGCGTGGCGGCATCATAGGGTCGCGCCACCTCGACACAACGCGACCCATTTCGGATCTCGACTTTCTCAATCGGCGACGACGTCACGAGTCCGACGCGAAGTTCGACGGCATCACCGGTGAACGAAACAATATCGCCCATCTCTGCCGTCTGAGTGGCAACTGCCGAAGCGTCGTCGAACACTGCAGGATCCCGATCCCAGAGCCTCGCCCGACCATCGGGAAACTCGGCGCCTACGGCCATATGTAGACGATTACCCGTGGTTGCATAGTGGCGGCGTTTGCGCAAACACTCGAACACGGCATCGCGAGTCAACGTCGGCGCCAGCAAACACGTCAGGCCTCCATAGGCCGCGAACTCCGATGCACTCGGGTGACTCGCGCCCGGCCGGCCCTTATGCCCATCGCTGTTGGCCACTACACCGATGCGAAAGCCCAGCTCGAAGGCGTCTTCGACCAACCACTCGAATGTGCCCCAGGCAGAGTGAATCTCCATCGCGGTTTCGAGCGCGCCATCGTGACCACGTGTCAAATCAGCCCAACGTCCACCGACATGGGCGAACACGACGACATCTTCTTCACGCAGCGAATCGAACAAGGCGGGAGCATCGTTCGCATCGGTGTCAATGTCTGAGATGTCAGGCAGCAACGCATGTGAGGAGCGATGAATCTGCCGGCCCTCCGCGCGAAAGTAGACGTTGCGATCACCGCCCAGGTGGGTGTTGGCGGACCATTCATAGCCGGGGTAGGTGACAAACTGTCCCTCATCGTTGAAACGCGCGGTGAGCTCGTTCAAATGACGCCAGAAAGCGTTGTTGACCTGGAAGTCATTGGCCTGGTGGCCTGAGGCATCCAGAAATGCCACGTCGCGCGCAAAACCGAAGTAGTGACGCGCCGTGTTGATGCCAACTGATTCACCACTCTGGCCATGCAGGTCTGCCCACCAGCCTGCGTGCTCATTAGCTTCGACGACCAGGGGTGAGGACTGCGCGAGCAATACGCCCTGGCTGTCACGCACGTCGATGCGCAAGACCCCGGGCTTCTCAACCATCAGTCCCTCGATACTTCGCGCCTCCTGTCCAGGGCCATAGTCGAGCTCATCGGGTAGTCCCGACACCGGAAGATTGGCCTCGAGCTTGAGCCGGCATTCGGCACGGCCGGTAGGATTGCCCCACTTGTCTTCGGCCCGGATACCGAAACGGAAAGTCTCTCCCGGACGTCGCAAGCTGGGGAGTACGGCATACCAGGCGTCGGGCTCGCCGGCGGTGATGGGAACGACCGGACTCTCCGCCACCGGAACATGCAATGCGGTCGCCACGGTGTCGACGAGCACGGTAAATCGGAAATCCTGCTCCGCACACGACTGCATCTTGAGCCCTGGCGAACCAGCGCTGCGGTCACCAAGCACAACTGTAATGGTGTCGCCTTCGTCCAGATGTCCGTACGGCATCACAATGCGCAACGCCTGGTACCACGGCCGCGTGTAGCCCAGATCGTCGAAGCTGACATTCATCTCCAGGCCACGACTGTTGCTGGCAGTGACATAGTTGACCTCATCCGGCTCACTCGCCTGCAGCTGACCCCAATCAGCCGTAAACCGGAATACCACCTTGAGGCCGCCACCACCATCGATGCCGAATCGACCCGCTGTATAGACCAGCCGAAAGCTCTGCAGGCTGCGTGCCTCTACCGGCGACGACGGATCAACACTGACATGGCCATACATCACCGGATCGGTACCTGGCGAAGCCGACGGCCACACATCACCGCGATGTTCGCGAGGCACTCGTTCATGCAGATTGGAACTCTCAGACATGCGGAAGATTCCTTCATCAGAACACTTAGCAGTCACTAAGATATCACTCGGACCGAAGTGCCGTGCACTGGCGGACAGAAACGCTGGCGAGCGGATACCACTGTTGGCTAAACTGGGACGAAGCGTGATCCCCGACAGGAGGCGTCATCTCATGTCCGACACCCTCGAAATGCTGCTCGAAGCACAACCTCACGGCTTCACCCTGCAACAAGCATTCTATAACCGCGATGACATCTATCGAGCCGACCTCGAGAAGGTACTGTCAGATCAGTGGCACTTCGTCGACCATGTGTCACGGCTCCCGAATCCGGGTGACTACATCACCCATCAATTCGGCGACGAGTCCATCATTGTCGTGCGCGACAAGCACGGCGAGTTGCATGCGCATTTCAATGTTTGTCGTCACCGGGGCTCTCTCATCTGTCTGGAACCACGTGGCAATAGCAAGAGATTGGTGTGCCCGTACCATGCCTGGGCCTATGAGCTCGACGGCCGACTCAGCAATGCCCGACAGATGGCCGAGGGCTTCGATGCCGCGCAATACGGGCTACACCCGTGCGGTGTCAAAGTCATAGAAGGATTGATCTTCATCAACCTGAATCCTGACGACGGCGCCGACATCGGTTTGATTGAGGACAACGTACTGCCGTTCCTGCGCCCACACGACCTGCTGCACACCAAGATCGTGCACGAGGAACTGTATCCGACTTACGCAAATTGGAAACTCGCCGTCGAGAACTTTCGCGAGTGCTATCACTGCGCGCCGGCTCACCCGGAGTACACCCAGGTCAATGCTTATGTGAATGCCAGGGAAAGAGGCTTTGGCACTTACAACAAGACCGTCGACCAGTGGGCAGAGCGCGTCAAACCCAGTGGCCGCAAAACGGGCTTCGAGCGATTTTCATATCCGCGGCAGCCACACAACGCCTGGCGCATGCCCATCCGGGAAGGCTTCGTCACCCTTACAGAGGACGGGCAGCCGGCCGGCCCGCTGCTCGGTGAGTTCGAGGAGTACGATGGCGCCGAAACGGGTGTGTTCTTCGGCCCATTGTCGTATCTCTACGTGACCAATGATCACGCGACCACTTTTCGCTTTACACCACGCTCGGCCCAATTCACCGAGGTCGTCGTGACCTGGTTGGTGCGTGAGGATGCAGTGGAAGGCGTGGATTACGACATCAACAAGCTCAAGTGGATGTGGGACGAGACCACGATTCAGGACACCCGGATCATCAACGACAATCAAAAAGGTGTGAACTCGAGCCGTTACACCCCCGGCCCATACAGCGAGGGTGAGGCGGGTAGCGCGCGGTTCACTGCGTGGTATCTCACGCGGTTGGGCGGTAAAGAGCGGCCAGACAACATCGCGCGCGTGCACGCGTTGTTCTAGGATCATACTCGTCTGACCGAATCGTAAGGCGACAAGCATCTGCGATACCATCGTACATACTGAAGAGCACCCAACGGGAGATCATGACATGAACGCCAACGGCTCGGACAACATGCTAAAAACGGTTTCCGATGAGGTCATGACTGATCTCGGGCGAAAAACGGCGCAAGCTCGCGGGTTACCCAATGCCGCTTTTACCTCGCCAGAGTTCTTCGAGCTGGAACGCGACACCGTGTTCCGCCGCGGCTGGACATTCGCCGGTGTTGCCAGCGATGTGCCCAATCCGGGTGATGTCAGGCCCGTCGAGGTCGCCGGCCGCGCCTTGTTCATGGTGCGTGACAACGACGGTGAGGTCAGGGTGTTCAATAATGTCTGTCCGCATCGGGGGGCAAGATTGGTCACCGAGGCCTGCAGCCAAGCACGCACGCTTGTGTGTCCTTATCACGCCTGGGCATTCAAGCTAGACGGCAGCTTGAGCGGCCGGCCGCACTATTACGGCCCGGAGCAACACGATCGCACACCCGATAGCAACGCCAGCTTGTTTGGGGTCAGAACGGCCATCTGGCATGACTGGGTGTTCGTGAACCTCGACGGCAAAGCACAAGACTTCGAGAAATACATGGAGCCGGCGTTTTCACGGTTTCAGAGCTGGAATCTGCACGACTTCGAGTGCGCTCACTATCAACCATTCGAGTTTCACTGCAACTGGAAGCTCGCAATCGAGAATTTCTGCGACAACTACCACGTGTTCAAAGTCCACCCCGACCTCCACGACATGCAAACCGTCGAGGATCGATTCCCGATGGAGCCCGATGGTGCACACATGTTCAATCACTTCATCATCGGCGGTGAAGGTCGCGGACTGACGATCGATCCAGATGGACCTGTGCTTCCAGATCTGACCGGTCTACCGGAAGAGCTCAAGAAAAACTCACCCTATTGCCAGTTCTTTCCCAACGCGACCATGGCGATGTTTCCGAGCAATCTCGAGTTCTTCATGTTCGAACCGCTGAGTGTAAATGAGACCATCATGCATGTGTGGTTCTATTTCCCCAGTTCCGCGGCCAAAACCGAGACGCATGCGGGTGCGCGTGAGAAAGTCGTTCAAGAATGGGCGCAGCTCAACGAGGAAGATTCGGGAATCTGCTATCGCCTACAGGAAGGAAGAAGCTGCGATGACTATGACGGTGGACGATTCTCACCCTACTGGGATATCGGCACCCTGCACTTTCATACCCAGATTGCCCATGCCATTCGTGGCGAAGGGCACTTCTTGCGCGCCGGATAAGCGGTTCTGACATGCGTATGAACAACACCCTTCGCAGTAAGATCAACAGCGGTGCCGCCACGCTGGGCACCCACTTCTTGTCCAATGATCCGGATATCGCAGAAATCATCGGCGACTCGGGATTGTTCGACTACGGTGAATACTGTGCGGAGTATTCGTCATTCGACATGCCGCTGCTCTATCACCTCGCCCGAGCCGGCCAGTGCGGCAATCTACCATTGATGATCAAGCCCGATCAGGCGAACCAAACCTTCTGGGCACAGGCCGCGATTGGCGCCGGCTTTCACGCCGTGTTGTTTACCGACGTGCGCAGCGTCGAAGACGTCTGGGCGTGTCATCACGCCATCCGACCCGACACGCCGGCGGACAAGGGATTGATGGGGGTCAAGCTGCGGCGTCCCGCGCTGCACGATCTGGACGCCGATCAGTATCTCGAAGAGCTGAAGTCGGTCGTGTTCTCGATCATGATTGAAAAAGACGTGGCGGTAGATGACCTGGACAACATCTTGGACGCCGCAAAACAAGCTGGCGTGGACATGACTCAATGGGGACCCGCGGACTTTGGCTTCTCACGCGGTGAGCCCACCATGATGAGCCGCCCTGAGATCAAACCCTTCGAGGAACTGGTGATTGCCAAGTCGCTCGAACATGGCATTGCACCTCGCATTGAGATCGGCGAAGTCGAAGAGGCGAAACGATACGTCGATCTGGGGGTGCGGGACTTCTGCATTGGATGGGATCGATTCATTCTCCAGACCAAGCTTGCTAGCCTGGGTGAGGGCATGCAAAAGATATTGAGCGGTCTGTAGGCCCGATGCGCTGCCGGCCTGCGACAACACGCGGTCGCGCCCACATCCACGCTGACGACCAGTCCTGGCGCTAACCGAAGTGCGAGATTCCTCCACTTTAGGGGCTCGCATGCCAATAAATCGGTCGTCTGGAAGCATATGCACGTACTCTGACAACAGGTCCGGTGCCGGATGGTCAGGTGGTGGACCGTCTCACAGTCCCGGAATCACCAGCTCTGAACTTCTGTACCAGACTAGCGAGTGACATGGAGAGAGGGCGCACTTTGTCTGAGCAATGTGTGAACGAGAAATCAGGCAAGCCGGCTGTCCTGGTCACTACACGGCGCAATGCTCTGGCCAGGGCGGTTGCGCTGACCCTACCTTTGATACTGTCTGGCGAGGCCCACGCTCTAGGTCTGGGTAACGTTGACGTCCGCTCCATGCTCGGCCAACGGCTGGATGTCGTGATCCCGATTCACGTATCCGAGGCCGAGAATCAAGCGCTCTCGGTTCAAGTACCGAACTACTGGGATCATCACTCGCTCGGTCTACTCGAGCCGGTAATGGTCGACGATCTCCGAGTCCGGATCATCGACTCGGAGGACGGTGGCAAGTGGGTGCGGCTGAGCTCATCGGGTCCGGTCAAAGAACCGGCCATGAACTTTCTCCTCCGGCTGCGGACAGCTGACCAGGAGCTGGTGCGCGAAATCAGCCTGCTGCTCGATCCGCTCCAATATTTGGTGACTTCAGCGCCGACACCCGAACCAACCACCATCCAGTCGAGCGGCACCAATAGCTGGACTGCAACGCTGGATGCGCAGCGGCGGTATGGCCCGGTACGACAGGGTGAAACCTTGTACGCCATAGTCGCAAAGCACTATCCCGGACTCAGCGCTGGGCACGAGCAGGTCATGAGTGCGCTGGTCGATCTCAACCGTCGGGAGTTCGTTGGTGGTAATGCGAATCAGTTGATGGCCGGCTCGTGGCTGACGCTGCCGACCATCGCCGACATGACGGAGAGGTTGGCCAGTGGCGCCGCTGTCACGCCGACATCGAGCACGGCCACAGGGGCAGCCAGCACCAACCAGACTCAGACCTACGGTCCGGTCGAGGCTGGCGAGACGCTCTATAGCATCGCGCGCCGATTCGCCTCTGCAAGCGGTACGTCCATCCCGAATTTGATGGAGACGCTGGTCGCCAGCAACCCTCAAGCGTTCATCAACGGCGACGCCAACTTGCTCCGCGAAGGCGAGGTCTTGACTTTGAGCGCCACAACGACTGTCTCCAGTGAGACATCGGTGGCGACGCCACTAGAGCAGGTCAAGCCAGTGGCCGACTCACCGGCCATCACAACCGTCTCCGAGGAAGCCTCGACAACAGTCGAGACGGTCGTCAATACCGACACCCAAGCCGTCAGCAGCGAGAGCGTTTCCGATACAACAAACCGCCAAATCGCCGAACTCATCGCAGACTCGAAATTGACTCTCGAGCAAGATCAGATCCGAGGTGAACAGCTGTCTTCCGAATACGCCGAGCTGACCGAGCACATTGAGGCCTTGGAAGCCATGCTCGCGAAGCAGGATGAACATGTGGCGGAATTGAGCTCGCGCATTGACAATCTCGCGAACCGGACAACGCAGACCATCAGCACGGCCGCCGGGACAACCACAGCTGCTCACAGTATCACGCAGACATCGCAACTCAGCGGTGCATCAAATGACACCGAGACAACTGCGTTCACGACCACGGACAGCAAACCCGCACGTATCGAACGACCGACACCGACCAACGTCTTGGACATGTTGCCGGTCTCTGCAACGACCTTGGGCCTCGTGCTCGCCGGGGGGTTGCTGTTCTTGGCAACCGCATGGATGCTGCGACGCCGCAGCCGAGTCGCAAGCCTTCGTGACCATCGCGTCTGATAACAACGAGCATCAGCTGATGCTGCTGCGCGTGCTCAACCGATCGGGCGATGTGGTCAGGGCAAAGAGTCTCAGCGAATCAATGCTCGCACGTGGCGACGACTTGAGCGATGACATGCGTGCCCAGGTCGAGCGCATTTACGCGGAATCGGCCAGAGAGTGACTCACCACCGGGGTCGGGATACTACTGTCGTCAACAGCACTGGCTGTTAGGGATCTCGGCGGACCGGCAAGTGAGGCACCAGATGCTCACCGACGGCGCGAATTGTGCTCTCCTCGGGAAAGCGTATCGCAAGTTCAGTGACACCCAGACTCTCGAAGTAGCGCAGGCCATCCAGACACTGCGCCGGCGTGCCAGCTACCGCACAGGCTCGAACAACTTCGAGCGGCACGGTCTCGGGCGCTTGTTGCCAGCCACGGGCCTGTTCCAAGGTTATGCCCATGTACCGCAATGAGTGCTCGTTTCGAGCACGGTGCGCGATGGCATCGGCCACCAGGGGTCGGATACTGGCAATCGCCCGGTGCTCGTCCTGGTCGACCGCAATGTTGCCGTTGACCACGATCTGCGCGCCAGCACTGTCGGTGTTCACGCTGCTGAAGCGCTCGATTGCGTACTCGTAGAATCCGCGGTTGCCGGCGGGAATGATCACCCCGTTTGCCTCCTCCCCACTCATCTTCAACATCGCCGGGCCGCCGGAGCAACCAATCAGCACCGGCAATGCGGCGGCTCCATCGAACAGCGACTTCGCGTCGGCTGTTTCGAACAGTTCGCCCGCCATGCTCGAGCGACCATGCTCGAGCAATGAGCGAATGATGCGAATTGATTCACGACAACGCTGCACCTGCCCTTTGACGTCCAGCCCAATAGGATGCAGCAAAGCATTGACGGAACTGCCGATACCAAGCGTGAAACGGCCGCCGCTCAGATGACTCAAAGTCCCCGCCGATGCGGCAATGACGGCCGGATGGCGGGCCGAGGGGTTGATCGTGCCGAGTCCGAGCTTGATGTTCGGTAACTCG
>MDTE01022118.1_pt1 | contig 104561 bp, 100 predicted proteins | sample 811231 | NCBI WGS metagenome assembly MDTE01 (sample SAMN05326651, study PRJNA326480) | marine metagenome | isolation source: seawater | place: Indian Ocean: Red Sea | collected 2010 | reverse complement strand
GATTTCGCCGCCGCGATCGCCTGCCAGACCCGGTCCGGGGTGGCGGGCATGTCGAGGTGCTCGACCCCGACCCCGGCGAGCGCATCCATGATGGCATTCATCATGGCCGGTAGCGCACCGACGGTGCCGGCTTCGCCGGCACCTTTGACCCCGAGCGGGTTGCGCTGGGTCGGGACGCCGTTGCCGACGATCTCGATGTCCGGGAAGTTGTCGGCCCGCGGCATGGCGTAGTCCATGAAGGATCCGCTCAGAAGCTGGCCGCTGTCGGGGTCGTAGACGACCTGTTCCATCAGCACCTGGCCGAGGCCCTGAGCGATCCCGCCATGGATCTGGCCCTTGACGATGGTCGGGTTGACCATCACGCCCACATCGTCGACCACCCAGTAGCCGACCGGCTCGACGACGCCGGTATCTGGGTCGATCTCGACCTCGCAGACATGGCTGCCGTTGGGATAGGTGTCGTCCTCGGGCGCGAAGGTTGCGGTCTCGTAAAGCCCCGGCTCTACGCCGGCCGGCAGCTTGGCCGGCAGGAAGGATGCCTTGGCGACCTCCTTGAGGGTGATGGTCTTGTCGGTGCCTGCGACCGTGAACACGCCGTCGGCAAACTCCAGATCGGCGCCGTTGGCCTCCAGCAGGTGTGCCGCCACCTGGCGCGCCTTCTCCACGACCTTCTCTGCCGCATAGAACAGGGCCGAGCCGCCGATCACGGTCGAGCGTGAGCCCATGGTGCCGATGCCGAACGCAACCCGGTCGGTATCGCCGTCGATCACCCGCACGTCGGCCGGGTCGAGGCCCAGCCGCTCGCCGACGATCTGCTTGTACATGGTCTCGTGACCTTGGCCCTGGCTCTTGGTGCCCATCAGGACCGTTGCGCTGCCGTCGGTGTTGAAGCGCACCTCGGCGAAATCGGGCGAGGGCGAGCCGGCCCGCTCGATCGGGTTTGAGATGCCGATGCCGCGCAGCTTGCCGCGGGCCTCGGCCTCGGTACGCCGCGCGGCGAAGCCCGCATAGTCGGACATCTCCAGCGCCTTGGCTTGGTTCTCAGTGAAGGCACCGCAATCGTAGGAGAGACCGAGCGCCGTCTTCACCGGCATGGAGTCGGACGCGATCATGTTCTGTGCTCGCAGATCCGCCGGATCGACCCCGAGCTCGCGCGCGGACTCGTCGAACATGCGCTCGATAACAAAGGTCGCCTCGGGCCGTCCGGCGCCGCGATATGGCGCGGTCGGGTTGGTGTTCGAATGCACCGTGCGAACCGTCACATGGGCGGCGGGGATATCGTAGACGCCGATCAGGGTGCCGACGTTGGTGAACACCGACAGCAGATTACGGATCGCAGAGAGATAGGCGCCGATGTTGGCGATGGTTTTGACCCGGAGGCCGACGATGCGGTTGTTGGCGTCGAAGGCGAGCTCAGCCTCGGTGACATTGTCGCGGCCATGCTCGTCGGCCTGGACGGCCTCACTGCGCTCACAACTCCACTTGACCGGACGTCCGACCTTGCGCGTGGCCCAGAGCGTCAGCCGGTGCTCGGGATACTGCCAGCCCTTGGTCCCGAAGCCGCCGCCGACATCGCGCGCGACCACCCGGAACGCCTGCTCGGGGATCGAGAAGATCTTCTCGGCCAGCAGCTGTCGCACCCGGTGGGGGTACTGGACGTCGGCGTGGAGCGTGTAGCGATCCTCGCGCTCGTCATAGGAACCGATGGCCGAGCGCGGCTCCATATACTGGGCAAACACACGGCTGATCACGAAGCGGCGTTTGATGATCCTTGCGGCGCCGGCGAAGGCTGCCTCGACCGCCTCGGCGTCGCCGGCCTGGAACTGGCCGGAGATGTTGTCGGGGGAATCCTCCCAGATCACCGGCGCGTCGGGATCGACGGTGGTCGCGGTGTCCGTGACGGAGGGCAGGTCGTCATAGTTCACATCGACCAGCTCCGCGGCATCGCGCGCCTGGTTGAGTGTCTCGGCGACGATAAGCGCCACCGGATCGCCGACATAGCGCACGCGACCGAGCGCGAGCGGCGGCTGCGGGCGGTACTTCATGGGTTCGCCGTCGGGGCGCTTCCACTTCGCTGGCATACCCGGCACGCCCAGATTGTCGGCTGCGACATCCTCGCCGGTGAAGACGCCGAGCACGCCGGGCGCCGCGGCGGCTTCCGTCGTGTCGATACTCTTGACCTCGGCATGGGCGTAGGGCGAACGGAGCACCACGGCGTAGGTCTGATCCGGCAGGCTGACATCGTTGGTAAACAGCCCGCGCCCGCGCAATAGACGAGGGTCTTCTTCGCGGCGCACAGCCTGACCAACACCGAACTTATCCATTCTGCTCTCCGAACCTGCTATGTATTGCCCGGCCGGTGCCGCGGCTTCGGTCTCGATTGTTCAAACAGCTTAGCAAGGATTGGGGGGTGGGCAAGACCACGACCACGATATCGTCCGTCAAGTGAACGCTGCGAACCGATTTTAGATCATTGTATGACGGGAAGAGGGCGCATTAAGCGGATCTTGGTCGCCAGAATCCTCCGATAGAAACAACGCGAACGCTCGCGTTTTTTTTCTCTTGAGCCTAACGTCCTGTGCTCGCTTTTCGGCCCGGGCGAGAACATCGTGCGGGAGTGATAGCTTTTTTGCGCCGGCGATTAAACCGCGGGCCTCATGCAAAGAGAGGAAAAAATGGCAAAGATGACAGGATCTCGGTTTCTAGCTGAAACTCTGAAAGGGTATGGTGTCAGCCATGTCTTCTTTATGCCGGTTTTTGGAATCGGGGCACTTAAAGAGATTGAAGAGCTGGGCATGCGCCGGATCATGGTACATGGCGAAAAGCCTGCGGCGTATATGGCGGATGGTTATGCGCGAATCGCAGGTCATCCTGGGGTCTGCATGGCTCAGGCGGTGGGCGCCGCGAATCTCGCGGCGGGATTGCAGGACCCCTATCTAGCCGGATCACCGGTCATCGCGATGACAGGGCGTCGCTCCCAAGCATATCAGCAACGCCACGCCTATCAGGAAGTGGACCATCGCGGTCCGTTCGAGGCAGTGACTAAGTACAGTAACGCTATCACTCATATCGATCAGCTGCCGCGGGCACTGCGCCAAGCGTTCCGTGAGGCGGTGAGCGGACAGCCTGCGCCCGTACATCTCGATTTCGACGGTATCATCGGGCAGGACATCCTTGAGTCTGAGGCGGATCTCGAGCTCTTGATTGAAGAACAGTTCACAAGGGTACCTCCGTTTCGACCCGAACCTGACCAGGCCGGCGTGGCCGCGGTGGCGCACGAAATTGCCAAAGCCGAACGCCCCATCATAGTCGCCGGCGGTGGTGTGAAGCATAGCGGTGCGGGCGCAGATCTTGTGGCGTACGCCGAAGCGCATTCGATCCCGGTCGCGACTTCGCTCAATGGGAAAGGCATGATCCCTGATACCCACCCGCTATGTGTCGGCGTTGTTGGTGCGTATTCGCGCTGGTGTGCTAACCGGGCCGTTTGCGAGGCTGACCTCGTGATCTATGTTGGTAGTAGCGTCGGCGGCATGGTTACCAACGAGTGGCGGGTGCCTGGAGATGGCGCTGCAGTCGTACAGATCGATATCGATCCGCGCGAACTGGGCCGTAGCTATCCAGTTCGTGCAGCGATGCAGTCCGATGCTAGGGCGGGCCTTCTCGCGTTGCAGGCTGAGACGGGTAAGGGGCCGGATCGGTCGGCTTGGCTCGCGCGTACGTCGGAACTCGTAGCGGAATGGCGCGCCGAGGTCGCACCGCTGATGGCGTCGGATGAGGTGCCGTTCCGTACCGAACGGCTCTGTGCCGAATATACTGCCCATCTACCAAGTGATGCGATCTTGGTCTCCGACACGGGTCATTCAGGCATCTGGACTGGCACGATGATAGACCTTCTGCACCCGGGCCAGAGCTATATCCGCTGCGCGGGCTCGCTCGGCTGGGCATTCCCGGCCGCAATGGGCGCGAAATGCGCTGCACCGGACCGACCGGTCATATGCTTCGCCGGGGACGGAGCCATGTGGTATCATCTGACTGAAATGGAAACGGCAGTGCGCTGTGAGATCAACACAGTCACCGTGGTCAACAATAACCATTCGCTCAATCAGGAAAAGAGCATCAACGAGGCCTCCTATGGCGGCCAGACCGCCGGTTCAGACGATCTGTGGATTTTCCCACAATCGGATTTTGCAAAGATCGCGGACTCCATGGGTGGACTGGGCCTGTTGGTCGAAAAGCCATCGGAGTTCGAGGGCGCGCTGGAACAAGCGATAGCCAGTGGACGCCCGACCGTCATCGACGTAAGGACTCATCTAGATAGCATCACCCCCGACGCTTGGGCGCCTTGATCGCGTCACGGGGGTTTATTCAGCCCGACGTCTCGCATCCGAAGCGCTGCGTGACTATGCTGTTTCCAAGGTTGCGCCGGATTAAGGCCCGGATCGAATAATCTGCCTAGTGGGGCAGACAAGGGGAGAGATTTTCATGAACGATGTTGGCAATCCAGCCAAGCGCCAGATTGGCGCGAGCGACTTAAAATGCACACCCGTGGGCTTGGGTTGCATGTCCTTGTCGGGGGTGTACGGAGCAGCTGATGACGAGGAGAACGTCAAGTTCGTGCGCTATGCCATCGATCAGGGTGCCGATTTCTTGGATTCCTCGGACATGTATGGCTGGGGCCATAATGAGGAGGTGCTCAAGCGCGCGTTAGCTAATGGCTACCGGGACAAAGTAGTGCTGGCGACCAAGTTCGGCCAGACCCAGATCGAGGGTGGTGGCATGGGCGTGGACGGGCGTCCCGAGTATGTCGCGAAGGCCTGCGACAGGAGCCTGCAACGTCTCGGAGTCGACGTCATCGATCTCTATTACCAGCATAGGGTGGACCAAGAGGTTCCGATTGAGGACACGGTTGGCGCTATGGCAGAGCTGGTCGAGGCCGGCAAGGTGCGTGCCATCGGTATCTGCGAGGCGAAGCCCGATACGATCCGCCGGGCGCACGCGACCTATCCGCTGGCGGCCGTGCAGAGCGAGTTCTCGATCCTCTATCGCGAGGAGGCCGAGCAGATCCGGGTCGCGACGGGCGAACTCGGCATCTCCTTCGTTGCCTACTCGCCGCTGGGCCGTGGGCTTTTGACGGACAACTTCATCAACGCGGAGACGGTATCGGAGGATGATCCGCATTATCGGCATCCGCGCTTCTCCAAGGGCAACTTCCAGCAGAACCGGGAGCTTGCACTGCGGGTTGCCGAGTTCGCAGCCAAGAAAAATTGCACGCCGGCGCAGGTGGTTCTGGCTTGGCTGCTGGGTCAGGGTGAGGATGTGATCACGATCCCGGGTACAAAGCGGAGCCAGCGCTTCGACGAAAATATGGGTGCGCTGAACGTTTCGCTGTCGGCGGACGAACTGGCCGCGATGTCTGCGGCCGTACCGATCGGAGCTGCCGCCGGCGAGCGCTATCCTGCGCCGCAGATGAAGAAGGTCTTTGTCGACTCCGCCGCCAACTAGCGGCGTTCCGCGCCCTTTTCCTCGGCTGAGGGCGGCATGTCCTCGACCCGTCGATAGGCGAACAGCGCCAGTAGCAGGGCGAACGCCAGAGCACCGAACATAGTACGATAAGCGATTGCTGGGCTGCGGCCTAGGTCGTCGACTGGGAAGGCGTCCAGAATGGCGCCAGTCCCCATCTGCATGGCGAACACGCTGGACCATGTGCAGAGATTGATGGCGGTGAAGGCGCGGCCCGTATGGGTATCGGGGAATAGGCTTCGGGCATGTGCGAAAATGGGTGATGCCATCGGTGCGACCAGTGCGAAGCCCGATAGTAGTATGGTAACGACGAGGACCGAGTTGCTGGCATTTATCGCGAGGGCCGCGTTCATCGCGGCGAAGGCGAGCATACCGCCCGTCACCACCCCGCGGCGTGTGTCGAACAAGCGGTCGAGCGGCCCGTAGAAAATGGCGGCGACTATCCAGGCCATTGAGACAATGAAGATCACATCTCCGCGGGCGACGATATCGAGGTTGAACACGTCATTTAAATAGGGCCCGATCCACAGATTGCGGACGGTGACCAGTGCTCCTACGGTGACGGCCGTGGCCGCGGCGAAGGAATAGATTCGGGAATCGGTGAGGATATGACGCAGGCCACTCACCGTCTCGAGCAGTGTCTCTGTGTTCGCCTGTTGCGGTGCGTCGGCCGGCCGATCTCGCACCATGACCAGAAGTGCCGCGGCGACGACGAGCGAGAAAGCACCGACGACATAGAGGGACGTACGCCAACCATAGGCCTCGACTGCTAACGCAAAGGGTGACGCAGAGAGCAGCATTCCCGTACCGCCGACGGCGATCGAGATCGCCGTGCCGGTCGCGAGCCGGTCGCGCGCGAGCCAGCGGGAGAGTAGTACGATCACTCCCATGAAGACGGGCGCAGCCCCGCAGCCGATCAGGAACAGGCCGGCGGCGAGCCCGGCCACGCTGTTTGCGGCGGCGAAGGTGATTGCACCGAGTGCTGCGAGCAAGAACAGGGTGGCCATGGTGCGGCGGGGGCCGTAGCGATCTAGGAAGACGCCGACCGGAAGCTGCATCAGCGCTGCGCCGAGGAAGATGGCGGCCGGTAGGCTCGACAGCTGGCCCGGGGTCAGTCCCAGTTCGGCTCGCAGGTTTGGTGCTATGACCGCCGGCGCGGAGCGCAGGAAATGCGCAAGGATGAAGGCGAGCGCCAAGACTGGCACCATCCGAATGATCGCGGCGCGACGATTAAAGGGCTCGGGCGGCGTTTCGCTCTGCATTGGTTCGGAAGGGGGCTGGGGCGGTCAGGAAGAGACGCATCATACTACGCTCGGTACGCCTTAACACGGGCCCGCTCCTAGTTCGCTCGGGCTTCGCGCAGTTCCTTGCGGCGCGCTTCTGTGGCGGCCTCGTTGACTTCGAGGGACTCGTCCTCGATCTCGCCGGTGAAGATCACCCCGTAGATATCGTTAGCCTTCTCGATCGTCTCCCAGCCTTCCAGCACGTCGACAATCACGCGCTCCGTCTCGCGCTCAAGAGGGTCGCCATAGCCGCCGCCGGCGGAATCTCGGCCGCGGACCCGCTGACCCGGATTGAGTGTGACCTGAGCTACATTCGGCAGCCGGGTGGGCTGGGTCTCGTCCTCGATCAGCCAGGTCTCACCGGCTGTACCGGGTAGACCGCCGAGCACCCCCCGGGGCTGGCTGTGCTGACCGTCGCAGGATATCACTGCCATCATCGGCGCGTGGGTTGGGCCATACTCGATCTGCTGGGCGGGGGCACCGCGCCGCCGACCCGCACCGGCGGAATCCGTGACTAGCTGCAGCGACTCCACCCGGATCGGATGCTTGAGCTCGTCGACCTCGACCGAGTCCCGGTACATCAGGCCGGCGATGACCGGGATCGCGTAGTTGACCCAGCCGTCGGCCTCGGAACTGGCCGGGCCGCCATTGGTCGAGAGCATGAGCCGGTTAACATAGGGCTCAGGCTCGCGCCGCAAGTCCTGGCCCGAGATCACGGCCATGCCAGCGCCGAGCCCCGCACCGCCCTCGGAAAGTCCCATGCCGTCGCCTAGCTGTGCGAAGGCGGACTGGGTGATGTTGACCAGCCGTTCCGATACGTTGGTCGTCGAGACCGAGCAGGAATGCGGGAAGGTGGGCGCGGCGACGACGCTGTCCTCCGCGTACTGGAATTCCAGTCGGCGGAAGGCTCCCTCGTTGCGTGGCAGGTCCTTATCGAGTGCATTGAAGATCGCGCCCACGACGGCCGAGGTGGCTGAGCCGAGCGAGGTATTCAGGCCGGCCTCAACCGAGGGCGGGTTGTCGCGCAGGTCGACGTTAATCTTGCCCTCGTTCGGGTCGATGTCGATCTTGACCGTCAGCTCCAGTCCGTCGGGCAGCATCCCTTCGAGCGGGTCGGACTGTCCCTTGTTGACGAGGCTCGCCTTCGGCAGCTTGCGGATATTGTCGATCATTCGGCGCTCGGAATAGTCGAACCATTCGCGCATAAAGGTCTTCACCGTCTCCTTGCCGTATTTCTCGCAGAAGGCCTCGAGGCGACGCTCGGCTACGCGCGCCGAACCCAGCCCGGCGAGATAGTCGCCGTACCACTGGTCCGGCACCCGGATGCGGGCGCGGCACATGCGCATGATGTCCTCGATATTCTCGAAGTCGCGCTGGATACGCACGCCAGGGAAGACGAGCGCGCCTTCCTCGTAGACGTCGCGGGCGCGCACGAAGTAACTCGACGGTATCGAGTTACCGATGTCGGCCATGTGGCACTTTGAGACGGCGGTGAAGAGATGTTCGCCCTCGAAGAAGACCGGTACCATGAAGGTGTGGTCGGCCGGATGGGTGTTGCCCCCATACGGGTCGTTGTCGAGATAAGCGTCGCCGCGCTTGATGTCACCTTCGTGATACTTGCGCATGTTCGCCGTCTGGATGTGGCAGCCGAAGATATGCACCGGCAGGCCCTCGGCGGGGGCGAGCAGCTCGTCTTGGCCGGTCACCAGACAGCAGGAGAAGTCGCGCGCCGAGGAGATAACGGCTGAGCGGGCCGAGCGCAGTAGGGTGTTGGTCATCTCGCGGACGATCCCGTCCAGGCGGTTCGCCATCACCGAGATCAGGACGGGGTCGAGCGTGGTCTGTGATTCGGACATGACGTCCTCCATTAAGCGCTGCAATCGAGAATATAGCTGTCGGCGGCGCTCAGCTGCGCGGACATCCCTGGATAAACGACGATGGTGGTGGTGGGCTCTTCGATGATGGCCGGGCCCGCGACCGTGTCGCCGGTTGTGAGGTCGGGACCGCGGAAGATAGGCGTGGCCACTGTAGCGTCGCCGCCGAAGAAGCATTTACGTTCCGTTGCCGCCGTGGGCGTGCCGTGAGCGCTGGTCGGCTTCGGCGCGGTCGGCGGATCGAAGGGCCGGATCGAGATGCGACCCTTCCAGTTGACGCACTCGACCGGGCTGCCCTCGTCGCGCACCGCATAGATGCGCTCATGGGTCTGGTGAAATGTATCCACCAGCTCGGCCACGTCCGCGCCGTTTCCGAGCCGGGGTTTGGGAAGTGCCGTATCGAGCTCCCAGACCTGGGCGCGGTAGCGCGCCTCGACAAAGAACTCGATGCTGACATCGGCGTCCTTCGATGTTCCGAGGCTGTCGCGGAACTGCATCAGCTCGGCCTCGATCTCGTCGAGCGCGCGGTTCGCGCCGTCCCGGTCGAAGTCGTTCGAATCCGTGAACCGCGAGCGCGTCGCCTCGAACACGATCGAGGAGAACTGCATGCCGCAGGCCGACAGAGCCGAGGCGGTGCGCGGCAGGATTACCGTACCGCAGCCCAGCTCCCGGGCGATCGGCATGATATTGAAGCCAGCGGCACCGCCACCCGCGACGATGACGCTCTCGCGCGGGTTCAGGCCGTCATTGACGGTGATCTCGCCGATCGCCTTGATCATCAGCTCGTTGGCGATGACCATGATCGAATGCGCCGTTTCGTCGACGCCCTTGCCCATGCTCTTCGCGAGTTTCGAGATTACGGCGACGGCCTCGGCGCGGTCGAGCGACAGGCGCCCGCCGTTGAAGTAGCCGGGGTCGATATAGCCGAGCACCAGTGCGGCATCGGTGACTGTGGGCTCGGTGCCACCCGCGCCGTAGCAGGCGGGCCCGGGGACCGAGCCGGCCGACTGCGGGCCGACCCGCAAAAGCCCACCCGGGTCGACCCAGGCGATGGAACCGCCGCCGGCGCCGACGGAACGCACATCGACGGTGGAGGTCCCCATGATGTCGCCGGTCCACAGCGGTCCGAGCCAGGAATCGCGGGAGTAGATTAGTTTGCCGTCGCGCACGAGGCCAACATCAAAGGTGGTGCCGCCGGTGTCGCAGACGATGACGTCTCCGCCCATGTGCTCCAGCCCCGAATAGGCGCGCGCGGCAACCGGCGCCATTGCCGGCCCCGATTTCAGAGTGTTGATCGGGCGTTCGACGAGAGATTCGACTTCCTGGCAGCCGCCGACGGCCGTGGAGACCAGCAGGTCGCCGGAGAAACCGCTGTCCGTGAGATCGGTTCGCATCTGGCGCAGGTGGGCCTGCATCAAGGGCTTCAGCGACGCATCGATCGCAGTCGCCGAGGCGCGGCGATACTCGCGCAGGATCGGGGCAAGCCGGTGCGACAGCGTGTAGGGAACGCCGGGCATGATTTCCTCGATCAGCTCGCCGAGTTTTGCTTCATGAGCCTCATTGGCGATCGACCAGAGCAGGGAGACCGCGATGGCCTCGAAGCCGCGTTCCTTCAGGGTCTCGATGACTTCGCGGGCCTGCGCCTCGTCGAGGGGGCGGACGATCTCGCCCGAGGCGCCGATGCGTTCATTGATCTCGAAGGTGCGCCGGCGCGGGATATAGGGCTGCGGGTAGTCGTAGCTGTAATCATGCGGGCCGTGCTTGCCGCCTTCCTTGAAAACGAGGATGTCGCGGAATCCGGCGGTGGTCAGAAAGGCCGTGCGCGCGGTTTGCTTGGTGACGATGGCGTTCGTTGCCCGAGTCGTACCGTAGATCAGTAGATCCGTGGCCGTGAGCATGTCTTTTGGGGTGGTCTCGAAGTTCTCAGCGACGACGGCCAGCGCGTTGAACATCCCCTCGGAGATGCGATCCGGCGTCGTCAGCGCTTTGCCGACGTGGAACTGCCCGTCCTCGGTAAGCACGACCATGTCAGTGAACGTGCCGCCCGTGTCGACGGAGATGCGGTAACCCATAACTCTTCCCCCTGTTCAGCCACCGCGGCACTTCTTCATTTGCCTGCGGCGAGACGCGCCTCGTGCGTCATGGTTTAATACTCCAACACACGGGCATGAGACGCAACGGAGTTCGATTAATGGATTATGCGGAACGGGGCTATGGCGACGGCGAGGTGGGCTGGGGCGAATGCCCTGGCGTCGTGGTCGTCGACTTTCAGCGCGGGTTCACCGACCCGGAGTTCCGGATGGGGGGCGCGCCGATGATCGATGCAGCGGTGGAGCGCACCGTGGATGTGATCAGGGCCGCTAAGGAATATGGATTCCCTGTGGCGGCCTGTGTCATGGGCTATCACTCCCGGGCAGCGATGCCGCACTGGAAGATCGCGCCGCTGCGCGAGGAACTGGTCGAGGGTCATCCGTCGGTCGAGCTCGACCCGCGGATCGCGGCGGCGGAACCGGATCTCGTGGTCACGAAGGGCGCGCCGTCGATCTTCTTCAATACCCAAGTGTCACCGTTCCTGATCAAGCACAGGGTCGACACGGTCGTGGTGACCGGCTGCATCACCTCGGGCTGCGTGCGCGCCTCGGTCATCGACGCGTTCAGTCTGGGGTTCCGGACGATTGTGCCGGAGGACTGCGTGGGCGACCATGACGAGGAACCGCACCACGCGAACCTTCGCGACGTCGACCGGCGCTACGCCGACGTGGTCGACGCCGAGACGGTGCTGTCGAACTTCGAACGCCTGCGCGGGCGGAACGACTAGATCCTAGTCTAGGTCGCGGAACGGCGCCTCGCGCTCGGCGAGCACATCCTTCAACGGTTCGTCGCGCATCTTGCGCATCCAGGCTCGGCCCTCGGGCGAGGCGTGCAGGGACGCGATCGCCTCGACGTTGTAGAGCCACGAGCTAGTGAGGCCGGCCGTCTCCTGCTGATGATTGATCGAGGCCTTGGTGAACTTGATGGCCGGGCCGGGGATGCGCGCGAGCTTTCGTGCGAGGCGACGCGCCTCGTCCATCAGGGCGTCGGCGGGTACGGCACGGTTTACTAGGTGAATGCGCTCGGCCTCGCGCCCGTCGACCATGTCGCCGGTGTACATAAGCCAGCGTACGTGCCGGATCGGCATAGTCCAGGGCATCATCAGCGACGGCGGCCCCGAGGCGTGCCGCACCTCCGGCTCGCCGAGCATGGCGTCCTCGGCGGCCAACGCTAGGTCGCAGCACATGGCGAGTTCGAGCCCGCCGGCGAGTGCGTAGCCGTTGATCGCCGCGATGACCGGTACCTCCGAGTTCCAGATCATGCGCAGCCGGTTGCAGTTCGCCGACATGTCCTCGCGCCAGCCCTCGGTGTCCATCTCTAAGTCGTCGCTGATCAGGTCGAAGCCAGTCGTGAAGGCCCGGCCCGCGCCGGTCAGGATGATCGCCCGGATATCCGGGTCCTTCTGTGCGTCGCGGATGGCCCCATCGATCGCATCGAGCAGTTCGAGGTCGAGCGCATTCAGCTTGTCGGGTCGGTTCATGGTCAGCGTGACGAAGGCATCGTCTGGGTCACGTTTGATCAAAAGTATGGGGGCATCAGTCATGATCCGGGTTCCTTCGTGTCGGGACAGATGAGGTCGGGATCGGGCGGCTCCCGGTAGAGCCGCGCGACGAGTTCGGCGCGATTGCCGAGGCAGGTCTTCTGGACGAGATGACCCTTTTCGTTAATCTCGCCGGCGCCGCGATCGGGCGGGGTGTTGCTGATGGCGGCGCGGAAAATGGCGGTGGAGCCGCCGGGCATTGCCGCATTGTGCGCCGACAGCGCTTCCATCAAGCGGGTGTGCAAGGCCTTGGGGTCGTCCGCGCACGCGTTTTCCGTCGGGAACAGGATGACGGCTAGGCGGTCATGACCGGCACCGGCGATGGCCACGTCCTCCAGGTCAGGTGCGCAGGTGGCGATCAACGCGTGTCGCAGTGCGCCAACCTTGACGCGGGTTCCGGTCGTCAGCTTGAAGTCTTCGGCCAGCCGGCCGTCGAAGCAAAGGCCATGTTCGGGCGCGCCGTCATGCAGCGCGCGGGCGAGGTCGCCCGTTCGCAGATATCCGTCTTCGTCGGCATCAAGAGGGACGAGCCCGTCAGTTGCGATGTATCCCGGCGCGACATTGGGCCCCATGAACCGGACCTCCAGCGCGTCCTCGACCGGCGCCAGCCGCAGGCTGTGGCCAGGCAGGGGTAGGCCGATCTCGTCGGTTCGGCCTGCCGGCTCATGGCCGAGGCAGATTGTCGAGCCGGCCTCGGTCGCGCCATAGCCCGACAGCACCAGCGGCGGACCGCCGGGGCCGTGCGGGCCCGCCGCGACGGCATCCTGCAGACGCCGCCAGGTCTCTGCGCCCATGCCCGCACCGGCGAAGAAGATCAGGTCGAGGCGCGCGAACAGCGCGGCGGTGGTGTCCGCGTCCTGCTCGAGATGGTCGAGCAGCAGGTCGATGCCGTAGGGAACGTTGATGTGGATCGTCGGCCGCGTGTCGCGGATGCGTGCGGCGAAGGCGTCCATGCTGTCGGGGCCCGGCGGACGCTCGACGTGATAGGCGCCACCGTACCAGATCATCTTGTGGAAATTATCCAGTCCGCCGAAGACATGATGCCAGGGTAGCCAGTCGATCAGCACCGGTCGCCTTGCCGCGAGGAACGGCCAGTGCGCGCCATAGGCGGCCTGACAGGATGCGATCATCCGGCGCGTGATCGAGACCCCCTTGGGGTAGCCGGTGGAGCCGGATGTGAAATAGACTGCGGCGGGGTCGTCGGGCAACAGTGCCGGACGGGTATAGGCGCCGTCCGTGTCGATGTTCATGTCGTCCAGCTGGACGACGGTTCCTGCGTCGATGCCGCCGGGCAGGCTCGCGTCTTGGATGAAAGTCAGCCTCGGGTCGGCCGTCGCCAGCAGGCCCGTGAGCCGCGCCCCGCCGTGGCCGGATGACTGCAGCAACGGCGACAGAGGCACGTGCACGATGCCGGCCTTGAGGCAGGCCAGTTTGAGGGCCGCGTGCCGGTGACCGGCGCCGGCGATGACGGCGATCCGGTCGCCCGGCGCAAGGCCGCGCGCGCCAAGTTCGCCGGCTAGCGCATCGGAGATGCGATCCGTCTCCTCGTAGCTGGTAGATTGAACTACGCCGCCGATGCGTTCGCTGATGAAGGTGGCGTGGGGGTCGTCGGCCACCCATTGGTCAAACCGGTCGAGGACGTCCGGCAGGGGATCGGGCAAAGCCGTGCGGTTGTGCAACAGGATCGAGCCGTCGGGCCGGTCCTCGCATTCGATCCTGTTGGGGGCTAGCTTCTTGTCCGTGGACATGGGGTTTTGCCGTTCGTCGGTGGTGCCTGTGCTGGCCGAACAATGGCACCGCCGATCCGGCTTCCGCAACCGACCCCGAAACGACCTCTCGCCTTCCGGCGCCGGGTCGGGCTTAATCGGGACTGCGAAGTTTCACGAGGACAGTTCCATGGCATCCGATCCCATCGTCGTCACGCATCCGCTGTTGCAACACAAGATCTCATTGGTGCGCGACAAGGACACGCCGCCGATCATTTTCCGAATGCTGGTGCGCGAGATCACGCAGCTTATGCTGTTCGACGCGACGCGGGACCTGACGTTGACCGATCGTGATATCGAGACTCCGATGCAGAAAATATCTGCGCCGGTGCTGGCCGAACCGGGGCCAGTGCTGGTGTCGATCATGCGGGCGGGCAACGTCATGCTGGATGCCGCCTTGGAGATCATTCCGACCGCGGGCGTGTGCCATATCGGGATCTACCGAGACCGTGACACGCTCGAGGCGGTCGAATATTACTTCAATGCGCCCGACGATATTGCAGACCGCGCGCTCCTGCTTGTCGACCCTATGCTCGCGACAGCCAACTCGTCGGTCGCCGCCATATCGCAGCTCAAGGCCCGGGGCGTCATAGACATGCGCCTGGTCTGCATCCTCGCCGCCCCCGAGGGCCTGAGGGCCCTGGCCGACGCTCACCCCGACGTGCCGGTTTACGTCGGCGCGCTGGACACGCATCTGAACGAGAAGGGCTATATCGTCCCCGGGCTCGGCGATGCGGGGGACCGCAGCTATGCGACCTGAAGGGCGTGCTAGCGCGCGTTTGATTTTCCTTCCCGGTCCTTGGTACCGGTATTCCATCTTGATACGAACAGCCGAGAGACCGTGCTCATAGCCGCCCCGACCGACATCAATTCCGCGCTGACCGACTGGCAGAGTCCCATGGGTCTCCCGGAGTTTGCGCGCATCGACAACGGCGACTTTGCGGCTGCCTTCGCAGCGGCACTGCCGGCGCATCTCGCCGAGATCGACGCGATCGCGGGAGATCCCTCCGCACCCACATTCGAGAACACGATTGTCGCCCTAGAGCGGGCGGGCGAGATGTATGAACGCGTGTCGGGCATCTTCTGGAACCTGTCGAGCGCGAACACGAATGACACGCTGCAGGCGCTTGAGCGCGAGTTGTCGCCGGAACTGTCGCGGCATCACTCGACGATCATGATGAACGCTGATCTGTTCGCCCGTATCGATACGCTCTATTGGGATCGCGCCAGTCTGGGCCTCGATGGCGAGGCGGTGCGGGTGCTGGAGCTGACCTGGAAGGCCTTCGTGCGCGCGGGCGCCCAGCTTGGCGCAGGCGACCAGAAACGCTTGGCGGAGATCAACGAGCGGCTGGCGTCGCTGGGCACAGCCTTCGCGCAGAATGTACTCGCGGACGAAAGCGCTTACGCCCTAGTACTGCGGACCGAGGACGACTTGGCAGGCCTGCCGGACTTCCTGATCTGGAGCATGGCGGCAGCCGCCGAAGAGCGCGGGCATGACGGCAACCATGCGGTGACTCTGTCGCGGTCGATAATCGAGCCGTTCCTTACATTCTCGACCCGTCGCGATCTTCGCGAGGAGGCCTTCCGGGCCTGGATTGCGCGGGGGGAGGGTCCCGGCGAAAAAGATAACCGCCCGATCGTCGCCGAGATGGTGCGGCTGCGCGCGGAGAAGGCAGCATTGCTGGGCTACGAGAGCTTCGCCCATTTCAAGCTTGACAACACCATGGCCAAGACACCCGAGGTGGTGCGCGGCCTGCTCGAGACCGTCTGGGAGAAGGCTTGCGGGCGGGCGATGGAGGAAGCTGACGATCTGGCGGCCCTGATCGCCGCCGAGGGGTACAATCATTCGGTCGCGCCCTGGGACTGGCGCCACTATGCGGAGAAGCAGCGGGCAGCTCGCTTTGATCTGAACGAGGCCGAACTAAAGCCCTATCTGCAGCTCGAAAAGATGATCGAGGCAGCCTTCGATACGGCGAACCGCTTGTTTGGCATCAGCTTCCGCCGGCACACGAATGTCGAAACCTATCATCCCGATGTTCGCGTCTTCGAAGTGCTCGACACGGATGGCGCACGGATCGCGGTCTTCCTCGCCGACTATTTTGCTCGGCCTTCGAAGCGATCCGGCGCGTGGATGAGCTCTTTTCAGTACCAGCATCGGATTGCGGGCGAAGCGGGTGACGAGAGCCAGATACCGATCGTCGTCAATGTCATGAACTTCGCCAAGGCCGCCGCGGGTGCACCGGTCCTGATCACCATGGACGATGCGCGCACGCTCTTCCACGAGTTCGGCCATGCCCTGCACGGCATGCTGTCCGACGTGACCTATCCTTCGATCTCTGGTACCTCGGTCAGCCGGGATTTCGTCGAGCTGCCGTCCCAGCTATATGAGCACTGGCTGACGGTCACGGACGTCCTGCAGCGCTTCGCCGTCCATCACGAGACCGGTGAGCCCATGCCCGCAGCACTGCTGGAGAAACTGCGGGCGGCGGAGAAGTTCAACAAGGGCTTCGCGAATGTGGAGTTCACCTCCTCGGCCCTTGTCGACATGGCGTTCCATGCGCTCGATCCGGCCGCGGCGGCGGATCTGGACCCGGTGGCCTTCCAGGCCGAAATCCTCGCCGGCCTCGACATGCCGGCGGAGATCGTGATGCGGCACGCGACGCCGCATTTTGCTCATTTGTTCGCGGGTGACGGCTACTCCGCTGGCTACTATTCCTACATGTGGTCGGGCGTGCTCGATGCAGACGCCTTCGGCGCGTTCACCGACGCAGGCGATCCATTTGACAGTGAGACGGCGCAGCGACTTAAGCAGAACATTTACGCCTCTGGCGGGTCGATGGATCCGGAAGACGCCTATGTGGCATTCCGCGGCAAACTGCCGAGTGTAGACGCGCTGCTGGAAAAGGAAGGGCTGGCTTAGGCTGCTTCGGGAACTGCGTATCGGGCGGAATGCCTCGTCTGCTTGATCGCATCGCGCAAGCCAAGATATCGGCTCTTCCACGTACTTTCCGCATGAAGATCACCCGGTTAGGATCGTTCGTCCTAGGTGATTTCCGAAAAGCGAAGAATTCAATGACCTTTGCCGTCATGCCAGCCGCGTCGATCGAGGACATCGAGATATTTCACCATGGATCGCGGCCGCTCGTTGTACGGCTGATCCGGCCCGACGGTCCCGGTCCGTCCCCAGTGATCCTCGATCTGCATGGCGGCTGCTGGTGTAAGGGCGGCCCGTCGGAATGCGAAACGCGCGCCCGGGTCTTCGCGGCGAACGGGATGGCGTCGGCGGCGCTGGACTTTCGCCAGTCCGAGGATCGCTATCCGTCATCGTTGGAAGACATCAACTATGCGCTGCGCTGGCTTAGGGCGCATGCCGGCGAACTGCGGCTTGATGCCGGACGGGTCGGCATCTTGGGACAGTCAAGCGGTGGCCACTTGGCGATGCTTGCGGCCATGCGCCCAAACGATCCGCGCTACGGCGCGCTACCGCTGGACGCAGACACCGATGCCGGCGTGCGATGTGTCGGCATGATGTGGCCTGTCATCAACCCGCTGTCGCGTTACCGCAGGGTTGTAGGCCTGCGCGCCGCCGGTTACCCGCCGGCCTGGGTCGCCGACCTGCCCGAGCGCCACGACACCTACTGGGAGAATGAGGAGAATATGGAGGAGGGAAACCCGATGCTCGCTCTCGAGCGCGCGGAACCGGTCGCCACACCGCCTGCGTTCTGGTTCCAGGGGACACCCGATCCCGTGCATGACTATCGCGACCCGGATGCGCCGTCCGGCCTCAACGAGCCGGAACGCTTCGCCGAGAATTATCGCCGTGCCGGCGGCTCCATCGAGATCGCGCATGTGGACCAGGCGGACCGCTCCGACCCGGCGCTGCTGGGGCCGCTGGTCGCGTTTTTCCGCCAGCATCTAGCGTTACCGGCGCCGCGAGGGTAGGGGTTTCATGTCCGAACGGCTGATCGCCGTGACTGGTGCGACCGGGGTCACCGGGCGCCGTTACTGGCAGACTGCGGGCTCGTAATGTGCACCGGCGATTTGGGGAGAGACGCCACCAGCACACAGATGACCGACGCGATCATCGCCGCCATGGGATCGGTGTCCTAGCCGCGCAAGCCCAGAATCTTACACGCCTGGTCCACCGTGGCGACATCTTCGCCCTGTGCTTGGATGATGCCGACGGCGTGCTCGACAAGCTGGGCGTTGCCCGAGGCCAGTTCACCGCGTGCGATATAGAGATTGTCCTCGAGCCCGACCCGACAGTGGCCGCCAAGCTGGGTGGCGGTTTCCACCATGGGCATCTCGTGGCGCGAGATTCCGAAGGACGCCCAGACGGCATTGTCAGGTGCGAGGTCGCGCATCAGCGCCATGGCCTCGCGTGAGGCGGGTGCCCCCCAAGAAATGCCGAGGCAGAACTGAAATAGTGGGATCGGATCGGCGATTTCGCCGTCTGCACACATCTGGGCCGCCAGGCGCACATGGCCGGTATCGAACACTTCGAGCTCTGGCTTCACGCCCGCGTTCTGGATCATGCGTGCCATTTGGCGCAGGATTGCTGGGGAATTGACCATGTTCCATTCCCCGAAATTCATCGAGGCGACGTCGAGCGAGCAGATGTCCGGCTTCAGGGCGACTACATGTTCGACGCGTTGCTCGGCGGTGAACATGGCGCTCGTCGCGCCCGCCATCATTGGGTCGGCGGGGTCGGGTACGAAACGGCCGCCGGGCCCAGTGGTGAGATTGATGATTACCGGCGAGCCCGAATCGCGGATTCGCGCCACGACCTCCGCATAATATTCCAGCTTGGTGCTTGCCTTGCCGGTTTCGGGGTTGCGCACGTGGATGTGCGCGATCGCGGCCCCGGCCTTGTTGGCTGCGATCGCCTCGTTGGCGATCTCCTCGGGGGTGACCGGAACGGCGGGATTCATGCCCGTCGAATCAGCGGATCCCGTAACGGCGCAGGCGAGTATGACGGGGCGGGGCATGGCGTGTATTCCTCCTCAGAGTGGACGCTGTGTTCAACGGGCAGCTTCTCCGTTTATGTAAGATTAGAGGACCGAACGGTTTTGCGCACCCCGTACGTCTGCGGTTATGATGATGCGCGGCAACAAGGCAAACGCCATTCAGAATGAAGCTATGCTCACGGAGATCGTCTGCGTCTAAGGATGCTAGTATGAGTTGATCGACGCCTATGCGGCGCGGCCGCTGGGCAACGGCGCATATTCCGGCGTGCCTGCGTGTCACCGCATACTCGGATGGGATAATTGGCCCCGCGATGTCGTGCGAAAGACCGCCTGGTGCGGGTACAACGTCATTTCGTTTAACCCGGACATGCGCTTCGACGGCGCGCCGCCGCAGGAACGCTCCTCCGCCGTTCGCGCGTCGGGCGGTCAGGTCAACGCACAGGTGCTCGAGCACTGGGGGATTGCGATCGCGGGCTACGCGATCTCAAGACGGCCAACGGAACGGTCGGGCTGATCGGCATCTGCTCGGGCGGATGCGTCGCCTGCATGGCGTCGGCGAATATGCCCTCGCTCGACTGCGCGCTGGATTGCTGAAGCGGCCACGTGACGACGTCGCCCGACAATCCCAACGACAACCCGCCGGTGCCGCCCATCTAGACGATACTAGAGATCACGGTCTCGCTGCTAGGCCTGTTCGGCATCGACGATCCCAATCCCGAGGTCGCTCAGGTTAATGCGAGTGACGCGGCGTTCAAGAACTACGGCAAGGACTGTGCCCTCCACCGCGATGCCGGGGCCGATTAAGCCTTCTTCAACGGGCACAACGAGGGCTAACGGCCCGAGCAGGCGCTCGACACGTGGCAGAAGGTTTTCCTCTTTTTTTGAGGAGCATTTGGGGTTGGCGCTGGACAGCAGGGGAAATGGCGGAGGGAGAGAGATTCGAACTCTCGGAACGCTTGCACGCTCAACGGTTTTCGAGACCGCCCCGTTCAACCACTCCGGCACCCCTCCGCAGGCTGTCTGATATCATAGGCGATATCCGGGACAGGCCCGCAATCGCTGCGGGTGGAGGGTTTCTACCGCACCCGCCAGCCACCCTGCAACCCGACGTGATGTATGGTTTTTTGCCGATTTTCGGGCCTGCACAATGGTTGACACGCGTGGCTGGCGGCGTATAGTCCGCCCGCACTCGACGGACCGCCAAAAATCTGAGCGGTTCGCCTTGTTTTTGCTGGAACATTCGGCATTCGGGCGACCGCGCTGGCGCGTGGCACGAATGCCGCGACATAACGGATGCGGAATATGTACGCAGTCATTCAAACCGGCGGGAAGCAGTATCGCGTTGCCAATGGTGACGTGATCAAAGTCGAGAAGCTCGAGGGCGAGGCGGGCAGCACCCTGTCGATCATGCCGGTGCTGATGCTCAACGATGGCAATAATACGCAGGTCGGCACACCGATTGTCGAGGGCGCCGCCGTCACCGCAGAGGTGGTTGAGCAGACACGGGGTAAGAAGGTCGTCGTCTTCAAGAAGAAGCGCCGCCAAGGCTATCAGCGTACCCACGGTCATCGCCAAGAGCAGACGGTGCTGCGCGTGGTCGACGTGACTGGCAAGGCGAAGGCGCCTGCGAAGAAGGCCGCTAAGACTGCGCCGAAGGCGGGCGCGGCGCCGGCCGAGGCCGCTGCCGAGGCGAAGCCGTCCGCTAAGAAGGCCGCGAGCACGACCAGGAAACCTGTGGCCAAGAAGCCGTCCGCTAAGAAGGCCGCGAGCACGACCAGGAAACCTGCGGCCAAGAAGCCGTCCGCTAAGAAGGCCGCGAGCACGACCAGGAAACCTGTGGCCAAGAAGCCGGCCGCTAAGAAGGCCGCGAGCACGACCAAAAAACCTGTGGCCAAGAAGCCGGCCGCTAAGAACGCCGCGTCGGACAAGGAGTAATCAGAGATGGCACATAAAAAGGCAGGTGGCAGCTCACGCAACGGTCGCGATTCCGCCGGCCGGCGGCTCGGCGTCAAGAAGTATGGCGGCGAAGTTGTTATTCCTGGCAACATCATCATCCGCCAACGTGGCACCAAATTTCATCCCGGCGACAATGTCGGCATCGGCAAGGATCACACCATCTTCGCCATGAGCGAAGGCAAGGTCGAGTTCACCCGCAAGCGCGGTGGCCGGACCTATGTGTCGGTGGTCCCGCCGGCCTAGAGGGTCTGCCGCGAGACTGGATTCTTCGGGGAGATTGGCCAGCCGATCTCCCCGTTTTTCATTTTGGGACCGGATCATGAAGTTTCTCGATCAGGCGAAGGTGTATCTGCGCTCCGGCGACGGCGGCAATGGCTGCGTCAGCTTTCGCCGCGAGGCAAATGTACCCCGGGGCGGTCCCGACGGCGGCGATGGCGGCCGCGGCGGTGACGTCGTGGCCGTGTGCGTCGAGGGGCTCAACACGCTGATCGACTATCGTTACCGACAGCATTTCAAGGCTGCGCGCGGCACCGACGGCATGGGCAAGGCGCGCTATGGCGCCGGCGGCAAGGACTCAATCCTCGAGCTACCCGCCGGCACCCAAGTGTTCAGCGAGGATGGCGAGGCCCTGATCGCCGACCTGACCGAGCCCGGCACCCGGGTAGTCCTGCTCGAGGGCGGTCAGGGCGGGCGCGGCAACATGCATTTCAAGAGTTCGACAAACCAGGCGCCGCGCCGCGCGGACACGGGCGGCCTCGGGTGTGAACGATGGGTCTGGCTGCGCCTGAAGCTGATCGCGGATGCCGGGCTCGTTGGCCTGCCGAATGCTGGCAAGTCGACCCTGCTGTCCGTTGTAAGCGCCGCCCAGCCGAAGATCGCGGACTATCCCTTCACTACTCTTCACCCTGGGCTGGGCGTCGTCGAGACCGATGATCGCGCCTTCGTGCTTGCCGACATACCCGGACTGATTGAAGGCGCGCATCAGGGCAAGGGGCTAGGCGACCGTTTCCTTGGCCATGTGGAGCGTTGCCGGGTGCTGTTGCACCTTGTTGATGTGACTCAGGGAGCTGAATTGGTGGCTGAGGCCTATCGCACGGTGCGTGCGGAGCTGGAAGCGTATGGCGGCGGGCTGCCCGACAAGCGCGAGGTCGTCGCGCTCAGCAAATGCGATGCCGCGCTGCCCCAGGATATCGCCGCCTGCCGCGCCGAACTCGAAAAACAGGGTGCGGCGGATATCGGAGAAATCTCGTCGATCACCGGCGTGAGGATGGCTGAGACGTTGCGCGAACTGGGCCGTATCATTGATGCGGCGAAGGCGGCTGAACGGGGCGATACGGATGACATCGATCATGTGGGTTTGGCTCCGGAGTCGGTTTGATGAGCGCGGAACACAAGCTTTCCGGCAGCAATCGGGTCGTGGTGAAAATCGGTTCGGCATTGCTTGCCCATGATGACGGTCGCCTGCGTGCCGAATGGCTGGATGCGCTGGCCCGGGATATCGCCGAGCTGCGCGATGACGGTGCGGAGATCATGATCGTATCTTCGGGTGCGATCGCTGTCGGACGCCGCCTGCTCGGCTTGGCGCGCGGCCCGCGGAACCGGGCGCTTCGCCTCGAGGAAAGCCAAGCCGCCGCCGCCGCCGGACAGGTGCGTCTCGCGCATGCCTGGCAGGAGACGCTGGGGCGCTTTGATGTGCCGGTGGCGCAGATCCTCCTGACCATCGAGGACACAGAAGACCGTCGTCGTCATTTGAATGCACGCAATACCATCGCGACCCTGCTGCGGCTTGGGGTCGTCCCGGTGATCAACGAGAATGATACGGTCGCGACCGACGAGATTCGATTCGGCGACAACGACCGACTCGCCGCTCGGGTCGCCCAGATGATGGGAGCGGATACCTGCGTCATCCTTTCGGATATCGACGGGCTCTATACGGCAGATCCGACCAAGGCCCCCGAAGCGGAACATGTGGCCGAGGTCTATGCGATCACCCCCGAGATCGCTGCAATGGCTGGGGAGACTGCCGGGGACGATGGTTCCGGCGGCATGATTACGAAGATCGAGGCGGCCCGCGTCGCGATGCAGTCCGGCTGCCGGCTGGTGATCGCCGATGGACGCGTAACGTATCCCCTGGCCGCGCTCGAGGACGGCGCGCGGGCTACCTGGTTTGTGTCCAACGCCGAACCCCATACAGCCCGCAAACGCTGGATTGCAGGGACGCTCAAGCCCGAGGGTACGATCACCATCGACGCTGGAGCTGCCCGCGCGCTCGCGAACGGAACGAGTCTCTTGCCGGCTGGTGTCACCGCGGTCGAGGGACGTTTCGAGCGAGGCGATCCAGTCGTCGTGTGCGATGCCGACGGCCGGGAGCTGGCGCGCGGCCTAGTGGCGTATGACAGCGCGGACGCGCAACGGATTCTTGGGCGCCAGTCCAGCGAGATCGAGACCATTCTGGGCTATCGCGGCCGCGAGGAGATGATCCACCGCGACGACCTCGTCGAAAGCTGAGGCGTGTGCGATGGCCGCCATGCGCGCCGGCGATACGCGGCAAAAGGAGCAAACGGGATGAATTTTGGCGGCAAATTGACTATCGTCGCCGCTCGGGCCGGAGAAGAGAAATGACGGCAGCACATAATATTGCAGCTGATGCCAGCGATATTCAAATCCTGATGCGCGAGTTGGGCGCGGCGGCCAAGGCGGCAGCGCACGAACTCGCCACCGCCAAGCCGGATACCAAGAACGCGGCATTGCTCGGTGCAGCCGCGGCGATTGGCAAGCGTGTGAACGAAATCCTAGCGGCCAACGCCGGTGATGTTTCGCGCGCCGAACGGAACGGGGTCAAGGGATCGTTCTTAGATCGCCTGATCCTCGACAAGGACAGAGTTGAGGCGATGGCGCGCGGCTTGGAAGAGGTGGCTGCGCTGGCCGATCCGGTTGGCGCCGTGCTGGCAGAGTGGGAACGCCCCAACGGGCTGAAGATCGCCAGGGTTCGGGTCCCGCTGGGCGTGATTGGTGTGATCTACGAGTCCCGCCCCAACGTGACCGCCGACGCTGGCGGACTCTGCCTCAAGGCGGGCAACGCTGCGATTCTGCGCGGTGGTTCCGAGAGCTTCGAGTCCTCTCGGGTGATACTGTCTTGTTTGCAGGAGGGCCTCCGTACAGCTGGACTACCGGAGACCGCGATCCAAGCGCCGCCGTCGACGGACCGCGCAGCGGTCGGGGAAATGCTGGCTATGGCGGACTTCATCGACGTGATAGTGCCGCGCGGTGGCAAGTCCCTGATCGAACGGGTGCAGACCGAGAGCCGCGTTCCGGTCTTCGCGCATCTCGAGGGGCTGTGTCATACATATGTGCATGGCGCGGCCGATCCACAGATGGCCCGGGATATTGTCCTGAACGCCAAGATGCGCCGCACCGGGATTTGCGGTGCGACCGAGACGATCCTCATCGATCGCTTGATTGCGTCGAACTTGCTGCGCTCGATCGTGGACGATCTAGTAGGTGCGGGCTGCGAGGTGCGCGGCGATACCGCAGCGCAGGCAATCGACGACCGCATCGTCCCCGCCGATGACGCGGACTGGAACACTGAGTATCTCGACGCGATCGTCTCGGTCAGGGTGGTGGAGGATGTCGATGGTGCGATTGAACATGTGAACAGCCACGGGTCGAACCATACGGACGCCATCATCACGTCGGACGATACAGCGGCCGAGCGTTTCCTAGCCCAGATCGACAGCGGCATCGTGCTGCACAATGCCTCGACCCAATTTGCCGACGGCGGCGAATTTGGGATGGGGGCAGAGATCGGTATTTCGACTGGCAAGATGCACGCGCGTGGCCCCGTGGGTGCCGAGCAGCTGACTAGCTACAAATATGTGGTGCGTGGCGCCGGGCAGACCCGGCCCTGATCGCCATGGCGCGCGCCGGGAGCATGCGCAATGCGGGCCGGCGCATCGGCCTTTTGGGCGGATCGTTTAACCCAGCCCATGAAGGACATCTATACATTAGCCACCAGGCGTTGGCGCGGCTTGGTCTCGACGAGGTTTGGTGGCTGGTCTCGCCGCAGAACCCGCTTAAGCCGGAGGCGGACATGGCCGCCTTTGATTCGCGGCTCGAGATCGCAAATTCGGTGGCGTGGGACCGCCGCATCCGCGTTTCCGCGATCGAGGCCGAGCTGGGTACCCGCTACACCGCCGACACGATTGCAGCCCTGCAAAACCGCTATCCGGCGGCGGGTTTTGTCTGGATGATGGGGGCAGACAATCTGATCCAGATTCCGCGCTGGCGGGCATGGACACAAATATTTAATACAATCCCCATTGCCGTCTTCGCGCGCGATTCATATGATTCGAAAGCGTTGTCGGAACGCGCGGCCATTCGTTTTCGTTATGCGCGACTTCCGGAACGTGCGGCACGGTTACTGCCCGACGCGACATCGCCCGCCTGGGTTTTCCTGCGAATCAAGTCGCACCCGGCCACGGCGACCGCGCTGCGCCAGAGCAGCAGTTGGCCTACCGATAGGATGAATTGAACGCGCCATTTGTCCGGTGCCGTTTGGAGGCGTAGTTTGAGAACGAGGATATCGTCATAGCACGCAAGAAAAAGGCCTCTCCGCGGCCGACTGCGGAGGCACTCTTGGCTCTCGTCGAGACGTCCCTTGATGACGACAAGGCCGACGACATTAAGGTCATCCCCCTGACCGACAAATCTGACATAGCAGACTTTATGGTCGTGGCCAGTGGCACGTCGGGGCGGCGTCTGGATTCCATTACCGAGCATCTGCTAGCGCGTTTGAAAACTGCGGGCGTCAAGGATGCCCATGCGGAGGGGCGCCGCTCGGGCGAATGGGTGCTGGTCGATGCCGGGGATGTCATCGTTCACCTGTTTCGACCCGAGCTTCGGGAGCATTACGCGATTGAGAAACTCTGGGAAGCCGAGTTTGCCAACCGGGCCTCGCAGGAGGCAATGCCCGCCTGATCGGGGAGCCGGATCTTGCAAATAGTCATTGGCGCGATCGGTCGCCTTCGCGCGGGGCCGGAAGCCACGCTGTTCAGACATTTCCATAAGCGGATTACGGCCTGGCAGGTCGAGGGGAGGGAATTCGAGCTCAAGCGCAAGGTCGCGCGGGAGCGTGTATGCGACGCCGAGAGCGAATTGCTGTTGTCCGCGGTGCCCGATGGTGCGCATGTCATCGCCCTCGATGAAACTGGGAAACTTGCGACGAGCGCGGGCCTCGCAACCGATATCGGCTTTTTGCAGGATTCCGGCTGTCGAGATCTCGTCTTCCTGATTGGCGGGGCGGACGGGCATGGCGCGGCCGTTCGGGCCCGTGCGGACCGAACGATCGCGTTCGGGCGCAACACCTGGCCCCATCTCCTGATGCGAGCCCTGCTGGCCGAACAGGTCTATCGCGCCCAGCAGATCATTACGCGGCACCCCTATCATCGCGCGTGATGCTGGCGAACCGGCCTCGAATCGGGCAAAACCAGCTTCAATGAAACGACTGACTGCGCAATTCACAGGAATTTGCGGATGAACTACCTGATTATCATGCGCCACGGCCAGAGTCAGTGGAACCTGGAAAACCGCTTCACGGGCTGGGAAGACGTCGATCTGACCTCTGCCGGCGAAAACGAGGCGCGACGCGCCGGTCTCCTGATTAAGGATTTCCCGATCGATGCGGTTCATTCCTCAACCCTCAAGCGGGCCCGGCTAACCGCTGGGATTGCGCTCGAATCTGCGGCCGAAGCCGGCGCGGATCTGTCTCATCTGCGTGATGGAGATGGCTGGCTTATCACGTACGACCACGCGCTGCGCGAGCGGCACTATGGCGACCTCGTGGGGCTGAATAAGGCGGAAACGGCTGAGAAGTACGGCAACGAGCAGGTGCATCAGTGGCGGCGTGGCTTCGAGGTGCGTCCCCCGAATGGCGAGAGCTTGGCCGATGTTGTTGAGCGAGTGCGGCCCTACTACGACGCTGAAATCGGCCCGCTGGTGCGGACCGGCAAGAGCCTCTTAGTCTCCGCGCATGGCAACAGCCTGCGCGCGCTGCTGCTTATCTTGGGCGAATATACGACCGACGAAATTCCGGGTGTCGAACTGCCGACAGGCCGACCGCTGGTCTTCGAGTTCACCGATGGCGTCAAGCAGAAGAGCTACTATCTCGGCGAGTAGCGGGATCGTTCCGTATTGCCGTGCCTGCCGTGGCGCGGTCCTCCTCACGCCTGTCCTTTTTCTGCTGTCCGGCCTAGTGACGGGCGCGTTGGCGGAATCTGCGGAACCCGACGCGGTCCGGGGACAGCTTGAGAATCTTCGTGAGGCCCTCAAGGCTGACGAGAAGTCGATGGCGTCGCTGGCCCGAGAAGCGGAGACGCAGGCCCGGGAATTGCGCACCCTGCGGGCTGAGCTGAGTGCCGCCGCACGGGCCGTGCAGTCGCACGAGGCCGCACTCGACAAGATTGAGATGGAAATCGCCGGCCTCGAACGCGATGCCGGTGCGAAACAGTCGCAGTTTGCCGAACGCCATAGCCAGTTGGTTGGCACGCTTACCGCCCTGCAGCGCCTTTCCCTACGGCCGACCGCGGCGCTTCTGGTCACCCCAGGTGATCCAAATGACGTGGTGCGAAGCGGTCTTCTGCTGCGCGCGGCGGTACCGGAAATAGTGCACCAGGCCAATATTCTGCGTCATGATATTGCGTCGCTGGCGGATCTGCGCAAACGTATCGAGATTCGCCGGGATGCATTGCAGCAGGCTGCGGTCGATCTGCAGCGGGACCGCCGGCGGCTCGAGATGCTTTCAAAGGCGAAGAATCAGGTTCTGCGCCAGACCCGCGATGCGCAGTCTGCGGCAGACGCGCGGATCGTAAACCTACGCCGGGAGGCACAGACCCTCGAGGAATTGCTATCACGTCTGCGTGAAAGCAATGCGCGTGCTCCGGTCCATCCGCGCCTCGGCACACCCGATGAAAATTTCGTATCGCCTACCCTGTCGCCTGCGGGCCCGTCGATTGCGTCCGCGCGCGGGAACCTCACGCCGCCCGCCCATGGGCAGATTCTTCAGGGCTTTGGCGAGCCTACGCCGGCCGGACCGCGGGCGCGTGGAATCACCTGGCGGACGAGGGCGGATGCGACGGTGGTCGCAACGTGGGATGGCCGGATCGCTTTTGCAGGGCCATTTCGGCGCTTCGGCCAAATCTTGATCATCGATCATGGCGAGGGATATCATACACTTATCGCCGGATTGGGGCGTATCGAGGCTCGGGTCGGCCAATGGGTTCTCACTGGAGAACCTCTCGGTCGAACGATAGTGGGCGCGTCTTCTGACCGTAGCGCCAGCGAAGGTACGAGAAGCGGGGGGCAGGCCGTGAGGGCCGAAGACCGGACGCGTGGAGCGCGGCTATATGTAGAGCTTCGCCGGAACGGTGAACCGATCAACCCGTTGCCCTGGTTGGCAGCGCAAACGAATAGGACACAAGGCTAATGCGTAAACTGATCACCGCGGTCGCATTCTCGGTGATGTTGACGGTGGTCCCCGTCGCCGCCATCGCGACGGAATCCGACGAAGAGACGTTCCGCCAACTGGAGTTGTTCGGCGACATCTTCGAACGGGTGCGTTCCCAGTATGTCGAGGAAACGGCGGACAAAGAACTCATCGAGTCCGCGATCAACGGGATGCTGCAATCGCTCGATCCGCATTCGAGCTACCTCAACGAGGAAAGTTTCCGCGACATGCAGGTGCAGACGCGGGGCGAGTTCGGTGGCTTGGGCATCGAGGTTACCATGGAGCAGGGCCTAGTCCGTGTGGTATCTCCCATCGATGATACGCCGGCGGCACGTGCCGGGATCGAGGCCGGCGACTTCATCACCCATCTCGATGGCGAAACGGTGCTGGGCCTGACTCTCTCGGAGGCCGTGGACAAGATGCGCGGGCGCGTCGGCTCTGATATCAACCTAACCATTCGCCGCGAGGGGCGCGAGGCATTCGATGTCGCCGTAACCCGCGATGTGGTTCGGATCAAGTCGGTTCGCAGCCGCATCGAAGGCAAGGTGGGTTACGTCCGGATCACGACCTTCAACGAGCAGACCAATGAAGGTCTAGAAGCCGCGATGGCTGATATCAAGGAGAAGATCGGCGACGAGATGATAGGTGTGGTGCTCGATCTGCGCCGCAATCCCGGGGGTTTGCTCGATCAGGCGGTCAAGGTCTCCGATGCTTTTCTCGACCGGGGGGAAATCGTCTCGACCCGCGGCCGGGACAAGGATGATTCCCAGCGTTTCAACGCTCGCAAGGGCGACTTGGCCAACGGGTTGCCGATGGTGGTTCTGATCAATGGCGGATCGGCGTCTGCGTCCGAAATTGTCGCCGGAGCGCTGCAGGATCATAAACGCGCGGTGATTATGGGTACCGAGAGTTTCGGCAAGGGTTCGGTGCAGACCATCATGGCCATACCCGGCCACGGAGCTATGCGCCTGACGACAGCGGCCTATTTCACCCCCAGCGGCCGGTCGATTCAGCAGACGGGGATCGACCCGGACATCATCGTTGAGCAGGCCCGGCTCGAGACGGAGGAAACGCCCCGTGGCCTGCGCGAGCAAGACCTGCGCAATGCCCGCGACAACGAGGGTCTGAATCCGGAGGACGGTGATGCGGATGCGACAGATGAAACTTCAGCACTAAAGGACTATCAGCTGGCCCGTGCGCTCGACCTCCTGAAGGGTATCGCCACCTATAACGTTCGCGCGACGAACTAGCAGGCGTCCGGTCGCCGCGCGAACGACGGGCCAGCTCATGAGCAACGACACGGACCAAACGTCACCGCGGCGGGTGCGCGTAATGCTACCTTGGGCGCTTGCGGTCCTGTTTTTCATCGTGCTCTCGGGACTCGTCGCCGCCATGGTTGTCGGATTGACCATGGAGCCGGCCACGGAGCTCGCACTTGCCGAAGTGCCCGGAGTGGCAGCTATGGAGGCGCCGCCGGCGCCACCGCCGGAGACGACAGAAACCCCTTCACCCGACCCGGATCTCCCAGCCAATAGCCCTGTGGCGCTGCTGGATGACCCAAGCGAAGCAGTGCCAACCAAGGCAACGCCGACGGAGCCTGCACCTGCCGAAGTGCCCGCGCCGCAAGAGAGCACTGCGCCCGAAGCGCCGCGCGCAGCCGGTGGCGTGGTGTCCGAAGAACCGAAGCCACAGTCAACTGCGTCGACAGAGAAGCCGGCACCCGAGGTGGCAGCCGCACCTCCGCCGGCGCCGCGGATTCCGATACCGCCCGCGGCCGCCGTGCGCGGCCGCGGCCTGTTATCGGCGCCCTACCCAACGTTGATCGAGCCGTCAAGTTTCGAGCCGCTACCGCGCATCGGGCCCGCTGGCCGCGAACCTTGGCAGGCCTATGCCCGTCCGGTGGACGAGCCCGATGACCGGCCCCGGGTTGCGGTGATCCTGAGCGGCCTAGGTCTGTCCAGTGCGGCGACGGAGGCTGCGGTTCAGGGGCTTCCCGGTGAGGTCACACTCGCCTTCCAGCCCTTCGCGGACAACATTCAGCAATGGGTTCGCCTAGCTAGGGCGGCAGGTCACGAGGTCCTGCTCAACCTGCCGATGGAGCCGGTGAAATTCCCCGAGAATGATCCGCGACCGGGTGCGTTATTCGTCACATTGTCGTCGAACGAGAACGAGGAACGACTTCGCTGGGCGCTTTCGCGGGTGACTGGATATGTCGGCGTCGTAAATCACATGGGCTCGCGCTTAACGACGTCGCGCGATGTGATGAAACCGATCTTAGCCGAGATCAAGGCGCGCGGGCTGCTCTATGTCGAGGCGCGCTCTTCGGCGCGCAGCGTCGCTACGGTCATGGCAAGTGAGATGCGGGTGCCGCGGGCGATCAACAATCGGTTCCTTGATGCACGCGAGGTCTCGCGCGTCACCATTGATGCGCATCTGACAGAGCTGGAGCGGATTGCCAAGGATGCCGGCGTTTCGATCGCGATCGGTCAGGCATTTCCGGTGACGATCGAGCGGTTGCGTGAATGGACGAAGACGCTCGACAGCAAGGGACTGGCGCTGGTGCCCGTTTCCGCTTTGGTGAACGTACAGGCCGACCGATGACGGCGTTGATCGCATCCGAGGCGGACGAGGCCTCCTACCGCCGTTGTGCGGGCGTCATGCTGGTAAATGGGTTGGGCCGGGTGTGGGTCGGCGAACGCGAGGATCTCCCCGGAGCTTGGCAGATGCCTCAGGGCGGTATCGATGCGGGCGAGGATCCTCACAGCGCCGCGCTGCGGGAGCTGGAGGAGGAAACCAGCGTGTCGAACGTAGCCTTTCTGGCCGAGGCACCGGACTGGTTCAAATATGAACTGCCGCCCGAACTCAAGGCGCGTGCATGGAACGGACGTTGGCGCGGCCAGATGCAGAAATGGTTCGCCTTACGCCATCTAGGCCCGGATTCCGAAATTGATGTCCGTGGCGTGGACTCGCCAGAATTTGCCCGCTGGCAGTGGGTCGATATCGACGAGGTGCCGCGGCTGATCGTCGATTTCAAGCGCCCGGTCTATGCGGCGGTCGTCGAGGCCTTCCGGCCCCATATAAGCTGACGTCAGACGCTGACCGGGTCGTTTCGGCCAGCGCGCAGATTCATGAACCAGCAGGTGGCACGGGCGATCCAGTTCGACAACCGTCCGTGCGGTGTGAACCCGACAGCCTTCAGGACGAGGGTGACTGCGCGCTCAACATGGTGGGTCTCGTAGAAGCCGTAGGTCCGAGACATGTAGGCGCGGATGCAGCGTTTTCGATTGTAGGGCTCGCCGTGGTTGTTGGCCGCATAGTAGGCATATGCGAGCTCGTCATCCTCACTCTCGCCGATCCGGCCTAGACCGACCAAGAGACGCTTGATTTTCCCCAGCCCCTCGATGGTGCGGTAGCGTTCCATATGCGTGAAGAACAGCTTGTAGTGCCGGATTTCATCCTGGGCGATGCGGCGGCAAATCTCGCGCAGGACGGGTTCGTCCGTCGCCTCGTGCAGGGCCGTGTAGTAGGAGGAGGTGCCAACCTCGACCATGCAGCGCGCCACCAGTTCGCCGCACCGAGTGCCACGGACGGATTCCTCGGCTGCGACCGGCAGCTGGATCTTCTGGGAGAAGTCGGCAAATCGTGCCTCGAAGTCGAAACCGGGGTCGGCTATTTCCGCCCAACGTGACAGCGCCTCGCCATGCTGGACTTCTTCAAGCGACCAGCGCCGGGCGGCGTCCTGGAACTCCGGATCGTCGCCAAAGACGTTGCAAAGATAGTCGGCATAGGTGTCGCCATTATACTCCACCATGGCGGCGGCCTTTACGATGCGGAGCATCTCCGGATCGACCTTTGTCCTGTCGAAGCGCTCCCACGGGATATCGTCGAGCGTCCAATGTCTGTTTTGAACTTCGGTCATGGCGTCACATCAACGATTGGCATCGCGAATCCCCGATCTGCGACTCCATTATATATCGTCGGTTTGATGCCGAGGTCAAAAGCCTGTGTACCGATGTGCAACAGGATGTTAACCCACAGAATTTATTGATAAACGAGGTTGTCCATGGCGGCGAGCTTGGCGCGTGCGGTCGCTGCGCGGCTCTCCGCAAGGGCTAACTGCGCCTCGTCTCCGCCCGTGTCGCGAATATCCTCGTTCGCATCCTGCAGGTCCTTTTCCACGACGGCCCGGTCTATTTCGTCGAGCGGCATCGCCTGCTCGGCGAGGACCGTGCAGCGCGCAGTCGTGACTTCGGCGAAACCGCCGGCCACGAAGATACGCGTCTTTACCGCGCCCGCTTCGAAGATGTGGATTACGCCCGGACGCACCGTCGAGATCATCGGGGAATGGCCCGGCAGAACGCCGAAGTCCCCCTCGGCGCCGGGTACGACCACCATCTCTACATCTTCCGAGAGCAACAGCTTCTCGGGCGATACGAGCTCGAACTGAACCGCGTTATCCGCCACACGCCGTCTCCCGCTAGGCCGCCTCGGCCGCCATGGTCTGAGCCTTCTCGACGGCCTCGTCGATGGTGCCAACCATATAGAACGCCGCCTCCGGCAGATCGTCGTGCTCGCCGGCAACGATCTGCTGGAAGCCCTTAATCGTGTCTTCCAGGTCGACGAACTTGCCCGGCGAGCCGGTGAAGACCTCAGCCACGTGAAAGGGCTGCGACAGGAAGCGCTGGATCTTGCGGGCCCTCGCGACCGTCAGTTTGTCTTCTTCCGAGAGCTCGTCCATACCGAGAATTGCGATGATCTCCTGCAGGCCCTTGTAGCTCTGCAACGTCTCCTGAACCGCGCGGGCGACGTTGTAATGCTCTTCGCCAATGATGCGAGCGTCCAGAATACGGCTCGTGGAATCGAGCGGATCGACGGCGGGGTAGATGCCCAGCTCGGCGATCTGACGGGACAGGGTCGTCGTCGCATCGAGATGCGAGAAGGTCGTGGCCGGCGCAGGGTCGGTCAAGTCATCGGCCGGCACGTAGATCGCCTGCACCGAGGTGATCGAACCCTTGTTCGTCGAGGTGATGCGCTCCTGCAGATTACCGAGCTCGGTACCCAGAGTCGGCTGATAGCCAACCGCCGAGGGGATGCGGCCGAGAAGCGCCGACACCTCTGAGCCCGCCTGAGTGAAGCGGAAGATGTTGTCTACGAAGAACAGCACGTCCTGACCTTCCTCGTCGCGGAAATACTCGGCTTGGGTCAGGCCGGTCAGTGCGACGCGGGCGCGGGCCCCTGGCGGCTCGTTCATCTGGCCGTACACCAGCGCCGCCTTGGATTCGCCATCGGGCTGGATAACGCCCGATTCCATCATCTCATGATAGAGGTCGTTGCCCTCGCGCGTGCGCTCGCCGACACCGGCGAACACGGAGTAGCCGCCATGGCCCTTCGCGATGTTGTTGATCAACTCCATGATCAGGACCGTCTTGCCAACGCCGGCGCCACCGAACAGGCCGATCTTGCCACCCTTCGCGTAGGGGGTGAGGAGGTCGACAACCTTGATGCCCGTGACCAGCTGCTCGGTTTCCGTCGACTGGTCCACGAATTCCGGGGCGGTGCGATGAATCGGGAAATTCTGCGAGGTGCCGATATCGCCGCGTTCGTCGATCGGCTCGCCGATGACGTTCATGATCCGGCCGAGTGTTTCCGGTCCCACCGGGACACTGATCGGGGCGCCTGTGTCGACGGCCTCCTGACCACGCACGAGCCCCTCGGTGGTGTCCATGGCGATGGTGCGTACGGTGTTCTCACCAAGATGCTGGGCCACCTCGAGAACCAGGCGGTTGCCATGGTTATCGGCCTCCAGCGCGTTCAGGATCGGCGGCAGTTCGCTGTCGAACTGAACGTCGACGACGGCGCCGAGAACCTGTGAGATCTTGCCGACAATATTCTTAGACATTTTTCTTCTCCTCGCCCGTTGTGAGCCGAGTGGTCTAGAGCGCTTCCGCGCCAGAGATGATTTCGATGAGTTCCGTGGTGATCGCCGCCTGACGGGTCCGGTTGTACTCGATGGTGAGACGATCGATCATTTCGCCCGCATTTCGTGTCGCGCTGTCCATCGCCGTCATCCGCGCACCCTGTTCCGATGCGAAGGACTCGAGCATGGCCCGGAAGACTTGGACCGACAGGTTGCGCGGCAGAAGATCTGTCAGGATGCCTTTCTCGTTCGGTTCATATTCGTAGGCTGCATTGCCCGTGACCGCTGTATCGCCGTCCTCGCTCGCGTCGTCATTCTCGGGGAGCGCGAAGGGAATCAGCTGCTGCGGCGTGACTTCCTGTGTCAGAGCCGAAATGAACTTGTTGTAGACGATGGTGCAAACATCGCACTCGCCCGCCTCGAACATCGTGTGCACACGCTGGGCAATCTCGGCGGCCGTCTCGAATCGCGGCGCGGGTCGCGCCGTGTCCTCGAGCGTATCGATGATGATGTCGCCGAACTCGGCCCGCAGGATGCCGCGTCCCTTGAGGCCGACGATCAGGAGCTTGACCTCCTTGCCCTCGGCGCGGAGCGCTAGGATGTGCTGCCGGGCCCAGCGGCCGATCGATCCGTTGAAGCCGCCACACAGGCCACGATCGGTCGTCATGACGATGACAAGATGAACATTGTCCTGGCCGTTGCCGGCGAGCAGCGGCGGGGCGTTGCCCGAAGCGGCGGCGCTTTGGGCCAGCGAGCCGAGCATCCGCTCCATCCGCTCGGAATAGGGACGTGCAGCGATCGCCTCTTCCTGTGCCCGACGCAGCTTGGCGGCGGCTACCATCTTCATCGCCGACGTGATGCGCTGTGTCGACTTCACCGACGCGATACGGACCCGAAAATCCTTGAGACTGGCCATCGTTTCGTCTTTGCGCTATCTGACCGGTGCTAGGCGAAGTTCTTCACGAAGGCCGAGGCGGCGTCTTCGAGTTTCTTTTCGGTCTCTTCGCTCAGCGCGCCGCTTTCGCGAATGTCCGTCAGGATGTCCGCATGATTGTCGCGCACATGGTCGAGGAACTGAGCCTCGAAGCGGTTTACGTCGTTGATCGCGATGCCGTCGAGATGACCTCGCACACCGGCGAAGATCGCGACGACCTGCTCTTCCACCGCCAACGGCGCATATTGCGGTTGCTTCAGAAGCTCGGTCAGACGCGCACCACGTGCCAGCAGCTGCTGGGTCACCCGGTCGAGATCGGATGCGAACTGCGAGAAGGCCTCCATCTCGCGATACTGGGCGAGTTCGAGCTTGATGCTGCCCGCCACGGACTTCATCGCCTTGGTCTGCGCGGCGGAGCCGACGCGGCTCACCGACAGGCCGACGTTAATGGCCGGGCGCACGCCTTTATAGAAAAGGTCGGTCTCGAGGAAAATCTGACCGTCCGTGATCGAGATCACGTTGGTCGGAATATAGGCCGACACATCGTTGGCCTGAGTTTCGATGACCGGCAGGGCGGTCAGCGACCCCGAGCCGCTGTCGGGGCCCATTTTCGCGGCGCGCTCGAGCAGCCGGGAATGGAGATAGAAGACGTCACCCGGGAAGGCTTCGCGGCCCGGCGGACGCCGCAGCAGCAGGGACATCTGGCGATAGGCCGTCGCCTGCTTGGACAGATCGTCGTAGAAGATGACGGCATGCTTGCCGCTGTCGCGGAAGAACTCGCCCATCGCGCAACCGGCATAGGGAGCGAGGAACTGCAGCGGCGCTGGATCGGAGGCGGTCGCCGCGACGACGATGGTGTAATCCATCGCGCCATATTCCTGTAGGGTCTTCACGACCTGAGCCACCGTCGAGCGCTTCTGGCCGACCGCAACGTAGATGCAGTAGAGCTTCTTGGACTCGTCGCCGCTCTCGTTGATCTTCTTCTGGTTCAGGATTGTGTCGATGATGACGGCCGTCTTACCGGTCTGGCGGTCACCGATGATCAGTTCGCGCTGGCCGCGGCCGACGGGCACCAGGGCGTCGAGCGCCTTGAGGCCGGTCTGGACGGGTTCGCTGACCGATTCGCGTGGGATGATGCCCGGCGCCTTGACGTCGACGAGGCGGCGCTCGGCGCCGTCGAGCTCGCCACCGCCGTCGATCGGGTTGCCGAGTGCATCGACCACGCGACCGAGCAAGCCCATGCCCACAGGAACGTCGACGATGTCTCCGGTCCGCTTGACCGTGTCGCCTTCCTTGATGTCCCGGTCACTGCCGAAGATCACGACACCGACATTGTCGGTTTCGAGGTTGAGGGCCATACCCACAATCCCGCCAGGGAACTCCACCATCTCGCCGGCCTGAACATTGTCGAGGCCGTAGACGCGGGCGACACCGTCGCCAACAGACAGGACCTGACCAACCTCAGAGACATCGGCCTCGGCATCGAAATTGGCGATCTGATCCTTCAGAATCGCCGAAATTTCCGCGGCACGAATTTCCATCCTCTACGCTCCCTTCATGGCGTATTGCAGGCGCTGAAGCTTGGTTTTCAGCGATGCATCGATCATCCGCGAACCGACCCGGACCACCAGCCCGCCAATGAGCGAAGGGTCCACTTTCGGTTCGACGGCAATTTTTCCACCCAGTTTTGCACGTAGGCTCTCGGTGAGCTGCTGCAGTTGTTCGTCATTAAGTGCGCGTGCGGACGTGACTTCGGCGGTTACTTCGCCGCGCCGGCGCGCGAGTTCGGCCAGATAGGCCGTGATCATGGCATCCAGCGCGAAAAGCCGGTTGTTTCCTGCCGCAACGCCGACGAAACGTCGGGTGAGTTCGCCTGCGCCACCCTGTTCCAGAATCGCCGTCATCGCGCGTGCCTTGTCATCGCGATCGATCAACGGTGAACGAAGAAGCTTGGTCAGCGCATCGCTGTCCGCGATCAGCTGTTTCAGATCGGTCAGATCGCCGGCGACCTCGTCGAGGCACTTGGCCTCGTCGGCAAGCTCGTACAATGCGAGCCCGTACCGTTCTGCGATATCGCCGACAACACTTGTATCCGCCGCCACTTGCGACTGCCCCCCCGGAGCCTATCTTTGCTTGCGCGAATAGTTTTAACCGATTGATATCTGGTGATATTTTTCAGCCATTGCCCAACGGTGAACGACCTGCCGTTAAGGCAGGCGCTTGGTAGCACAAGGCTTGGGGGCTGGCAAGCGCACCGCAGCGCAAAACTATGGAAAATGCGCGGATTTTCGCAGGTTCGCGCGTGCGTAGAATCATCACGTGGTCGAAGGCGACGGGCGTCTTGTCGTCCTAGAGGAAGCTATAAGGATCAATGTCGACCCGCACGCGCGCGTTCGACGGAATCCGGACCTGTGCCAGCCAGCGGCGCATCATGCCCTGAATGGGCACGTCGCGATCGGCCTTGAGCAGGAGCCGGCGCCGGTGGCGTCCGCGCAACAGGGCTAGGGGAGCAGGTGCGGGACCGAGCACGCGCACGCCGTCCCCGTAAGGTGCGCAGCGTGCGAGTGCGCCGGCGAGGCCATCGGCCAAATCGGGATCGCGGCTCGACACGATGACGGCCGCCAGCCGACCGAAGGGCGGCCAGGCGCCTGCGCGCCGGGCGTCTGTTTCGAGTGCCATGAAGCCATCGCGGTCGCCGTTGGCCAGCGCCCGCATGACTGGGTGCTCCGGTTGGAAGGTCTGAATCAGAACATGGCCGGGCCGCTCGGCGCGGCCCGCCCGGCCCGAGACCTGCTGTAGCACTTGGTAGGTGCGTTCGGCGGCGCGCAGATCGCCCCCGGCGAGGCCTAGGTCGGCGTCGATGATGCCGACGAGGGTCAGGTTAGGGAAATGGTGGCCCTTCGCAACCATCTGCGTGCCGATCAGGAGATCGATCTCGTGGTTCTCGACAGCATATACGAGGCGTTGGGCGGCCTCGGGGCCGCGCATGGTGTCGCTGGTCATGATCTCGAAACGCACGTCGGGCAGCTGCCCGATCACCTCCTCGGCGATCCGTTCGACGCCCGGGCCGCAGGCCACCAGTGTATCCGCGTTGTTGCAGGCGGGACAGTTGACCGGCGCCGGCTCCTCGTAGCCACAATGGTGACACTGCAGGCGTTTGCGGAAGCGATGTTCGGTCAGCCAAGCGCTGCAGCTCGGACAGGCAAACCGGTGCCCGCAGGTGCGACACAAAGTCAGCGGGGCGTAACCACGCCGGTTTAGAAACAGGAGCGACTGCTCGCCGGTGGCCATGGTCGACGTGATCGCGTCGATCAACGGCTTCGATAGGAACTGACCCGCCCGAAGGTCAGCCGCGCGCATGTCGATGGTTTCGATAGTCGGCAGGACCGAACGTCCGAAACGTTCGGGCAGGATGATCGACTTGTAGCGGGCCCGCTCGACATTTACCCGCGTCTCCAGCGAGGGCGTGGCAGAGGTTACTATTATAGGGCAGTCCGCAATCCGCGCCCGCACAACGGCCATGTCGCGGCCGTGATAGGCCACACCATCTTCCTGCTTGAACGCGGACTCATGCTCCTCATCGACGATGACCAGCCCGAGTTCAAGAAAGGGTAGGAAGAGGGCCGAACGGGCGCCGACTACGATCCGGGCTGCGCCGTCGGCGACGGCGCGCCAGGTCTTTCGCCGCCGTAACTGCCTGAGATCCGAATGCCAGACTGCGGGTGCCACGCCGAAGCGCTGTTCGAAGCGATCGAGCCATTGCGGAGTTAGGGCAATTTCCGGCAGCAGCACCAGCACCTGTCGGCCGGCTCCTAGGGCCGCGGCGAGCGCTTCGAAATAGACTTCTGTCTTTCCGGAGCCCGTCACGCCGTCGAGCAGCGTGACGGCGAAGCGGTCGGCCGCGATGTCTGTACAAAGATGGGCGGCGGCGCGGGATTGATCGTCGGACAGCGGCAGGCCGGGACGCGACGGATCCGGGTCAGCGAAAAGACGCGGGGGTTCTAGGGAGACCTGCTCGATGGCACCGGCTTCCGCCAGCCCCTTGATCACGCTCTGCGAGACGCCGGCTTCGTTTGCTAGGTCGCGCGCTGTCATCGCCGGTCCGTGCTGCAGCATTTCCAAGACGCGAAGGCGCGCAGGGGTCATGCGCATTCCGTCCTGTCGGCCGGCCGCACGATAGGCGGTGATGCGCTTTGGCGGCATCAGCGCGTCGGGCGAACTAAGCGCCATGCGCAGGACCGCTCCCGGTGCGCTTAGCGTGTAGGCCGCGACCCAGTCGATGAACTGGCGCAGTTCGTCGGGAAGGGGGCGGGTTTCGATATGTGCAATGACGGGGCGAAGTTTCTTTTCCTCTACATCGCCGGCGGCGTCGCCCCAGACGACGCCGATCAGCTCGCGAGAGCCGAGCGGTGCCCGCACAAAATCGCCGGGCCGCAACTGCATGTCCCCCGGCACCAGATAGTCGTAGGGGCCGGCGACGGGCATGGGCAGCAGCACACTGACTGTGTCGGTGTCTGTCTGCGCTGTGTCGCCCAGCGCCGGTGCGGTGGTGTCGGTTGGGGGCATCGGGTACACTTTAGTCGGCGACTCGCAGACGGCCAACGCATCGCGGGAACAGGTTTCTGGCACACAGAAGACACGACGCGGAAGAAGGAATTTAGGGAATGAAGTTTTTTGTGGATACCGCCGATCTGGCGGAGATTCGTGACTTGGCCGACAGTGGCTTGGTGGATGGGGTGACCACCAACCCGTCCCTGATTGCAAAGTCCGGGCGCAACATGCTCGATGTCATCGCAGAAATTTGTGACGTTGTTCCCGGCCCGGTCAGTGCGGAAGTCACGGCGACGGAGCATGCGGACATGATGGCCGAGGCCGAAGTGCTGGCAGCGATCGCCCCCAACGTCGCGATTAAGGTGCCGTTGACGCCGGACGGCCTGAAGACCTGTAAGGCACTGCGTGACCGCGACATCATGGTCAACGTCACGCTTTGTTTCTCGTCAGCGCAGGCGGTGCTTGCGGCCAAGGCGGACGCTAGTTTCATTTCGCCCTTCGTGGGGCGCCTCGACGACATTGGGTTGCGTGGCCTCGACCTGATCGAGGACATCGTTGAGATCTTTTCCCAGCATGACGCCTTCGAGACCGAGGTTCTGGTCGCCTCGATCCGCGGCCCGGCGCATGTGGTCGAATCGGCGATGGCCGGCGCACATGTCGCAACGCTGCCGCCGGGCGTTCTGCGGCAGCTATACCAGCATCCGCTCACTGACAAGGGGCTTGCCGCCTTCCTGAAGGACTGGAAGGCCACTGGTCAGTCGATATTGGAACAAGCGAATGAGCGCAAGAACGCGGCGGAATAGCAGAATGTTGTGCTGCCTGCGAGGCATGGAAGTATGAGCAAGAAGGCCCCCCGCCAAGACGCCACGTCGCCGGTGGGGCTGACCGAGGCTAAGGTTTTAGATTTCCTCGAGGCGCATCCGGATTTTCTGAAACGCCACCCGCAGCTACTTTCAGTTCTTGAGGCGCCCGAGCGCGCATTCGCCGATGCCGATTCCGCTGGGGGCGAGGTCATCGATCTGCAGGATGCGATGCTCGCGCGGATGCGCGATGATCTGGCGCGCCAGCATGCGCATAGCAGCGACCTGATCGATGCCAGCCGCACCAATCTGCAAAGCCAGAATCGCATTCACGCGGCTGTGGTCGAGCTCCTTAAGGCGCGCTCACTCGATCACCTGATCGAGATTCTGACCATTGACTTGGTTGGCCTGCTGCATGTCGATGCCGCGGTCCTTTGCCTCGAGGGTGGATCGGTTGCGCCGACAATCAACCAGGGTGTGCGGATCGTTCCAACTGGCACCATCGATCGGATTGTCAATGTTTCGCGCGCGGTCACTCTGCACGACGATATCGAGGGGGATTGCCGCATCTATGGCGAGGCGGTCGGCCTCGTGCGTTCCGAGGCCCTTCTGCGGCTGACTGTGCGCGAAGATGCGCCCATCGCGCTGCTGGCATTGGGGAGCCGCGAACCGTCCCGGTTCCACGCCGGGCAGGGTTCGGAACTCCTGATCTTCCTCGCCGCCATCATGGAACACTGCATCCGCTCATGGCTCGACCTGCCGCGCTGAAAAGCTTCGACGTCTCCACCGTGCCCGCTACCGCTGACTTGGTGGGCCAGCTTGTGAATTGGCAAAGCCAACTCCATGTGGAACGCCGTGCGTCGCGTCATACAATCTCGGCCTATCTGCGTGATGTGTCGGCCTTCGTGGCATTTCTCTCGGAACATTGCGGCGGGCCCGTGGCGCTCGCGACGCTGTTTACGCTTAAGCCGGGAGACTTCCGTGCCTGGCTGGCGATGCGCAGTGTGAGCGGTTACGCCCGCAGTTCGACAGCCCGTGCCTTGTCATCCGTGCGCATGTTCTTTCGTTATCTCGAACGCGAAGGACATGGAAAGAACCCGGCGCTGGGTGTCGTGCGCGGACCAAGACTCCCGCGCTCCGTCCCCAAGGCATTGAGCCAGACAGAAACCGACGATTTACTGCACGCCATGGATCGGGGGACCGAAACGACCCCGGACTGGATCAGCGCACGCGATAGCGCGGTGTTGCTGCTTCTTTATGGCTGCGGCCTGCGGATCTCTGAGGCACTGGCGCTCAATGTGGCTGACGTGCAGCGCGAAGGCAGTCTGACGGTGACGGGCAAGGGTGGCAAGACCCGGATGCTGCCCTTACTGCCCGTGGTTGGCGAAGCGCTCGATAGCTATCTGTCGAAGTGTCCCCACGCAATAGCGCCGAATGGGCCGCTTTTCGTGGGGGTTCGCGGGGGACGCCTGGGGCCTCGCGTCGTGCAGAAGCGCGTCCAAGAGCTACGGTTGGCGCTCGGACTGCCGCGAGAGACCACGCCGCATGCCATGCGCCATTCTTTTGCAACCCACCTGCTATCGGCGGGGGCGGATCTGCGCGTTATCCAAGAATTACTGGGTCACGCGTCGCTGTCGACGACCCAGCGATACACGGATGTGGAAAGTGCCCGCCTGCTCGACGTCTACGGCAAGGCTCATCCCCGCGCGCGGAAGGGCTAGCCCGCCGGCTCGCGAAAGTACTCGATGCGGGTGCACTGGTTCTGTTGCGAAAACCACTCGATCTGAACGAGCCGTCGACGGCGTTCAGCGACAATCTCAAGACCGGGTGATGGACACACGTTCGGCTAGATGTGGATGGTGCGCCTGCCGACGGCGAGTGCGGCTTCCTTGACGGCTTCCGCTAATGTTGGATGTCCGTGGCAGGACCGTGCGATGTCCTCGGCCGCTGCGCCGAACTCCATGCCGACGACTATCTCGTGAATCAGCGTCCCGGCATCCGGCCCGATGATGTGGGCGCCAAGAATGCGATCAGTCCTTGCGTCGGCAAGGATCTTGACGAATCCGTCCGTTTTGTTAGCCGCCCGGGCGCGCCCGTTGGCGGAGAACGGGAAGCTGCCGACGTTGTAGTCGATGCCGTCATGTTTGAGCTGTTCCTCGGTCTTCCCGACCGCCGCGACTTCCGGCCATGTGTAGACGATCCCTGGAATCACGTCATAGTTCACATGCCCGGATTCGCCGGCGATGATCTCCGCCGCTGCGACGCCTTCGTCCTCGGCCTTGTGGGCGAGCATCGGGCCTGGCACGCAGTCGCCGATTGCGAAGATGCCCGACACGTTGGTCTGGAAATTGGCATCAATCTCGATGAAGCCGCGGTCGTCCGTCTTTACGCCTGCGCTTTCCAGCCCGAGGCCCTCGGTGTAGGGGCGCCGCCCGATGGCTACTAGGATAGTGTCGCAGTCGATGGTCTCGCTGTCGCCGCCCGCGGCGGGCTCGATAGTCAGCTTAACCTTGGTCTTGAGCTTTTTGGCGCCGGTCACCTTTGTACCGAGCCTGAAGGTCATGCCCTGTTTCTTAAGAATTCGCTGGAAGGTCTTGGCGACCTCACCGTCCATGCCGGGCGTGATCCGGTCAAGGAACTCCACGACCGTGACCTCGGCGCCCAACCGCGCCCACACGGAACCCATCTCGAGCCCGATATAGCCGCCGCCGATGACTACGAGATGCTTTGGCACGGCTTTGAGTTCGAGGGCGCCGGTCGAGCTGACGATGCGCTCCTCGTCGATATCCACGCCCGGCAGGAGGGCGGAATCGGATCCCGTGGCAATCAGTACATATCGGGTCTGCAACGACTGGGTGGTGCCGTCGTCGCCGGTCACGACGACTTCCCTAGCGCTCCTTATTTCGGCGGTACCGAAGATCGGCGTGACTTTGTTCTTCTTGAATAGGAACTCGATGCCCTTAGTGTTGTCGTCCACGACCTCGGTCTTGTGCGCCATCATCGCATCGAGGTCGAAGGAGACCTTGCCGGCCTTGATCCCGTGGGCGCCGAGTCCGTGCTGGGCGTGAGCGTAGTGTTCCGAGGACTGCAGCAGGGCTTTCGAGGGGATGCAGCCGATATTCAGGCAGGTGCCGCCGAGGGTGGTCCGCTTCTCCACACAGGCGACATTGAGTCCCAGCTGGGCCGCGCGGATGGCGGCCACATACCCGCCCGGGCCGGAGCCGATGATTACAAGATCGAAGGACTGCGTTTCTGTCATAGCTTTCTAAACCTCGATCAGGAGCCTCTCAGGATCCTCGATCGCCTGCTTGACCCGCACTAGGAACGTCACCGCCTCGCGGCCGTCGATTATCCGGTGGTCGTAGCTGAGCGCGAGATACATCGTCGGGCGGATGACGATCTCGTCGTCGATCACCACCGGTCGCTTGACGATGTTATGCATGCCAAGGATACCCGACTGCGGCGGGTTCAGGATCGGTGTCGAGAGCATCGATCCGAAGATGCCGCCATTCGTGATCGTGAAGGTGCCACCTGTCAGTTCTTTTATAGTCAGCTTGCCATCGCGCGCGCGTTGCCCGAAATCGGCGATTTGTCCCTCTATCTGGCTGAAACTCTGCTTGTCGGCGTCGCGCAAAACGGGGACGACAAGGCCCTGCTCGCCGCCCACGGCGACGCCGATATCGTAATAGTTCCGGTAGATGATCTCGTCGCCGTAAATCTCGGCATTGACCGATGGCAGTTCCTTGAGCGCATTGATTGCTGCCTTCACGAAGATACTCATTAAGCCGAGCTTCACGCCGTGCTTCTTCTCGAAATCGTCGCGGTAACGGGCGCGCAGGTCCATCACGCCTTGCATGTCAACCTCGTTAAAGGTGGTGAGCATCGCTGCGGTATTCTGGGCCTGCTTGAGCCGGGTGGCGACGGTCTGGCGCAGCTTGGACATGCGCACGCGTTCCTCGCCGCGCGGGTCTTCTTCGCGTTCGGGTAGGTCGCCAGCGGCGACGAAGGCCGGTGCCAACGTCTGTGGCGCAGAAGCGGCAGGCCTGGCAGCGCCCGAGGCGCGATTGTCTAGATGGCGCATCACGTCGCCCTTGGTGATGCGGCCGTCGCGTCCCGTGACCGGTATGGCGGCGGGATCGAGCCCATGCTCGTCGACCAGTTTCCGGACGGCGGGCGAAAGCGGGTGGTTAGTGTTCGCGCGGGTGCTCTCGGGTGTGGCGGCCGTAGCCGGTTTTTCTTTGGCCGTATCCGCCGTTGCGGCTGCGCTGGCGGCGCCCACGTTGCCGGTGGCTATCCGCCCGACGACGGCGCCGACTTCCACGTCGACCCCTTCCTGGGAGAGGATTTCAATCAGTGTGCCAGCGCTCGGGGCGGGAAGCTCGGCGGTCACTTTATCGGTCTCGATCTCGACCAGCGGTTCGTCGGCGGCGAAGCTCTCGCCGACCTGTTTAAGCCAGCGACCGACGGTACCTTCGGTGACGGATTCGCCAAGTTCGGGCACCGTGACGTCCATAGTCTCGCTGGTAGCTTCGGCCGGCGCCGCGGCCGGTGTGTTGGCGGGTTTCTCTGCGGGGACGGCTTCGATCGGTGTGTTTGCTGCAGGTGCGGCGGTTGCCGCCCCGTTCTCGTCGATGGTGCCGATCACCGTGCCGACCTCGACATCCAAGCCTTCATCGGCGCCGATCTCGATCAGCACGCCGGCGCCGGGGGCGGGCACCTCGACCGTCACCTTATCGGTCTCGATCTCAACCAGCGGTTCGTCGGCTGCAACGGTCTCGCCCAAGGTTTTGAACCAGCGCGCGATGGTGCCCTCGGTCACGGATTCACCCATGTCGGGGACTTTGATTTCGATAGTCATTCTCGGATTCCTGCTGAGGTCGCACCGCTCAGACGGAGAGCGCTTCGTCGACCAGTTTGTTCTGTTCGCGATGGTGTCGTGCGGCGCTGCCCGTGGCCGGCGAGGCGGCCTCGACCCGGCCGACATAGCGTGGCCGGGTTTGCGCGGCGCCGACCTCGTTGAGCACGGCCTCGAGTCGGCGGTCGACGAATGTCCAGGCACCCATATTTTCCGGCTCCTCCTGACACCAAACAATCTCGGCATGCTTGAAGCGCGACAACTCTTTGATCAGCGCCCTGCGCGGGAAGGGATAGAGTTGCTCGAGGCGCAGAAAGAACACATCCGTGATGCCGCGTTTCGCCCGATCTTCGTAGAGTTCGTAATAGACCTTGCCCGAACACAGCACAACGCGCTTCACATCCTTGTCGTCGCAAAGATTCTCGTTGTCGTGGAGCACCCGGTGGAAGCTCGTGCCGGGCCCGAAATCCTCGAGTTTCGAAACGCACAACTTGTGCCGCAGCAGCGACTTGGGTGTCATCACGATCAGCGGCTTGCGGAAATTACGGCGGATCTGGCGGCGCAGCGCGTGATAGTAGTTCGCCGGCGTGGTGATGTTGCACACCTGCATATTGTCTTCGCCGCACAGCTGCAGATAGCGCTCGAGCCTCGCGGACGAATGCTCGGGCCCCTGACCTTCGAACCCGTGGGGCAGAAGCATGACTAGGCCGGACATGCGCAGCCATTTGGACTCGCCCGAAGCGATGAACTGATCGATGATCACCTGCGCGCCGTTGGCGAAGTCGCCGAACTGCGCCTCCCACAACACCAACGCATGGGGTTCGGCCTGGCTGTAGCCATACTCGAAACCCAGCACGCCGAACTCCGACAGGGGACTGTCGATCACCTCGATCGGCGCCTGGCCGCAGCGAATATTTGCCAGCGGGATATATTTTTCCTCATGATTCTGATCGACCAGCACCGCGTGGCGCTGGGAGAAGGTGCCGCGTCCGACATCCTCGCCGGACAGGCGGACAGGGGTCGACTCGCAGAGCAGCGTGCCGAAGGCTAGCGCCTCGCCGGTCGCCCAGTCGATGCCCTCGCCGGTCTCGATCATCTGCCGCTTATTCTTCAGCTGACGCACGATCTTCGAGTTGAGTTTGAGGTCCTGGGGCGGCTCCGAGATGGCGTATCCGACTTCGTTCAGCAGGTCGTCCTCCACGTCGGTCTCGCCCCGCCGTTCGTCGCCCTCGGCCATGCCGAGATCGGCCCAACGGCCCTCGAGCCAGTCTGCCTTGTTCGGTTTATAGCTTTGTGCGGCCTCGAACTCCTGCTCCAGATGGTTTTGGAACTCCTCCACCATACGCTCGCCGCCGCCGGACTCGATGACGCCCTCATCCTCGAGCTGCCTGGCGTAGAGCGCGCGCGTCGTCGGCTTTTGCGAAATGGAATTGTACATCAGCGGCTGGGTGAAGGCCGGCTCGTCGGATTCGTTATGCCCGGCCCGCCGGTAACCCCACAGATCCATCACCACGTCCGCCTTGAATCGGTAGCGATACTCGGTGGCGATACGTGCGACATGGACGGCGGATTCCGGGTCGTCGCCATTCACATGGAATATCGGCGACTGGATCATTTTCGCGACGTCTGAGGAGTAGGGCGAGGAACGCGCCGCGGTTGGGTTGGTCGTGAACCCTATCTGGTTGTTGACGATCAGGTGGAACGTGCCGCCCGTGCGATAGCCGCGCAGCTGTGACAGGTCGAGGGTCTCGGCCACCAGGCCCTGTCCCGCGAAGGCGGCGTCGCCATGCATTAGCAAACCCATCACCTTGTCGCGCTCGGCATCGCCACGCTGTTGCTGCTTGGCACGCACCTTGCCAAGTACAACCGTATTCACCGCCTCAAGATGGCTTGGGTTGGGGGTTAGCGACAGGTGCACGTTGTTGCCGTCGAACGACCGGTCCGAAGAGGTGCCGAGATGATACTTCACGTCACCCGATCCCATCACGTCGTCGGGGTTGGGCGAATTGCCCTCGAACTCAGAGAACATGGCGCGGAAGGGCTTGCCCATAAAGTTGGCCAGTACGTTCAGTCGGCCGCGATGGGGCATGCCGATGACGAGCTCGCGCAGGCCGAGCTGACCGCCGCGCTTCACTAGCTGCTCCAGCGCCGGGATCAGCGACTCGCCGCCTTCGAGACCGAAGCGCTTGGCGCCGGTGTATTTCTTGTCGAGGAACTGCTCGAAAACCTCGGCCCGGGTCAGTGCGCCGAGAATCGCCTGCTTGCCCTGTTCGGTGAATTCCGTGTGGTTGCGTACACCCTCGATCCGCTCCTGTATCCAGGCCTTTTCTTCCGGGCCTTGGATGTGCATGAACTCGACGCCGATGTTGCCGCAATAGGTCTCGCGGACGACGCCGATGATCTGCCGCATGGTGGCGGTTTCGAGCCCGAGCACATAGTTGATGAAGATAGGCCGGTCGAGGTCTGATTCGGCGAAACCGTAGGAGCGCGGGTCGAGCTCAGGATGTGCGTCCGGCTTCACTAGGCCCAGCGGGTCGAGGTTCGCCTCCAAGTGACCGCGTACGCGATAGGCGCGGATCAGCATCAGCGCTCGAATGGAGTCGAGGGTCGCACGGCGGATCTGGTCGGGCGAGGCCTGAGAGTTGCCGCCCGCGCCATAGGACAGAGGAGCGCCTTTCAGCGGCGCGCCGTTGCGCAAAGCATCTTCATGGCCATTGCCATGGGGTGCCCCGTTGGCACCGTTCTCGCCGATCACCTGCGCGTCACGCGGTGCCCAGCTCGCGCCTCGCAGATCTTCCAGCAGCGCGCGTGCATCATCGTGCAAAGTTGCGAAGTAGTCGGCCCATTCCGGGTCGACGCTCTGCGGTTGATCGAGATAGTTCGCGTACAGTTCCGCGACGAAGGTCGCGTTAGCGCCGTTGAGAAACGACGAGTGGCCGATATAGCTGTCCATGTCCTAGCCGCGGTCCGTGGCTGCGGTCCCTTCTTTCATAGCGTTAGGCCCCCACACCAACAAATAGGCGACCTACTTAGCCCTTCAATGCTCTGACCATAGTGGTGCCGAGTGCAGACGGGGATTCCGCAACCAGAATACCTGCGGATTTCATCGCGTCCATTTTCGCGTCCGCAGTGCCCCTGCCGCCCGAGATGATTGCACCGGCATGGCCCATGCGTTTTCCGGGAGGCGCCGTGACGCCGGCGATGAACCCGGCAACCGGTTTTTTGACTGTCGATGATTTCAGGAAATCCGCGGCGTCTTCCTCTGCCGATCCGCCGATCTCGCCGATCATGATGATTCCCTGAGTCTCTTCATCGCCCAGGAACATGTCCAGGCAATCGATGAAGTTGGTACCGTTGACCGGATCGCCGCCGATGCCGATACACGTGGTCTGGCCCAAGCCGACGGCGGTCGTCTGCGCGACCGCCTCGTATGTCAACGTACCCGAGCGCGAGACTATGCCGATGTTGCCGCGCTGATGGATATGGCCCGGCATGATCCCGATCTTGCATTCGTCCGGCGTGATAATACCTGGGCAGTTCGGGCCGATCAGCCGGGTATCGGAGCCGCTGAGCGCGCGCTTGACCTTCACCATGTCGAGAACGGGGATGCCCTCGGTTATGCAGACCACCAGCTCGACGCCGGCGTCGATTGCCTCGAGGACCGCGTCGCCGGCAAACGGCGGTGGCACGTAGATTACGGACGCATTTGCGCCGGTCGTGCTGATAGCGTCGTCGACAGTGTCGAAGACGGGCAGGTCGAGATGCGTGGTGCCACCCTTGCCCGGGGTGACCCCCCCGACCATCCGGGTGCCGTAAGCGATGGCCTGTTCGGAATGGAATGTGCCCTGAGCTCCTGTGAAGCCCTGGCAGATGACCTTGGTATCTTTACCGACAAGTACGGACATGGCGTCAGGCCGCCTCCTTTACCGCGTTGACGATCTTCTCGGCGGCGTCCCCAAGGTCGTTTGCCGAAACGATTGGGAGCCCCGATTCAGCAAGTAGGTTCTTGCCGAGATCGACGTTTGTGCCTTCTAGGCGAACCACCAGCGGAACATGCAGAGAGACTTCGCGCGCTGCGGCGACGATGCCCTCAGCGATTACATCGCAGCGCATAATGCCGCCGAAAATGTTCACGAGGATGCCATCGACATTCGGGTCCGACAGGATGATCTTGAAGGCCGCGGTCACCCGCTCCTTCGTTGCACCGCCGCCGACATCCAAGAAATTGGCCGGCGAACTGCCGTGCAGCTTGACGATGTCCATGGTGGCCATGGCCAAGCCCGCACCGTTCACCATACAGCCGATCGAGCCGTCGAGCTTGATATAGTTCAGCTCGTGCTTGGAGGCCTCGAGTTCCATCGGGTCCTCTTCGTCTTCATCGCGCAGCGCCTCTACATTAGGCTGGCGATACAGCGCGTTGTCATCGAAGCCCATCTTGGCATCGAGGGCGATGACATCGCCCGCGCCTGTCACGACCAGTGGATTAATCTCGACCATCGAGGCGTCTAGCTCGAGGAATGCGTCATACATAGCCGTCAGGAATTTCGTGGCGCTCTTGATCTGATTGCCCTCGAGACCGAGGCTGAATGCGACCTCGCGGGTGTGGAAGGGCATGATGCCGGTCGCCGGATCAATAGCGACTTGGGCGATCTTCTCAGGGGTCTCTTCGGCAACCGTTTCGATGTCCATGCCGCCCTCAGTCGAGGCGACAATGACAATGCGCGAGGTGTCTCGGTCGACCAGCAGGCTGAGATAGAGCTCGCGGGCAATGTCGCAACCTTCCTCAATATAGATGCGCTTGACCTCCTTGCCCTCAGCGCCGGTCTGCTTCGTGACCAGAGTCTTGCCGAGCATTGCCTCTGCATGGGTACGAACCTCGTCGTCGCTCCTAGCGAGGCGGACGCCGCCGCTGCCGTTGGGGTCGTCGGCGAAATGTCCCGCGCCGCGACCGCCGGCGTGAATCTGGGATTTCACGACCCAGATCGCACCGCCCAGCTCTGCGGCTACCTTACTGGCTTCCTCGGCTGTATAGGCGACGGAGCCGCGTGGCACCGCCACACCGAACTTAGCCAGCAGGCCCTTGGCCTGATACTCATGAATGTTCATTGGTGGTCTATTCCGAAAGACAGATTTAGTCTGCAGTGGAGACGATTGAAGTTGCGGACTACCATATGGCTACTGACGCAGTGCACCGTCTCGATTGGGGCCCGAAAACACGGCCGAATATGGTTAATATTTTGCAACTTTAGCACCCGTGTTGCACTGCGCAAACCGCCAGAAAGTCTGACGTTTGGGTGTCGATTGCCTATTTGCCGACCTTCTTTTTGGAGTCGCGCTGCAACTGCTTCGTGACCGCAGCGAGTGCTTCGACGGCCTTCACAGATTTACGGAAATCCGAGCGCTCCTTGGCGTCCAGCTTGATCTCGACGATCCGCTCAACACCCTTCGCGCCGATCACGACCGGAACGCCCACATACATATTCTTCACGCCGTACTCGCCGCGCAGATAGGCCGCGCAGGGTAGGACCCGCTTCTTATCCTTGAGGTAGGACTCAGCCATCGCGATGGCTGAGGATGCCGGGGCGAAGAAGGCTGAACCGTTGCCGAGCAGTTCGACGATCTCGCCGCCGCCCGATCGGGTGCGCTGGACGATCTCGTCGATGCGCTTCTGGGTGGTCCACTTCATCTTGACCAAGTCTGGTAACGGGATACCCGCAACGGTCGAGTAGCGCACCGACGGCACCATCGTGTCGCCATGGCCGCCCAGTACGAAGGCCGTAACGTCCTCGACCGAGACGTTGAACTCCTCTGCCAGGAAGTAGCGAAAGCGGGCGCTGTCGAGCACACCGGCCATACCGACGCACATGTTCGGCTTGATGCCCGCGGCCTCGCGCAGGATCCCGACCATTACGTCCAGCGGGTTGGTGATGCAGATCACGAAGGCTTCGGGACAGTTCTTCTTAATGCCCGCGCCGACGGATTCCATCACGCCGGTGTTGATGCCGATCAGGTCGTCGCGGCTCATGCCAGGCTTGCGCGCGACGCCCGCCGTCACGATGACTACGTCCGCGCCGCGGATCGCAGAATAGCTGCTGGCGCCAACCATGTTTGCGTCGAAGCCCTCGACCGGCGAGGATTCGGCCAAGTCGAGCGCCTTACCGGCCGGCATGCCCTTGACGATATCGAACAGGACGACGTCGCCCAGCTCCTTTAGGCCGACCAGATGGGCGAGGGTGCCGCCGATATTGCCTGCGCCGATCAGCGCGATCTTATTGCGTGCCATTTTAGTGTCTTCTCCGACGTCGAGTATGTTGCCGTGCGGGCGGTGTGTAACGCGAATTCAGGGGTGGTTCAAGGCGTGCACCGGGCAAGGCATTTGTGCCGCCGAATCGGCACGTTGCCGCGCCGCTGCCGCGGCCAATGTCAGGGCGTGTGGGGGCTATTCAGATAGTCCTCGGCCTGCATCTCCATGAGGCGCGAGACGGTGCGCTGGAATTCGAAGGCGGTGTCGCCCCTCATGTAGAGCGCGTCCGGTTCGCTCTCGGCGCTGGCGAACAGGTTCACATGATGTTCGTAGAGCGAGTCGATTAGCACCACGAATCGTTTCGCCGCGTCGCGCTCGCGCGCATTGAGGGTCGGGATGTTGTCCACCATGACCGTGTGATAGTGGGTCGCGATCGCGAGGAAATCGGATGCGCCACGCGGCTTGTTGCAAAGCTCATCGAAGGTAAATCGCGCAATCCCGCGCGCGGCCTGGTGTGCGTGGATCACGCGTCCCGCGACCTCGATCTCAAATGATGCCGGATCGGCATTGTCGGTCAGGGTCGCGAAGGCATCGTCCAGCTTCGCGGTCGCTGCGCGGCCTATTGGCGTGTGCCAGACGGGCTCGCCCTTCAGACGATCGAGGCGGAAATCCGTTCCCGCGCCGATGTCCAGAATGTCCAACTTCTCGACGATCAGGTCGATGAAGGGCAGAAAGCGGTCGCGCTGCAGACCGCCCTTGTAGAGATCATGCGGCGCGACATTTGACGTCGCGACGACCACGACCCCATGATTGAAGAATGCCTCGAAGAGGCGGCCTAGGATCATCGCGTCGGCTATGTTGACCACGTGGAACTCGTCGAAGCAGAGCAACCAGCTCTCTTCGGCCACGTCGGCGGCGACCTGCATCAGCGGGTCAGCGCGTTTCTCCTGCTTGCGCAACGCGTTGAGGCGCTGCTGGATCTCCAGCATGAAGGCATGGAAATGGACCCGCCGTTTGCGTTCTACCGGTGCCGTGTCGAAAAACATGTCCATCAGCATCGATTTGCCGCGCCCGACCGGACCGCAGAGATACAGGCCTATCAGCGGTGCGTCGCTGCGTCGCCATAGGCCGAAGCGGTCTTTCCAGCCTGCGAGGAAGCTTTCGCCGGCGGGCTTATATCCCTTGAGTGAATGGTGCAGGCTCTGCAGCCTGTCGACCGCGAGCTTTTGGGTTGGGTCGCGCATCAACTCGTTCGCCTCGCGCATGGAGCGATAGCGTTCGCGAGGTGTCATGTTTTCCGAATTGGGTGAACCATCAGGCATAGCGGCGGTTAACTAGGCCAGCGCGGCGTGGCGCGCAACATGTCGCGGTTCATTGCCCTGCCTATTGTGCGGCCGCGGCGGCCGGCGCTGCGAACATCGCCTCCATCTCGCGGCGTACAAGGACGGCTTCGATGCCAGCGTCGATCTCGACATCGTCCCAGCTCACCGGCCGGTCTCGGGGGACCGGATTCCTGAGCCTGACGCCGTTGGCAAGTCCGATCGGCAGGCCGCTGGCCGAGAGGCTTACCGCCGCGGGCATGAGCTTTCCGTACACGGTGAAACCGCCCTCGCCGTCGAGAAACTCGCCCGGCTTTAGATCGCGCTTGGCGGTCGCGATCACATCGCCTCGGAATCCCACGGGTGACCCGGTGGACTCGCCGCGCAACGCGGCGCTCGCGACCGAGATGCCGAGTTCGAGACCGATCAAGTGATAGGGCTTCCAAAGCGCCGCATAGTTTCCGGAGACATCGGTGACAAGACCATATTCCTCGAAGCATGCGCGCACATAGTCGCTGGGTGCTTCGAACACGACATATACGCCCCAGCGCAGATCACCTGTTACGTGCCGGCCGTCACGCTCCTCGGAGCTGATCACCTCAACTTGGCCCTTGTGGTGCAGCTGCCCACCTTCGTCGGCAGGGCGCATCACATGCGGAAGGTCCTGAACGCCGCAGGGCGGGAAAGCTAGGCCGTCGGGCGCGGGCGTCAGTCCAGTGGCGTTGGCGACTGCGGCCATCTCGATGGCCGACTTGGTGCCGTCGAGGAAGGAATTGAACATCTGAGGGTTCATACCGCCCGCGCCCGCCTGTTCAGCCGTCAGGCCGTAATGCTCCCAGACCTCGTCCGGGCTCACATAGTGATAGCCGTCGATATACTTGGTGCCCTTACCGGCCGCGATGACGTCGAGCCCGCAGGCGCGCGCCCAGTCCACCTGTTCTTGGATTAGCGCGGGCTGGTCGCCATAGGCCATCGAATAGACGATGCCGGCCTGGCGGGCGCGTTCTGCCAACAATGGCCCGGCGAGGACATCGGCCTCCACGTTGACCATCACGATATGCTTGCCTTGCTCGCACGCCGCGAGCGCATGCGCGATTCCAGCCGCGGGGCTGCCGGTAGCATCGATCACCACGTCGAGGCCGCCGGCGGCGATCAGCCCCATCGAATCGTCGGTCACATGCGTCGAACCGGCCGAGAGTGCAGCGTCAAAGGTTGCAGCACTCGGGTCGAGACCGCCCACCCGGGCGCAGGCCGCCCGGGCGCGTTCGGGATCCAGATCGGCGATCGCCATAACATGGATGCCGAGTGTGCGGGCAGCCTGGGACAGATACATGGTGCCGAACTTGCCGGCGCCAATCAGGCCTACCCGAACGGGCTGGCCATCTTCGGCACGCCGGCCAAGCATCGCGTGAAGGTTCATGTCCTGATCCTTTGCGTTTCTCGCTATTCTGAGGCTAGAGCATACAACGAAATCGATCGGAATCTGGAGTGGAAGCATGACCGACTATAACGAAGATGCGCGCGTGCCCCATGTGTCGCGTGAGGATTTCCCTGCTGACCGGGTAGGGGTCTACGACCACATCATGGCGACCCGAAATCTTAAGTTTATGGCTGAGCTGTTCGCTCGGATGGCCAGTAGCCCGGGGGCGCTCGAGGCGGTAGCATCCGTGGGTGAGCATGTCCGGTTCCACAGTGTCTTCGATGAAGTGCTGCGCGAGATGATCATCTGCACGGTCTCGAAGGAGGTCGGCAACTGGTACGAATGGACCCACCATATTCACCGGATGCCGGACCAGATGCGCGCGGTCTGCGGTACGCCGGCGGCAGAGGATCTGCCGACGCCTGCCGGGCCAGTGTTGCGATTCTCGCGAATCGTCGCCAACAACGGCAAGGTCGACGATTTGTTAGTTGAGGACATACGCGCCGCGTTAGGTGATCAGGGGCTCGTAGATCTGACGGTGATGGTCGGCTACTACCAGCTGGTTGGCACCTTCTGCACCACCCTGCATGTCCCCATTGAGGACTCGATCGAGCGTACGCCAATGCCGGACTAGGCTAGAGAAATGCGGGCCCGATCCGGGGCGAATGCCGTGCAATCTCGATAAACCGTCATACGCGGGCTTGACCCGCTTATCTCGTGCACAATCTGTGCGGCGTCATCATTAGGTGCTCGGATTAAGTTCGGGGTTGGGGAGCGCGCTAGCAGTCTACTCCGCCGCGGTGGCGTTCTCCTGCGCGAGCGCCTGCAGGCAGTCGTCTTCGAGCGGTTTGATCGGAGTGAAATCAAGATGCGCGATCCACTCCGCACGCTTGAACTGCCGAATGTGGTTCTCGACGTGGCACAGGCTCAGATAGACAATCACCCGGGCCCACGGGCTGATATTGGGCGCTGAGGCGTGGACCAGATTCGAATGGAACAGCAGCACCGAGCCCGGCTTTCCCTTCGGTGCGATCATGCCGCCCTCGTCGGCGAGCCGTGCGACGTTCTCCTTGTCCAGCGTCCATAGCGGGTATGACGTTGTCTCTAGATCGTGTCCGGCTTCGATCACGCCGCCCTTGTGGCTGCGCGGGATCAGGTACAGCGGGCCATTGAACTCGGTCACCTCGTCGATGAACAGCGCGATGTTCATGGCCCGCGCCTCGGGCATCTTGTCGTCTCGCGCCCAAGTTCCGTAGTCTTGGTGCCACTGCCAAACCTCGCCGTCGAAAGCGGCCTTTCCGTTGATCTTATACTGGTGCATATAGACCGGTCCGTCGAGCAGCTGCATGACCGGGTTGATTAGGCGCGGATGGCGGCCTAGGCGGCGGAACGCTTCGTTGTAGTAATGTGCTGCGAAGGCGGTACGGACGGCCTCGCCATTAGATTCCCGCCATACCTCGTCGCGATCCATAGCAAAGATCGTCGGGAGCTCGCCGGACAGGACCTCCATCTCGGACTGGCTGAATACTTCCGGCAGGAACACCCAACCTTCCGTGTCGAACTGTTCGAGCTGTCCTTTATTGAGTTCCATGATGCGTGTCCGTCGGGTGGGCGCCTGGAAATCAACGCCGGATGGTTTCCTTAGGCATTTAACGTTAGGTTCCAATCCGATTTCAACCACCGGATGTCCCGATGCTGGTCTATCTGACCCTCGCGCTTGAGTTGACAGCGAATCCGATTGCTCTGGCCGGCTATATCGGGCTAGGCGTCTATGCGTTGACCACCTTGCGCGCCTTCAAGTATGCGGTGTTGTGGGGACTGGCGGTTCAGATCTTCGCATTAGCCCTTGGCCGGGTATCGTTCCTCGACTTGGAGGGCCTGATTACGCAGACCTTTTTGAGGCTCTTGGGGGCGGTGATCGTCACGATGGTGGTTTTCTACCTGTATCGCTTCATGCGTCAGGGCAGGGACGGCCGGGGCGGCGGGAAGGCAGGTACGATGCCGCCGCGGCGCAGGCCGCCGCATCTGCGCCGTATAAAATAGTCGCCGCGCCCTGACTGCTGATCGTGTTGATGGCTGAGTTCAGCCCCTCGATCTTGGCCGCGTCGGCCGACCCGATTAGCAATTATTGCGTGCGCTGTTCAAACACGGCGTTCGACCATCATCTTCTTGATTTCGGCGATTGCCTTCGCCGGGTTTAAACTTTTCGGGCAGGTGCGCGTACAGTTCATGATCGTGTGGCAGCGATACAGCCGGAACGGGTCCTCGAGCTGGTCGAGTCGTTCTCCGGTCGCCTCGTCACGGCTGTCTGCCAGCCAGCGATAGGCCTGAAGTAGGATAGCCGGTCCGAGATAACGGTCCTCGTTCCACCAGTAGCTGGGGCAGGATGTCGAGCAGCAGGCGCACAAAACGCATTCCCACATCCCGTCGATCTTGGCTCGCTCCTCCGGGCTCTGCAGGCGCTCGCGCTCGGGCGCTTGGCTGTCGGTCTTGAGCCAAGGCTCGATCTGCCGGTACTGGGCGAAAAAGTGTGTCTGGTCGGGCACCAGATCCTTGATAACTGACTGGTGGGGCAGAGGGTAGACGCGGACATCGCTCTTGGCGTCGGCGATATACTTGGTGCAGGCCAGCGTGTTGGCGCCGTCGATGTTCATGGCACAGGACCCGCACACACCCTCGCGGCACGAGCGCCGGAAGGTGAGGGTCGGGTCCACCTCGTTCTTTATCTTGATCAGCGCGTCGAGAACCATGGGCCCGCAATCGTCGAGGTCGATATGATAGGTGTCGATACGCGGATTTTTGCCGCTGTCCGGGGACCAACGATAGATCTTGAAGGCCTTGGTGTTGGTCGCGCCCGTGGGTTTCGGCCATTCCTTGCCGTCTGTCACCTTTGAATTCTTCGGCAACGTAAACTCAGCCATGTTTCAAATTCTCCTCGTCACCCGGGCTAGGTCCGGGCCTGCGCCTAGTAGGACCGTTCCTTAGGCGGGAAGCTTTGCACTTCGTTGGTAAGGGTCTGAAGGTGGACGGGGCGATACTTCAGGTTGACCTGACCCTCCTCGTTGACCCAGGCCAGCGTGTGTTTCATCCAGTCGTCGTCGTTGCGGTCGGGGAAGTCCTCGCGCGCATGGGCGCCCCGGCTTTCTTCGCGCTCCTTCGCGCCGTTCATAGTGATCAACGCCTGAATCATGAGGTTCTCCAGTTCGAGAGTCTCCACTAGGTCCGAGTTCCAGATCAACGAATCGTCCGACACGCTCAGATCGTCGCGCCCCCCCCACAGTTCGTTTAGCTTGTCGGCGCCTTCTTGCAGGACCTCGCCTGTGCGGAACACGGCGCAGTTGTTCTGCATCGTTCGCTGCATCTCGAGGCGCAGTTTCGCGGTCGGCGTGCCGCCCGAGGCGTGACGCAGCTTGTCGAAGCGCTCGAGCGCCCGATCGCCCGCATCCTTGGGTAGCGGCTCATGGTCGGCGCCCGGTGTCACGAGTTCCGCCGCGCGCAGCGCTGCGGCCCGGCCGAACACGACCAGATCGAGTAGCGAGTTCGAGCCCAGGCGGTTGGCGCCGTGGACCGACACGCTGGCTGCCTCGCCGATGGCCATTAGGCCCGGTGTGACCGCCTCGGGGTCTTCCTCGGTCCAGGTGCGGACCTGCCCCTGATAGGTGGTCGGGATGCCGCCCATATTGTAGTGGCAGGTTGGCAGGACCGGGATCGGCTCCTTGGTTACGTCGACGCCGGCGAAGATGCGCGCCGTCTCAGAGATGCCGGGCAGGCGCTGTGCCAGCACGGCCGGATCCAGATGTTCAAGATGCAGATGGATATGGTCCTTCTCGTCGCCGACCCCCCGACCCTCGCGCATCTCGATGGTCATCGAGCGGCTGACCACGTCACGGCTGGCCAAGTCCTTGGCCGACGGAGCGTAGCGTTCCATGAAGCGCTCACCCTCGGAATTGGTCAGGTATCCGCCCTCGCCGCGCGAGCCCTCGGTGATCAGAGCGCCGGCGCCGTAGATGCCTGTAGGGTGGAACTGTACGAACTCCATGTCCTCAAGCGGCAGGCCCGCGCGTGCGACCATGGCATTGCCGTCGCCCGTGCAGGTGTGTGCCGACGTGGCCGAGAAATAGGCGCGGCCGTAGCCGCCCGTCGCCATGCAGACCAGATGTCCGCGGAAGCGATGCATCGTGCCGTCGGCCAGGTTCCAAGCCATCACGCCCCGACAGCGACCGTCTTCCATAATCAAATCGAGGGCGAAATACTCGATGAAAAACTCCGCGTTGTACCGTAGCGACTGCTGATACAGCGTGTGCAGGATCGCATGGCCGGTACGGTCGGCGGCGGCACAGGTGCGCTGCGCGGTGCCTTCACCATAGTTGGTGGTCATGCCGCCGAAGGGGCGCTGATAGATCTTGCCCTCTTCAGTGCGGCTGAACGGCACACCCTGATGCTCGAGCTCGATGATCGCCGGGATAGCCTCGCGCACCATGTATTCGATAGCGTCCTGATCTCCCAGCCAATCCGAGCCCTTGACGGTATCGTACATGTGCCAGCGCCAGTCATCTTCGCCCATGTTACCGAGCGCCGCCGAGATGCCCCCCTGTGCGGCAACCGTGTGCGAGCGGGTCGGGAACACCTTTGAAATGCAGGCCGTCTTCAGGCCCTGATTCGCCATGCCGAACGTGGCACGCAGTCCGGCACCGCCCGCGCCCACCACGATAACGTCGTAGTCATGGTCAATAATCTCGTAATCGCCGTTGGCCGCCATCGTTAACCCCTCACTTCAATGCGATTGCGATCACGGCGTAGACAGAGGCGACGCCGAGGAAAATGGCTAAGCCCTTTACCGCGATAATCAGGCCCACTTCGAGCCATTTGGTGTGAATGTAGTCCTCGATGACTACCTGTAAGCCGAGCTGGCCGTGGTGGAAGGTGGCCACGATCAGCAGGATCAGAAGCACCGCGTTGATTGGGCTGCTGATGAAGTCGACAGCAGCTGCATAATCAGCACCGGTTACGAGAATCATCGAGACAACGAACCAGATCGTCAGCGGCACGAGCGCTAGCGCCGTGAGCCGCTGGGCCCACCAGTGGTCGGTGCCGGTCTTGGCTGAACCGAGGCCGCGTGCGCGGCCCAATGGGGAACGCATGCTCTTCATGTCTAGAGCCCTCCGAGGGCGGCATAACCGCCAACCCAGCTGATAGCGGTCAGAATTACGGTGGCCACGACGACCAGCCAGCCCGATGCGTAGGCCGTACTCAGTTCGAAGCCACGGCCGGTGTCCCAGACGAGGTGCCGTATGCCGCTGCACAGGTGATAGAAGAGCGCGAAGCTCCAGCCGAGCAGGAGAAGTCGTCCGATTACCGAGCCGATGAAGCTCTGCACCGTATCGAATGCGGTTGGGCCCGCGGCGGCAGCTATCAGCCACCAGACCAGGACCAACGTGCCGACGGCAAGGGCGATGCCCGTGATCCGGTGCAGAATCGAAAGCACCGATGTGAGCTGAGGTCGATAGACCTGAAGGTGCGGCGATAGCGGTGTGTTGTCGGTCGCCATGAGGCCCCCTGACTTGTCTGCGAGGCCGGAACGCGGGAATAGGTTCCGGTGGTTGGCAGCGTGTTGCGGACCGTCAACTCAAAGCTCATGCCGGTCGTAAACGCGCGTGCATCCGTGAACAAGATTTAGACCCCCATCCCCCGTTTCGTCAATGACACTGCCCTAAGCAGACAGTTGGAAATCCCGGCGCGGAGAATCAATCCTCGACGGTGTGTGGAAAACCTGTGGAGGAGTTGTGGTCTACCGGGCGAGTTTTACACAGAAAACTGAGCGGCTTAACGGATTGCCAATTGCTGGTTTTGTGAAGTCAGCGGAACATGGCCGTGCACGCATTGGCGTGCCGACGGGTAAACGTCGCGTCCGATCAGACGCTTTGCGTATGATCAGGGCGGGGTCTAGTGCGGTCACGAGGGGCCGGGATGGATCGACGGGTGCCGAAAGCCGGATCAGGGTTGCCGTACGGCGACATCGGGTGCGGGGGAAAGTCGGTGGACGGACAGGGTTCTTCGGAACCGCTCGCCTCGGAAGATGTCCGTTCCAGCATTTGGGGAGGATCGTGGGCAACCGCGAACTGATCCAGATGCGGTCGGGCGTTCGAGGCGGACATGCGCTTCTTCGGAGGCGGTGGATGCTGAGGGCGGCCGTTGGGGAAGGTTCTGTTGTGTCAGTCGGCGGCCTTTCCGGTAGCGCACACCCTTAGGGGGCAGGCGCTCCGCTTGGGAATTCGTTTTGGCGGATCTCGGGCGAAGGAAAGGACGTGGTGTTCCGCGATCCAGGCTCTCGCCGGCCAGGAATACGGAACGACGACCGTTCGGAAACCGGGGGCTTTTCGGAGCCGCGGCGACGGATCGGGCGGACTGTGGCATGGATGCCGGCCCCGGGCTTCGTTCCCCTTCGAGATCGGTGTCGGGCGTGTCAGAGCGGCCGGTGCTGGGAACGCGAAGCGCGATAGACGACGTATCGGCCAGGGGTGCGTCCCACGCGCGAAGCAGTTCGAGGCCGTTGCCGGTGCGGGTATGGATTGGGTGCGTGCGGTGTGAGCCGGGCGGGCCGTGGTCCGAAGGATCTAAAGTTCGGGAGGCGACTCCGGGATCTGCGATCCGAGGAAGGCGTCAGGCGTCACGGGCTCCGCGTCCATGCACCTGGCGCCTTCTTCTCTTCCGTGACAGGGATATGCGGCGGTTGCGTTCCCCGGTCCGCACAAAAAAAGGACCCGGCGCTTTCGCACCGGGTCTTTTCTCAGGCATTGTTGGCTGGGCCCCGCATCCAAGCAAATCAATGCCCAAGAGGTATCAACGGGTTTTCGCATCGGTCAAACGAAATCTTGTGCCGCGGACCCTGTGGGGGCAAAAACGACACCCAGCGATGCAAATTCTCTCGATCCAATCTCACGTGGTGTACGGTCATGTCGGCAACGCCGCCGTTCTGTTTCCGCTGCAGCGCCTTGGGCATGAGGTCTGGCCGGTACCGACCGCGATCCTTTCCAACCATGCCGGCTATCCGGATTTCGGCGGACAGGCCTTGGCGCCGGCCGTTGTCGCTGAGCTCTTGCAGGGGATCGAGCGGCGTGGCGCGTTCGCGCGCTGCGACCTGATGATCACCGGGTATTTCGGGCTTGTGGATACCGCAGCGGCGGTTTGCGATGCCGTGGCGCAGGTCCGTGCGGCGAGCCCGGAGCTCGTCTATTGTTGTGACCCTGTAATGGGTGACAGCGGTTCGGGCCTTTATGTGGATCCCGCCCTACCGGAATTCTTCCGAACGCACGTGCTGCCAATAGCCGACATTGCTACACCCAACCTTTTCGAGTTGGAGCTGTTGCGCGGTATCGAACCCGGCCGGCTGGCGACGCTCGACGCCGATGAGCTTTTGGCGGCCGCGCGCGGCCTGATCGATTTTATGCGGCCCGATGCCTGCTGCCTCGTCACCAGCGCGGTTCATCGCAACATCGATCCCGAGAATGTTGCGGTCTTGGCCGTCAATCGCGATGCCGCCTGGTGCGTGGAGACGCCGAACCTGCGCTTTGCAATCGAACCCCATGGGGTCGGCGACTTGGTCAGTGGCCTGTTCGCTGCGTCGATGGCGGATCACGGCGAGATGGCGCGTGCGCTGGAGGAGAGTGTCGCGATCGTCTTCGCGGTGCTTTCGGAGACGCAACACCGTGGCAGCGGCGAGCTCGATCTTGTAGCGGCCAGGGATTCGATCGTGACCCCGCCCCAACAGTTTGCAGCGCGAATGATCGTCTGATGCCCTCCGGTTTTTGACTGTGCGATGAATCTGTTAAGAACGGCTCGGTGACCGTATGCCGTCCGCCGTTCTAGTTGGGGAACAGGAACGTAGTTAGTTGGCTGTAACCGATTACATTTTGATTCAGGGCATCGTTTTCGGCTTCTTTTTGGCCCTGCCGGTGGGCCCGGTCGGCGTCCTATGCGTTCAGCGCACCCTGTTCCAGGGCCGGATACACGGCCTGATTTCTGGGCTCGGCGCAGCCTTCGGCGACGCGCTCTATGGTGCCGTCGCGGCCTTCGGCATCTCGGCAGTGGAGGACTGGATCACCGGCCATCAGGGCTCACTGCGGCTGGTTGGCGGCGTGGTGCTGCTCTTGCTGGCGATGCGCACCGTCGCGTCCATGGTGCGGCACCGGCCCGTCGCGGACGGCAATGACGAAAAGATTCAGCGCCGGATCGAGACCCACAGCCTTGTAAAGGACTTCATTTCGACCTTCACGCTAGCCATCACGAACCCGATCACCTTCATTGCGTTTGCGGGTCTGCTGGCGACGCTCGGCTTTACCGAGGCGGGCCGCTCGATTGGCAACGCCTCGATCTTGGTCGCCGGCGTCTTCGCCGGGTCGGCGCTTTGGTGGATTGCGCTGTCGTCGACTGCAAGTATCTTCCGGCCCTTCATGGACGGTTCCTACCAGGTGTGGATGGATCGGATAGTCGCACTCGTGCTTGCGGGCTTCGGCACCTACGCGCTCCTCACATCCTTCTTCTACTAGACGCAGGCTCCCGTCACGCGTTCGGTCCGGTCTCTGTCATGGACGGTCGCGCCGCGAAGCCCGCGATCTGTCGCAACGCTGTCTAGCGCGCGGGGCCGGGCTCCGGATAGAGCCTTGTTTTTCCCTTAGCGTCGAGGTACTCGCAGATGATGTTCGATTGGTAGAGTGGCAGGCCCAGTGCCGGTACCTTGCCGACCGGATTGACGTCGCGATAACCGGCGGGGTCTTTCCATGGAAGGATCGCCTCGAACTCGAGCGTATCGGCGACGCCGCACTCGATAGCCGCGACGCGCGCCTTGCGGGCATATAGAGAGGCGGCGGAATAGAAAAGTTTCATGTCGTCCTCGTTTCCGCGGAGACGGCGCTTCGCAGGCCGCGGTGGTTGCATGAATCGCCAAGCAGAATACACGCTGGATCACGCGAACAGAATTGCGTATGCAGCTGCGCTACTGCTGGTGGCCTGACGACCCACGTTCCTGTGTTAACGTTGTGTTATGACCCCCGACGTCGTAGACCTGCGCGACTTTTATGCCTCGAGCCTAGGGTCAGTCGCCCGCCGCATGATTCGGCGTCAAGTTCGTAAACTCTGGCCAGACCTGCATGGGTTGCGGGTTCTGGGGCTCGGCTATGCGACGCCCTATCTTGGTCCGTTTGTCGACGAGGCGGCGTATGTGGCCGCCGTCATGCCGACACGGATGGGTGTTCTAGGCTGGCCGGAGCGCGCAAACGAAGAGTGCAACAGGGCGCTGGTCGCCCATGAAGACGAAATACCGTTGCCCGATCTCTCCGTCGATCGGATTCTGCTGGTTCATGGTCTGGAGCACAGCGAGAATGCTCATCTGATGCTGCGTGAGATGTGGCGGGTGCTCGCGGATGGCGGGCGTTTGACGGTCGCTGTACCGAACCGCCGCTCCATCTGGGCGCGCACGGATCAAACTCCCTTCGGACACGGGCATCCGTTCTCGACGGAACAGCTCAATCGGGCCCTGCGACAGTCCATGTTCACGCCCGTGCAGCATGCGCGTGCGCTATTTTTCCCGCCATCGCACCGTCGCTTCTGGCTGTCAGCTGCGCCCGCATGGGAACGAGTTGGCCGCCGCTGGCTGAGTCCCGTAGGCGGCGTTACGATAGTCGAGGCTACAAAGCAGATCTATGGTGGTGCGCTGGCCGGCGACAAGGTACGCCGCCGGTCTTATCTGCGACTGCCGGCGACGGGCTCTGCCCTAGCGCCAGCGGTGACCCCGGGGGATGCGGCTAGCTCCGCCCGATGAGGAAGATTGCCTGTTCCGTCGCCAGATTCGTCCAGTGGCCGATCTGCCGGCGCGTGCGCGCATGACCCTGATGGTCTATCGTCACGATCTGCTGGGCGGTGAGGTCCAGCTCATCCAGAAGATTCATGAAGTCGGTTAGGGTGAAAAACCGGATGTTCGGTGATTCGTACCAAGCGTGGGGCAGATTGTTCGATACCGGGCTGCGTCCCCGGAACAGGAGATCCGCTCGCACCCGCCAGTAGCCGAAGTTCGGGAAACTTACCACCGCGCAGCGTCCTATGCGCAGGAGTTCGCGCAAGACACCCTTCACATCGAAGATCGCGGGTAGCGTCTGCGACAGCAGAGCGAAATCGAACGCGTCGTCCGGATAGTTCTGAAGATCGGTCTCGGCATCGCCCTGTACCACCGCAAGGCCGCGTGAGACGCATGTGTTCACGCCCTGCTGGCTGAGCTCGATGCCGCGCCCGTCCACCTGTCTATCGCGGACCAGAAGGTCGAGCAGTTCCCCGTCGCCACAACCGACGTCGAGTAGGCGGCTGCTCGGCGTTACCATTTCGGCTATCAGTTTTTGGTCGACGCGAATGCGCGTTGCGCCGTTGGTTTCCTGACGGTTCATGCCGCGCCCCCGTCCTGTAACTGGGTGTACTGGTCTGCGGCTCCGCCCAGGAAGCCCGAGAGAATGCGGAAGAACTCAGGCTCTTCCAGAAGGAACGCGTCATGACCGGAATCCGTCTCGATCTCGACAAAACTGACTGAGGCGGCGACTGCGTTTAGCGCATGGACGATCTGGCGGGATTCCGAAGTCGGAAACAGCCAGTCCGACGTGAAGCTGATCAGGCAGAAACGCACCGGCGATCCCTCGAAGGCGTTAGGCAGGGAACCGTCATGCTCCGCCGCCAGGTCGAAGTAATCCATCGCGCGGGTTATATAGAGATAGGAATTGGCGTCGAAGCGCTCGACGAAGGCGCGACCCTGATGACGCAGATAGCTCTCGATCTGGAAATCCGCGTCGAACCCAAACGTGATCTCGACCCTGTCCTGTAGGTTGCGGCCAAACTTGCGGTGCAGTGCCGAGTCCGAGAGATAGGTGATATGCGCTGCCATGCGCGCCACGGCTAGGCCGCGCTCGGGGTCGACATTCTCGTTGTAATACGCGCCGCCGCACCAGTTCGGGTCCGCCATGATCGCTTGGCGACCGACCTCGTGGAAAGCGATGTTCTGTGCGGAATGGCGCGCGGCGCCCGCGATCGGGATCGCGCAGAACACCATCTCGGGATAGCGCGACGCCCACTCCAGCGTCTGCATCGCGCCCATCGAGCCGCCGATTACGGCAAAGAGTCTTTTGATTCCAAGATGTTCGACGACGTGTTTCTGCGCGGCTACCATGTCTGTGATCGTGATGACCGGGAAGTTCAGCCCGAACGGCACACCGGTCTTCGGGTCGATGTCCTTGGGCCCCGCTGTTCCCATACAGCCGCCCAGCACGTTGATGCAGATCACGAAATACTTGTCCGTATCGATCGTTCGGCCCGGACCGACCACGCTGGCCCACCAGCCATCCTTACCGGTGACCGGGTGGGTCTCCGCGACATACTGATCGCCCGTCAGGGCGTGGCAGACGAGAATGGCGTTCGATTTGTCGGCATTCAGGCGTCCATAGGTCTGGAAAGCCGCCGTGAACGGCCCCAGCATCTGACCCGAGGCTAGGCGCAGGGGCTCGTCTTCGCCCAAGACGATCTGCTGTCCCGGGAGGTTGTTAACCGTCGGTGCGACCGCAATTAGCGCGCCGCTCGCCTGCGTGCCGTTTGGTTCGTGGTTTGTCATCGTCTGGGCGTAGTTCAAGGCCGGTGACGCGGGCAACGGATACCCACGATGGATGCATAGCTATGTGGGGCTACCAAGGAGTGTCAACGTTTTCTTTGCCAAAGCCCTGAGGGGACGATACAAACTTGGACTCTTTTTCCCGGATGAGCGAGACGATGAGCCCCGCGCCTGACGACTTGGCGGCGCTGCGCCGCGAGATCGATTCGATCGACGAACAGTTGCATGGTCTGCTCATGCGGCGCGGCGACGTCGTGGCCAAAATCGGCCGCCGGAAGGCCGTCGACGGCGAGGTCACGTTTCGGCCGGCCCGGGAGGCCCAGTTGCTCAGGGGGCTCGTGGCGCGCCATCATGGTGCGCTGTCCAATGCCGCCATTGTGCGCATTTGGCGCGAGATCATCGCCGCGTCGATCCGAATTCAGGGTAACCTGACTGTCGGCTGCTGTCCGATCGAGGGCCATGGGGTCGCGTTGAATCTGGCACATGGTCATTTCGGCCTAAACACGGATGTTGTGCGGTTCGAGACAGCGTCCCACGTGATTTCGGCTGTACATCGCGGCGAGGTTTCGGTCGGCCTCGTTCCGCTGCCCCAAGATGCGGATGTCCCGGGCTGGTGGGGTGATATTCGCGACAAGTCCGAGCTTTATGCGGTCGCCCGCCTGCCCTGGTTCGCTTCGCCGGCCGATACGGCGGCTGCAGGCGTCGGAGCGCTTGCAGTCGCGCGCGGTTTGCCGGAGGAATCGGGTGAGGACCGAAGCATGTTGATGTTCTCCTGCTCATCGCCGGTCAGCCGGGCGCGGGTTGGTGAGGCCTGCGCCGCGGAAGGCCTTGCGCCGGTGTCTCAGGCCGTGACCAGTGACCCGCATGAGGTCGACCAGTTGCTCCACGTGGTGGAGGTCGAGGGTTTCGTCGGCGCCGAGGATGCGCGTATCCGGGCCGTCGCAGCCGAGCTCGATGCCTCAAACACCCGTTTGTTGGGTGCGTTTGCCCGTCCGCTTGCGGCGTCGGGCGCAGTGGGGGCGAAGTAGATGGCCCCCCCGAAAGCCAGACCGGGCGTACTCCAGATCACGCCCTATGCCGGCAGCGAGGTTGGTGCGGGCGGCGCGAACCGTATCGTCATAAGCTCCAATGAAAGCGCGTTCGGGCCATCTTGGCGAGCGATGGAAGCCTATTCGGCGTCCAGCGAGGAGATGCATCGCTATCCGGAGATCGATGCCCGCAGCCTGCGGCAGGCTTTAGCCGACAAGCACGGCCTCGAGGTCGAGCGCATCATATGCGGCTGTGGTTCGGATCAGTTGATTGATCTGCTTGCGCTCGCCTATGCGGGGCCGGGAGACGAGACCGTCTACAGTGAACATGGCTTCACCATGTACCCGATCGCCACTCGCGGTGTTGGGGCGACACCGGTGGCGGCGCTCGAGACGGCACTGACGGCGGATGTGGATGCGATCTTGGACTGCATTAATGAACGTACGCGGATTGTTTTCCTCGCCAACCCGAATAATCCGACGGGCACCTATCTTGGCGACGCGGAACTGCGACGCCTGCATGCCGGCCTGCCCGACGATGTCCTTCTTGTACTGGATGCGGCCTACGCGGAATATGTCGTCGCGCCGGACTATGATCCGGGCGTCGCGCTGGCGCGCGAGACGTCGAACGTTGTTATGACGCGGACATTCTCAAAGATCTATGCGCTGGCAAGCTTGCGCATAGGCTGGGCGTACGGCCCGCGGGAGATCATCGAGATACTCGACCGCGTGCGCCCGCCCTTCAACGTCTCGACGCCGGCGATTGCGGCTGGCATCGCGGCGCTCTCTGATGACGAGCATACGTCGCGTGCCCGCGACCTGAATGCTGAAGTGCTGCCTTGGTTCACGTCCAAGATTGAGGAGATGGGGCTTGCTGTTAACCCGTCGGTCGGCAATTTCGTGATTGTACATTTCGGCGACGAGGGACGGGCCGAGGCAGCCTATCGCTTCCTTTTCGAACGCGGCGTCGTCACCTGTCGCGTGGCGGGGTACGGGTTGCCCGAATGGGTGCGCATGTCGATAGGAAAACGCGACGAGATGCAAGACGTTATTGACGCTCTGCGCGCGTTCGTGGGGGCGACATGAGCGACGTACAGATTTTCGATCGTGTCGCCATCATCGGGGTCGGCCTGATTGGTTCCTCGTTCGCCCTCGCCACTCGGGCGAATGGGCTGGCGGGCCATGTTGCCTGCTATGATGCCGACGCCGATGTACGCGATCGCGCCGAAAACCTTGGGGTCGGGGATAGCATGCATGCCGATATCGCCGATGCGGTGCGAGATGCCGGCCTCGTCGTGGTGGCGACGCCGGTCGGTGCTTGTGGGGCCGTGGCGGCGGCGATGCGCCCGCATCTGCAGCCGGGCTCAATTGTCACCGACGTCGGCTCGGTCAAGGGCGCCGTCTTAAAGGCGATGACGCCGCATATTCCCGAATGGGTGCATCTGGTGCCAGGGCACCCGGTGGCGGGGACGGAACATTCTGGGCCTGAAGCGGGCTTCGCAGAGCTGTTCCAGAATCGGTTCGCCATACTTACCCCGCCCGCCGATGCCAATCAGGATGCGGTCGCGCGGCTTGAGTCGATCTGGCGCGGTATGGGGGCGGATGTCGAGGTCATGGACGCCGAGTATCACGACCGGGTGCTGGCGATTACCAGCCACCTGCCCCACCTGATCGCCTACACGATCGTCGCCACGGCGTCCGACCTAGAAACGGAACTTGAGGCCGGTCCATGCGATGACAATGTGGTCACGACCCGCGAGGTGATAAAGTATTCGGCCGGTGGGTTCCGCGACTTCACGCGTATCGCAGCCTCCGACCCAGTCATGTGGCGCGACGTGTTCCTACTGAACAAGGATGCTGTGCTCGAGATGCTCGGTCGCTTCAACGAGGACCTGACGGCCCTACAGCGGGCAATTCGGCATGATGATGGTGCCGCGCTATTCGAGCTGTTCTCGCGCACCCGGGACATTCGCCGAGGTGTCATCGAGGCGCGTCAAGCCGGCCGCTTCCAGTACACCGAGAACGGCAAGTCTGGCGACGATGGCGCCTAGGGCTGCTGCCTATTGCCAGACGATGACAGGCAACCGCAGCAGCGGGACTGGCCCGATCGACAATTGCTGGTTCTGAATCCCGACTGGTACCTCGGCGCGCGGCGGGCCGCCGTCGGCGGGCGTGTGGGTGAGCACCGCAAGAGCGATGCGCGCGATTGCCGCTTGCTGCGGGCGCACCTGTCCGGATCGCTCGAGTAGGTCGAGCAGGCGGTCGAGGCCGGCGATCTGCGCGGTCAGTGCACCAACGGGCTGCAATGCGTCGTCGAGCGCAAGCGTGCCGGCACCGGCGAGGCGTAACGGACCCCAGTCGATGATGATGTCCGCGAGTTCCAGCGTGCCGCCCGCGTCGCGCCAGCGGCCGAGCGTCTCGGCCGTGATGCGATCATGCTGGAGTTTGCCACGCAGCGAAATCTGGCCCGCCACGCGGTCGAGTTTTCGTCCCAGCGTCCCGAAGATATCCGGCTCGAGTTTCGTCGCTTCTAGGGTGAGCCCAGACAGGGCGAAATCCAGCGTTTGGCCGGCCGTATCCGGATGTATAGCGCCGGAGTCGTGCCGCCCGGCATTCCTCGACCAGTCGAATGCGGCATCGTCCAAGGTCGTGAGCGGTTTTCGGTCGAGTGCAAGCGCCAAGCGCGACGCCTGCCCGCGCAACACGGTGATCCGGCCATCACCATCAAATTCTATGCGGCCGTCGAGCCTTTCGCTGTCCGCTGCGACCATGCGCTCGTCATCATAGCTGGCCAGATAGGGCAGCACGAAAATGTGCCGTCCGGGCGACTGGAAGGAGACGGTGCGTCCAAAATCAGTGAAAAACTTAAGTTTCGTGGTCGGCCCCGCCCATTCGACTGCACCGTCCGGCGTAGACCATTTGACGCGTGGCCGCGTGATGTGGGTGAACAGTCGGTTCGGGTAGCCGTCGGTATCGATCTCATCCCAGACGACGGTGAAGGAATTTCCTGTTCGCTGCGCGGCATACTCTTTGAGACCGGTCTCTATGACCCACGCGAGCCAGAACCAGCCGAGGGTCCAGATACCGACGAGCAGGACGACGAGGCCGACGGGATTTAAATACTTTCGCTGGATCATATGCAGCCAGTTGCCTAAGAAGCTTGCCGGTCAACCTAATCATGGATCGTGGCGGCGTCGAGGCGTCCGACACGCATCCCGGTCAAGATTCAGACGGAGCAAGGCACGCCATGACGTCGATGTTGAAGGAACAGCCCGACCTCAGCCATCTAACGGATCAGTACGAATTGACCGAACACGAGCTCGAATGGACGCTGCGGGCGGTGATGAATACCCACAAGGCGGGCGAGGACATCTGGATCTTCGGCTACGGGTCGTTGATGTGGCGGCCCGACTTCCCGTTCATCGACCGGCAGCCGGCCCGCGTACACGGGTTTCACCGTGCCTTCTGCGTCTACTCTCATGTCTATCGAGGAACCCGGGAGCGCCCAGGCCTAGTCCTCGGCCTAGACAATGGCGGGAGTTGCAGCGGCGTCGCCTACCGGGTCGCGGCAGGCGAGGCCGAGGCGGCGGTCAATTACCTGATCCAGCGCGAGATGGTGACCCGGGTGTACATGCCGCGCTGGGTGACTGCGCGGATCGGGGCTGGTGCCGTGCGTGCGCTCACGTATACGGCAGCCCATAACCATATCCAGTATGCTGGCCACCTGTCCGAAGCCGATACGCTGCGGTTCATCCTACAGGGGCATGGGCTCAGCGGGCCGAATACCGAATATCTGAATAATACGGTCGATCACTTGCTGGAACTGGGTATCTCTGACAAACCGTTGCTGCGTCTGCGAAATCTGGCGGTTGGCCTCCAACCGGGCTGATCGCCGGCGATTGCTCACGGCGAATAACTGAGCATTTGCAATCGCTTCGGGTGTGGAAAGGCACGACCCGCGAAACTTTATCCACAAGATGTCAAACGCGGCTGTGTAGGGACGGTGCACGCAGCAGCGCGCACGTTGAATCACTTAAATAAGGCGTATGCAAAACGTAAATCGACACGATTTCCGCAGAATCTCCATCTACGGAAAGTGGAAGTGAACTTGGTATTGCGGCGGGGTCGAAACATAACTGTAATACAGACCGAATAATGGCCAATCGGCCGGCACGGATTGTTGCGGAAATACACTTTTACTCCGAGCCTATTGTCTGTTCGCTTGGCTCTGTCGGAGCAGGCAGTTATTCCACAACTTTATCCACAGGCCGTTATCTGTCGGCATCTGACAACGTAGCGGTGGTTTCCTTGGACAACCGGTCGCTCGCCGTTTCAATCGCGGATTCAAGCGCGTCCGCGAATTCGCGCCGCGTCAGCGTCGCGGGAAGGGTGGGCAGAAATTCGATGGTGATGACCCCGGGCCGCAGCTTCAGGGAACGTCGAGGCCAGAAATGCCCCGAATTGAGCGCGACGGGTACCACCGGTACCTTCAGGCTCGCGTAAAGCGCCGCGACGCCTGCGTGATAGGGATGCTTGTCGCCCGGCGCAACGCGTGTTCCCTCGGGATAGATAACGATCGGCCGTCCCTCGGCCAGAGACCGCTTGGCCGCCACGACCATCCCGCGCAGCGCGGCCATTCCGCCATTGCGATCGATGGCGATCTGCCGCGCCCGCACGAGGCACCAGCCGAACAACGGAATCCATGTGAGTTCCCGCTTCAGGACGATCGCGGCGTCGCGCACGATTAGGTTGATCGCCAGCGTATCCCAGGCCGACTGGTGTTTCACCGCAAACAGCACGGGCCCGGTGGGGATATTCTCCGCACCGATTGCGCGGTGGGACAGGCCGACCGTGACGCGCAGGAGCCAGAGGGAAACTCGGATCCAAAGCCGGCTATAGGCGAGGATCGGTACCGGCGGGCCGAGTAAGAGCGGCAGAACGAAAATGCCCGCGAGCGTGGTCCATCCGTAGAACAGGACCGTGAACAGAATGGCGCGCATCTGGTCAGGTTCGATCTAGCATAAGGGTCACGAACAGACGCGCGCGCGCTGCTAGATACTTGTTGTACTCCTCGGCTAGGAGGAATGCCGTTCCGGGCCAGCGCCACCATCGGTCGAGCCGCACATTCTCGGATATGACCGGGTCCGTAATGATCTCCACGCGCGGCAGATGAGCCCGGAACTCAAGCAGACTGCGCGGAATGTGAAAATCCGCCGTGACTAGGCGCAGGCTCGTCACTCCGTTTTCCGCGACCCAGCCGGCCGTCTCAACGGCATTTTCGCGCGTATTACGGGCCGCGCGGCCGAGTGTGACGCAGCAGTCCAGCGTCTCGGCCGTCAGGCGGTCGGCGGGAATCAGCTCACGCGCGGACACGTTCGCACCTACACCGGAGATCAGCATCCATCGGCCGGCCTGTGAGGCCAGTAGCGTGGTGCCGCGAGCCACGCGTCCGCGGCCGCCAGTCAGTACGATGATGGCGTCGGTCTGAACCGATGCGTCGCGGCTATCCGATTCGACCGGAATCCGGTCGACGAAAAGGAAAAGGCCGACCAACCAGGCCGCTGCCAGCATGCACAGTGGCAGAATGCGATACCGCCAGCGGCGTTTCCGAGAGCGTGCCATCACGGCATGCGCGCAAGGGCGCGCAGCACGGTCAGCCGCGCCGTGAGCATCGCGATTGCGATCGCGCCGACCGGCACGATGAGGAGGGCGATCCATTCCGGAATCGTCAGCCTCAACGGGGGAAAGAATGCGGCGTCAATGCCTTGTCCTACCCAAGCGAAGACTAGTAGGACGATGGTCGCCGCGGCTGCGCCAACGATGCCGCCGCGGACGGCCAGCATCATGGCCTGCAGTTGGAACTGGTCGGCGATGTAGGCATCATGAGCACCCATCTGGTGCAGCAACTCGATGACCGCGGCATGCACCGCGAGGCCGCTGCGGGTGGTGAAGATCACGGCGACGACCGCCGCCGCCGCGATCAGACCGAGGATCATGAAGGCGAGAATCTCGATGGTGCGCCCGAGGTTGATCAGCGCGGACAACCATGCGCGATGGTCGTCCACGGTCGTGCCCGGGACGGCCTGCATCAGACGAGCAGCCAGCTGGCCGGCATCGATGCGTGCGCCGGCCGCCAGCTCGACGTCCACCAGCGCGGGTATCGGCAGTCCGGAATTCACTACTTCTTCGCCGAGCCAGGGGACGAGCAGCCCGCGCGCCTCGGCGATGGGAACCGGGCGGACGCGGGTCACCCCGGGCGTGGATTCGAGCATCGCGGTTAGAGTTTCAAGCGTGTCGTCCGCTGCCGCAGCTGGCGGCACCTGGACCGTCATCCGGCCGGTCAGAGTGCTGTCCCAGCTGTGGATCGTGTCCGAGACCACGAGCGCTCCGGCAAACATCAGACCCCCGAGGAAGACCATCAGCGCGATGATCCACGGCAGGAAGCGCGTCGACTGGTCGCGCTCGAAGGGTAGCTCGGTGCGTCGGGTGAGCATCATGCGGCCCCCGGGCCGCGTGAGCGGCGCACGACGAGCCCGCCATCGTCGAGATGCATCACCGGATGCCCGAACTCCTCGACGAGCTGATTGTTATGAGTGGCGATGACGATTGTCGTGCCGGCTTTGTTGAGCTCCTCGAACAAATGCATCAGGCGCACCGCAATATGGTCGTCGACATTGCCGGTCGGTTCATCAGCGAGGAGTAGGCGCGGGCGGTTGATAACGGCGCGCGCGATCGCGACCCGTTGCTGCTGGCCGCCCGACAGGGTCGAGGGGCGGGCGTCGAGCCGCTCGCCCAGCCCCACCCAGCTCAATAGCTCGCGGACGTGATTGTCGACCTCGGTGTACCGTCCGCCATTCACGCGGAGCGGGAGTGCAACATTCTCGACGGCGGTCATGTGGTCTATCAGCCGGAAATCCTGAAACACGACGCCGATCCGTCGCCGCAGGGCCGGGAGCTCCTCACGTGGGGTCACGGATATATCCCGGTCGAACAGGTGAACTAGCCCGCGTGTCGGCCGCAGGGCAAGGTACATCAGCTTCAGGAGCGTTGTCTTTCCGGCGCCGCTGGACCCAGTCAGGAAATGGAATGAACCTGGCGCCAGCGAAAAGCTGATGTCGCGCAGAATCTCCGGCCCAATTCCGTACCGCATTCCGACATTTTCGAGGCGCAACACGCGGACGTCTCCATTCGGGACGGAGGAGCGGCCGACCCACAGATTGCGACTCGACCCTGTTCGGCGGTCACGTTGGCATGATGTGCCACGGCGGTAAAGCCGTGCTGCGGAAGCGCCCTGAAGGCCTCGGTTTTGGCTCGAAATCGGGAAAATCCGAGTCGCCATACGTAGCTGCGAATGGGTTATACTGGGATTTTGGTGCTCGATTTACCTGGGACGGCGATAAGCGCGAAATGATCCTGAGTTGCCCAGACTGCGAGACGCGGTTCGCGCTCGACGTGGCGCATCTCGCGCCCGACGGACGGCGGGTGAAGTGTAGCAAGTGCGCGCATGTCTGGTTCGAGTCCATGCCGGAGCCGGACGATCGCATGGAGGCTCAGCCGCCGCCCATCTTCGTCACGCCCTACGACCCAAAGGAAGATACGGATGGTGCGCGTCGCAATCTTCCCGCGCTGCCCCAAGAACAGCCGCGCGGCGAGTCCCGGATCGCCTGGTTGATCTGCGCGGTTCTTCTCATCGCGACCCTAGCCGCACTCTGGTTCGGACGTGGCCCCATAACCGTGGCCATACCTCAGGCCGAGGCGGTCTACGCCAGCATCGGCATCGACGCATTTCCGCCGCCGGGCGATGGGCTGGAGATCGAATTCCACGTTTCGGTTGAGGGCGGAAAGCTCTCGCTTAAGGGCGAGGTCATCAATATTGCCAACGGTGCCCGCGACATCCCCGAGTTGTTTGTGCTGATTTCCGATGCCGACAAGAACAGGCTCAAGGCTTGGTCCTTCACGACCGATACGAGACGTCTCGGGCCCGGCGAACGTAGTTCGTTCGCGTCGCAGATAGATCAGGTTCCAGCGAACGCCGCGAATGTTAGCGTTTTATTTACTAATCCCGACGAGAATCCCTGACCGAAGATCGTTGTTCCCTCCGCGGCAGTGGAGGCTGCCCCGGGTAACGACGGTCCAATGCCCGGGACGCAATGTCTTCGCCGGGCAGGGATAGATGCAACCGAAACGGCGTTGACCGTCAGGATTGGGAGGATGGAGAAGATATGGAACGAGTTCTGATAGTCAAAGATAACTGTGTGGTACGCGAGTGTGTGCATCGTCCGCTGGTGCTCGGGGCCGCCAAGGAACGTCCAAAGACTGCGATTTTGATGATGACGGGCTATGTCGCATAACCGCAGCGAGCGCACAATCTCGAGGAGCTGGTCCACAAGGTGATCCCTAAGCCGTTCAGCCTGAAACAGATTTGGGACGCTGCAGAAAATGCAATATCGCAGCGCGGCCGCCGGTTGCAATAGCGTCGCATCCTTGCGTGCACGACCTAGCCGATGCCCAGACATTTACGCCTAGAATCGGCGGAGCAGCCGTTCGAGATAATCGCGCTCAAGTGCGGGACGCGTCCGGTCTAGCCTCCGCCGGCGCAACTCATCGAGAATTTCCAGCGCCCGGCGGGCCTGCTCGCCGTCGCTAATGCCGCCGCGACTGGTTGGCACGAACCCCCCGGGGTTATCGGTCGCATCGCCCGATTTCCTGCCTAGCGGGTCGAATCCCTTCTGGCCTGGTTGGGCGATGCCACCCTGCTGCTGGCTCTGGCCCGGCTGACGCAAGAGCTGGAGCGCCATGCTCTGGGTACCCTCCTGAAGTTCGGCTAGTACGCGGGCTTGGTCGTCCAGCGCGCCGGGCAGGTCGCCGCCCTCTATTGCACGCTCCGCGTCCCCCATCGCGTCCGCGGCATTGCCAAGATTCTTGGGAATCTGATCCGTAATCTCGCCGAGCCGGCGTCTAATTTCCTCTAGACGCTTACGAATCTCTTTTTGCGCCTCGCGCAGTCGCTGCGCCTCCTGCTCAGACAGGCGTTCGCCGCTTTGATTGCGCTGGAATAGCTCGTCCTGAAGTTTCTGTTGCCGACCGACGACGTCCTGCAGCTCGGTCAACATCTCCCGCGCCGGCGAGTTCGACTGTCGCTGCAGCTGGTTGGGCGCGTCGCGTAGCGCTTGGAGCATCCGCTGCATGCGCTCCATCAGCTGCTGGACGCTTTTGGTGTCCCCGAGGCGCGCCATGCGCTCGATCTTTTCGAGCATATCCTGGATCGCCTCGCTGTCGACCAGTTCTGTAACATCGACCCCTTCGGGTAGGGACAAGAGGTCCATCCCCTCGAGCGCCTGCGACAGGTTCTGCATGAGCGCTTCGAGATACTGGTCGAGGGCGGCGCGCAACTTCTCGAGCAGCTCCCGGACTTCGTCATCGCTGGCGCCATTCTCGATCGCCTTGCGCAGCTCTTTCTGGAGTCTGGCGAGCGAGCGCTGGGTAAACGACAGCGCACCGTCCTCAAGGCGCAGCGCGGTGTCCCAGAGTTGCGACAGGATCGGCGTCACGTTACCCGTCGCCTGCATGTGCACCAGTCTGGATCGGGCGGATACCAGGGCTAGGAATACCACCACATCATTTTCGAAACGCCTCGGAGAGTTGCTGAGATTGTGAAGCGCGCGCGCTACCTCGCGCCGGCTGTTAGGTGAGAGCGCAAGCTCGCGACGCTGCTCGATTATGTCACGGGCGACTGGATGGTTGAAACCTTGCTCGGGCAGGAGCACGGCAAGTCGGTCCGTGTGCCCCGTCTGGCCCCGTCCGTCGGTGGCGGTGAGGCGGATATCGACCTCGAGCCCCGCCCAAGGATGCGCCGTCAAGCCCTGAACGCTTACAGTGCTGCCGGCGCGGGGGTTGGGGCTGGGCAGCGGCAACTCGATGGCACTGGGCGCCAGCGCGGGGTTCTCGGAAACGCCTGGCCAGGTGATTTCGGCGGCGATGCCGACAATTCCGTAATCGTCTGCAACGTCATAGCTGATCTGCAATGTGTTAGTAGGCGTACCTCGAGGAGTTTCGACAAAGTTGATCTCCGGTGGGCCGTCGGCTAGCACGGTGATGTCCCAGGCGCCGATGATGTCTCCTGCTGCATTTACGCGTAGCGCCTGAGGGCCGACCTCGTCGAGAGAAACTTCGATCCGCCAGCTTTCGCCTGAAACGGCCTCGAGGGTTTGGATCGTCTCGCCGATCCGTAATTCCGGAGCCCGGCGCGCGTGGCTGACCTGCGCCAGCAATGTGCTGCCCAACGGGATCTTAAAACTCGCGTCCGTGTTGGGCTGGACCGTCGACGCGGGGTCGGCGCTCGACAGAAGGCGCGGCGGCAGGTTCGTATATTCGGGCGGCGTGATCCAGAGTTCGAGGCTTGCGGCGGGGCTATCGGTGAAATCCTGCAGGCTCGGGGTGAATGCACCGCGCACCCGGTCGGGCCCGGCGGGGCCGGCGGTGACCAAGCTGATCACAAGAAGAATGCCGAGCCCAATCCTTAGCGCAAATGGATCCCGACCGGCCAGATTCGGGTGTGGCCATCGCAGGCGCAACTTACGTACCTCGGCGGCGGCTTGGGCCAGATGGCGTTGCCAGAGTCTTTCGGTCTCGGGGTCGACAACGCCGACGGCCGGCCTGTCGGCAATGACCGTGAGAGGCCGGTGTGCGAGACCGGAATCGGTTTCGAGTCGGCGTATGGCCGCCGCCGCAGATGGCGGTTGAATGCGGCGTATCCCTTGTACGACCAGCCACGTGAAAGCCCCCGCGAAACCGAGCAGAACTAGGCCGTGCAGCCAGCCCGGCAGCCAGACCAGGATGCCGAGAAGCGCGGTGGCAAGGAAAAGCCCACCGACCCCCACAGCAGGCCACAGCACCGGCCAAGCGCTTTCCCAGAGCATGATCGCGCGCGCGAGTGTGAGACGCAGCCCGAGATGGGGAGGCGCGCTCACCTGATCTTTGGATATAGCGGCTCCGTCCAAGTCGCTCAATTCGGCTCCCGATCTGGTCACCGTATGCGACGACCGCGGTTAGGTCTGCCAGTCCGCTAGTGATTCCTGCGCCAGCATTGCGGCGATATCCTGACGCGCCCGCACCACGCTGAAGGAATCCCCGCGCACTAGGACCTCGGCGATTAACGGACGGCTATTGTAGCCTGATGCCATCACGGCGCCATAGGCACCTGCATCGCGGACCACGACAAGTTCACCCGCGGCGAGCGCCGGGAGTGCGCGCTGGGTAGCGAAGGTGTCGCCGGTCTCGCAGACCGGGCCCACGATGTCATAGTCCCGGCGTGTATCCTCAACGCTGGGAGCTCGCACGGACATGATCTCGTGATGCGCCTCGTACATGGCGGGCCGCACCAGATCATTCATAGCGGCGTCGACGATTGCGAAGCTGCGGGTTTCGGTTTCCTTGATGTAGACGATCTCGGTCAGGAGTACGCCCGCGGGGCCGGCCACGTAGCGGCCGGGCTCGAACATCAGGGTGCAGCCGAGATCGCCCACGGTTTCGGCCACGATTGCTGCGTAGTCATGCGGGTTTGGCGGGATGTGGTGACCATAGTCGATGCCGAGGCCGCCGCCGAGATCGAGTTTCGCGATGGTGTGGCCGTCGCCGCGCAACTCCGCGACAAGCGCGGCCACGCGCGCGAAGGCGGCGCGAAACGGCGAGAGGTCGGTCAACTGGCTGCCGATATGGACCGCGACCGCATCGGCCACGATGCTCGGCAGCTCGGCAGCGCGCGCATAGACGTCGCGCGCGCAGCCGATGTCGATGCCGAACTTGTCATGGTGCCGGCCGGTGGAGATCTTGTGATGGGTGTCGGCATCCACGTCTGGGTTCACGCGGATCGCGACATGCACAGTCGCGGCCGCCGCGGCGGCGACCCGAGACAGTTGTTCGAGCTCAGGCACAGATTCGACGTTGAACTGGCCGATCTGGAACGCGATTGCCTGTTCCATTTCGTCGGCGGTCTTGCCGACGCCGGAGAAGACGATCTCGGCCGGGTCCATCCCGGCGGCGAGGGCACGGGCCAGTTCGCCACCCGAGACTACGTCGGCGCCGGCGCCGCAGGCGGCCAGCGCCCGCACCACGGCGAGGTTCGAATTGGCCTTCATGGCGTAGCACACCCGCGAGTCGAGGCCTGCGCGGGCTAGCGCGTCGGCAAAAAGCCGATACGCATCGGTCAGCGCGGTCTCGGAATAAACATAGACGGGTGTGCCCACCGCCTCGGCGATGCGCGACAGGGGCACGTCCTCGGCGTGGAGTTCGCCGTTGCGGTATTCGAACTTGGTCATATTGGTTCCTCGAACCTAGCGCGCGGACGTCAGCGCGTCGGGTAGGTGCGCGGATAGGTGACTTCCTCACCCTCGGGTGGCTTGGGTGAGCCCTTCTTGCCGCACGCGGTCAGTGCGAAAGCGAGGGCCAGCGCAATTAGCACGTGCCGCGTCATTCTTCGGAGGGGCGCAGCCATCCTATTCGCTCCTGGCGGGTGTAAGGAAAAGTGAACGCGCCGCGGCTACTGCCGCCCGCACATTGTCCGGTGCGGTGCCGCCGAAACTTGTCCGGCTGGCCACTGACGCTTCGACCGTCAGCACGTCAAAGACCTCGGCGCTGATCCGCTCGTCCACGCCCTGCATTTCCGCGAGCGAGAGCTCGGCGAGGGTCACCCCCTTCTTGTCGGCGAGCGCCACGACCGCGCCCGTGATGCCATGGGCGTCGCGGAAGGGCACGCCGGCGACGCGCACTAGCCAGTCGGCCAAGTCGGTCGCCGTCGAATGCCCCTTGCCAGCCGCGGCCATCATGTTCTCGGGCACCGCCGTCATGTCGGTGACCATGCCGGCAGTGGCTGCGAGGGCGAGCGACAGGGAATCGGCTGCGTCGAAGACCGGCTCCTTATCCTCCTGCATGTCCTTCGAATAGGCGAGCGGCAGCCCTTTCATGACCGTCAGCAACCCGATTAGTGCGCCGTAGACACGGCCCGTCTTTGCTCGCGAGAGTTCTGCGGCGTCCGGGTTACGCTTCTGGGGCATCATCGAGCTTCCGGTCGTATACGCGTCGGACAGCGAAATGAAGCCAAACCCGTGGCTGCACCAGACGACCAGTTCCTCGGCGAAGCGCGATACATGGGTCGCGCAAATCGCGGTGGTCGACAGGAACTCCAGCGCGAAGTCCCGGTCGGATACAGCGTCGAGGGAATTGGCCATGGGCCGATCGAAGCCGAGGCTCGCCGCCGTCGCCTCCCGGTCGATGGGGAAGGATGTGCCGGCCAGTGCGCCGGCGCCGAGCGGAGATTCGTTCAGCCGCGCGCGAGCATCCGCGAGCCGGCCCCGGTCGCGCCCGAACATCTCCACATAGGCCAGCAGGTGATGGCCGAAAGTCACGGGCTGGGCCGTCTGCAGGTGGGTGAAACCGGGCATGATGGTACCGGCATGAGCGTCGGCCTTTTCGATCAGGGCTGCCTGCAGGCCCTGCAATTGCGCGTCGATGGCATCGATCTCGTCGCGTACCCATAGCCGGAAATCCGTCGCCACTTGGTCGTTGCGCGAGCGCGCGGTGTGCAGCCGGCCGGCTGCATCGCCGACCAGCTCGCGTAGCCGCGATTCGATATTCATATGGATGTCTTCGAGCGCTGCGGAGAAGTCGAACCCGCCACTCTCGATCTCTTGCGAAATCTTGTCTAGACCGTCCTCGATCGCCTGCCCATCTTCATCGGACAGGATGCCTTGTGCCACCAGCATGCGAGCATGCGCGCGCGACCCGGCAATATCATGGGCGAAAAAGCGCTGGTCGAAGCCGATGGACGCGTTGATGCGTTCCATTACCTCCGAGGGTCCGGAAGTGAACCGGCCACCCCACTGCGCGTTGGCTGACTTGTGTGTGTCGTTCGGGCTCATAGCATTCAGGAACGTATTACTCAGAGCGACGTTTAACGATAAGATACGCCGGATGAAAGTTTTTCTGTCCACTGTCGCCACGGCCTTCTTGCTGGCGATCCTTAGTCCGCAGGTTGCGCCAACCCCGGCAGTAGCCGATTCCGGACCGCCGATCGCCGGCCAGGTCCAGAATTACGAGCCTCGCGAGACGGCGCTTGCGATACCCGATGTGCCGGTTTTGGGCAAGGCAGACGGGTCGGTCACCCTCGACCGGTTCAAGGGCAAGTTCGTGGTCCTCAACTTCTGGGCGACCTGGTGCGGGCCATGCGTCCGCGAGCTGCCGTCGCTCGCGCGGCTGAACACGGAACTTGGAGGCGAGAAGGCTTTGGTGGTGCTCATCAGCCAGGACCGGGGCGGCTTTAAGCAGACCGACCGCTTTCTGAAGAAGCTCAGGGTCGATTTTCCCGACAACTTCATCGACGAGCGGCTAAAATTCTCCCGCGCCATCGGCGTGGCCTTTCTGCCGACGACCATCCTGATCGGGCCCGACGGAAAGGAGGTGGGGCGCCTTGTCGGCCATGCCGAATGGGACTCGCCCGAGGCGCTCGAGCTGATCGACTGGTACAGGGACAAGGCTGCTAGCAGTTAGGCGGACTTTCTGGTTCTGTTTGGAAAGAACTTTCGTCATGCCCGGACTTGATCCGCGCATTTCTGCTGGGTCGGGGCAGAGATACGCTAGTCAAACCGTATGACTGTATTTTTGTTTAAGGCCGACAGCGCTGTTGCCCGCCTTCTTGGTAGTGACGAGGATTGGTCGCTCTATGCCTACCGCGTCGCGACCGGTTCGTCGCCCGAATAGTCGTAGAAGCCGCGGCCGGTTTTGCGACCGAGCCAGCCCGCCTCTACATACTTCACCAGGAGCGGGCAGGGACGGTACTTCGAGTCCGCAAGCCCGTCATACAGCACCTGCATGACTGCGAGGCACGTGTCGAGGCCGATGAAGTCGGCAAGCTCGAACGGGCCCATCGGGTGGTTCGCGCCGAGCTTCATCGAGGTGTCGATGGAATCGACGTTCCCGACGCCCTCATAGAGCGTGTAGACCGCCTCGTTGATCATCGGCAGCAGGATGCGGTTGACGATGAAGGCCGGGAAGTCTTCCGACACCGTGCCGGTCTTTCCTAGCTTCCTAGTCAGTTCCTGAACGGCCGAGAAGGTCGCATCGTCGGTCGCGAGGCCTCGGATCAGCTCGACCAGCTTCATCATCGGCACCGGGTTCATGAAGTGCATACCCATGAACTTCTCGGGCCTGTCGGTCGCCGCCGCCAGGCGGGCGATCGAGATGGACGACGTGTTAGACGAGATCAGCGCACTGTTCTTGAGGTGTGGGCACAGCGACTCGAAGATCTTGACCTTCGTGGCCTCGTCCTCGGTCGCTGCCTCGATCACGAGGTCGCAATTCGACAGGGCGTCTAGGCCCGTGTCGGTGGAGATCCGCGCGAGCGCCTCGGCCTTGTCCTCTACCGCGATCAGCGTGCGCTTGACTTGACGGTCCATGTTTGCGTCGATGCGCTTGAGCGAGTTCTTGAGCGAGTTCGCGTCGATGTCGACGATAACCACGTCATGTTCCGCCAGCGCGCAGACATGGGCGATGCCGCTACCCATCTGGCCGGCGCCGATTACGCCAATCTTGTTCAGCATTGTGTTTGTCCTGTTGATTCCTGAGACCGGTCTTCGGGTCAGCCCTGCTTCTCGAGCTCTGCATCGAGCTCGGGCAGTGCCTTAAACAGGTCGGCGACCAGACCATAGTCGGCGACTTGGAAGATCGGCGCTTCCTCGTCCTTGTTGATCGCAACGATCACCTTCGAATCCTTCATGCCGGCTAGGTGCTGGATCGCACCGGAAATACCGACCGCGATGTAGAGCTCCGGCGCCACGACCTTGCCGGTCTGTCCCACCTGCCAGTCATTCGGCACGAAGCCCGCATCGACCGCCGCACGCGACGCGCCCATGGCGGCCCCGAGCTTGTCGGCGATGGGTTCGATCAGGGTATAATTCTCGCCCGACGCCATACCGCGCCCGCCCGAGATGACTACGCGCGCCGCTGTCAGTTCGGGACGATCGCCGCCGGATTCGGCGCGGGAGACGAAGCGGGACATGCCCGAATCCGCCTCGCCGGAGACCGCCTCGATCTCGGCGCTGCCGCCCTCGGCGGCTGCGGCATCGAAGGTTGTTGCGCGCACGGTGATTATCTTGGTCGCGTCGGCCGACTTGACCGTGGCGAGCGCGTTGCCGGCATAGATCGGCCGCACGAAGGTGTCGGCGTCAACGATGGCGCTGATCTCGGAGAGCTGCTGCAGGTCGAGCGTGGCCGCGACCCGGGGCATGAAGTTCTTGCCCGACGTGGTGGCCGGCGCGAGCACATGAGAATAGTCCCCGGCCAGCCCGGTCACGAGCGCGGCGAGATTCTCGGCTAGCCCGTGCTCGAGGCTGGCTTTGTCGGCGACCAGCACCTTTGCAACGCCGTCAATGGCCGCCGCGGCGTCCCCGGCCCCGGCACAGCCGGATCCTGCCACCAGCACCGTGATGTCGCCCGCACCCGCATCCGCGAGTTGCCGCGCTGCCGTGACCGTGTTTAAGGTCGCCGGCTTTAGGGTTTTGTTGTCGTGTTCGGCAATCACGAGAATAGCCATCAGATGACCCTCGCTTCGTTCTTCAGCTTGTTCACCAGTTCAGCGACGGTCTCGACCATCACGCCCGCCTCGCGCTTGGGTGGCTCCTCGACCTTGAGGGTCTCGAGCCGAGGTGCCACGTCGACGCCCAGATCGTCCGGCGTTAGCTCGTCGATGGGCTTCTTCTTGGCCTTCATGATGTTCGGCAGGGACGCGTAGCGCGGCTCGTTCAGGCGCAGGTCGGTGGTCACGATCGCCGGCACATTGATGTCGATAGTCTCGAGCCCGCCGTCGATTTCACGGATCACCTTAGCGGTGCCATCGCTTAGCTCCAGCTCCGAGGCGAAGGTCGCCTGGGGCCAGCCCAGAAGCGCTGCGAGCATCTGGCCGGTCTGGTTTGAATCGTCGTCGATCGCCTGCTTGCCGAGGATCACCAGTTCGGGGGATTCTCGCTCGACAAGCGCTTTCAGGAGCTTGGCGACCGCGAGGGGTTCGAGTTCGGTGTCGCTGGCCACATGGATACCGCGGTCGGCACCCATTGCAAGCGCGGTGCGGATCGTCTCCTGGCACTGGGTGACGCCTAGGGATACGGCGATCACCTCTTTTACCTTGCCCGCTTCTTTCAGGCGCACGGCTTCCTCGACAGCGATCTCGTCGAAGGGATTCATGGACATCTTCACGTTCGAGGTTTCCACGCCGGTGCCGTCGGATTTCACGCGCACCTTAACGTTGTAGTCGATGACCCGCTTGACGGGAATCAGCAATTTCATGGGCTTATCCGCTTGTTGCTTTGGCCATTCGCGGCCGGGAAAAGGCCTCTGAAAGCCCCACCGGCCATGGCATTTCTTCGTTTTTCGCACTGCAAAATGCCGAACGGGTGGAACGGAGTCAATTCGCCGCCGACAGCCGCTCACTCCGCGAGCATGAGCGGCGTGTTCAGCCGCGAGTTTGCCCGGGTTCCCAGAGGATATCGGCCGTACCGCTGTTGTTCAGGGCGCGCGCGAGGACGAATAAATGGTCCGATAGGCGATTGACATATTTGAGCGCGTCGGTGTTAACGGCCTCGCGGCTCGCCAGCTTCGTCATAAGCCGTTCCGCCCGCCGCACGACCGTGCGCGCTTGGTGCAGCTGCGCGGCCGCGGGGGTGCCGCCTGGCAGGATAAAGGAAGAGAGCGGGGCGAGACCGGCGTTGATAGCATCAATCTCCGCCTCCAGACGTTCCACCTGAGCGGCGACGATCCGAAGTGCGCCCTCGTCCTTACCCGCAGCGCGGGCGTCGCCCTCGGGCGTGCAGAGATCGGCGCCGAGGTCGAACAGGTCGTTCTGGATGCGCCCGAGCATGGCATCGGTGTCGGGGATGTCTCGCGTGTGCAGCCGGGCGAGCCCAATCACGGCATTGGCCTCGTCCACGGTGCCGTACGCGGACACACGCAAGTCATGCTTTGCAACTCGGTTGCCCGAGCCCAAGGACGTATCGCCGGCATCGCCGCCGCGGGTATAGATCTTTGTCAGCTGCACCATCGTGCCACCTCAGCCATTCTGGCTCGCCGTGAAGACGATCAGCAGGAACAGGATGACGGCCAACCCCTGCAGCGCCACGCGGGCGCGCATCAGCTTGTTGCCGTATTTACGGTTGAACTCGCCGCCGCGCGCCATGGCGATCAGGCCAACCAGCAGTACGATCACGACGGCGGCCAAGGCGATGGTCAGCAGAATAGACAAGTTTTTCATGCGGGCGATCATATCGGACCCGCCTCGCCATGACGAGAGCCTACGAAGGCGGGTTCGGGGGTTTCCGTTGAGGGAACTGCCACGGATTTTTAGGTTCCGAGTCGTGGCCGGAAAGCGAACTATTCTTAATTGACGGCGCGGCGTAAGCCCAACTTACGACGCGGCGGCCGGAAGCGCATACGTACGCAACGTTAATTCAAATGGGATCCGTTCTAAATGTCCTGACGAAATCAAATGCATACTGACTTTGAACAACAACCGGCGACGGTTTTCTGCTTCTCGGTCTCGACCGTTGCCGATCCGTGCATAATGCTGCGACTGATGAAAGTCTGGGCCAAACGCGGACACGTGCGCGGGTTGCGTCTCTGAGCCTAAATGTGCCTCCTCACGCGCCGCCTTTGATGCCCGCACTGCGAGCGATCTGGCGGATGGCCATCGCCCATATCTCGTCAGGGTTCGTCCCTTCCTCGCGCATGGCCTGCAGGGTGTAGGCCCGGTCGCGTTTCGCTAGGCGCACTCCATCTTCGTTGGCCAGCAGGGGCGTGTGGTGCCATTCGGGGACGTCGAGGTCGAGCAGGGCCTGGAGCAGCCGGTGGATGCTGGTCGACGCGAAAAGATCGGTGCCGCGGGTCACCAGCGAAACGCCCTGCGCCGCATCGTCGACGGTCACCGCCAAGTGGTAGCTGGTTGCGACATCCTTGCGGGCTAGGACCACGTCGCCGAAATATTCCGGCGTGGCGGTCTGTTCGCCCTGGGCGCGGTCGTGCCAGGTAAGCGGCCCGGCGCGGGCGGTCGCGGCCGTCATGTGGAGGCGCAGCGCGTGAGGCTGACCGTCGGCTATCCGCGCTGCGCGGGTTTGCGCATCGAGCGCCCGGCAGATGCCGGGATAGACCGAGCTGTTGGGGCCGGGTCCCGTCAGATGCGGCGCCGCGCCCGATCGCTCGATCTCGGCCGCGATGTCCTTGCGGGTGCAGAAGCAGGGATAGAGGAGTTCCATCCGAGCGAGCTTGTCGAGCGCGGCAGCGTAGTCGTCCATACGCTGGGATTGCCGGCGGATCGGCTGTTCCCAGTCGAGCCCCAGCCAGGTAAGGTCCCTGATGATTGCATCCTCGAATTCGGGCCGGCAGCGGCCGGGATCGATGTCCTCGATCCGGAGATGGAACGTGCCGCCGGCGGCATCGGCTAGGCGCCATGCGAACAGGGCCGAGTAGGCATGGCCGAGATGCATTAGGCCGGTCGGGGACGGGGCGAAGCGGGTGACGATGCTTGCGCAGGGTGATGGCTGGCTCATAGGGACGGGGTTGATCCGGGGTCCGGGTTAATCTTTACCGAACAATTAACTTGAACGGTGCGGACGCAGGCCCAAACTCGGGCTGATGTGTCGTTGGCTGGGACGATGATGCGATGAAAACACGCAAACAGCTAGAGGCCGGTCTCGCGGAACTCGCGTTGCGCGATCCCAGCATGGCCAAGTTGTGGACGCATACCGGCAGTCCGAGGCCGCGTGCGCGTCCGCCTGGCTTCATCACCCTGCTGCGGATCATCGTCGGCCAGCAACTTTCGACCCATGCCGCCGCGGCGATCTGGAAGCGCATGGAAGACGTAGGGATAACAAAGGATCCTGCTGCGTTCATGGTTCAGGCAGACGAGGACCTGCGAGGTTATGGTCTCAGCCGCCGAAAGATCGTCTATGGCCGAGGGCTTGCCGAGGCGATTGTCTCCGGCAGGCTCGATCTCAATGGCTTGGGCAAGCAGGATGACGACGCGGCGATCGCGGCGCTTGTCGCGCTCAAAGGGATCGGACGTTGGAGCGCAGAATGCTATCTGCTGTTCGCGCTCGGTCGGCCCGATATTATGCCGGCTGACGATCTGGCGCTGATGGTTTCCGCCGGAAAACATCTGGGCGACGGCAGGCGCTGGACGCCGGACCAACTGCGCAGGGAGGCCGAGCTCAAGTGGCGGCCTTGGCGTAGTGCGGCCGCGCGGCTCCTCTGGCACGCCCATGCCATCGAGGCGTTATGATGTGCATGACGAGAAGGACAGGACATGAGCGAACCGCAACTGACCGGACCGAGCTATGGCCCCGCAATGGGAGCCGCGCCGAAGCAACTGGTTGTGCTGTTGCACGGGCGCGGCGCGGACGGCAACGACCTGATCCGACTCGCGCCGATGCTTGCCGCTACGCTTCCCGATGCGCTTTTCCTTGCCCCTGATGCGCCGCATCCGTGCGACGGCGCGCCCTTCGGCCGCCAATGGTTCAGCTTGATCGACCGGTCGCCAGAGAATATCGCGGCGGGTGTGCGCGCCGCCGCCCCCGGTATCGACGCCTTCCTCGATTATCATCTCGCTCGACACGATCTGAGCGATGCCCAACTCGCGCTGTTTGGGTTTAGCCAGGGATCGATGATGGCCCTGCATGTGGGTTTGCGTCGTTCGGCCGCGCCCGCCGCGGTGCTCGGTTATTCAGGCATGCTGGCCGCCCCCGAAAGCTTGGCCGCCGAGATCACGGTTCGTCCGCCGGTCTTGCTGGTCCATGGCGAGGAGGACGAGGTCGTATCCTATACGGCGCTCGCCATAGCCGAAACGGCGCTGCGCAATGCGGGGATAAATGTGGAGGCGGTGTCGTGCCCGGGCCTCGGCCACGGCATCGACGATGACGGAATCGCGCGTGCGGATGTAATGCTGGCCGGGGTCTTCGGCCGACCGTGAACTCGACAGGTGCGGTGGGAGCTGTGTCAGTAACGGTACAAGTTATTGTGATTAATGAATAAAATTTTGATCTGAATCAGCAGACTCGGTTAGAAGAAACACAGCGTTCGTTTGGTTGATCCCCCCACAGCGTGCAAGGAGAGGAAGAGATGGACGTCGCGCTGGAGAATTGTCCAGCACTGGTGCTCAACGCGGATTTCCGCCCCCTGAGCTATTTCCCCTTGTCGATCTGGCCGTGGCAGGATGCTGTCAAGGCGGCTCTGATGGGGCGTGTCAACACGGTTGCAGAATATGACCGGTACATCCGCTCGCCCAACCTCGAGATCCCGCTGCCAAGCGTCGTCTCCCTCAAGGAATATGTGCGCCCGGCCGAGCGTCCGGCCTTCACCCGGTTCAACGTCTTCCTGCGCGACCGCTTCACCTGCCAGTATTCCGGTCAGCGCCTGCCGGCCCACGAGCTCACCTTTGACCATGTAATCCCGCGCTCGCGCGGCGGGCGCACGTCTTGGGAGAACGTTGTCACCGCGTCGGGAGAATACAATCTCACAAAAGCAAACCGCACGCCTGAGGAGGCAGGGATGCGCCTGTTATCTCAGCCGCGCCAGCCCGATACCTGGGAGCTGATAGAGAACGGCCGTGCCTTCCCTCCGAACTTCCTGCACGAGAGTTGGCGTGACTATCTCTACTGGGATACCGAGCTGGACGAGTAGGACGCTTAGATACGTGTCGACAGCCAGATAGCCGCGCGTGTGCCCGTCTTAATGAACTCCGACATCACCCGGTAGCCCGGCGTCTCTTCGGCTTTGTAGGCGATGCCGGTTTCCTTGTGCTCAATCTCCTCGGCCCGGAACCGGTCGATCAGGTCGCGCAGCTCCGCCTCGTCGTCGCCAAGCTTCGCCGATTGTTCGGCATAGTGATCCTGGATGACGTCCTCGACGGCGACGGTACAGGCCATCGCCGCCTTCGCGCTCATCGCCGCTGTGGCGGCGCCGAGCGCGAAGCCGGCGGCGTGCCAGATTGGCGATAGCATGGTGGGGCGCACGCGGCGTTCGGCGAGAAGCTCTTCGAAGGCGGCGAGATGTGCTTCCTCCTGCTTGGCCATGTGCCGGATGGTATCGCCGACGGGCGTTTTACCTAGCACCGCGAGCTGACCCTTATAGATGCGTGCCGCGCCGAACTCGCCCGCATGGTCGACCCGGATCATCCGCTCGATCATGGTCTCGCGATCGGCATCACCCGGCAGCCGGTCGTCACCGGTCACCTTCGGTCGTTTTCTCTTTATCTCGCTCATGCGGTCTTCCTCCAGATGCCCTGCGTCGCCCAAGCTGATACCGCCGCGAGAATCAAGGATACGATAAGGTTATAGCCCGCAAGCGAAATGCCGAACAGGGACCATGGTACGTCGTCGCAGCGCGCCAGCGGCGTCGCGAAGATCTTCGCCTTGAGCTCCTCGATCGACAGGTTGGGATCATGGTGTATGCCGCCACAGGTAGACAGTCCCGCCCACCAATGTTGCTCGACGCCCACATGGAATCCGGCGACCCCTGCGCCGGCGAGAAAAACGAGCGCGCCGATGGCGGCGAAGGCCGCGATAGCTCGCGGTCCGAGCCGTCGCCCGGCTATAACCGCCAGACCGGCGAGGCCGATCATGATCCAGTAGGGCCAGCGCTGATAGACACAGAGCGGACAGGGCTGTAGCCCGCCGAAAACCTCGAAGGCCCAGGCTCCGCCGAGCAGCCCGGCGCTTGCCAAAAAGGTGAACGCGGGCCAGAAATGCGGGCGTCGGGCAAAGGGCGTGGGTTTGTCGAAGACGGCCATGGTTGCGATATGAGTCCGGCGGTCGCGGGTGTCTAGACAACAAACTTGATCAGCACGAAGCCGCCGACGAGCAGCACGATGAAGGCTAGCGCCACCCAGCCCAGATAGCGTTCGACGAAAGCGCGGATCGGCGGGCCGAAATACCAGATCAGCGCAGCGATCAGGAAGAAGCGTAGTCCGCGAGAGCTGACGGATGCTAGTCCAAAGACGACGGGATCGAGCTGGGTCACGCCGCTGGCGATGGCCACAACCTTGTAGGGAAAGGGCGTGACGCCGAAGGTGAAGACGATCCAGGCTCCGAGCTCGTTATATTTATTAGTGAAGACGGTGAAGGCGTGTTCCATGCCGTAGAAGTCGATGACCGGCTCGCCGACGGTGCCCCACAGGGTCAGGCCGATATAGTAGCCAAAATAACCGCCGGCCACGGACGCGATCGTGCAGATCGCCGCCAGACGCCACGCTCGGGTACGCGCCGCAAGAACCATGGGGATGAGCAGAATATCGGGCGGAATCGGAAAGAACGAACTCTCGATGAATGCGACCGCGGCCAGGGCCCACACCGCGTGGCGAGATGCGCCGAGGCGTATGGTCAAGTCGTAAAGCCCTTGCAGCATTTGTGCTCCGATCGCCGATGCGGATAGGTTCCGCTCGCGACGGGCCTCGTAACAGGACGCCATGCGCGTGTCCATTGTGTTGGTGCGGTGGTGGTGGTCACACCTGCGTGATCTGGCGCAGATAGATGGCTAAGAGGCCTGCGTGGGTGCAGCGCGCGCGCCGAAAATGATGTCGGTCACAAGGCGCCGGAATTCCTTTTCCGCGTGGGACGGTTGACCGGCTGGGTCCGGTGGACTTATGCAGGGTTTGCATGTCACGGGGCCCCTGTGGCGGAATTGGTAGACGCGGCAGACTCAAAATCTGTTGTCGGTAACGACGTGGGAGTTCAAGTCTCCCCGGGGGCACCATTTGATGCAAAATGCCTTAGGAGGACGAGATGCCCGTCATTGTTCGTGGCGACGAAGCCAAGCCCATTAGTCGTATCGGCGCAGAGATCTCACACCTACTGACCGCCGACGTCATTGGCAACGACCGGATCGGGCTCGATCACGTGACGCTGCCGGCCGGCTCCTCGTGCGACGTGGCGCTCGCGCCCGGAATGATTGGTTGGCTGCAGGTCCTCGAGGGCTCCGGCGTCCTCGCAGGAACGGGCCTGACAACGAAACATATAGTGTATCTGCCCTTCGGCTTTTCGGGTTCGTTCGCCGCGGGGGACGCGGACACCCGCATCCTGTTTGCGCGAGTGCCAGATGCTGCTCGCTTCGACGAGGCGATCGCCGATATGCCGGGCGAACTCGTCCATGTGGACTGGACCCGCGAGCCGGTACTCCAGTCCGAGCATGACGCGCGCAAGCGTGTCTACCTTGCGACGCCGGGGCTTGTTGGCACCAGCGCGTTCAAGGGCGAGATGATCTCCTACCCGCCGGGGACGGCGGCGCCGGAACACCATCATGTTGGCGCGGAGCATTTCCAGTATGTGGTCGCTGGCGAGGGCACGGCGATGCTCGATGGAACGGCGCACCGGCTGCGTGCGGGCGATGTGCTCTACAACTATCAGCACGAACCCCATGCCTTCATCAACGAGACCGACGCCGACTTCGTGTTCGTCGAGTTCTTTGTGCCGGGGCCGTGCGAGACCGTCTGGTCGCCCGGCGCAAATCTCTGCGCTTGGCTGCCGACCGGGGTCGACAGCGACGGCAACGAGCCGGTCCGTGACATCGGCTATCACGTCCACGGGCAGGACGGAGGAATCTAGCCAAATCGGCCGCGCGCCGGTTGCGATTCCAAAATAAGAAAATTACTGTGCGGGCCTCGCAGTGGGCGCGCCAGGAACGCCCGCGATGATCTGAGGCGCGACGGGGAGTCCGATGCAGCTCAAGAACAGTTTTACGTTGCTGGTGGAACCAGACGCGGCATGGAACATCCTGCTGGATGTGCCTCGGATTGCACCCTGCATGCCCGGAGCGGAGTTGACAGAGACCGTCGACGAACGCACCTACCGGGGCAATGCCAACCTGCGCGTCGGCCCGGTTTCGCTAACCTTCTCGGGTGAGGCGGAGATTACCGAGATCGACGAGGCCGCTCATGTTGCAACGGTTGAGGCGAAGGGCAACGACACCAAGGGCCGCGGCGCGGCACGCGCGACTGTGGTGTTCAGGCTGGTCGCCGACGGTGATGCCAGCCGGGTCGACATCACCAGTGATATCGCCCTGACGGGCTCCATCGCCCAGTACGGCCGAGCGTCGGGCCTGATCGACGCGCTCGCCGGCCAGATCATTTCGGACTTCGCGAAGAACCTCCAGGCGGAGATTGGCGCGGGCGGCGATGCCGTACCTGCGAATGCGGGCGCCGTCGAACCCGCGGCGGCGGTGAGCGAGACCACAAGCGAGGGCGCCGGAACCAGCGGCAACGCTATCTCGGGCATCAGCCTGTTCTTCCGCGCCCTGTGGGCGATGATCCGCGGCAGGAAGGCCTAGGACGGTGCGCAACGACACTAACATATATGCGGAGACGGCCCGATGAAACCGGCGCCATTTACCTATCACGACCCGACCACGGCGGAAGAGGCCGTGTCGTTGCTGGCGAACCACGAGGATGCGAAGATCCTCGCCGGCGGCCAGTCCCTCATGCCGATGCTGAACATGCGTTTCGTTTTGGCCGATCACCTGATCGACCTGAACGGCATCGAAGGCATTGCCGGCATCCGCGACGGCGGTGATACCATCGAGATTGGCGCGATGACCCGGCAGCGCGACCTGATGCGCGACCCAGTTATCGCCGCGGAGGCGCCGATCATTCCCGAGGCCCTAAACTGGGTCGGCCACTTCCAGACCCGTAACCGGGGTACCATCGGCGGCAGCCTGTGTCATCTCGATCCCGCTGCGGAACTGCCCTGCCTGATGGCGCTCTATGACGCGACGCTCACTGTGCAGGGCCCGGACGGGACGCGCAAGGTGCCCTTCGCCGAATGGCCGCTAGCCTACATGCTACCCTCGATTGGACCGGATGAGGTGCTGACTGGCGTCTCGGTGCCACACTGGGGCGGCAATTCGGGGCATGGCTTCGTCGAGTTCGCCCGTCGGCATGGTGACTTCGCAATCGTCGCGGTGGCCGCGTTGCTGACGGTCGAAGGCGGTAGGATCAGCCGTGCCGCAATCTCCATCGGTGGAGCCGATGTGCGCCCTATTCGCCTGATCGATGCCGAGACGGCGCTCGTCGGTGCGGCACCCGACGCCGATGCCTTCAAGGCCGCGGGCGCGACCGCGCGTGATATCGAGGCCATGTCGGATGCCTATGTGACATCGGCCTACCGCCAGCGCTTGGCCGCCACCCTCGTCGAGCGTGCGCTTTCCGCGGCTGCCGCCAACGCAAAAGGGAGCGCTTGATCATGGCAGATACCCGCGACATCGAACTGACCGTGAACGGTGAAAGCCGGACCGCCAGAGTAGAGACCCGCACCAACTTGGGAGATTTCCTGCGCCACGGTCTGAACCTGACCGGTACGCATATGGGCTGTGAGCACGGCGTGTGCGGGGCATGCACTGTAATGGTCGACGGCGAGGCGGTGCGCTCGTGCTTGATGCTGGCTGTGCAGGCCAACGGGCATGAGGTAACGACCGTCGAGGGCCTGGCCGAGGACGACGGAACCCTGAGCGCGCTGCAGGAGGCCTTCTGGAAGCATCATGGTCTGCAGTGCGGCTTCTGCACGCCGGGCATGCTGACCTCGTTGTCGGCTTTCCTGCGCGACAATCCCGATCCGAGCGAACGGGATGTGCGCGAGGCCATTTCAGGGAATATCTGCCGGTGCACCGGCTATCAGGGCATCGTCGATGCGGCGCTGGATGCCGCTAAGGCCATGCAGAAGGGGAGTTAGAACCATGGCCGTTCGTTACCTAGGTGCGGAAGTTCAGCGCATGGAAGATCCCCGGCTGCTGACCGGTCATGGCCGGTATGTCGATGACATCACGATGGAGGACATTCTGCACGCCGCCTTCCTGCGCGCGCCGATGGCGCATGCGAAGATTCGCTCGATCGACGGGTCCCGCGCGGCGGCGTTACCGGGGGTGCATCGCGTGATCACTCACGGCGATCTGGGAGAGAAGTACAGCCACCGCATGAACCAGCTTTATCCCGCTCCGGTCATCGACCAGAACAAGACCCAGTATCCGCTGGCCAAGGACGAGGTCTGCTATGTGGGTGAGGCCGTGGCGATCGTGGTGGCGGATAGCCGTGCTATTGCCGAGGATGCGCTCGCACTTGTCGATGTGGACTATGAGGTGCTTCCTGCGGTCGTGGACGTCATGACCGCGCTGGAGGATGATGCACCACTGGCTCATGCCGATACCAAATCAAATCTGATGGGCCAGATGCGGTCGAGCTTCGGCGACATTTCGGATTCATTCGCGAAGGCCGATCACGTGTTCTCTGCCGCCTTCATGCAACATCGCGGCGGCTGCCACTCCATGGAGACGCGCGGCGTTATCGCCCGGGACGATCCTTGGGGTGACGGCCTGACACTATGGACGTCGGCCCAGTCGCCCTATCTTATTCGCCGTGCGCTGGCCACTTGGCTCGGCGAGTCGGAAGAACGTGTGCGTGTTATCGCGCCGGACGTGGGCGGCGGGTTTGGCCCGAAAGCCGGGTTCTATCCCGAGGAGGCGGCGATCTCGCTGGCGGCACGCATCCTGCAGCGCCCGGTCAAGTGGATCGAGGATCGTCGCGAGCATTTTGTCTCCACGACGACCCAGCGCGATCAGCATTGGGACCTCGAGGTCGCCTGCACGTCTCAGGGGAAGATTCTTGGCCTGCGCGGGAAGGTGACACATGAGAATGGCGCCTACATTCCCTACGGCATTCTTTTGCCGAACAGCTCGCTAACGCCCCTGCCGGGCGCCTATTCGATTCCTGCCATCGACGTAACTGTGGACATAGTCTTCACCAACACCGTGCCAAACTCGCCGGTACGCGGCGCCGGTCGCCCGTGTGGGATCTATGCCGTCGAACGCATGGTTCAGGTCGTATCGCGCGAACTTGGCATCGATCCGGCCGAGGTGCGGCGGCGAAACTATGTGCGTCCCGATCAGATGCCCTATGAAACCGGCGCCAAGCTGCGCGGCGGCGATCCGTGCATCTATGACAGCGGCGACTACGAGGCCCTGCTGGACAAGGTGCTCGAGTTGTCCGACTACAACGGTTTCAAGGAACGTCAGGTCGCTGCCAGAGCCGAGGGCCGCTATCTGGGCATTGGCGTGTCCTCATGTATCGAGGACACCGGCATGGGACCCTATGAGGGCACGACCGTAAGGGTTGAGTCTTCGGGTAAGGTCGCCGTACGTACCGGGGCCGCGAGCCAGGGCCAGGGCCATCACACGATGATTGCGATGATTGTCGCGGAAAATCTCGGTGTGAAGCCAGAGGACATCATGTTCGAATCCGCCGACACGGCGAAGTTCTCGCATGGTGTCGGCACCATCGGTAGCCGCGTGGCGGCGAATGTTGGCCCGTCGGCCCACGATGCCGCGTTTCAGGTCCGAGAAAAGGCGCTGAAGCTGGCCGCCGAGGTTCTGGAGGCCTCGGAGGCAGACCTTGATATCGAGGGCGGCGTGGTTCGCGTAAACGGGGCACCCGACGTGTCCATCTCTTTGGGGGAGCTGGCGGTTCAGCTGACGCCGATGTCCGCGATGCGGGTCCCGACGGGCTTCGACCCGGTGCTAGAAGCCACCTCCTTCGACGGCTCCAGCGGCTCGCCGATCGCCTGCGGCTCGAACGTGGCCGAGGTCGAAGTCGACCCGGGCACTGGCGAAGTGAAGATTCTGCGCTACTCGGTTGCCCATGACTGCGGCGTCATGATCAACCCCATGGTTGTGCATGGCCAGATCGTGGGCGGCGTCGTCCACGGCATTGGTAATGCGCTGTTCGAACGGATGATCTACGACGATCAGGGTCAGCCCCTGACCACCAACTATGGCGAGTACCTGCTGCCTCTGGCTACGGAGATGCCGCGCGTGGATGTCACCCATATGGAGACGCCGTCGCCCCTGAACTCGCTCGGGGTGAAGGGCGCGGGCGAGGGCGGAACCATACCAGCTGCTGCGGCGATCGTCGCGGCCATTGAGAACGCGCTTGCCGAGTTCAATGTGGAGATCGACTACTATCCGGTTGATCCGCAGATGCTGACAGAGCTGATCGACGCGGGCGCGGCGCAGGCCGCCGAGTAGGACGGTTTTGCCCTGCGCAAGACGTCATGCGCGATCTTGATTGACGCATCTATGCATCGCTACCTTAAGGGTCCCCGAGTCAGGCGCGGGCATAACGCCTGGTTTGGCGCGTGACGTGCGCGCCGAGTATTAGCTTTCGTCGTCGCCGAGTCTCTGGGCCTTGTGGAGGAACTAGTGCAGATCGCGAACCGCTTGGCCAACGGCGTGCGAATTGTCTTTCTACGTCATTTTGGCCTCTGCGCCATAGTACGCTCCTAGCGCGCTTCGATTTTCCCGTTGCCCGACAGCATGATCGCGATCGGCCGGGTTGGCTTGAAATAAGAGCAGACGATCATGACGATCATGGTCAGCGGAACCGACAGAAACATACCCGCGAGTCCCCAGATGCTCGCCCATACCGCCAGCGAAATCAGAACCACGAGCGGCGAGATGTTCAGCGACGTCCCCATCAGCCGCGGTTCGACCAAGTTCCCGATCACGAACTGAGTCGCGCCGCCGGCGATCAGCACGGTCAGCACCGGTCCTATGGTTGCGAACTGGACCACCGCCAGCAGGGTGGGTAGCAGTATGCCCAGCAGGGAGCCGATTGTTGGGATGTAGTTGAGCAGGAAGATGATGAAGCCCCAGAAACCAGCAAAGTCGACGCCGACGCCTAGCAGAATCAGGTAGCTGATCACGCCCGTGAGTATGCTCGTCAGCGTCTTGATGGCTATGTAGGTCTGGATCTGGGCCTGCATGCGGTGCAGCAGGTCGCGGACGTCCTCTCGCGCGTCTGAGTCCGGGAACAGGGCCGAGAACTTGCTCTCGAAGCTGCCCTGCTCGATCATTAGGAAAACCACATAGACGATGACGATCCCGAAGGATCCCGCAAGCCCCGCCGCGGTCGATGCGAAGGCGCGGATCAAGGCATGGATGTCTATTTCGTCGATGACATGAGCGATGTCGGGGGGTTGCTCGAAGCCCGCGAGGCGCGAGATGTCGGTGACCAGCTTGTCGAAATTGGTCTGATAGGCCGGCGCGGCGGCGGCGACATCGGCTAGGTTATCGCTGATGAGCTCGGCGACCAGCGCGATGGCCAGTGCAACGATGATGACCGCGCCGGTCAGCGCCAGCCAGTTCGGCAGCCGCCAGCCGACCAGCGGAATGCGATGCAGGAAACCGGCGAGCGCGTTAAGCAAGTACCATATTACGATCGCGACGGCGATGGGGATCAGGAGATCGCGTCCCTCAATCAGGAAGAAAACGGTGACCGCCGCGATCAGCAGCGCTCCCGCGAAGGCGCCGATGCGTGCTGGTGCCGTGTCGCTCATATGCTCTGTCCCGCGTTTGTCCAGATTGCGCTTAGCCTTTAGCACAGATAACGGCGATTTGGCCCCTCCGGTCGTCGGCCCGGCCTGACGTTGGCGTTGACGCTGGTGATCCGATGGTGGTTTGCTTCCACAAGGAGAAATTAAGTTGTGGCGCCATGGCGCGTGAAGCCTGTTGCAGTTTGTTGCGGAGGGGGAGAGACGACGTGTCCGATGGACTCGAGAATGCACGCCTGTCGCGCGTTGAGCGCGAGGATTGCCCGCCGGAGTATTTGGAGGCCTATGACGAGGTTATCCGCTCGCGCGGGCGCACCAGCATGCCGAATGTGTTTGCCCTGCTGGCCAACAGTCCGGGCGCACTGGCCACGGTGACTCCGGTCGGCGCTCATGTGCGCTATGGCACCAAGTTCGATGACGCATTGCGCGAATATGTCATTCTAACCGTGGCGCAGGAACTACGCTGTTCGTATGAGTGGGGCCACCACTGGGAGTTTGCCTTGAAGGTCGGCGTGCCCGAGGAGATGCTTCGGAGGGTAGGTACGCCGGATATGGAGGCCGAGCCGGGACTGGTCGGTATTGCCACCAGATATGCACGCCTCGTGACCCGTAACGAGGAGGTCGACGACGAGACGGCCGAGACCCTGAAGGCGGAGCTTGGCAATGACGGTTTCGTCGATCTGACTATCATGATCGGTTACTACGGGATGCTCGCCCGGTTTATCAACACGATGCGCCTACAGCTCGAGGAGGGCAGCATCGCACCGCCGTTCAACGTTTGAACCCGCGCCGGGCGGGTGCGGCTGGGGCACAATGAGGGAGGAAACTCCATGGTGAAGGTTGTCGTTCAGATGTATCCGATGGTTCGTGCCGAAAGCCCTGACGAGCGCAAGGCGCTTCGTCCGATCGGCCGGAACCGGGAACGCTATCAGGAGGCCATGGACGGGATGCCCGACCTTATTCGGGCAATGGATGACCTCGGCGTGTGGGGTGTGTCGTCGATCGAACATCATTTTCATTCCGAGGGCTACGAGGTCGGACCGAGCATCGGCATAAACACCGGCTACTGGGCTGGCCTGTCGAAGCGCCTGAACATCGGCAGCCTAGGCTATGTTATGAGCGTGGACGACCCTATACGGGTCGCTGAAGAGACCGCCACCCTCGATCACATGACCAAGGGACGCTGCTTCGTGGGCTTCGCACGCGGCTACCAGTCGCGCTGGGCAAACGTGCTGGGTCAGAAACTGGGCTCGTTGGCAACGCTCTCCGACAAGACCGCCTCGGACGAGCAGAACCGCAGGATCTTCGAGGAGCAGGTCGATATCGTCATGAAGGCTTGGACCGAGGATGCCTTCGACTACAAGAGTGACCTTTGGGAATATCCCTATCCTCATGACGAGGGACTCGAGGGCTGGTTCATGGGGGATATCACACGCCAGATGGGCGCGCCGGGTGAGATGGATGAGGAGGGCAGGCTGCGAAAGATTTCCGTCGTGCCGGCGCCCTACACGAGGCCGCACCCGAAGGTGTTCATCGCCTCGAACGCTTCGATCGAGACGGTGGAGTATGCCGGCAAGCGTGGCTTCATCCCGTCCTACTTCTCGAGCATCGGGCGCTGCGCGGACTATGGACCCCGCTACACCGAGATCGCCAACCAGAACGGGTTCAATATTGCCCATGGCCAGAATCAGGCGATCGTGCGCTGGCCCCATGTGGGCGAGAGCCATGACGACGGCGCGCAGAAGATGCTCGATTGGTCCGGTGACATTTTCCAGAACTTCTACGGCCCGCTGTTTCCCGACTGGAACAGCAAGGTCGAGGGTGTGGACGATGCGGGCCTGATCGAGCTGATGGACGAGACCGGGCTGTTCCAGTACGGCACGGTTTCGGAGGTGCGTGATTCCTATATCGGGCAGTGGAAGCAGCTTCCGGCGGAATACATCACGCTGATCTATCACTATGCCCAATGCCCGAAGGACGACATGATCGACCAGCTGCGTATTTTCATGCAGGAGATCAAGCCTGCGCTGGATGAGATCACGGATTATCCCGGGGCGGAAGCCGCGGAATAACCGCAATCTGATTATTGTATTGCGGGCGGTACCGACGGTGCCGCCCGTATCTTTTCAAGGATTGCCTGCCCCATGCTGAACTCGACCTTCGCGCCCCACGGAATGGTGGTCGCACCGCATCATTTGGCCGCTGAGGCCGGCCTGTCTGTCCTGCGCGAAGGCGGCAACGCGATCGAGGCGATGATCGCGGCGGCGGCGGCGATCGCAGTGGTCTATCCGCACATGAACTCGATCGGCGGCGACGGATTCTGGGTGATCTCCCCGGCGCGCGGCGACCCCGTTGCCATCGATGCCTGCGGCGGCGCGGGAAGCGATGCGACGATTGGACGCTACACCGAAGAGGGGCTCGATGTGGTGCCGACACGCGGTCCGCTCGCGGCGGTGACGGTCGCGGGCACGGTTTCGGGGTGGGGCGCGGCTCAGGAGATTTCGGCCGGGCTTGGAGGTAGGCTGTCACTCGAGCGGTTGCTGGCCGATGCGATCAGCTATGCCGCCGACGGCGTAGCCGTGACTGAAGGGCAGATGCGCAACACGGTGGGCAAGCTGCCCGAGATGGGGCCGGCAATCGGCTTTGCGGAGGTCTACACCCCGGGCGGCGCTGTGCCGGCGCGCGGCGATCTGTTCCGCCAGCCGCGTCTCGCGGCCACCCTGCGCCGGATCGCGGATGCCGGTACCGAGGATTTCTATCGCGGCGATTTGGCCGCCGCGATCGCCGCGGATCTCGATTCCGTCGGTAGCCCCGTGCGGGGCACCGACCTAGCGGCGCACCAGGCGGTTACCAAGTCGCCCCTGTCGCTGCGCGTCGGCAATGCCACGGTCTACAACATGCCGCCGCCGACCCAAGGACTCGCGTCCCTGCTGATTCTGGGCACATTTGATCGCTTGGAATGTACGGATGCCGATGGCTTCGACTTCGTCCATCTGCTGGTTGAGGTGAGCAAGCAGGCCTTCGCGATCCGCGACCGGCATATCACCGACCCCGCGTACATGGACCCGGCACCGGAGACGTTTCTCGGCACGGATGTGATTGGTGGCCTCGCAGAAGCGATTGATCCGGTGAAGGCCAGCAACTGGCGGCGCGGTGGCACGAACAGCGACACGGTCTGGCTCGGCGCGATCGACGCCGAGGGGAATGCGGTCAGCTTCATTCAGAGCCTCTACTGGGAATTCGGCTCCGGCGTCGTGCTGCCCGATACCGGCATCACCTGGCAGAACCGCGGCGCCAGCTTTACACTCGATCCCGCCGCCCTGAATCCTCTCGAGCCGGGCCGTAAGCCGTTCCACACACTCAACCCGGCGATGGCACGCTTCGATGACGGCCGGGTCATGTCCTACGGAACGATGGGCGGCGAGGGGCAGCCCCAGACTCAGGCGGCCGTGTTTGCCCGGCATGTCCGCTTCGGTATGCCGGTTCAGGCAGCGATCACCGCACCGCGCTGGCTGCTCGGTCGCACCTGGGGCAGCGACAGCACCAACCTGAAGATCGAGTCTCGTTTTCCTGCCGAGGTGATCGACGCGCTGCAAGCCGCGGGGCACGATGTCGAGGTCGTCGAACCCTTCAGTGACCTGATGGGTCATGCGGGGGCGCTGGTGCGTCGCCCGGGCGGCATCATCGAGGCGGGGGCCGACCCACGCAGCGATGGCGCTGCAGCTGGTTACTGACCGCTATGGCCGACGACCGGGCGCCAGACCCTCCGTTCAAGCCGGAGCATTTCGTGCGACACGACTCGGCGGACGACGCGGAATTCTATGTGCAGGAGCGCATGGTCCAACATATCGACAATGCCGGGCGAGGCGCGCTCGCGGCCTTCTATGCCGAACATCTCCCGGCCGGCGGCCGGATCCTCGATCTGATGTCGAGCTGGGTCTCGCATCTTCCCGCCGATATCGAGTTCGCCAATGTCGCCGGACTTGGCATGAACCGGGCCGAACTTGAGGCCAATCCGCGCCTTACGGAGGCGCGCGTGCATGACCTGAATGCAGACCCGCGCCTGCCCTATGGTGACGGCATCTTCGACGTCTGCCTGATCGCGCTGTCGGTCCAGTATCTCATCCGGCCGCTCGAGGTCTTTGCCGAGATCGCGCGGGTGCTAGCGCCTGGCGGGCTCTGCATCGTATCGTTCTCGAACCGCTGCTTCCCCACCAAGGCCGTCGCGATCTGGCTAGAGCTCGGTGACGCGGAACATGCGGGCCTTGTGGGTGCCTATTTTTGTCACGCCGGGGGATTCAGCGAACCCGTCGGCCTGAACCTGTCGGCGTCAGGCGTATTGGGAGATCCGCTGCTAGTCGTAACGGCGAACAAAATCTAAAAATAGACAATGGGGTATATCGAGATGACACAGGAAATTCCCGACGCCGATACTGATGGTCGGCTCGCGCGGATTACCGACCAATATATGGATGACCCCCAACGGACGTGGCCCGAATGCATGGTCGTCAGTAAGACAGGACGGATCATCGGGCTATTGCAATATTTAGACATTGCTAGCCGCCTCGAGTGCCGTCATGCAGATGAATTCTAGGGCCAGAATGCAATGCAGTGGCGGCATATCTGATGGTAGTTAGGTGCTGCGTAGTCGATGTAAAATCTTGATATAATTCAAGGGCCGCTTCCAGCCGAAGCACTTCAAAATACCGGGAGATCCTCGCCATGGGGTTTGAGCTCTATCACTCGGATCATTCCACCTGTAGCCAGAAGGTCCGGATCTGCTTGGCCGAGAAGGGGCTCGACTGGGAAAGCCACGTATTGCATTTCGCTTCCGGCGATCACCTGACCCCGGAGTACCTTAAGCTCAATCCGAACGGCGTGGTGCCGACGCTTATTCATGATGGTGAGCCAGTAATTGAATCCTCGGTCATCATCGAATATCTGGACGAGATTCATCCTGAACCTTCGCTGTCGCCGGCCGATCCGCTGGAGCGCGCGCGGCTGCGATCTTGGATGCGCTACATGGAGGAGGTCCCCACCCCCGCCGTTCGTGTGCCGTCCTTCAACAAGGTTTTCCGGCCGCTGCGCTACGAGAATGCCTCGGAGGAGGATTTTCAGGCGCGCGTTGAGAAGATGCCGCTGCGCAAGGCGTTCTATCGGCGCATGGGCCGGATCGATGGCTTCTCCGAAGAGGAGATGGACAATGCCATCGCCCAGATCCGCCAGACCTGCGAGCGCATCGACGCCGCAGTCTGCGCGATCGGCGGCCCTTGGATACTCGGCGGGCAATATACCCTCATCGACGTCTCCCTGACCCCACTGATACAGCGTATGGTCGACTTGGGCTACGGCCCGGTCTGGGAGCTCGACCTACCCGAGATGACCGCGTGGTTCGAGCGGATCAAGGCGCGCCCGTCCTTCGCGACCGCCTTCTATGCCAATACGAATGTGAGTGAGAAATACCCGCAGTTCTTCATCGATGGAGAGCCCGAATGAAGATTGAAATGTATCAGGCGCCCCAATCGACTTGCAGCCAGAAAGTTCGGATCACGCTGGCTGAAAAGGGCCTACCGAAGATGAACAGGGATTGGATCGAGCATGACGTGGATCTGGGGAAGTTCGAGCAACTCGAGCCCGACTATCTGAAGATCAATCCTAACGGGGTCGTCCCGACCTTTGTTCATGACGGCACGATCCTGATCGAATCTTCCGCCATCCTGGAATATCTCGAGGAGATCATCCCCAATCCCTCTCTGGCTCCGGGTGACGCGGTCGGGCGTGCGCGGATGCGGGCTTGGATGCGCTACATCGATGAGGTGCCGACGGTCGCAGTGCGGGTACCGACTTTTGCAAACATGTTAGCGCCGATGCGATTTGCGAAGTCCAGCGATGCCGAGTTCGCTAGCCATGCCGACCGGCTTCCCCTGCGCAAGCAATTCTACCAGCGCATGTCCCAAACGGGCTTCGGTAGGGGGGAGCTCGAATATGCCGAGTTCCAGATTCGCCAGACCTGTGAGCGGATCGACGCGGCCATCACCGAGAATGGCGGCCCGTGGATAATGGGCGTGCAGTACACCATGGTGGATGCTCAGGTGACACCGTTGATCGACCGGATGGACGACCTTGGCTACACCTTCCTGTGGCGGGACGATCTGTCGGAGATGACCGCGTGGTTCGCGCGTATTCGCGAGCGCTCGTCCTACGCCGCGGCCTTCTATCCTGGCGCGCGCATTTCCGAGCGATATCCCGACCATTATCGGTCGGCCTCCGAGCTCAAGGCTGAGCGCGGTTACTAACCCGCGTCTCGCTCACCTGCGCAATGCCCGCAAGAATGGGCATTCTCGCGTTCAGATCGTTGGGAAGGGGCCGATACGGTCCTCATAGGCTTGGGTTGCCGGATGCTCGATCATCGGCGTGACCTCGACCGTCATCCAGGGATGCAGCGGCAGCGAGGAGATGTCGGCATGGAATTCCTCGAGGCTGTCGGCCTCCCAGATCGAGAAATTCGCCCGCTCACCAACGATCCGCCAGACCTTGCGCATCTTGCCCGCCTGGATTAATTCGATCGCCCGGTCGGCCTCCGCATCGCCCAGTGCTTTGGCCTCTGCCGGGCCCATCTCTCCCGGCAGCTCCACCCTGATGCGCACCATGAAAAGCATGCGAATTTTCCCTGTGATTTTCGGGGCGGGGCTGGGCCTAGAAGTAGATCCCGAGCATCCGACCCCACAGATATTGCAGCGGCAAGACTAGCAGGATGCCGATCACGAAATAAACCGCCGTCAGCCGAAAGGCCTCGCGCATGGGCACGCCGCCGACCGCCATAGCCATCGCTACGGGCGGCGCTTCGTGGGGGAAGGGATAGATCATCCAGCTCGGCACCTGTACCAGCAGCACGGATTCCAGCGGCCAGCCGGTCGCCTGCGCGATCGCGTCCGAGAAGGACGACACGATCGGTGGGG